>ERZ1066123.883-NODE-883-length-19880-cov-17.498108_pt1 | contig 19880 bp, 22 predicted proteins | sample MGYA00382770_ERZ1066123 | MGnify/ENA primary metagenome ERZ1066123 (study PRJEB33369, sample SAMEA5778353) | biofilm metagenome | biome: Industrial cooling water; feature: Water cooling tower basin; material: Biofilm | place: United Arab Emirates | collected...
GCTCGACGACGAGGCGCAGGCGATGCCGCTCGTCGCGCACGGCGACCGCGAAGACCATGGGGAGCCCGTTCCGGAGCGCGAAGACCGCGCCGCCGCGCGGCGTCTTGGCGACGCGGCCGAAGAACGGCACCCACGAGCTCGCGAGGCCCACGACCCCCTGGTCGGAGAGGAGGCCGATCAGGCGCCCGTCCCGGATCGCGCGGGGGATGACGCGCACCGCCTCGTCGTCGAAGACGACGCGCAGCCCCGACGCCTCGCGCACGCGGGTGAGCCAGCGCTCGAGGTACGGATTGCCCATGTGGCGTGCGACGCCGTCGGTCGGGTAGCCGTGCGCCGCGAGCGTGGCGCCGGCGAGCTCCCAGTTGCCGAGGTGCCCCGAGACGACGAGCACCGCGCGCCCGCCCGCGCGCGCGGCGTCGAGGTGCTCGCGGCCGACGATCGGGACGTAGTCGCGGATCGCCGCCGTCCCGCGGAGCGCGAGCACCGCGCTCTCGATCGCGGTGCGCCCGAGGTTGTCGAAGGCCTCGCGCGCATGGCGCGCGACCTCGGCCTCGGAGAACTCGGGGAAGGCGAAGCGGAGCTGCGCCTCGACGGTGGCGCGCCGGATCCCGAGCAGGTGGCCGAGGCGGCCGAGGCGCCCGCCGAGCGCGGCGGCGACGCGCACGGGGAGGAGCGCGAGCACGGCGACGATCGCGCGGAGCGCGAGGTACTCGACGCGGTGCTGGCGCGTGGGCGGACGGGGGGGCATGCGCTCAGGCGACGGCGCGCGACGACGCGGCGCCGGCGATCGCCCGCGCCAGCGGGGCGGCGGGATCGGCGTTGGCGTGGCGTGCGTCGTGGTCGAGCCGCGCGGCGTCGCCGAGCGCCTCGCGCGCCGCGTCGTCGTCGTCGAGCATCGCGAGGAGGGCGGCGTTCCCGAGGTCGTCGTCGCGCTCGACGACGAGCCCGGTGAGCGGATGGTCGACGTAGCGCTCGCCCAGGGTGCCGCGCGTGACGAGCACGGGGCGGCCGAGCGCCATCGCCTCGAGGACGGCGACGCCGCCCTCGTCGTGGTCGGCGACGACCCAGACCGCGTCGGCGCCGGCGACGAGCGCCGCGCGATCGACCGGCTCGCCGGCGAGCGCGAGCGCGTCGCCGAGCCCCACGGCGGTGCCGTGCACGCGGAGCTCGTTCTCGTCGTACGGCGCGCCGACGACGGTGACGCGCCACGGGTGGCCGCGACGGCGGAGCGCGGCGACGGCGCGCACCGCGGCCCCGGTGGCGCGCCGCGCGCCGCGATCGGTGACGAGCACCAGCGCGCGCGTGCCGAGCGGCACCGCCAGCGGCGGGACCGCGCGCAGCGCCGCGGTGTCGACCGAGAGGGGGACGACGACGCGCCCGCGCACCGCCGCGATGCGTGCGCTCCCCTCGGCCTCGGCCGGGGTCGCGTGCACCAGCCACGTGGGCGCGAGGCGCGCGGCGAGGCGCGTGCGGACCGAGGTGGCGAGCGGGGCGCCACTGGCGACGCGCCGCACGACGATCCCGCCCCCCGCGACGCGGACGCCGCGCGCGGCGGCGAGGTGCGTCGCCTCGTCGGCGACGAGGAGCGCCGCGGCGTCGTGCTCGCGCGCGAGGGCGCCGAGCGCGGCGCCGGTGCGGAGCCACCCGGCGTCCCCCGGGTCGTGCGGGACGACGGGGAGCGCCATGCGCGCGGCCCCCTGCGCTACCGCCCCCTGCGCCGGCGTGGCGACGGCGACGCCGAGCCCGTGGCGCGCGAGCCCGCGCAGCAGCTCGAGGACGACGCGCGCGTCGACCGACCAGGCGGGCGACGGGAGCACCGCGACGACACGCGTCACGACGGGACCTCCACGGGGGCCGGTGCCGCGGCGGCGGGGGCGTCGCGGAACTGCAGCGCGTGGAGCCGGTGGTAGGCGCCGCGCCGCGCGAGCAGCGCGCCGTGCGTCCCCCGCTCGACGATCCGCCCGCGGTCGAGGACGAGGATCTGCGACGCGTGCTCGACGGTGCTCAGCCGGTGCGCGATCACGAAGACGGTGCGCCCGGCGAGGAGGCGGTCGATCGCCTCCTGCACGAGGCGCTCGCTCTCGGTGTCGAGCGCGCTCGTCGCCTCGTCGAGGATGAGGATCGGCGGGTCGGCGAGGAGGGCGCGCGCGATCGCGATGCGCTGCCGCTGCCCGCCCGAGAGGCGCGTCCCGCGCTCGCCCAGCACCGTGTCGTAGCCCTGCGGGAGCTGGGCGATGAACTGGTGCGCGTTGGCGGCGCGCGCCGCGGCCTCGACCTGCGCGTCGGTGTACCGCCCCGGGGCGCCGAAGGCGATGTTCGCGCGCACGGTGTCGTTGAAGAGCACCGTGTCCTGGCTGACGATCCCCGTGAGCGCGCGCAGCGCCGGGAGCGCGATGTCGCGCAGGTCGGTGCCGTCGAGCGTGATGCGGCCGGCGGTCGGCTCGATGAAGCGCGGGACGAGGTCGACGAGCGTGCTCTTGCCCGCGCCGCTCGCCCCCACGAGCGCGACGACCGCGCCGCGCGGGGCGTCGAAGGTGACGTCGTGCAGCACCGGCTCGGCGGGGTCGTAGGCGAAGCCCACGCCCTCGAAGCGGAGCCCCTCGCGCACGGCGGTCGGGCGCGCGGTCCCGCGGTCGGCCTGCCGCTCGGTCGGGGCGTCGAGCACCTCGAAGATCCGCTCGGCGCTCGCGAGCGCCCCCTGCGCGGTCGCGGGGACCTGGCTGAGCTGCTTGAGCGGCTGCAGCATGCGGAGCACGATCACGAGGAAGGTGATCAGCGTCTCGCCCGAGAGCGTCCGCGCGACGAGCACCTGCTGCGCGCCGACGAGGAGCACGAGCACGGCGACGGCGGTGCCGGCGGTCTCGGTGAGCGGCTGCGCGAGCGCGCCGATCGCCGTCACGCGCGTCATCGCCCGCGCGTAGCGCCCGCTCGCGTCGGTGAAGCGCCGCTCCTCGTGCGCCTCGGCCCCGGTCGCCTTGACGAGGCGCACCCCGCTCACCGTCTCCTGCACGATGCTGGTCATCTCGCCGTACTCGTTGACCAGCGTCCGGTTGCGCTTGCGGAGCTTCTTCAGCAGCGGCTGCAGCAGGCCGATGAGCGCCGGGGCGCCGACGAGCGAGACGAGGGCGAGCTTCCAGTTGATGAGGAAGAGCGAGACGACGCTGATCGCCACCGTCGCCGCGCTCTGGATCGAGCGCGTCACCAGCTCGACGACGAGCTGGCGCGCCTGCTGCGTGTCGGTGAGGACGCGCGCGAGCACCTGCCCCGTCTTGGTCCGCTGGAACCAGCCGAGCGGGAGGTGGAGGAGGTGGCGGTAGAGCGCGTCGCGCAGGTCGCGCGTGACGTACTCCTGCAGCCGCGCGCCGAGCTGCCCCGAGAGCCAGGCGACCGCGTTCTTGGCCGCGATCGCGCCGAGGATGAGGAAGCAGACGACGCGCAGCGACCCGAGCGGGTCGGCCGGGTCCTGCAGCGCGCCGAGCCAGCGGTCGATCGTCCCCTGCACCGCGTTGCCGCTCCCCCCGGGGAGCCGCGTCGGCGCGAGACCGAAGAGGACCTGGAGGAAGGGGATGAGCAGCGTCAGCGAGAGGACGTCGAGCACCGCGACGACGAGGTTCGCGGCGACGACGCCCACCAGGCGCGCCCAGTGCGGGCGCAGCACCGCGGCGAGGCGACGGGTCACGGTCAGCGCCGGGGGACGAGCTTCACCAGCGGGAGCACCATCTCCTCGGGGGAGACGCCGCCGTGGAAGAAGCCGCCCTTGTAGCGCCCCTGGTACTCGCGGAGCTTCGTCGGGTAGACGAAGTAGCAGTCGCCCGCCGCGAGCAGCGTGTGCTTCCCGAGCCCGCGGCGCGGGAGGCGGAGCTGGTCGCCGTTGGTGAAGAGGAGCGCCTGCTCGGGGCGCTCGGCGCGCAGGTCCTCGCCGAACTTGTAGCGCAGGTTCTGCGTCGCGTCGCGCCGCGCGAAGACGGTCGCCGGCGTCTGGCAGAGGATCGAGCCGTGGTCGCTGGTGAGGATCACCGTCAGCCCGCGACGCGCCGCCTCTCGGAGCATCGCGAAGAGCGCCGAGCGCTCGAACCACTGGCGCGTCACCCCGCGCAGCGCGACCTCGTCCTTCGCCACCTCGAAGAGGACGTGGCTCTCCGAGCGCGAGTGCGTCAGCAGGTCGACGAAGTTGAAGACGAACGCCGTCACGCCGTCGGTCGCGAAGGCGCTCCCCATCCGCCGCTCGAGCTCCTCGCCCTCGGCCGGGGTGCTGATCTTGTGGTAGCGCACCGGCACCGGGTGCCCGAGCTCGCGGAGCTGCAGGTCGAGGAGCTGCCGCTCGTGCTGGTTGAGCGACTCGTCCTCGCGCTCCTTCCACCAGTCGGGGTGCATCGCCGCCAGCTCGCCGGGGAAGAGCCCCGAGAAGAGCGCGTTCCGCGAGTAGGGCGTCGCCGTCGGCAGGATCGAGAAGTAGTGCGCGACCTCCATCGCGAAGAACTCGCCGACGAGCGGCGCGATGCCGAGCCACTGGTCGAGCCGCAGGCAGTCGACGACGACGAAGACGACCCCCTTCCGCTCCTTGAGCACCGGGAGGACGTGCTCGGGGACGACGTCGATCGAGAGCGGGGGGCGGTCGCCGGCGAGGTCGGCGAGCCAGCGCGGGTACTCGCGGCGGACGAAGCCCGCGAACTCGCGGCGCATCGCCGGATAGAGCCCGACGAGCGACTCGCGGAGCCCCGCCTCGCCCGCCTCGTCGAGCGTCACGTCCCAGCGGGTCAGCTCGGTCACGCGCTCGATCCACCCGCGCCAGTCGGCGCCGTACCCCTCGACCTCCATCGCCCGGAAGCGCTCGACGAAGCCCTGCGCGAGCGCCTGCTGCCGGAGCCGCTTGCCGTCGAGGAGCCGGGTGATCGCCGTCAGCACCTGCCGCGGGTTGACCGGCTTGACGAGGTAGTCGTGCACCGCCGCGCCGAGCGCCTCGCGGAGCGTGGCGTCCTCCTCGCTCTTGGTGATCATCACCACCGGGAGCGTCGGGTCGAGCGCCTGCAGGTCGCGCCAGGCCTCGAGGCCGCGCTTCCCGGGCATCTGCTCGTCGAGCAGGAGGACGTCGAAGGGACGGCGCCGCAGGAGCTCGAGGGCGTCGTCGGCGTTCCGCGCCATCTCGACGGCGTAGCCCTTCTCCGTCAGGAAGATGCGGTGGGCCTCGAGCATGTCGGCCTCGTCGTCCACCCAGAGGACGGCCTTCGGCTGCGCGGTCATATGCCGGCCAAGCTACGCGTTCGGCCGCCCCCGAGGGACCCGTGGCGTGCGCCCGCGGCGCCGTATCTTCGCCGCATGCCCACCGCGCCGCCCCCCGCCGCCGCCCCGCTGCCGGCGCTCGAGCCGCTCCTCGCGCGGGCGACGGCGTTTCCCGCGCAGTCGCCCGATCGTGGCGCGGTGATGGCGTGCTGGATGCTCGCGCGGCTGCTGCACGGGCGCCTCGTCGAGCTCCCCGAGCGCGCCCCCGCCGACGCGCTCCGGCAGCGCGCCGCGGCGGCGCAGGTCTGGTGCGACCCGCTCGCCCTCCCGCCGGCGCTCCGGCGCACCGTCCCGCCGGCGTGCATCGCCCTGGGCGGCGCCGATCTCCGCGCCGCCGCCGACGCCGTCGCCCTCGTCCGCGACGCAGCCCGCGACCTCCTCGGCCCCGGTGCCCTCGCCCCCCTCGACGCGCTCCTCGCCCGCGCCCGCGCGCTCGCCCCCCGGCCATGACCGCCCACCCCCTGCTCGCGCGCCTCGTCCACCGCCTCGCCGGCGACCGGCCGCTCCCCGCCGCCGATCTCGTCACCACCGGCTACCCCTCGCTCGACCGCCTCCTGGGCGGCGGCCTCCGGCGCGGCGAGCTGATCGTCGCCGGCGGCGACGCGGGCGCTGGGACGACCGCGCTCGTCCTCGGGCTCGCGATCCGCGCGGCGGTCGCGGGGCACGGGGTGCTCGTCCTCACGCACGAGGGGTCGCCCGAGCGCACGTGGGAGCGGCTCCTGGCGGCCGAGAGCGGCGTCTCGCACGTGGCGCTCCGCACCGGCGTCCTCGCCGAGGGGCAGGCGGCGGCGCTCCGCGACGCGGCCGCGGTGCTCGCGACGCTCCCGGTGCGCGTCGAGCCGGCGCCGGCGACCCCCGCGGCGCTCGCCGAGCGGCTCGGGCGCGACGACGAGGTGCTCCCGCCGCTCGTGATCGTCGACGGCCTCGCGGGGATCGACGCCCCGCCGCGCCCCGTGGCCGAGGCGCAGGCGCAGGCGGTGCGCGCCGCCAAGCGCGCCGCGGTCGTGCGCGACGCGGCGATCGTCCTCACCGCGCCGCTGCCGCTGAACCCCGCCTTCCGCCCACCGCCGCGCCCCGTCCTCGGCGACTTCGGTGCCCTCGGCGCGATCGCGCAGGGGGCCGACGTGGTGCTCGGCGTGCACCGCGAGGGGCTCCACGACGACGCCCCCGACGTCGCCGGCGCCTTCGAGGTGCACTGCCTCAAGCACCGCGCGGTGCGCGCCGGCGCGTGGGCCGACCTCTACGTCGAGCCGCAGGCGGGGCGCGTCGAGGACCTCGCGTAGCGCCGCGCGCGCGCACCGGGCGCGGCCGGGGAGGCGTTACATTGCCGGCCGCACGAGTCCACCCCGCGACACGCAGGAGCCGGCCATGGCAGGCCACAGCAAGTGGAAGCAGATCAAGCACTACAAGGCGGCCGCCGACGCCAAGCGCGGCGCCCTCTTCACGAAGCTCATCCGCGAGATCACGGTCGCCGCGAAGTTCGGCGGCGGTGACCCCGCCGGCAACGCGCGCCTCCGCACCGCGATCGACAACGCCCGCGCGTCGTCGATGCCCAAGGAGAACATCGAGCGCGCGATCAAGAAGGGGACGGGCGAGCTCGAGGGCGTCGACTACCAGGAGGTGCTGTACGAAGCGTACGGCCCGGGCGGCGTCGCGCTGATGATCCAGGCGCTCACCGACAACCCGACGCGCACCGTCGCCGACGTCCGCGCCAAGCTCTCGCGCGGCGGGGGCAACCTCGGCACGAGCAACTCGGTGTCGTACCTCTTCAACCGGCAGGGGCGGATCTACCTCCCGGCCGCCGGCGACGAGGACGCGATGATGGAGGTCGCGCTCGAGTGCGGCGCGAGCGACTTCGCCCGCGAGGACGAGCAGTTCGTGGTGAGCACCGAGCCGACCGAGCTGCACGCGGTCCGGCAGGCGCTGGTCGACAAGGGCTTCCAGCCCGAGAACGCAGCGCTCGAGTGGATCCCGATGACGACCGTGCGCGTCGAGGGCGACGACGCGGCGAAGCTGGTCAAGCTGCTCGAGGCGCTCGAGGACCTCGACGACGTGCAGAAGGTCGAGGGGAACTTCGACATCGCCGAGGACGCGCTCGCCGGCGCCTGAGCCGGCGAACGCGCGCACGGCCCCGGTGCTCGTCCTCGGCCTCGACCCCGGGACCGCCGTCACCGGCTACGGCGTCGTCCGCGACGACGGCAAGGGGGGCGCCACGCTCGTCGAGTGCGGCGTCGTGCGCACGCGGGCCGACGCCCCCTTCGCCGCGCGGCTCGACGTCCTCTTCGAGGCCGCCGGCGAGCTCCTCGCGCGGCATCGCCCCGACGTCGTCGCGGTCGAGCAGGTCTTCCTCGGCAAGAACGTGCGGAGCATGGTGACGCTCGCGCACGCCCGCGCCGCGCTCCTGCTCGCCGCGCAGCGCGCCGGCGCCGACATCCGCGAGTACTCGCCGTCCGACGTGAAGAAGGCGATCACCGGCGCCGGCGGCGCGACCAAGGACCAGGTCGCGTTCATGGTCACCCGGCTCCTCCGCCTCGCCGCCGTCCCCTCCCCCGCCGACGCCGCCGACGGCGTCGCGATCGCCCTCGCCTGCCTCCTCCGCGCCCGCACCGACGCGCTCATCGCCCGGGCGGTGGGGCGGTGAGCGCGCCGCCGCATCGAATCGCGTCAGCGCGGAGGTCCGGGAGGCGGGGGCATCACCGACCGCGCCACCACGGAGGCGCGAAGGACCGCCGGGAACCGCGTCAACACGGAGACACGGAGGACGGCCGGAGGACGGAGGCGGCCCCGCGCCCCCTCCGTCCTCCGGCTGTCCTCCGTGTCTCCGTGTTGACGCGGTCAGTGGACATGGCCGACGCACCTGCGGGCACCATACGAGACGAGCCAGACGACGCATGATCTCCCTCCTCACCGGCACGCTGCTCACGCGCGAGCTCGATCACGTCGAGCTGCTCACCGACGGCGGGGTCGGGTACACGGTCGCGATCCCGCTCGGGACGTACGAGGCGCTCCCGCGCGAGAGCGAGCGGGCGACGCTGCACACGCACCTCGTCGTCAAGGAGGACGGGTGGCAGCTCTTTGGCTTCGCGACGGCGCACGAGCGGCGCGTCTTCCAGCGGCTGCTGGTGGCCAAGGGCTTCGGGCCGCAGCTGGCGCTCAACATGCTCTCGGCGCTCACGGCCGAGCGGCTCGTGCGCGCGATCCGCGAGCGGGACGCGGCGACGCTGCAGGGAGTGCGCGGGCTCGGGAAGAAGAAGGCCGACCAGCTCATCCTCGACCTCGCCGACAAGCTCGACGACCTGCAGCTGGGCGGCGGCGCGGCGCTCGCGGGGGCGGGGCCACGGGGGGCCGGCGCCGAGGACGCCGTGCGGGCGCTCGTGCAGCTCGGCTACGCGGTGGGCGAAGCCGAGGCGGCGGTGCGCGCGGCGCTCGACGCGGGCGACGGGAAGGAGGGGACGGCGGCGCTGATCCGCGCGGCGCTGGGGCGCGTCGGGGGGCGGTGAGGCGAGGCGCGGGGGGCGGGCGGTAGATTGCCGGCATGTCGACCGTGTCGCGCGAGGGGCCAGAGCTGCCGCCGATGACGCCCGAGGAGCGGGCGGCGGCGCTGGCGCGGGCGGAGGCGTACGGGATCGACCTGTCGCTGCTGCGACGTCGGCTTCCGCTCACGCCCGAGCAGCGCCTCGGAGAAGTCGCACGGGCGGCTCGGGCGATCGCGCGCCTGCGCGCGGGCGTCGTCCGGTGAGCGACGACGAGGTTCCGGACCTCGAAGGGATGATCCGCGGGCTCGCCGACGGCGGCGTGCGCTTCGTCGTCGGCGGCGGCCTCGCGCTCTCGATGCACGGCTCCGCCTACGTCACGCTCGATCTCGACGTCATCGTCGACACGGCGCCCGACAACCTCGCGGCACTCGAGCTGGTCATGGCGCCCTGGGCCCCGGTCTTCCGCAACGTGCCGGGCGCCGTGCCGGTACCGGTCGCCGACGTGCTGCGCTCGGGGCTCGACGTGCTCACGACCACGACCGCGCGGGGCGATCTCGACCTCTTCGTGCGAATGGCGGGTGTCGGGACCTTCGCCGACGCCGCCGGTGCGGCGGACCTCACCAGGATCGGTGGGCGATCGGTCGCGTTCCTCTCGATCGCCCAGCTCCTCGCCGCCAAGCGCGCCGCCGGCCGCCCGAAGGACATCGCGCACATCCACGAGCTCGAGGCGATCCGCGCCCTCACCGAGCCGCCGGCGGGCTGAGGTCGCGCCCCCGCCGCGAAACGTTACCGCACGCCCCCGTTGCGGCGGTTGTGCGCGCCCGCGGGACGGTCGCAGACTGCACGCGACCGCACCCAGGCACCGATGCCGCATCCCGTCACGTCCCTCGCCCCCGACGCGTCCTCGCGCGCGACGCTCGTCCTGACCGTCGTCGCGGCCGTCGCCGCCGTCACCGACCCCGCGCTGCTCGACGGCGGGTTCCTCGGCTTCGTCGTCACGCCGTGGCTCGCGGTGCTCGCCATCGCGCTGGTGATGCACGCGCTCCTGCCGGCCCGCCTCCTCGAGGGCAGCGGCGCCGCGCTCGCCCCCCGCGACGCGCGCACGGCGACCACCTGCGCCGTGGTGCTCGGCGCCGCCCTGGCGGTCGCGCAGCGCGACCTGCGCTTCGTGGCCTTCGTCGCCGCGGTCGCGGTGGCCTGCGGCGCGCTGCTCGCCGGCGCGGCCGTGCTGTTCGCGCGGCGCGGCGGGTGCGACGGGGCGGCGGCCGGCGCGCACTGAGCGCGACCGGACGAGCGATCGCGGCGCGCCTTCGACCGACGCAGGCGACGGGGACAGTCCCCTCCGTCCCCGGCCCGGGACGGAGGGGACTGTTCCCGTTTCCACGGCGACGGTCGCGCGTTCGCCCGACCCGCCGGGGTCTCTTCGGGGTTAGATTTCCCCTCATGTCCCGCGCCGAGATCACCACCCCGGACGCCCTCGCCGACGAGTCGCTCGTCGAGCTCTCGCTGCGCCCGCAGCGGCTCGCCGAGTTCATCGGGCAGCGCAAGGTCAAGGAGTCGCTCCGGATCGCTGTCGACGCCGCGCTCGCCCGCCGCGAGCCGCTCGACCACGTCCTCTTCTTCGGCCCCCCGGGACTCGGCAAGACGACGCTCGCCGAGCTCATCGCCCGCGAGCTCGGCGTCAACATCCGCACCACCTCCGGCCCGGCGCTCGAGAAGCCGGGGGACCTCGTCGGCACCCTGACCAACCTGCGCGCCGGCGACCTCCTCTTCATCGACGAGATCCACCGCCTCCGCCCCGTGATCGAGGAGTTCCTCTATCCCGCGATGGAGGACTTCCGCATCGACATCCGCCTCTCCGAGGGGCCCAAGGCGCAGACGATCACGATGCCGATCGAGCGCTTCACGCTCGTCGGCGCGACGACCCGACTCGGCATGCTCACCGCGCCGATGCGCGCGCGCTTCGGCATCGAGCAGCGGCTCAACTACTATCCCGAGGACGATCTCGAGCTGATCGTGCGGCGCACCGCCGAGGTGCTGAAGACCGAGATCGTGGGCGACGGCGCGCGCGAGATCGCCCGCCGCTCGCGCGGGACGCCGCGCGTCGCCAACCGGCTCCTGCGCCGCGTGCGCGACTACGCGCAGGTGAAGGGGGGCGGCGTGATCACCGCCGACGTCGCCGCCGCCGCGCTCGCGCTCCTCGACGTCGACAGCTACGGCCTCGACGACATGGACGCGCGCATCCTGCGCACGATCATCGAGAAGTTCGAGGGGGGGCCGGTGGGGCTCAAGACGGTCGCCGCCGCCGTCGGCGAGGACGAGGGGACGATCGAGGAGGTCTACGAGCCCTTCCTCGTGCAGAACGGCTTCCTGCAGCGCACGCCGCGCGGGCGCCAGGCGACGACGCTCGCCTTCCGCCACTTCGGCTACGCGCCGCCGGGGGCGCCGGCGGAGCAGGGGACGCTGCTCTGACGCACGGCGCGCCGGGCTCCGCACGGGGCCGGCGCGCGTTCGTCGCCCGGCCCCGCTCCCGTCCCGATCGATGAAAGGCACCCGCGTCTCCGACTACGACTTCGCGCTCCCCGAGCGCCTCATCGCGCAGCATCCGGCCGAGCGCCGCGACGGCTCGCGGCTCCTCGTCGTGCACCGCGACACGGGGCGCCTCGAGCACCGCGCCTTCGGCGACATCGTCGGGATCATCCCGCCGGGCGACGCGCTCGTCGTGAACACGACGAAGGTGATCCGCGCGCGGCTGCTCGGCCGCCGCGACTCGGGCGCGCCGGCCGAGGTGCTCCTCCTCAAGGCGCTCGACGCGCATCGCTACGAGGCGATGGTGCATCCCGGGGCCAAGCTCAAGCCGGGGCGCGTCGTCACCGTGAACGACGCCCTCTCGGTCGAGATCGGCGAGGACACGGGCAAGGGGACGCGCCACGTGACGCTGCGCACCGCGCTCGACCCGGCCGAGGCGATCGAGCGCTTCGGGCACATCCCGCTCCCGCCGTACATGACGCGCGCCGACACCGACGCGGACGCGGAGCGCTACCAGACCGTGTACGCCAACGAGGCCGGCTCCGTCGCCGCGCCGACGGCGGGGCTCCACTTCACGCCGGCGATCCTCGACGCGCTCGCGACGCGGGGCGTGCGGCGTGCCGAGGTGCTGCTGCACGTCGGTGCGGGGACGTTCCGGCCGATCGCCGTCGACGACCCGACCGAGCACGTGATGCACGAGGAGTGGTACCGCGTCCCCGCGGCCGCGGCGTCGACGATGAACGCCGTCAGGGACGCCGGCGGCGCGCTCTGGGCCGTGGGGACGACGAGCATGCGCACGCTCGAGAGCGCGGTCGGCGCCGACCGGCGCTTCGTCCCCGTCGAGGGCGACACGGGGCTCTTCATCTACCCGCCATTCGACTTCCGCGCCGTCGACCACCTCCTCACCAACTTCCACCTGCCGAGGAGCACGCTCGTGATGCTCGTCGCGGCCTTCGCGGGGTACGAGCTGACGATGCACGCCTACCACGAGGCGATCCGCGAGGAGTACCGCTTCTTCTCGTACGGCGACGCCATGCTCCTCGTCTGATGCCCGACGCCATCACCGTACCGGGGGCCGGCACCACGACGGCGTCGCCCGTCGAGGGCTTCGCCTTCACCGTCGAGGCGACGAGCGGGCGCGCGCGCACCGGGCGCCTCGACACGCCGCACGGGCCCGTCCACACGCCGCAGTTCATGCCGGTCGGCACGCTCGGCACCATCAAGGCGCTCACGACGCGCGAGGTGAAGGCGCAGGGGGCCGAGATGATCCTCGCCAACGCGTACCACCTCTACCTCCGCCCCGGCGACGCGATGGTGCGCGACCTGGGCGGGCTGCACGCCTTCATGCGCTGGGACGGGCCGATCCTCACCGACTCGGGGGGCTTCCAGGTGTTCAGCCTCGAGGGGCTGCGCACGGTGAAGGAGGAGGGCGTGCACTTCCGCAGCCATCTCGACGGGAGCAAGCACTTCCTCCGTCCCGAGGACGTGATCGCGATCGAGCGCAACCTGGGCGCCGACGTGATCATGCAGTTCGACCACGTCGTGCCGGGGCAGGCCGAGCACGCGATGGCGCGCGAGGCGATGGAGCGGTCGCTGCGGTGGCTCGACCGCTGTCGCGCCGCGTTCACGGCGAGCGCGCCGCCGCACGGCCGCCCGCAGGCGCTCTTCCCGATCGTGCAGGGGGGGATCCACGCCGACCTGCGGCGGGCGAGCTGTGCCGGGATCGTCGAGCGCGGCCCGTGGGCGGGGATCGCGATCGGCGGGCTCTCGGTGGGCGAGGCCAAGCCCGACATGCACGCGATGCTCGAGGCGTGCGACGGCGCCCTGCCGCGCGACGTGCCGCGCTACCTGATGGGGGTGGGCTTCCCCGAGGACCTCCTCGAGGGGGTGGCGCGTGGCGTCGACCTCTTCGATTGCGTCGCCCCGACGCGGATGGGGCGCAACGGGACCGTCTTCACCCCGGACGGCAAGGTGCACGTGAAGCGGGGCGACTTCCGCCTCGACCGGCGCCCGCTCGTCGAGGGGTGCCGCTGCCCCGCCTGCACCGACTACGACCGGGCCTACCTGCGCCACCTGCACGTGAGCGAGGAGCTGCTGGGGCTCCGCCTGCTCTCCCTGCACAACGTATCTTTCCTGCTCGACCTGATGCGTGACGCGCGCGCCGCGCTCCGCGCCGGGTCGTTCGACGCGTGGCGCCGCGACTGGCTCGCCCGCTACCACTCCCGGCCTTCCACGAGCTGAGTCATGACGCTTCCCGTGCTCCTCCTCCTGCAGGGCGCCGCCCCCGGCGGCGGCCTCGGCGCCATCGCGCCGCTGCTGATGTACGCGGCGATCTTCGCGATCTTCTACTTCCTGCTCATCCGCCCGCAGCAGAAGCAGCGCAAGGCGCACGAGCAGATGGTGATGCAGCTCAAGAAGGGCGACCGCATCGTCACGGCGGGCGGGCTGGTGGGCGAGGTGCTCGCGATCAAGACGGGCGCCACCGCGTCGGCCGACGACGAGATCACGGTGCGGAGCGGCGAGTCGCGGCTCGTCGTCGAGCGCGGGCGGATCAGCAAGATCGCGAGCGTCTCGGGCGCGACGTCGAGCGCCGACAAGGTCGCCTGACGTGGCGCTGCTCGACATCACCGTCCTCGGCCACCCGATGCTGCGGCGCGAGACGCAGCTCGTGACGCACGTGACGCCCGAGCTGCGGCGCCTCGTCGACGACATGTTCGACACGATGTACGCCGCGCGCGGCATCGGCCTCGCCGCGCCGCAGGTGAACCGCGGCGAGCGCGTCGCGGTCGTCGACGTCGAGAAGCGGCCGATCGTGCTGATCAACCCGCGGATCGTCGCACGGCAGGGGAAGGTGAGCGGCGAGGAGGGGTGCCTGAGCATCCCCGAGGTGTACGCCGAGGTGCAGCGGGCGGCGACGGTGACCGTCGAGGCGCTCGACCTCGAGCTCGAGCCGTTCACGCTCGAGGCGACGGGGCTGCTGGGGCGCTGCCTGCAGCACGAGATCGACCACCTGCACGGGAAGCTCTTCCTCGACCACCTCTCCCTGCTCAAGCGGCGCGCGGCGCTGCGCGACTGGGACGAGGAGCGCGACCGGTACCCCGAGCTGCTGCGGAAGCTGACGCCCGAGGTGCTGGCGGAGCTGCAGGCGGAGGACGAGACGGGGGAGGCGGGGCCGGAGGTGGCGGTGCCTGAGCAGGGGCCGGCGCGGCCGGCGTAAGCGTCCGACGGCGACCGGAGGCGGGGACAGCGATAGCGTGATGCCGTGGTGCGCGGCGTCATCCTTTTGCACGTGGGGTCTGGCACCTCTGGCACCGGCCGGTGCCAGAGGTGCCAGACCCCACGTGCAAAAGGATGACGCCGCGCACCGCCCGCGCACCGCCCGCGCACCGCCCGCGCACCGCCCGCGCACCGCCCGCGCACCGGCCTCGCCCCCGCACCGGCCTCGCTCCGCATCATCCCCCGACCGCACGCGGTACCATTCCCCCACCGGTGCCACTCGCGACTGGCACCTCCGGCACCCGCCGGTGCCGGAGGTGCCTGACCCCTCGTAGCGTTCGTCCGCATGCGCGTCCTCTTCTGGGGCACCCCCGACTTTGCCGTCCCCGCCCTCGAAGCCCTCCTCGGCGAGGGCTTCGACGTCGTCGGCGTCGTCACCCAGCCCGACCGCCCCGTCGGCCGCGCGCGCACCCTCACGCCGCCCCCGGTCAAGGACGTCGCCCTCCGCGAAGGGCTCCCCGTCCTCCAGCCCGAGAAGCCCCGCGGCGACGCCTTCCTCGCCGAGCTCACCGCCCTCGGCGCCGACATCAACGTCGTCGTCGCCTACGGCCACATCCTCCCGCGCGCCGTCATCGAGCAGCCCCCGCGCGGCACGCTCAACATCCACGCCTCGCTCCTCCCGCTCCTCCGCGGCGCCGCCCCCATCGAGGCCGCCATCCGCCAGGGCTTCACCGAGACCGGCGTGACCATCATGCGCATGGTCCCCGCCCTCGACGCCGGCCCCGTCCTCCTCGCGCGCCGCATCCCCATCCTCGACGACGAGACCGGCGGCGAGCTCCGCGTCCGCCTCTCCGAGCTCGGCGCGCAGGCGATCGTCGAGGCGCTCGTCATGCTCGACGCCGGCGCCATCGAGGAGCGGCCGCAGGACGACGCCCTCGCCACCTACGCGCCCAAGATCGAGCGCGACGACGCGCAGGTCGACTGGACGCGCCCCGCACGCGCCGTCGCCGACACGATCCGCGCCTTCGACCCCCGCCCCGGCGCCTTCACCCTCCTCGGCGACGTCGCCGTGAAGCTCTTCGGCGTGCGCGCCGCCACCATGGCGCACGCCGTCGACCGCCCCGGCACCGTCCTCGCCGTCGACGACGACGGCCTCCTCGTCGCCTGCGGCGAGGGGACCGTGCGCGTGCGCGAGGTGCACCCCGCCGGCAGGCGCCGCCTCGCCGCGCGCGAGTGGCACGCGGGACGCGGCGTCGCCCCCGGCGACGTCTTCGCGCCGCACGCCCCCGCGGCGGACGACGCCGCGTGAGCGCCGCGCCGGCGTCGCGCGCGCGCGTGCCGGTCCTGCACGCGATCACCAACGACGTCGTCCTCGCCGATCCCGGCTTCCTCCTCGCCGCCCGCGGCGTCATGGAGGCCGGCGGCTCGCGCGTCGCCGTGCACCTGCGCGCGTCGCAGCACACGGCCCGCGCGCTCCTCGAACGCGCGCTCGAGCTCCGCGTCGTCGCCGAGGCCACCGGGAGCGTCGTCCTCGTCAACGACCGCCTCGACGTCGCCATGGCCGCCGGCGTCGACGGCGCGCAGCTCACCTCGCGTTCGCTCGTCGTCGGCGACGCGCGCCGCATCGCTCCCGCGCTCCTCCTCGGCGCGAGCGTGCACGAGCCGGCCGAGGCGTGGCTGGCCGCCGGCGCGGGCGCCGACTTCGTCGTCGCGGGGCACGTCTGGCCGACCGACTCGCATCCGGGCGCCCCCGGTCGCGGCGAGGCGTTCCTGCGCGCGCTCGTGCAGGCGGCCGAGGGGTGCCCCGTGATCGCCATCGGGGGGATCACTCCCGACAAGGCCACCGCCGTCGCCGCGGCCGGCGCGCACGGCGTCGCGGCGATCCGCGGCATCTGGTTCGGCGACGCGCCGGCGGCGGTCCGCCGATATCTTTCGGCGCATGACCTCGCAGCTCTCGGCTGAGGCCGCGCTCGCGCTCGTCGTCAACGGCGAGCCGCGCACCGTCGCCCCCGGCACGACCGTCGGCGCCCTCCTCGCGTCGCTCGCGCTCGACCCGCGCCTCGTCGTCGTCGAGCGCAACCGCGAGATCCTGCGCGACCGCGACGCGCTCGGCCGCATCGCGCTCGAGCCCGGCGACGTGCTCGAGATCGTGCACTTCGTCGGCGGGGGCTGAGCGATGACCGCCACGCACGTCGGTCCGGCCGCGCCGCACGCCGTCGCCGCCGACGACCCGCTCGTCATCGGCGGGCGCCGCTTCGCCTCGCGCCTCATGGTCGGCACGGGGAAGTACCGCTCGAACGACGAGATGGTCGCCGCGATCGGCGTCTCGGGCGCCGAGGTGGTGACGGTCGCCGTGCGCCGCGTCGACCTCGATCGCACGAAGGACGAGGGGGTGCTGTACCACCTCGACCCGTCGCGCTTCTTCCTCCTCGCCAACACGGCGGGGTGCTACACCGTCGACGACACCCTGCGCTACGCGCGGCTCGCGCGCGCCGCGGGCTTCAACGAGTGGGTGAAGCTCGAGGTGATCGGCGACCAGGAGTCGCTCCTCCCCGACGCGCACGGGACGATCGAGGCGACGCGCATCCTCGCCGCCGAGGGGTTCAAGGTCATGGCGTACACCAACGACGACCTGATCGCCGCGCTCCGCCTCGAGGACGCCGGCGCCATCGCCGTCATGCCGCTCGCCTCGCCCATCGGCTCGGGGCTCGGCCTCCTCAACCCGTACGCGATCCGCACGATCAAGCACCGGCTCTCGGTGCCGATCGTCGTCGACGCGGGCGTCGGCACGGCGAGCGACGCCTGCCTCGTGATGGAGCAGGGCGTCGACGGGATCCTCATGAACACCGCGCTCGCGCAGGCGCAGGACCCGGTGCGCATGGCGCGCGCGATGCGCCTCGCCGTCGACGCCGGGCGCGACGCGTACCTCGCGGGGCGGATGCCGCGGCGCGAGGTCGCCGTCCCGAGCTCGCCGACCACCGGCCTCCTCGGGTGACGGTGGCCGGCACGCCTCCCCGCGCCGGCGACCGCGGCGCGGCGCGCGGCGCTCCGTCGGTCACGCCGGCGCGCGTCGCCGCCGCCGAGATCATGGCATCGACGCGCGGCGGCGCGCTCCTCGACGTCGCCTTCGAGCGCTTCGCCGGCCCGCTCGACCCGCGCGACCGCCGCTGGGTACAGGAGCTCGTCTGGGGGACGCTGCGCACGCGCGCGCGCCACGACGCGATCCTCGCCGCGCGCATCACCGGCGGCCTCGCCCGCCTCGACGCCGACCTCGCCGACCTGCTCCGCCTCGGCAGCCACCAGCTCCTCCTGATGGGGAGCGTCCCGGCCTACGCGGCGATCGCGCAGACGGTCGAGCTGGCGAAGCGGCGCCACGGCGTCGGCGCGAGCAAGCTCGCCAACGCGGTGCTGCGCCGCATCGACCGCGAGCGCTACGAGCCCGCCGTCGCCACGGCCGAGGGGGCCGCGCGCGCGCTCGGCCCCGAGTTCGACGCGATGGACCGCCTGGCGGTGCGCACCTCGCACCCGCGCTGGCTCCTCGAGCGGTGGCGCACGCGCTGGGGCGCCGCCGACGTCGACGCGCTCTGCGCCTACGACAACAGCGAGGCGCCGGTGATCGTGCGCCCGTTCGGCATCACGCGCGACGAGCTGCACGACGCCCTCGCCGCGCGCGACGTGCACGCGACGCCGGCGCCGCTCGCGGCCGACGCGCTCGTCCTCCCGGCCGGCGTGCCCCTCACCGCGCTCGGCCCCTTCCAGCGCGGGCAGTGCTGGGTGCAGGATCCCGGGAGCGCGCTCGTCGTGCGGTACGCCGCGCTCCCGCCCCGCGCGCGCGTCGCCGACCTCTGCGCCGCGCCCGGCGGCAAGACGCTCGCGCTCCTCGCCGCGGGGTGCGACGTGCTCGCCGCCGATCGCAGCGACGCGCGCCTCGAGCGGCTGCGCGCCAACCTCGCGCGCGTGCAGCGCGGCGACGTCGAGGTGCGCGTGCTCGACGCGACGGCGCCGGGGCTCGAGGGGTTCGACGCGGTGCTCGTCGACGTGCCGTGCACCGGCACCGGGACGCTCCGCCGCCACCCCGACGCCCGGTGGCGCCTGCGCGCGAGCGACCTCGCGATGCTCCCGCTCACCCAGCGCGACATCCTCGCCGGCGCGGCGTCGTGCGTGCGCCCGGGCGGCCTCGTGACGTACAGCACCTGCTCGCTCGAGCCCGAGGAGAACGACGACGTCGTCGCCGCCTTCCTCGCGCGGCACCCGGGCTTCGCGCTCGAGGCGCCGCCGGCGGGGACGGTCCCCGACGCGGTGGTCGACGCACTCGCGCCGACGCCCGGGCTCCCGCACGCCGCGGGCGCGGGGGGCCCGGTGCTGCGCGTCCTCCCGCAGCGGCACGGCGTCGACGGCGCCTTCGCGGCGCGCCTGCGCCGGGTGGGCTGACGCGCATGGCCCGCGCGCCGCGCTTCGCACGACTCCGCGCGTGGTACGCGGGGCACCCGTTCCTCACCGTCGCCGCCGTCGCCTTCGTCGCCGGGGCGCTCGTCGTCGGCGGCTGGCTCCTCCCCGACACCTTCCGCACCGTCGAGGCGAAGGTGCCGAACGTCGTCGGGCTGCAGTTCGCCGACGCGCGGCGGCGGCTCGAGGCGGCGGGCTTCGACGCGACCGAGGGCGAGAACCAGACGCATCCCACGGCGCCCAAGGGCTCCGTGCTCGGCCAGCTCCCGGGTCCGGGCTCGCTCGAGGCGCGCGGGACGACGGTCATCCTCGACGTCTCGCTCGGTGCGAAGCGGGGCACCGTCCCCGACCTCGCCGGGCTGACGCGCCGCGAGGCCGAGCAGGCGCTGGCGGCCGCCGGCTTCGACCTGGGCGACGTGAGCGAGCGGATCGACGCCCGCCCCCGCGGCGAGGTGATCGCCACCGTCCCGCGCACCGGGATGTCGGTGCTGCAGCCGGCGGCGGTGTCGATCGTGCTGAGCGCGGGCCCCGACGCGGTGACCGTCCCCGACATGGCCGGGATGCCGGTCGAGGAGGCGCTGCTCCTCATCGAGCAGCTCGGCCTCGCCGCCGGGCCGATGAAGGCCGACTCGGCGAGCACGCAGCCCGAGGGGACGGTGGCGGCGCAGCAGCCGCGCGCCGGCGCGCTCCTCTCGCGCGGGGCCGCGGTGACGCTCACGATCGCGCGCCCGAGCCCCTCGCTCGAGTTCGAGCCGACGCCGTAGCGACACGGTCCCCGCCTCCCGGGGCGGGGTATCTTTCGGCATGCCGCCGATCCGCATCGCCCCCTCGCTCCTGAGCGCCGACTTCGCCCGCCTCGCCGACGACATTGCCATGGTCGAGGCGGGCGGCGCCGACTGGCTCCACGTCGACGTGATGGACGGCGTCTTCGTC
>ERZ1066123.884-NODE-884-length-19869-cov-22.505703_pt1 | contig 19869 bp, 18 predicted proteins | sample MGYA00382770_ERZ1066123 | MGnify/ENA primary metagenome ERZ1066123 (study PRJEB33369, sample SAMEA5778353) | biofilm metagenome | biome: Industrial cooling water; feature: Water cooling tower basin; material: Biofilm | place: United Arab Emirates | collected...
GGAAGGCGGAAGGCGGAAGGCGGAAGGCGGAAGGCGGAAGGCGGAAGGCGGAAGGCGGAACAGCACACACCGCGATCTGCAGATCGACAACAGCTCGACACAACACTCCCACATTTGTCGTCCCGAGCGCAGCGAGGGACCTGCTTTCCACTGGCAGCTCATGACAGGCTGAAAAGCAGGTCCCTCGCTGCGCTCGGGATGACATCGGGGCCGCTGAGGATCGAACGAATCGGCCCGGACCCGGTCATGTCTCCGGCCGCAACCCCGCCGCCGCCGCGTCCAGCTCGCGCAGGAAATCTTCCTCGGTCAGATCGGCGCGCGTGTCTTCGGCATCGTCCGCGCCGGGCACGCGGCCGATCAGCGAGAACCCCGGGTCGTTAGGCACCGCCTCCAGCGCCGCCACCGCCGACTGCAGCACGTCGGATTCGCGGCTGTCGAAGCGCAGCGCCCCGCCTTCGCTGGCGTAGAGACCGCGCTCGAGCAGATGCAGGATGGTGTCGTGCATCGTCCAGCCGTTGGCCTCGGCCACCCTGTGGATACGGGCGGCGAGACGGGGCTCGATGTCGCGGAGGACGAGGTCGGTCATCGACTCAGGCGACCTTGGGAACGGGCGGTGTCGCCTCCGCTTCGCGAATCCGCGGCCACAGCCAGGCCAGCAGCATCAGCGTGGGGATCACCGTGACCGCGCTCATCATGAAGAACACACTGTAGGAGCTGGCTTCGACGATGAAACCGGACACCCCGCCGACGAACTTGCCGGGCAGATTGGCCAGCGACACCAGCAGCGCGAACTGGGTGGCGGTGAAATTGCGGTCGGTCAGCGAGGACATGAAGGCCACCAGCACGGTGCCGGCGAAGCCCTGGCACAGGTTGTCGGCGGTCAACGCCGCGTAGAACGCCCAGATCTGCGAGGGGTTCTGCGCCATCAGCAGGAAGGCCAGATTCGACAGCGCGACGCCCAGCGCGGCGACCAGCAGCATGCGCCGGAAGCCGAACGCCGCCACCGCCACGCCGCCGAGGAAGGCGCCGGCAATCCCCATCCACACGCCGTAGAGCTTGGAGACGGTGGCGATGTCGGCCTTGGTGTAGCCCGAGTCCAGATAGAACGGCCCGGCCATCACCCCGATCACCTGATCCGGAAATTTGTACAGGCCGACGAACAACAGCAGCACGATGCCCAGCGCGAGCCCGTTGTTGCGGAAGAAGCTGGAGAACGGCTGCCAGAAGGCACCCGCCAGATCGATGCGACGCTCCACGGTCTGCTCGGGTGCGACCGGCTCGCGGCTGAGCAGGGTGGCGGCGATCGGCAGCAGCATCAGCGCCGACATCGCCAGGTAGGCGACGATCCAGCCCTCGAACTCGGCCAGATACAGCGCGCCGGCGCCGGCGAGGATCAGGCCGATGCGGTAGCCGAGGGTATAGGTGGCCGCGAGCGCGGCCTGCGCTTCGGCCGGCGCGACTTCGATGCGGTAGGCATCGACCACGGAGTCCTGGGTGGCGCCGGCGAAGGACGCGAACAGCACCCACGCCACCAGCGGGCCGACGCCCTGCTCCGGGCGGACGAAGGCCAGGGCCACCAGGCCGATCAGGACACCCACCTGCGCGGCGAGCAGCCAGGAGCGGCGGCGGCCAAGGAAGGCGGTCAGCGGGAACGCGTAGCGGTCGATCAGCGGCGCCCAGGCGAACTTCAGCAGATAGAAGAAGCTGGCGAGGCTGATCAGGCCGATGCTGCCGAGATCCAGGCCCACGTCGCGCAGGCGGGTGGACAGCGTCTGCGAGGCGATCAGCAGGAACGGCAGGCCCGACCCGAAGCCGAGGAAGGCCATAGTCAGGGCGGCGGGCGTGCCGAAGGCGCGGCGGATGCCCGCCCAGCCCTTGTAGGACGGCTTCTCGGTGTCGGTCGAGGCGGTGGCGGGCTGGCTCATTCGACTGGGCTCACTTCTTCAAATTGACCGCGTAATCGACGACATACGGCGCGTGATCGGAGAACTTGGGCTCCTTGTACACCGCGCAGGCGCGCACTGCGTCGCGCAGGCCGGGGGTCACCAGCTGGTAATCGATGCGCCAGCCCACGTCCTTGGCGCGGGCGCCGCCGCGCTGGGACCACCAGGTGTAGTCGGTGCCCTCGGGGTGCAGCACGCGGTAGGTGTCGGCCCAGCCCTCGGCCGGCTGCGGGCTGCCGTCGCCGCAGGCGTCGGCGATCAGGCCGTTCATCCAGGCGCGCTCTTCGGGCAGACAGCCGGAGTTCTTCTGGTTGGAGGTCCAGTTCTTGATGTCGTTGCGGGCGCGGACGATGTTCCAGTCCCCGCACAGCACGTAGTCGCGGCCGGAGGCCAGCCAGGCGTCGAGGATCGGCCGCAGCCAGGCCATCACCTCGAACTTGAAGCCCTGCCGCAGCTCGCCGGACGAGCCCGACGGGATGTAGAACGACACCACGCTCAAGTTCCCGTAACGTGCCTCGATATAGCGGCCTTCGTCGTCGAACGGGGCCCAATCGAGCGAAGTCCGCACCTCGTCCGGCTCACGCCGGCTGTAGATGCCGACGCCGCTGTAGCCCTTCTTGGTGATCGCGTCCTTGAACCAGCTGCGGTAACCATCCGCCTGCAGCTCGGGCGCGGCCAGCTGGTGCTCCTGGGCCTTGGTCTCCTGCACGCACAGCACGTCGGCGTCCTGCGCGCGGAACCAGTCGAAGAAGCCCTTGGTGGCGGCCGAACGCAGGCCGTTGGCGTTGAAGCTGATGATTCGCATGCAGGTCCGGGGTTCGGGATTGGGGATTCGGGATTCGAGACGGGTACGCGGCGGCTCCGCCGCGGAGGTCGATCCGCAGCCTAGCCCATACCCGGTGGAATGGGCACTCCCACTCCGATCCAGAGCGCCCAGCGGTTAGCATTTGGCGAATCCCGTTTCCCGAATCCCGAATCCCGTGCCCCACTCCCACCGCACCCGTTTCCTGCAGCTCGCGCTGCGCGTCGAGGCCCTGCGCTTCGGCGAGTTCACGCTCAAGTCCGGGCGCAGCAGTCCGTATTTCTTCAATGCCGGGCGGTTCGACTCCGGCGCGGCGCTGGCCGGGCTGGCGGAATGCTATGCCGATGCCGTGGACGCGGCGGGCGTGGGCTTCGACCTGCTGTTCGGCCCGGCCTACAAGGGCATCCCGCTGGCCACCGCGCTGGCCTGCGAATACGCCCGGCGCGGGCGCGATCTGCCGCTGGCTTTCGACCGCAAGGAACCCAAGGCCCACGGCGAGGGCGGGCTGCTGATCGGCGCGCCGCTGGCCGGGCGCCGGGTGTTGATCGTCGACGACGTGATCACCGCGGGCACCGCGATCCGCCATGCGCTGGGCCTGATCCGCGAGGCCGGCGGCACCCCGGCGGGGATCGTGATCGCGCTCGACCGGCAGGAAGTGGCGGGCGAAGACGACCCGCGCTCGGCCGCACAGGCGGTGGCGGCGGAAACCGGCACGCCGGTGATCGCGGTGGCCGGACTGGACGATCTGCTTGCGTTCGCGGGGGCATCCGCGGAACTATTGGCGCAGCGCGAGCGTCTGCTGGCCTATCGCGCTCGTTTTGGGGCCCGCTACGGCAGCCGCTCGCACACCGACGCCGGGGCAGACGGCCCCGCACCGCATTCCACACCGCCCGGGGGGACGGCACCATGACCAGTCCAATCCACCGCCCACGGCCGGCGTCCGCACGCCGCATCGCGCTGTCGACGCTGGCGCTGGCGCTGGGTCTTGCCACCGCCGGAGCCGCCGCACAGGCCAACAAGGAAGCGCCCGGCAAGCTGTACTGCTGGAACGAGGGCGGCAACCGGGTCTGCAGCGATGCGCTGCCGCCGGCCGTGGTGGACCGCCAGCGCACCGAGATCAACCGCACCAGCGGCATGACCATGCGCGAAGTCGAGCGCGCACTCACCGCCGACGAACAGGCCGAGCGCGACCGCGTGCGCAGCGCGGCCGAGGCGCAGGCGCGCGAGGCGCAGCGCGAGATGGCGATGGTGGTCTCGTACTCCAGCGAAGAGGAACTGGCGCGCTCCTACGGCACCCGGTTCGAGCTGCTGGACGAGTCGATCAAGGCCTCGGCGCTGGCGCTGCAGAACCTGCGCAAGAGCCTGGTCACCCTGCTGCGCCAGGCCAACGAAAACGAGCTGTCCTCGCAGCCGGTCAGCAAGGTCCTGGCCGACAAGATCCAGACCCAGCGTCAGGAGCTGCGCGCGCTGCAGGACAGCGTGGTCCGTCAGCGCGAGGAGCGCCAGGCGCTGGATGCGGAGTACCAGCAGGTGCTCAAGCGCTACCGCGAGCTCAAACAGGGCGCGACAGCGCGCGCCAGCGGCGGGATTTGACGCCCGCAGGGTCTTGTCGAAGCGCCCGCGCGCAGGCCGCACGCGGGCGGCGTGCACTCAGAACGGCAGCTTCAGATCCGGCTTGATCGCGAGCAGGCGGGTACGGAATTCGCCCTGGATGCGCGCGAGCGCCTGCTCGGTGTCGGCATCGAAGCGCAGCACCAGCACCGGTGTGGTGTTGGAGGCGCGCACCAGGCCCCAGCCATCCGGCCAATCCACGCGCAGGCCGTCGATGGTCGACGCCCGTCCGCCCTCGAACTGCGCGGTCTGGCAGAAGCGTTCGACGAAGGCATGCGGGTCGCCACCGGGCGCTTCCACCTTGATCTCCGGCGTGGACACGCCCTTGGGCAGGGCCTTGAGCACCTCATCCGGCTCTTCCGGCGCGGCGGCGAGGATTTCCAGCAGACGCGCGGCGGCGTAGATGCCGTCGTCGAAGCCGTACCAGCGCTCGGCGAAGAAGAAGTGGCCGCTCATCTCGCCGGCCAGCTCGGCGCCGGTCTCGCGCATCTTGGCCTTGATCAGCGAGTGCCCGGTCTTCCACATCAGCGGGCTGCCGCCGTGGCGCAGGATGTAGCCGGGCAGGCGGCCGGTGCACTTCACGTCGTAGACGATCATCGCGCCGGGATTGCGCTCCAGCACGTCGGCGGCGAACAGCATCAGCAGACGGTCGGCGAAGATGTTCTCGCCATCGCGGGTGACCACGCCCAGGCGGTCGCCGTCGCCGTCGAAGGCGATGCCCAGATCGGCGTCGCAGCGCTTCACCATCTCGACCAGGTCGGCGAGGTTGTGCGGCTCGCTGGGGTCGGGGTGATGGTTGGGGAAGGTGCCGTCGATCTCGCAGAACAGCTCCTCGACCTCGGCGCCGATCGCTTCGAGCACGCGCGGGCCGAGCTCGCCGGCCACGCCGTTGCCGGCGTCCACCACCACCCGCAGCGGGCGGCCGAGCTGCACGTCGGAGGCGATGCGCTGGACGTAGTCGATGCCGATGTCGCGCACGCTCACCGTGCCGCGCTCGCCGGCGCTGTACAGCCGGTCCTCGGCGATGCGCGTGTAGAGGTCGACGATGGCGTCGCCCGAGAGCGTTTCGCCGCCGACCACGATCTTGAAGCCGTTGTAGTCCGGCGGATTGTGGCTGCCGGTCACCGAGATGCAGCAGCCGGTGCGCAGGTGGTAGGCGCCGAAATAGATCACCGGCGTGGGCGCCATGCCGATGTCGATGACATCGCAGCCGGCGCGCATCAGTCCGGAGACCAGGCCCTCGACCAGCGATGGCCCGGACAGCCGTCCGTCGCGGCCGACGACTATTTCCTTCAGGCCCTGCTCGTGCATCAGCGAGCCCACCGCATGGCCGATCAACTCGGCGATGCCGGGGTCCAGCGACTGCCCGACCACGCCGCGGATGTCGTAGGCGCGGAAGATGCCGCGGTCGATCATCACCGGCGTGGGCCGGATCGGTTCGCGGATGGCGAAGGCCTTCTGCTCGCTCTCGCCCGACGCTGCGGTGTCCATTTCGGCCAGCGTGGGCGTCAGCTCGCCGCCGCCGGCTTCGGCCGGGCGCTTGTGCGACATCCGCCACAGCACATAGGCCAGCAGGAAGCAGCCCAGGCCCACCGCCAGCGCCGGCACCACGCCCAGCCCGAACACCGGGCGCGGCGCTTCCGGCCCGGCGGTGACCATGCGCAGCGGAGAGTCGTTGAGCGCCTGCGAGGCGCGTTCGGCGGATTCGGCATACGCCTGTTCGCCGCGCTCCCACACGGTCACGCCGCCCTGGCGGAGGCCCAGGTAGGTGCCGGAAACCTGGGCGGCGCTGTCCAGCCCCGAGGTCAGCTCGCGCAGCGGCAGGATCGCGCTCGCCACGCCGACCACCCGCGCGTCCACGCGCACCGGCGCGGCCAGGGCCAGACGCGGCCCGCCCATGCCCTGCGTGATCAGATGGGTCTCGCGGTTCTCGGCGAGCGCTTCCTCGATCGCCGCCACCCGGCCGTAGCCGCCCTTGGACAAGCCGGCATAGGTGTCCTTCAGATCCGTCGGCAGGATTTCCAGCGATTCCAGATTCGGCCACTGCGCACCGGCCAGCTTGGCGGCCAGGGTCAGATCGCCCGCGCGCAGCGCGTCGTTCACGCCCGGCGCCGCCAGTCCGTCCTCCAGCCGCTTGAAGTGCTGGCGCAGCGCCTGCTGGACCAGCTGGCCGCCGTTGTTGCGCGCGCCCTCCATGTCGCTGAGCATGCCGCGATGGCGGATCTGGGCGACGCTGTTCCAGCACAGCCACACGCCCAGCAGCAGCAGGGCGCCGCAGAGGGCGAGGGTGAGCTGCGGCGAGCCGCGCAGCGCGACGCGCAGCTGGTCGAGGCCGGAGACGCGCTCCGACGCGTCCGCCGCCTGCGCCCTGCGTGCACCGGGTTCGCGCTTCTTGCCGAGGGAAATCGCCATGGGTCTCGTGGTTCCTGTGGTGATGGGCGCTGCTCAGCGCACCCCGGTATGGCCGAAACCGCCGGCGCCGCGCGCGCTGTCCTCGAACGCATCCACCACCATCGGTTCTGCACGGACCACCGGCAGCAGCACCAGCTGCGCGATGCGGTCGCCCGGAGCGATGGTGAAGGCGTCCAGGCCGCGGTTCCAGAGGCTGATCATCAGCGGGCCCTGGTAGTCGGCATCGATCAACCCGGTGCCATTGCCGAGAACGATGCCGTGCTTGTGGCCGAGCCCGGAGCGCGGCAACACCACCGCGCACAGCCCGGGGTCGGCGATGTGGATGGCCAGCCCGGACGGCACCAGCGCGGTATCGCCCGGCGCGAGCACCAGCGGCGCATCGAGCGCGGCGCGCAGGTCGAGCCCGGCGCTGGCCTCGGTGGCGTAGGCCGGCAGCGGCCACTCGCCGCCGAAGCGGGCATCGAGCAGCTTCATCTGCAGCGGATGACGGGACGTGCTCATGCCGGCAGCCGCCTGCGGATGATGTCGAGCAGGCGATCGGCCAGATCGGTCTTGGCGGCGCTGCCCAGGGCATGGGCGGCGTCGGCGGAGATCACGGTGAGCGTGTTCTCGTCGCTCTCGAAGCCGCAGCCGGTCAGGCCGACGCGATTGGCGGCGATCAGGTCCAGACGCTTGCGCTGCAGCTTGTCGCGGGCATAGCGCTCCACGTCGTCGGTCTCGGCGGCGAAGCCGACCACCACTTCGGGCCGCTGCGCGTGCACTGCCACCTCGGCGAGGATGTCCGGTGTGCGCACCAGCTCCAGGGTGAGGGTGTCGAGCGAGACGCTGCCGCCCTCGCCCGCGGTCTTCTTGATCTTGCGCGGCGAGACTTCGCGCGGCGTGTAGTCGGCCACGGCCGCGGCGCCGATGTAGACGTCGGCCGGCAGCGCATCCATCACCGCGTCGTGCATCTGCGCGGCCGAGCGCACGTCCACGCGCTGCACGCGTTCGGGCGTGGGCAGATGCACGGGGCCCGCCACCAGCACCACCTGCGCACCGCGGCGCGCGGCGGCGGCGGCGATCGCGAAGCCCATCTTGCCGCTGCTGCGGTTGCCGAGGAAGCGCACCGGATCGATGTCCTCATAGGTCGGCCCGGCGCTGACCACGATCCGGCGCCCGGCGAAGTCGGGCTCGGGATCGGGCAATTCGCCGCGGGCGAGCGCCTCCAGCGCGGCGACGATGGCATCGGGTTCGCGCAGACGGCCGGGCCCGAACTCGCCGCAGGCCTGAGCGCCGTCGTCGGGGCCGATCACCGCCACCCCACGCTCGCGCAGGCTCGCCAGATTGGCCTGGGTGGCCGGGTGTTCCCACATCCGGTTGTTCATCGCCGGGGCCACCGCCAGCGGCGCGGTGGTCGCCAGACACAGCGTGGTCGGCAGATCGTCGGCCATGCCGTGCGCGAGCCGGGCCAGGATGTCGGCGGTGGCCGGCGCCACCAGCACCCGATCGGCCCAGCGCGCCAGTTCGATATGGCCCATCGCGGCCTCGGCGGCCTCGTCCCACAGGCTGTCGCGCACCGGATGCCCGGACACCGCCTGCAGACTGGCCGCACCGACGAAGCGCTGCGCGTTGGCGGTCATCGCCACCTGCACCTCGGCCCCGGCCTCGCGCAGACGCCGGACCAGCTCGATGGCCTTGTACGCGGCGATCCCGCCACTGACGCAGAGCAGGATGCGTTGGCCGGACAGGGACTGGGGCATGGGGGTCAGGGTTTCCCGACAACGGATTGGGGCAACAGCTTACCCGATGCCGCGGGTTTGCCCGACTGCGCGCGGCCGCAGCGCCGGGTGAAATGCACTCCGGACGGTCAGGGACACGGCGCGAGGCATCCCGTCGACGCCTTCCTCGACCCGCACGGCCCTTCCGAATCCCGAATCCCGAATCCCGAATCCCGAATCCCGAATCCCGAATCCCGAATCTCGATTCCCCATTCCCCACTCCCGACCCGCCCCCATGCACATCCGCGACTGGCCCAAGGACGAACGTCCCCGCGAAAAACTCCTCCGCCGCGGCAGCGCGGTGCTCTCCGACGCCGAACTGCTGGCGCTGTTCCTCGGCTCCGGCCTGCGCGGCAGCGACGCCGTCGCCAGCGCCCGCCGCCTGCTCAACGAACACGGCCCCCTGCGCCAGCTGCTCGAACGCAGCCCTGCCGACCTCATGCGCCTGCGCGGCATCGGCCCGGCCCGCGCCTGCGCGCTGGCCGCGGCGCTGGAAATCGGCCAGCGCTTCCTCGCCGCCGGCCTGCAGCGCGGCGAACTGCTCGACGACCCGCTGGCCGCCGGCCGCTATTTCGCCCAGCGCCTGCGCGGCCTGCCGCACGAGGTCTTCGCCGCGCTGTTCCTCGACACCCGCCACCGCGCGATCACCTTCGAGGAACTGTTCCGCGGCACCGTCGACGGCGCCGAAGTCCACCCGCGCGAAGTCGTCCGCCAGGCCCTCGCCCACAACGCCGCGGCGGTGATCGTCGGCCACAACCACCCCAGCGGCAACGGCGAACCCAGCGCCGCCGACCGCGCCATCACCCTGCGCCTGAAACAGGCCCTGGGCCTGGTGGAGATCCGTCTGCTCGACCACTTCATCATCGGCGACGGCCCACCGGTGTCGATGGCGGCGCGGGGGTGGGTGTGAGCGCGCCGACAGGCAGATGAGGCGGACGGTTGCGAGCCCAACGCAACGCCGAAGACTTGAAGACCTGATGACCTGATGACCTGATGACCTGAAGACTTGGTGATCTGGTGATCTGGTGACTCGAAGACTCGAAGACTTGAAGACTTGAAGACTTGAAGACATTGGAGACCTGAAGACCTGAAGACCTGAAGACCTGAAGACCTGGATGACGCATCGTCCTCTCCAATGTCATCCCGAGCGCAGCGAGGGACCTGCTTTTGCTGATCGATCATTCTCGCGAACCATATCAAGCCGCTCTCTCCCCGATGTCATCCCGAGCGAAGCGAGGGACCTGCTTTTCAGAGCTCCCGTTCGCTCCGCACTCCAAACAACGCATCCCCATATCCGACATGCCCCACACTCGCCGCTACTGGGTCTACATCCTCTCCAGCCGCTCCGGGGCGCTGTATATCGGTGTCACGGGAGATCTTCACGCACGCCTCGCCGCTCACCGCGATGGCACCGCGAGCGCCCACACCGCCCGCTACCGGATCACCCGCCTGGTCTACAGCGAGCGCACTGAGGATGCCCACGCCGCACTCGCTCGCGAAAAGCAGCTGAAAGGATGGCGGAGGGAGAAGAAGCTGGCACTGATCCGCGCTGTAAACCCCACGTGGGACGACTTGTCTGACAGTGCGTCCATGGATTGAACCACACGATAAAAAAGCAGGTCCCTCGCTGCGCTCGGGATGACATGGGTGGGTAGCGAATAGTGTGAAAACTACTAGTGTGAAAACTACTAGTGTGGAGACTACTAGTGTGAAAACTTCTACTGTGAAAACTTCTACTGTGAAAACTTCGACTTAGCATCCGATGTCATCCCGAGCGGAGCGAGGGACCTGCTTCTGCTGATCGACCATACTCGCGAACCATATCAAGCCGCTCTCTCCCCGATGTCATCCCGAGCGAAGCGAGGGACCTGCTTCGACTCTCCTCGTGCTTCCACTCCGCTCATGCAGGCAATTCCCGTTGCCGCGGCGCATGCAGTCCCCGGCGCATTGCCCTCGGCCCTCGCGCGGGCAAAGGCCGGGACCTGCATCAACCCAGGTCGCGCTCGCTCAAGCCCCAACACGGCATCCAGCACCATGTGCGGCACGCACCATGGGTGGCCCACGCCATGCTCAGCCCCGCAGGCCGGAAAAAGCCGGGCAAGACGCATCCCCGGCCCACGCCCGCCCCGTCTCCCGCCCACCGCCCCGCCCCTGCCCGCCTCGGCTACACTACCGGGTCAATCTCCGCCCCCGCGAACCCAAGCAAAACTCCGTGAAATCCGAACTCCGCGCCCTGATCGAACAGGGCATCGACGCGCTCCGCACCCAAGGGGTGCTTCCGGCCGATCTGGCCACCCCCGACTTCGTGGTCGAACGCCCCAAGGACCGCAGCCACGGCGACTTCGCCAGCAATGCGGCGATGACCCTCGCCCGGCCGGCCAAATCCAACCCGCGCGCGATCGCGCAGGCGCTGATCGACGCGCTGCCGGCCAACGACGACATCGCCGCGGTGGAGATCGCCGGCCCCGGCTTCCTGAATTTCCGCCTGTCCGCCGCGGCCTGGCAGCGCCAGCTGCGCCAGGTGCACGCGCTGGGCAGCGAGTACGGCCGCAATGCCTCGGGCGCCGGCCGCACCGCGGGCGTGGAGTACGTCTCGGCCAACCCCACCGGCCCGCTGCATGTCGGCCACGGCCGCGCCGCGGCCATCGGCGACTGCATCGCGCGCGTGCTCGATGCCAACGGCTGGCAGGTGAAGCGCGAGTTCTACTACAACGACGCCGGCGTGCAGATCGAGACCCTCGCCAAGTCCACCCAGGCTCGCATCCGCGGCCTTGGCCCGGGCAGCGAGGGCTGGTCCGACGACTTCTACCAGGGCGAATACATCGCCGACGTGGCGAAGGCCTATCTCGACGGCGCATCGGTCGAGGTCGACGGCAAGACCGTGACCGGCGCGCGCGACCCCGAGGACTACGACGCCATCCGCCGCTTCGCCGTGGCGTATCTGCGCCGCGAGCAGAACCTCGACCTGGAGGCGTTCCGGGTGGGCTTCGACGTGTATTACCTGGAGTCCTCGCTGTACGCCGACGGCAAGGTGGAGGAGACCGTGCGCGAGCTGATCGCCCACGGCCACACCTACGAGGAAGGCGGCGCGCTGTGGCTGCGCAGCACCGACTTCGGCGACGACAAGGACCGCGTGATGCGCAAGTCCGACGGCAGCTACACCTATTTCGTGCCGGATGTGGCCTATCACCTCACCAAGTGGCAGCGCGGCTACGAGCGTGCGATCACCGAGCTGGGCGCCGACCACCACGGCAGCCTGGCCCGCGTGCGCGCCGGCCTGCAGGCGCTGGACTGCGGCATTCCGCAGGGCTGGCCGGAGTACGTGCTGCACCAGATGGTCACGGTGATGCGCGGCAGCGAGACCGTGAAGTTCTCCAAGCGTGCCGGCAGTTACGACACCCTGCGCGACCTGATCGACGAGACCGGCGCAGACGCCGTGCGCTGGTTCCTGATCGCGCGCAAGCCCGATTCGCAGCTGGTGTTCGACATCGACCTGGCGCGTTCGCAGACGCTCGACAATCCGGTGTACTACGTACAGCTCTCGCACGCGCGCACCTGCGGCGTGCTGCGCAAGCTCGCCGAGCGCGGGCTGTCGTTCGACCTGGAGGCCGGGCTGGCGCAGCTGCCGGACATCGACAATGCGTCGGTGCGCGATCTGCTGATCGACCTCTCCCGCTACCCTGAAGTCGTCGAGACCGCCGGTCGCGACCTGGAGCCGCATCTCATCGCGGCCTATCTGGTCGAACTGGCGCAGGCCTACCAGTCCTACTACAACGGGCACATTTTCCTGGTCGACGATGCGGATACCCGCAACGCCCGTCTCGCCCTCGGCACCGCGGTGCGTCAGGTGCTCGCCAACGGGCTGGGCCTGCTCGGGGTGAGTGCGCCGGAGGAAATGCTGTTCGACGAGACGGCGGCCGACACCGCGGACACGACACACCAGGCGGAGGCAGTCTGATGGCGGCCAAACGCGGCAAATCGCAGGCGCGTCGCGGCGGCGGCGGCGACGGCATCCCCGGCTGGGCCTGGCTGGTGCTGGGCGTGGCCCTGACCGTGGCGGTGTTCTTCTTCGCCCCGAAATATCTCGGCAAGGGCGGCGCGGACGGGTTCTTCAAGCCCACGCCCAACCCCGACGCACGCCCGCCGGCGATGGACGCGCAGAGCGAGGACGATGCGCCCATCGTCGACGAGGCTGCGCGCCCCGAACGCACCGCCGGCGACGACGCGGCCCCGCCGAAGGAACAGGACTACGACTTCTACAGCGTGCTCTCCGGCGAGGAAACGCCGCTGACCGACGCCGAGCTCGACCGCCGCGCCCGCGCCGAAGCCGAGGCCGAACGCACCGAGCGCCTGCGCCAGGAACGCGAGCAGCAGGCGCTGGCCGAGCGCATCCGCCGCGAGCGCGAGGCGCGCGAGACGCCGCCGCCGGCCATCGACGGCGGCACCGCCGACAGCGGCTCCGACGCCGCCGACCTCGCGCCCGCCGCCCGCCCGGCGACCACGCCCGAGCGCAGCGCCGCCGCTTCAGAGACGCTGGATGCCCGCTACCTGCTGCAGGCCGGCGCCTTCGCCGCCTCGGGCGATGCCGAGGCGCTGAAGGCGAAGATCGCCTTCCTCGGCCTCAGCGCGCGGGTGGAGTCGGCGCAGATCCAGGGCAAGACCGTCTACCGCGTGCGCATGGGCCCCTACGGCACCGCCACCGAACTGGCCGAGGCGCGCAAGACCCTCAGCGCGAATGGGCTGCAGGCGATGGCGATCAAGGTGAAGTGAGCCGCGTCGGGCGCCCACGCGCCCGGACGCGGATCGCACACGCACAAGCGGCACGACGCACACGTTCGCGCGTTTTCGACGGCTTTCCAGGGTCGCAGCCGGTGAGACCTCCCCGGCGCATACTCCTGCACCAAGCGGAGCCCGCCGATGACCTTAGAAGCCGCCCTGCTCCGGCCCGCGCTGCTGCGGCCGGTGGTCGATGTCCTGCTCTCCCCGCTGCGCCGGCGCAAACGCCGCAAACAGCGCCTGCACGCCGAAGCCGCGCTGCGCGAGGCGATCCGCGAACTGCTGCTGGCGTGTCCCGACGAGCGACGGGTCGAGGCGCGCATCGCGCGCGCCCGCGCATGCGGTGCGCCCGCGCGCGACACTGCCCTGGCCGAGGCCATGCTGGCCCGCCATCGCGACACCCGCGTGCATACCCGCGGGCGCAGCCACCGCAGCCGGCGCACGGGCTGAGCGGGACGCCGGACGAGGGTTCTGGGCGCCGCGACAGGCCACGCGCCAGCCCGCGGCGGGCACGTACAATCGCGCCATGCCTACCCTCCTCGTCACCGGCGCCACCTCCGGCTTCGGCCGCGCCACCGCCCTCCGTTTCCACCGCGCCGGCTGGCGGGTCGTCGCCACCGGGCGCCGCGCCGAACGGCTGGACGCGCTGGCCGAATCGCTCGGCCACGAGCGCATCCATACCGCGGCCTTCGACATCCGCGACGAGGCCGCGATGCGCGCGGCGCTGGACGCGCTGCCGGAGGAGTTCCGCGGCATCGACGTGCTGGTCAACAACGCCGGCCTCGCGCTCGGCACCGCGCCTGCGCAGCGCGCCGATCTGGCGCAGTGGAAGCGGATGATCGACACCAACGTCACCGCACTGGCCACGCTCACCCACGCCCTGCTGCCCGCGCTGATCGAACGCCGCGGCGCGATCATCAATATCAGCTCGGTGGCGGCCACGTATCCCTACCCCGGCGGCAACGTCTACGGCGGCACCAAGGCCTTCGTCAGCCAGTTCTCGCTGGGCCTGCGCAGCGACCTGCACGGCACCGGCGTGCGCGTGACCAGCGTCGAACCGGGCATGGCCGAAACCGAGTTCACCCTGGTCCGCACCGGCGGCGACCAGGGCGCGTCGGACACGCTGTACGCGGGCGCGGACCCCATCACCGACGCCGACATCGCCGACACCATGTTCTGGATCGCCACCCTGCCGCCGCACCTCAACGTCAATCGCATCGAGCTGATGCCGGTGCGGCAGTCGTACGCCGGCTTCCAGGTGGCGAGGAACGTCTAATTGTTATGAGAGGGGATTAATTTGTGGCGAACCCGTTGTTTCCTACATTCGATAAAAGAATTACTGATGCCACGGACCACATAATTCAGCATCAAGTTATTCCATGGGCCTTTTTGAAAGCTGGCCCGAAATTTTCTGTCAAACGCTTCGATGGACGAGAAATATCTTATCAAGGCGTATCCTACGAAGGCAGTCCAGAATCAGTATTTTGGAACGGGTATATCGAACCATTCCTTGAGGCGCTGGCGATAGAAGAAATCAGTCGCGCCACATCACTCTCAAAGGAGCGAAATTTAGATTTAAAGGAAGTCTTACCTCAAGTCGAAGGACTTTTGATATCAGCTAGCTATGAGGTTTTCGATAAAATGGCTGCTGTTGACCAAAAGTTGCGGGGCAAAGGATTTCCAGAGAGCGTTCCCATTAGGAGCACTGAATCCGAAATCGGCCGGATGCGCTCTTTCATCTCTAGCCACGCCAAAGCCGAACTGGAGATGTGGAAACCAAAATCCAGACTCCAACGACTGTACGAAGAAAACACATTTCTTACTTGGTTGATTGGCGCAATCTTTGCATTGACTAGCTTAATATTCACGGCCATCAAAATATTCTCGCCGTGAGTTGCGATCTGCTACGCAGTCATCCGCTCGCGACACGACAACGCCGGCAACGCCTGAGGGCTGCAGCGGTTCACACACTCGGGGCAGCCAGCGCACCCTGAGCGCTCTTCGATCGCCTGCGATCAATCAGCCGCCGACGCAGCCCCAGCCCGGGCCGCTCCACCAGGTAATACAGCAGCGCGGCCGCCAGCAGCGAAGCCAGGCCATAGGCGAGGAAGGCGACGATGCCGCGGCCTTCGAGCACCGCGCCCAAGTGGGTCTCCACCAGCCGATACACCGGCTTGTGCACCAGATACAGACTGTAGGACACCGCCGCCAGCCACGCCGCGCCGGGGAACGCGCGGCGGCCGATCCAGCTGCCGGGCTGTGCGCCTGCGAACACCAGCATCGCCAGCCCGGCCGAGAGCACCGGCCAGCCGACGCTGTTGCCCAGCAGGCCGGCGCGGTCGCGGAACAGCCAGAAGCTGAGCGCCATCGTCGCCAGACCCGCGATAAAGACCAGATTCGCGCGCGCGGCGACGCGCTCCCACTGCGCCGGACGCCAGGTCTTCCAGACCGCCAGCAGCACGCCGGCCAGCAGGCCGTCCAGGCGGTTCCAGGTGGGGTAGTAGATCTCCTCGACGAACCAGTTGCGCTGCGGCTGCAGCGCATCGAAGTGCAGCCAGATCGCCGAGCGCCAGGCAATCCCGCCCAGCACCAGCGCCGCGCAGAACGCCCACAGCGCCGCGCGGGAGCGCAGGCGGACGAACAGCAGAGCCAGCGCCGGGAACAGCAGATAGAAATGCTCCTCCACGCACAGCGACCAGGCGTGCGAGAACGCGGCGTTGCGGCCGTAATCGATCGAGATGTTCACGAAGAAGCCCGCGAACTTCCACCACGGCTCCATGCCCGGCGCCTCGCGGAAGCCCGGGCACAGCAGGTACACCAGCAGCAGCGCCCAGAAGGCCGGCAGGATCCGGAACGCGCGGCGCAGATAGAAATCGCCCATGTCCAGGCGCTCGCCGCGCGCGAGAGGCGCCAGCACCTGCAGGCCGATCAGGAAGCCGCTGAGCACGAAGAACAGGTCCACGCCCATCCAGCCGTTGTGCTGGAGCCAGGCCCATTCGCGGCCCATGCCGCCGACCAGGAAGGAGTGGAAACACATGGTCCACAGCACCGCGAGGGCACGGAGGGAATCGAGACCCGGATAGCGCATGTGTCCTGCCGGCAGCGAGATGGTGGAGTGCATCGACAGGATCGACGGACCGCCCGCGCGCAGACGCAGGGCGTCATGCACCGCGGGTGCGGCAGTCTATCCGAAGCCGCGCGCCCCGCGACCGCAGCGAGCCGGCATCATCGGCAGACTGGATTGAACCGGTCGCCTGCCCGGCGCCACCTTCCTTCCAGAACCACAGACGACGGACAGGGGCGCAGGCGTGCAGCGCGACAGCGAGCGGATCTACGACGAATACCTCGTCGCCTGCGCACAGGCCGGCGACCGCGCCGCCTGGGAGCGGCTGGTCGCGCGCTGGCAGCCGCGGCTGCTGCGCCACGCCTGGCGGCTGAGCGGGCACGGCGAGCGCGCCGCCGACCTGGTGCAGGAGGCGTGGATCGACATCTGGAAGGGCCTGCGCCGGCTGGACGACGTGGTGGCATTCCCGGCCTGGGCGTTCCGCATCGTCACCCGGCGCTGCCAGCGCGAATTCGGCACGGCCGACCGCGAACGCGCGCAGTGGGCCGAGCTGGACGACGCCGTCGACGCGGGCGATGCCTCCGCCGCCGCCGAAGCCATCGACCGCGAAATCGACGCCGCCCGCATCCGTGCGGCGATGGACGCCCTGCCTGTGGCGCAGCGCGCGGCGCTGTCGCTGTTCCATCTCGAAGACCTGAGCGTGGCGGAAATCTCCATCGCGCTGGACGTCCCGCCGGGCACGGTCAAGACCCGGCTGATGCACGCGCGCAGAAAACTCCGCGCACACCTGGAAGGAGCACACGATGCACAAGACCCCTGATCGCACCCACGTCGACGGCGGTGACGCCGGCCTCGACGCCGCCATCGCCCGCGCCCTGGGCGAGGAGGACCGCGCCCTGCTGGCGCGTCACGCCGAACCCGGCTACTTCGCACAGGCCACCGGCCTGTTCCGCGGCAGCCTGGGCTGGACCTCGTTGTTGGCCTACGCCGTCGCCCTGATCGCCTTCGCGGTCTGCGTCTACGCGTTCTGGCTGGCGTGGTCGGCCACCCACACCCTGATCGCGGTGAAATACGCCGCGGTGGCGGTGCTGGCCTTCCAGTGCGCCGGCATGATGAAGAGCTACCTCGGCGCCCAACTGCAGGCCAACCGCAGCCTGCGCGCGCTCAAGCGCGTGGAACTGCAGCTGGCGATGCTGCGCGACGGCCGCGACCGGGCCTGAGCCCGGAGGGTGGCACTCAGCCGTTGCACACGCTCATGCAGCTCTGGTAGTTCTGCTCGCAGGTCTCGGGCGGCAGGAAGCCGTTGGACAGGCAGGCCTGGAAGCGCTGCTCGCAGCGCGAACTGCAGGTCGTGCTGACGGCCGACGCGGAAAAGCCCGCGACGAACGCACCCACGGCAAGCACCGCGAGACACGCACGCCGGACGATGCGGGATCGAGAGGGAGAGCGGGCTGGAGAGGGGGATACAGATCGGGAATGGGCCACGACGCACTCCTTGTCGATGATCGAATCTCGAAATTAGCCCCATCCGGTGGCGCGGTATGCGTCCATCGTCGCAAAACACGGCATCGACGCCCTGCGACGCACCTCACTCAGCCCAACGGCTCGTCGCTCAGATACGTGTACGCCGTCAGCCCGTTCTCCAGCGCCGCGTTCAGCTTGGCGGCCTCGCTCTTGCTTAGGTCCACCGCACCCACCTTCGCCTTGTAGATGCGGCGCAGGTCGTCGAGCTTGTAGCCCACGTAGTCGAGCATCACGTCGGTGGTGTCGCCACGACGCTGCTGCGAAAGCTTGAATCCCACGGCTTCCACGCGCGCTTCGACCACGTCGGTGTCGCCGAACAGGTTGTGGATATCGCCCAGAATCTCCTGATACGCGCCGACCAGGAAGAAGCCGATCCGGTAGCGCTCGCCCGGCCGCGGCGCGTGCAGCGGCAGCGAGGTGTCGAGGTCTTCGTTCTCGACGTAGGTGTCGATCTTGCCGTCGGAGTCGCAGGTGAGGTCGGCGATCACGCCGCGGCGGTCGGGGCGCTCGTCCAGGCGCTCGATCGGCACGATCGGGAACACCTGGTCGATCGCCCACACATCGGGCATCGACTCGAACAGGCTGAAGTTGACGAAATACTTGTCGACCAGGCGTTCGTTGAGCTCGTCCAGCAGGTCGCGGTGGCTCTTCTCGTCGTAGGTCAGGCGCGCGCGCACCGCGTGGGCGATGGCGTAGAACAGGTCGTCCAGGCGCGCGCGCGCGGTGAGGTCGATCTGGCCCAGCGCGTACAGCGCGAGACCTTCGCTGTGGTGATGCTGGGCCTCGTGGAACAGCTCCACCGCGGGGCGCTGGTCGAGTTCGGCGTGGATCTCGCGCAGGTGGCGGATCACCGTGGCCTCGTCGTCGTGCGCGGGCGGCACGCGACCTTCGGGCGCCTGCTCCACTTCGGACACGTTGGCGATGAGCACCGCGTGGTGCGCGGTCATCGCGCGGCCGCATTCGGTGACCAGCCGCGGCTGCGCGATGCCGTGCTCCGCGCAGGCCTCGGCCACCGGCTGCACGATGCTGGAAGCGTACTGGTGCACGCCGTAATTGATCGAGCAGTAACTGCGCGAGCGCGTGCCCTCGTAGTCCACGCCCAGGCCGCCGCCCACGTCGACGTGGGTGATCTTCGCGCCCAGCTTGGACAGCTCGACGAAATAGCGGGTGGCCTCGCGCATGCCGTTGGCGATGTCGCGCACGTTGCTGATCTGCGAGCCCATGTGGAAATGCAGCAGGCCCAGGCAGTCGCTCATGCCGGCATCGCGCAGGGTCTTCCACAGGTCCAGCACCTGGCGCGGGGACAGGCCGAACTTGGCCTTGTCGCCGCCGCTGTTCTGCCACTTGCCGGCGCCCAGCGAGGCCAAGCGCATGCGCACGCCGAGGCCGGGCGTCACGCCGAGGGCCTTGGCCTCTTCCATCACCAGCGACAGCTCGGAGGGCTTTTCGACCACGATGAAGGTCTGCAGGCCCAGCTTGCGGCCGATCAGCGCCAGACGGATGTATTCGCGGTCCTTGTAGCCGTTGCACACGATCAGCCCACCCGGGCGGCTCAAAGCCAGCACCGCCATCAGTTCGGGCTTGCTGCCGGCCTCCAGGCCGAAGCCCTCGCCCGCGTGCGAGGCGAGCGTGCCGGCCACGCCGGCGTGCTGGTTGACCTTGATCGGGTAGACCGCGGTGTAGCCGCCGGTGTAGTCCCAGTCCTGCTGGGCCTGGGCGAAGGCGGCCTGCAGCTTGGCCAGACGGCCGCCGAGGATCTGCGGGAAGCGCAGCAGCAGCGGCAGCTTGGCGCCGCTGGCGCGGGCGTGGTCGACGATGGCGCTGAGCGCCGCGCTCGGGCCGTCGGCGCCCTCGGGGCGCACGGTCATGCGGCCGTCGGCGTCGACATCGAAGTACCCGTCCGCCCAGCGCGGGATGGAGTAGGTCTTGCGGGCGAGATCGAGCGACCAGGCGGGCGTGGACGGCGCGGTCATGGGCAGC
>ERZ1066123.888-NODE-888-length-19830-cov-9.313628_pt1 | contig 19830 bp, 8 predicted proteins | sample MGYA00382770_ERZ1066123 | MGnify/ENA primary metagenome ERZ1066123 (study PRJEB33369, sample SAMEA5778353) | biofilm metagenome | biome: Industrial cooling water; feature: Water cooling tower basin; material: Biofilm | place: United Arab Emirates | collected...
ATGGACCATCGACCCGGACCGCGGCCTCTGGCTGTTCCGGGCCAGCCGGCTGGAAGCCCTGCTCGATCCGCTCGAGGCGCTGCTCACGCACCTGCCGCCGGCCTCGCTGCTGGCGCCGCAGACGGTGCTGGTGGGGCATCCCGGGCTGCGCGCGTGGCTGCAGGCGCGGCTGGCCGAGCGTCGCGGCCCCGGCGGCATCGTCGCCAACCTCGACGTCGCGCTGCCAAGCCCGTGGCTGGATGCGCTGGCGCTGTCCCTCGGCGGCGAGGCCCTGCTTGGCGTCCGGCCCTGGGCGCGCGAGGTGCTGCGCTGGCGGCTGTGGCAGGCGCTGCCCGGCTTGAACGATCCGCGCGTCGAGGCGCTGCTGGCGCGCGACGCCGACGGCGCGGAGCGCTTCGCGCTGGCCGCGCGGCTGGCCTCGGCGCTGACGCCCCTGCTGGTCTATCGGCTTGACTGGCTGCAGGCCTGGGAGCGCGGCGCGAGGCTGCTGCCCGCGGCGAGCGCGAACGACGAGTCCCTCCTCGCCGCGGCGTGGCGCGCGCTGCGCACGCCGGGCCTGCCGCGGCATCGCGGCGAGGGCCTGCGCTGGCTGCTCGGGCGGCTGCGCGCCGCCGCGCCGGGTGAGCTCGCCGACGCGGTGGGCGCGAACGACGGTCCGCTGCACGTGTTCGGCCTGAACCATCTGCCGCCGCTGGAGCGCGAGGTACTGCAGGCGCTGTCGCGGCACCGGCCGGTGGTGTTCCATCTGCTCGATCCCTGCGCCGAGGACTGGCTGGGCATGGGCAGCGGTCGCCAACGCTTCCGCGAAGCCTTGGCCGACGAGGACGTCGGCGAGTCGCGCTTCCTCACGCTCGATCATCCGCTGCTCGCCGCGTGGGGACGCCTCGGCCAGCACTTCCTGCTCGGACTGGAAGCGGGCGAGGTCGCGCTGCAGGAGCGCGCCGGCGCGGATGCGCGCGACGCCGATGACATGACGGCGGCCGCGCCGATGCCGCTCCTGGCAAGGCTGCAGCGCAGCCTGCGCCGCAATGACCCGGAGCGGCTCGCCGGGCCGTCGCCGACGGCGGGCGATGCGAGCCTGCGCGTCGTCGCCTGCGCCACGCCGCTGCGCGAACTCGAAGTGCTGCGCGACGCGCTGGCGCAGGCCTTCATGGACCTGCCCGGCCTGCAGCCGGCCGACATCGTCGTGCTCTCGCCGCAGCTCGAGCGCTATCGCGCGCTGGTCCCGGCCGTATTCGGCGAGGCGGCGCGGCGCGATGCCCCGTGGCCCTGGCGCCTCGCCGACGTGCCGCTGTCGGCCACGCACCCGCTGTACGCCGCGCTTCGCCAAGCGCTGGCGCTGCCGGGGCAGCGCCTGACGGCGCCGCTGCTGGTGGACCTGCTGCAGACCGAGGCGCTGGCGCGGCGTTTCGGGCTCGAGGGCCGCGATGTGGACGCGCTGGCGCACGCGCTGGCCCGACTCGGCGTGGCCTGGGGCCTCGACGCCGCCGACCGCGCGCGCTTCGGTGTGCCGGCGATGGACGCGCACGGCTTCGCGTGGGGGCTGGACCGTGCGCTGGCCGCGCACGTGTTCGGCGACGACGACGCGCACGACGCCGAGGCCGTCGACGACGCGCGCGTGCTCGTCCTGCCGGATGGCGCACCCGTGGTGCCGGCGCGCGGCATCGATGCGGCGGTGGCCGACGTGCTGGGCCGCGCGCACGGCCTGCTTCTCGAACTGCGCGAATGGATCGCGCTGGCCGGGCTCACGCTCGACGGCGAGGCGTGGCGATCGCTGCTGACCCAGCGCATCGACGCGCTGTTCGACGTCAAGGGGCTCGATCCGGCGAGCCGCGAAGCGCTCGAGGCCGTGCGCACCGAAGTGGCGGCGCTGGCCGCCGAATGGCGCGATGCCGGCCTGTCCCATCCGCTGCCCTTCGCCGCCGTGCGCGTCGCCCTGCTCGAGCGCCTCGACGCGGTGCCGGAACGCCAGCGCTTCCTCGAGGGGGGCATCACCTTCTGCGGCATGGTGCCGCAGCGCGCCATCCCCTTCCGCGTGGTCGCCGTGCTCGGCCTCGACGAGGGCGCCCTGCCGCGGCAGGCCGCCGATGCCGGCCTCGATCTGCGCCGGCGACATCCGCGCGCCGGCGACCGCGACCTCGCGCTGGACGACCGCTATCTCTTCCTCGAAACCGTGCTCGCCGCGCGCGAGCGCCTGCATCTGAGCTGGATCGGCATCGGCGCGCAGGACGGCGGCGAACGCAATCCGGCCGCGCCCCTGGCCGAGCTGCTGGCCACGCTGCAGCGCTTCGCCGGGGGGGGCGACGGCGCCGCCCCGTGGCGGCAGCAGGCCGCGCTGCAGCCGCCAGCGTGGCGGGTCGCGGGCGACGACCGCAGGACGCGCGACGCGACGGCGTCGACGGCGTCGACGGCGTCGACGCCGGTCACGATCCCGCCGCCGGCACCGCTCGACCCCTCAGCGCTGCTGCGCTTCTTCCGCGACCCCGCGCGCGCCGCGCTGCGGGACGGCATGGGCGTGCGCCTCGATGCGCTCGAGGACGACGCCCTGCCCGCCGACGAGCCGCTGGCGCCCAAGGCCGACCCGCGCGACACGCTGTCGCGGCGGCTGGCGCTGATCGCGCTGGAGCGCGGCGAGGCCCTGCCCGAGTCGCCACCGGCGGCGTGGACGCTGGCCGGCCGCCTGCCCGCGGGCGAACTCGGCGCGGCGCTGTGGCGCAGCGAGCGCGATGACGCGGTTCGGCTGCTGGGCAGGCTCGCGTCGGACGACGCGGTCAGCGACGCCTTGGGCGCGCCGCTGCCGCAGGAATCGGCCTGGCGCGTGGCGATCGATCTCGACGGTCTGCGAATCGACGGCGCGATCGCGGCACGCCTCGGCGCGGAGGGCGGCGCGACGGTGCTGTCGCTGTTTCCGAAGCGCAAAGCCGACGAGCTGCATTTCGGCCAGACGCTGCCCGCCGTCCTCGCCTGGCTGCTGCTGCGCTTGACCCGCGAAGGGCCGGTGCGCCTGGTGCTGTTCGGCGCCGATGGCCTGCACCCGATGGCGGCGACCGCGAACGCGCTGGACGAGGCGATGCGATGCGGCGATGCCGCGGCCCGCGGCGCGATCGAGGCGCGGCTGCGCGGGGCGCTGCGCGGGCTGCTGGCGTTCCGCGATGCCGTGCTGCGCGGCGAACGCCGCTACCTGCCCAAGACGAGCTTCGTCGCGATCGAGGGCCATGACGAGAAGACGCGGCTCGCGTGGGCCGGAGGCGACGCCAGCATCGGCGAGCGCGACCACGCGCCGGGCTATGCCGCGCTGTGGGCGCACGACTGGGGCCTGGACGACGAGCTCGACGACGCCGGGCGCGTGCGTCTGGGCCGCGACGCGGTGCAGCTTCTGCAGGCGCTGTCGCCGCTGCACGGGGGCGCGGCATGAGCGCGCTCGACTGGACGCGCGCGCCGCTCTCGGGGCGCCTGCTGATCGAAGCCAGCGCGGGCACCGGCAAGACCTGGACGATGGCGGCGCTGTACCTGCGCCTGCTGCTCGAGGACGTCGACGGCCGCGGCGCGCTGGGCCCCGGGCACATCGTCGTCGCCACGTTCACCGAGGCGGCCGCGCAGGAGCTCGGCGCGCGCCTGCGCGCGCGGCTCGAGCAGGCGCTGGCCTGGGCGATCACCGCCGACGGCCCGCGCAGCGACGGGGGCGACGCGCGCTTCGCCGCGATCCGTGCGCACGCCTCGGGCGATCCGGTCGCCGCGTGGCTGCTGCAGCGCTGGCAGGGCGACGCGGGCGGCAGCGCGCGTGACCGGCAGCGTCTACTGCGCGCGCTGGCCGAAGCCGACCGTGCGCCAGTGGGCACCCTGCACTCGCTCTGCCATCGCATCCTGCGCGAGTACCCGCTGGACGGCGCGCTGGGCTTCGCCACGCTGGCGCTGGGCGACGGCCGTGCGCTGAACGAAGCGCTGGCCCGCGACCTGCTGCGCCGCATCGCCGCGGGTGAGCCGCCGCAGCACGCGCGCAACCTGCCCCAAGGCTGCCGCGACGTGGCGGCGCTGGCGAAGCGCATCGGCTTGCTGCTGCAGCCCGGCGCCGCGGTGACGCCGCCGTCCGACGTCGGCGCGCTGCGCGCGACGCTCGCGGCCGACGCCGGCGACGCACTGCGCGATCTCCTGCGCAGGGAGGGGCACTACGCGCACGCGACGAACGCCGTCCTCAACGCCGTCAAGGCCGCGGTCGCGTTCCTCGAGGGCGGCGAGGCGCCGAAGTCCCTGGCCCCGCTGCTGGACGACGACGAGATCGACAAGGACCGCGTGCTGCCGGCGGCTCGCGACAAGGTGCGCGCGTCGTCCTTCCAGTCGGCCATCGCGCGCTTCGAGGTGGAGCGCGAACGCCTCGCCAGCCCGGAACGCGCCTTCTGGGCGTGGTGGCAGCCCGAACTGCGCCGCGCGCAGGCCCGCCTGCTGGACGAGAGCGGCACGCTGGCGTTCGACCAGCTCATCGAGCGCGTCCGCGACGCGGTGCAGCGCGAGGGCTCGGCCCTGCCGGCCGCGCTCGGCGCGCGGTGGCCGGTGGTGCTGGTCGACGAGTTCCAGGACACCGACGCCGCGCAGTACGCGCTGCTCGATGCGTGGCAGCGGGCCGCACCGCGCGGCCTGCTTGCGGTGGTCGGCGATCCGAAGCAGGCCATCTATCGCTTCCGCGGCGGCGATGTCGCCGTCTACCTCCGCGCCGCGCGCACCGTCGATGTGCGGATGACGCTGGCGCAGAACCAGCGCTCGCACACGCGCTACGTCGACGCGCTCAACCACGTCTTCGCCGGGCCGCGCGCGGTGCTCTCGGCGAGTGCCCGGTCGCGCGGCGCGGACACCATCCGCGTCGCGCCGGTGTCGGCCGCGGGGCGCGCCGACGCGACGCCCCTTTCGATCGACGGCAAGGAACAGACGCGCGCGCTGGTGCTGCACGCGTGGGACAGCGAGGACGGCCCGCTGGCGAACGCGCAGGCCCGGCCGCGGGCGCTGCGCGCCTGTGCGGAACTGGTGGTCCGGATGCTGCAGCCGGGAAGCGCCACCCTTGGCGATCGCGCGCTGGCGCCGGGCGACATCGCCGTGCTGCTGGTGTCCAACGCCGAGGTCGACACGCTGCGCCGCCTGCTGCAGCGGCGCGGCGTGCCGGTGCTGGGACAGGCGCGGCAGAGCGTGTTCGACACCAACGCGGCCCACGAACTGCGGCGCGTGCTGCAGGCCGTGCTCCGGCCGGACGACACCGGCGCGCTGCGCGCCGCCCTGCTGACCTCGCTGCTCGGCCTCGACGCCCGCGCGCTTCCGGCCTTCGAAGCCGGCGGCGGCCTCGACGACGCGCGCGAATGCTTCGCGACGCTGCGCGCGCAGTGGCGGCGCGAAGGCGTGCTGGCGGTCGTGCTCGCGCTGCTGCGCGAGGCGCTGCCCCGGCTCGGCGCTGCGGCCGACGGCGAGCGCCGGTTGACGGACGTCCGGCATCTGGGCGAACTGCTGCAGGAGGAGGCGCGCGAGCGGCCCCGCCCGGAGGCCCTGCTCGCTTGGCTCGACGCGCAGATCGGCGACGACGAGGACGGCGGTGAGGGCCCGCGCCGGCTGCGGCTCGCCTCCGACGCGCGCCGCGTTCGCCTGATGACCCTGCACGGCAGCAAGGGCCTCGAGTTCCCGGTGGTGCTGCTGCCGACGCTGTGGGCGCACGAGCACGGCGCCCGCCACGGCGGTCCGACGCTCGACGCCGCCGACGCCGACGGCCGCCGCGAAGCGGTCTTCGAGAAGGCCGCGCTGCAGGCGCGCCGCGACGAGCAGCAGGAGGAGCGCTTCCGCCTGCTCTACGTCGCGCTGACCCGCGCGCAGCAGGCCTGCCACGTGTTCACCTTGCCACCGGACCGGCCCGCCACCGCCGACGGCAAGAAGCCGAAGTCCGACCCCGAGCGCTCGGCGCTCGACGCGCTGCTGGCGCGCTGGCCCGACGGCGAGCGCGGCACGGCGCATCCGCACGTCGAATGGCGGCGCGGCTGGCCGTTGCCGACCGACATGCGCGTGCCGGTGCTCCGCGAGTCTGCCGACGCCATCGCGCCCGCGCCGCCGGCGCCGGGGCCGTTCACGCTGCCGGGCCGCTACAGCTTTTCCGGCCTGACCGGCAGCGACGCCCCGTCCGCCCTGGAGCCGCACGCCGCCGACGACGAGCGCGGCGACGACCTCGGCCCCGACGGTGGCATGGAGCGCATCGGCCTCGACGACAGCCGCATCGACGCCGAGCTCACAGCGCTGGCGTCGGTCGGCGGCACCGGTTTCGGTCTCGCCCTGCACGATCTGCTCGAAGTGCCGGACGCCACGCGCCGCTACGTCGACGAGCCCGAGCGCGTGCTCGCCGCGCTGCACGCGCACGGCGTGCGTCGGCGCGGCGGCGGCGAGCTCGCCGCGGTGGTGCCGACGGTGGCCGCGATGCTCGACCGCGCCTGGCGCACGCCGCTGCCGCTGCCCGGTGCGCCGGTGCTGGGCCGTCTGCCACCCACCGCCCGCCGGGCCGAGATGCGCTTCCACTTCGTCCTCGACGGCGTGGACTGGGCGAGCCTGCGCGCGCTCGCCGACGCGCACGGCGATCCCGCGCTGATCCCCCCCGCACGCGCGCCGCACCTGCGCGGCAGCATGAGCGGCGCGATCGACCTCGTCTTCGAATTCGACGGCCGCGCCCACGTGCTTGACTGGAAAGGGAACGCGATCACCCGCGCGGCGGCGTCCGGGGCCGGCCTTGTCGCGGTGATGGATGCCAAGCACTACCGCTTCCAGGCCCTGCTCTACACCGTCGCCCTGCATCGCCTGCTGCGCCAGCGGCTCGGCGCGCGCTACGCCATCGAACGCCACCTCGGCGCGCCGGTGTACGTGTTCCTCCGCGCCTTCGGGCTGGCGCCGGAGACCGAACCCGAGCTCGGCGCGTGGACGCAGGCGTTCCCGCCCGCCCTGATCGACGCGCTCGACGCCCACCTCGCCGGAGCCCGCGCATGAGCGCCTCACCGCTGTACCTGCGCAGCGCCGGCCTGTCCGACGACTGGCGCCCGATCGACCGACTGCTGCACCGCTGGGTGCGGGCGCACGGCGGCGACGAGGCGCTCGCGCGTCTCGCCGGCGCGATCAGCGCCGCGGAGAGCGACGGCCACAGCGCGCTGTCGGCCGCGGACGTCGAGCGCTACGGCGCGCGCTGGCCGAGCGAGACGCAGGTCGCCGGGTGGCGGCAGGCCGGCTGGCTTGGGGAACGCGACGAGGCCGCACCCTTCGTGCTCGATGCCGGGCAGCGCCTGTACCTGCGACGCTATGCGCGTCTGGAAGCCGGCATCGCCGCGCGGCTGGCCGCGATGGTCGACGTCGCTGCGGCGACGCCGATGACGCCGGACGGTGACCGACGCGACGGCCGCGCGGTCGACGTCGATGCGCTGTTTGGCAGCGAGGACGGCGACGGCCGCGACGCCGCGCAGCGCGCGGCGGTGCGACGCTGCGACGACGCGCGGCTGTTCGTGCTCACCGGGGGTCCTGGCACCGGCAAGACCACCACCGTGCTACGCATGCTGCTCGCCGTGCTGGCGCGCGCCGGGACGGCGCCGCGCATCGCGGTCGCCGCACCGACGGGCAAGGCCGCGCAGCGCCTCGTGCAGTCGCTGCGCGACGGGCTCGATCGGCTTCCGGAGGCGCTGCATCGGCACCCGCACTGGGGCCCGGCGCTGTCGCGCTTCGCCCTGCCGGAGGCGACCACCGTGCATCGCCTGCTCGGCTTCCATCCGCACCGCCGCGCCTTCGCGCACGACGCGCGCCGGCCGCTCGACGTCGACCTGCTGATCGTCGACGAAGCCTCGATGCTCGACCTCGAAATGCTCGCGGCGCTGTGCGCGGCGCTGCCGCCGCAGGCCGCCCTGTGGCTGGTGGGCGACGCCGACCAGCTGAGCCCGGTCGGCCCCGGCAGCGCGCTGCAGGACCTCGGCCAAGCCCTCGACGATCGTCGCGGGGCGCCGCTGCAGCGGCTGCGCCACGGCTTCCGCGCCGCGTCGGCGCCCGCAGCCCTGAACGCGGCCGTCCTCGCCGGCGACCTCGACGGGCTGCGCGACGCCTTCGCCGCGCACCCCGAGGCGCTGCGCTGGCACACCGACGGCGACGCCGCGGCGCTGCACCGAACGCTCGACGCCTGGGCCGATGCGCTGATCGCCACCCGGTCGCACGCGACGCTGGCCAGCCTGCGCGAGCGCCAGTGGCTATGCGCGCTGCGGCAGGGGCCGTTCGGCGTCGATGCGATCAATGCGCGGGTCGACGCCCGCCTGCGCGCGGCCGCCACGCGCGACGGCCTCGCCGGGCCGGACGGCCACTACCCCGGCCGGCGCCTGCTCGTCACCCGAAACGACCGCGAGACCGACCTCTTCAACGGCGATGTCGGCCTGGTGATGGCCGACGACGACGGCCGCCTGCGCGCGTGGTTCGAGGGCGACTCGGGGCCACGCGCGATCGCGCTTGGCGCCCTGCCCGCGCACGAGCCGGCGTTCGCGCTCAGCGTGCACAAAAGCCAAGGCAGCGAGTACGACGAGGTCACGGTGCTCCTGCCGGACGATCCCGCCAATCCGATCCTCTCGCGCGAACTGCTTTACACCGCGGCGTCGCGCGCGCGCCAGCACCTCGTGCTCCACGGCAGTGAAGGGGCGGTCGCCGCCTGCCTCGCGCGGCCGGTGCGGCGCAGCGGCGGCCTGCACGCGCGGCTGGCCGAGGCCCTCAGTGCCCCGGCGCCGGCCGATCGCCCGGTGCCGCGAACACCTCGCTGACGCGATCCGCCAGGCCGATCGCCAGCTCGCGCTCGGCGTAGAACACCTCGCCCAGGTTCGCGCCTGTCAGCAGCTCGGCCTCGTCGGCGCTGTGGGTGCGCAGCAGCACCTTGACGCCCGGACGCAAGGCCTGCGCCGTCTGCGCGATCTGCCGCACCGCCAGCATGTCGGGCGTGGCGACCACCAGCAGGCGGGCGTGCTGCAGGTGCGCCTGCGCCAGCACCTCGGACCGCTGGGCGTCGCCGAGGACGGCCGGCAGTCCCTGCTCGCGCAGCGCTTCCACCACGTCGCGGCGCGACTCGACGACCACGTGAGGCAGGCCGCGGGCGCCGAGCTGTTCGGAGAGCACGCGGCCCACGCGCCCGAAACCGACCAGCACCACGTGGTCGCGGAGGCGCGCGGCATCCACGCTGTCGGGCAGCACGGCCAGCGGGTCGGCGAGGTCCTGTGGCACGGCCTGCACCCCGTCGCCGGCGGCGAGGCGGCCCTTCAGCGGCTCGATGGCCGCGAACAGCAGCGGATTGATCGCGATCGACACCACGGCCCCTGCCACCACGAGGCTCATCGCCTGGGCGTCGAGCAGGCCCAGCGACAGGCCGAGCCCGGCGAGGATGAAGCTGAACTCGCCGATCTGCGCGAGGCTCGCGCCCACCGTCAGCGCGGTCCGCCACGGGTGGTGCAGCAGCCGCACCACGGCGATGGCCGCCAGCGTCTTGCCGATGACGATGATCGCGACGACGGCCAGCACCTTCAGCGGCGCCTCCACCAGCACCGCGGGATCGAACAGCATCCCCACGGACACGAAGAACAGCACGGCGAACGCATCCCGCAGCGGCAGCGACTCTTCGGCCGCACGGTGGCTGAACGCCGACTCGCGCATCATCATCCCGGCGAAGAACGCCCCGAGCGCGAAGCTCACGTCGAAGAGCTTGGCGGCGCCGAACGCGATGCCGATCGCCGAGGTCACGACCGCCAGGGTGAACAGCTCGCGGTTCCCGGTCTGCGCCACGTGCCAGAGGATCTTCGGAAACAGCCGCTTCCCGACCACCAGCATCACGACGAAGAAGGCCGCGACCTTCAGCACGGTGACGCCGGCGGCGAGCGCGAGACCGCGGCCGGAAGGCGCAGCGGCGTCCCCGTCGGGCAGCAGCAGGGGGGCAAGCACCGGCAGCAGGACCAGAACGAGCACGATGACGAGGTCTTCCACGACCAGCCAACCCACGGCGATCTTGCCGTCCGACGTCTCGAGCAGGCCCCGGCCTTCAAGCGCCTTCAGCAGGACCACGGTGGACGCGACCGACAGGCAGAGCCCGAGCACCAGGCCCTCGCCCCAATGGCCGCCCCAGGCGAGCACCAGGCCGGTGCCCATGGCGACGGCGGCAAGGATCTGCAGCACCGCGCCCGGCAGCGCGATGGGCCGCACCTCCATCAGGTCGTCGAGCGAGAAATGCAGGCCGACGCCGAACATCAGCAGCATGACGCCGACTTCGGCGAGCTGCATGGCAAGTCCGATGTCGGCGACGTAGCCCGGCGTGGCCGGTCCGATCAGGATGCCGGCCGTGAGGAAGCCCACGATCGCCGGCAGCCGCGCGCGCTGGGCGGCATAGCCGAACACGAGCGCGCCGGCGAACGCGGCGGCGAGCAGGGCGATCAGGGTGACGTCATGCGGCATCGGGGCGCCAAGGGCGGGAAATTCCCGCTACGTTAGCTCACCTCCGTCGACGGTCGCTCAACCCATGTCGATCGACACACGCCTTCTCTCCATCGTCGCCGCGGTCATCGTCGATGACGAAGGCCGGGTCCTGCTGGTGCGCAAGCACGGCTCGGGCACCTTCATCCAGCCCGGGGGCAAGCGCGAGCCCGGCGAAGACGCGCTCACCACGCTCGCGCGTGAGCTGCGCGAGGAGCTGGGCGTCACCCTCGTCGAGGGCAGCGCCCGGCGCCTCGGCGAGTTCGAGGCCGAGGCCGTCAACGAGCCGGGCCGCCGCGTTCGCGCGGAGGCGTTCGCCGTCGACATCAACGGCAGCCCCGCGGCACGGGCCGAGATCGCCGAGCTCCGCTGGATCGACGTCGACGCAGCGATCGAGGGGACCGACGGCGCCGTGCGCGTCGCGCCGCTCAGCGCCCGGCACCTGCTGCCGGCGTGGCGGGCGCGCCACCGGACCGGTGGCTGAGGCCTTCACGCCGATCGGACCTCGGCGGCGTATGGTTCGCGCTGCGCTGCGTCATGGGGATGATGCGCCGCATCAAACGCGCAGCCGCCGTCGCCCTCGCGACGGAACTGGAAGGGGAACCACATGGCTTACTCCAACGCACGGCGCCCGGTGGCGCTTGCCGTCGTCTTCGGCCTTGCCTTCGCCGCACCCGCGGCGCCCGCGCTCGCGGAAGAGGGCGACTATGCCGCCTGGCAGACCGCGCTGAACCTGCTCTTTCCGCCGGGGCCCGACAACCCGGTGCGCGCGTCGCAGAAGACGGGGCCTTACCCTCTGCTGCCGGACCCGTCGAGCTTCAATGACGGCTTCAACCCCGGCAGCTACTACACGTGGCAGACGATCCGCACCTCGCCGTCGACCGGCGCGGTCTGCGGGAACGGCTCGCCGTACAAGTTCTTCGTCAACCGCGTGCCGCACACGCGCAACACCATCATCTACATGGAAGGCGGCGGCGCCTGCTGGGACTACGCCAGCTGCACCGGCCAGACCGGCGTGCGCGGTGCGCGCAACCCGAACGGCATCCCCGACGACTACATGAGCCTCGCCAACCCGGGAGCGAGCCTCGTCAGCCCCTTCGTCACGCGCATCAATCCGCTGGACACCGCGAAGACGCAGAACTGGAACATGGTCTACATCCCGTACTGCACGGGCGACGTCTACAGCGGTGATCGCGTCGCGACCTACGCCGACCCGAGCGGCCAGCGGCCGCCGCTGGTCTGGCACCACAACGGCCTGCGCAACACCCGCGCCGTCGTGGCCTGGCTGAAGAACAACCTGCCCCGCCCCACGCAGATGCTCTCGACCGGCTGCAGCGCCGGCGGCACCGGCAGCCTGACGGGCTACGCCACGCTCCGCCGCGACCTGGCGCCGACGCGAGGGTTCCTGATCAACGATTCCGGCCCGATCTTCCCGACGCCGCAGTTCGGCGATTCGGCGCAGTTCCCGTCGGTTCGGCTGCACGCGCAGATCCGCGACGTCTGGGGCCTCGACGCGGGACCGCTCGCCTTCATCAAGGCGGCGGCGCCGGCCTTCGACCTCGGCGACCTGGGCAGCATCTACCCGGCGCTGTCGAGCCGGTTCCCGAACGACCGCATGGGCCACACGCACTTCTGGCAGGACCAGAACTACTCGTCGTATTCCTACGAGCGCTTCTACCCCGAGATCGCCGGCGCGCCAGCGGCGCAGAAGCCGGCGCTGATCACCGCCAAGTGGTCGCAGGACACCGCGCGGCTGCGCGCATCGCTGGACGGCCTCGGCAACGTGGGCGGCTACTTCCCGCAGTTCCGCGCGCTGAACGAGAGCCACTGCACCACGGTGGTCGACTTCAACAACGGCGACGTGCAGGAGCGGCGCCTCGAGCTCGACGATTTCATCCACAGCGTGCTCGACGGCAGCGGTGCGGTGCTCGATGCGTCGGAAGCCAGCGACATCGCCGATCGCGCCAAACCGCTGAACCCGCTGTACGCGCTGATCAACCTGATTCTCTGAGGCCGCGTCAGTGCGAAAGAACGCACTCGTGATCGGCACCGGCGTCGCCATTGCGGCGGCGCTGGTACTCGGCATCGTCTGGCTCGCGTTCGATTCGTCATCGATCAGCGTTTCAGCGCCTCCGATGGCGGACGAACCCTCGGGCGAGCCGGCCATGGGCATCGCCAGCGAGAATCACGGCGCGAGTCGTGAGGACGCACGACTCGAAGCCAACGCTTTCAACACGCCGACAGGCCGCGCCGCTCTGGCGGCACACGCCGAACGGCAGCGCTTCGAGAAGGCCTTGCGCGATTTCCTTGCCGGCAGCGAAACGCTGCCCCCTGCCGAACGCGCGCGCATTTCCGCCGAGCTCGACGCACAGGTGGAGGCCGAAGAGCTTGCGCAGCGGATGTCGGCGGACGAAGCGCGGATGCTGCGCCTCGCGCTGATCGAACGCGGCAGCCACGACGCTACCGAGCGTTTGCGTCGCTCGGAAGCGCTGGCCGATGCGTACCGCCGCGAGTCCGAGCGCCGACAGCGCGCATTCGAACAGCAGCAGGCCACCGACCCCGCGTTCGTCGCGTACAAGGCACGCGAGGCGCAGATCGTCGCGGAAGTGAGCGCCATGCGCGCGATTCCCGGTGGCATCAGCCGCGACGAATACCTGCGCCGGCGCCTGCAGGCGGAACGCGAGCGGGCCTACGCGGCGAATCCGGGCGGCTGATCGGCCACCGCTCGTCGCAGCGCCGCCATCAAAACCCGACGCGAAGCTCGACCCCGACCACCCTCGGCTCGTTGAGCATGCCGGTCAGGTTGTTGAAGTCGATCGCACCGACCAGCGCGGTCTCGTCGGTCACATTGCGCGCGAAGAGCGCGACGTCGCGGCGCCCGTCCTGCCACGCGTAGCCCAGCCGCAGCCCGCCTTCCAGCAGCGGCGGTGCGCGGAACTCACGCGAGCGGTACAGGAAGAACTCGAGGTCGCTGCGCCATGCCCAGTCGGTCTGCACGTACAGCCGGCCGGACCGCAGCGGCACCTCGTGGCGCAGGTCGACGTGTGCGATCCAGCGTGGCGCGTAGGGCAAAGGGTTGCCGTCGATCCGCGCCAGCCGAACGCCGTCCACCACGTCCAGCGGATCGATGACCGTGCACGGGGCGCCACAGACGCGAATGCGCAGACCCGGGTCGCGGATGGCCGTCTGGTTGTAGCTGAGGCCCGCGGACAGCGTCGTGCGCTCGTCGAGCTGGGCCTCGAGGTCGAGTTCGGCGCCATGGCCCTCGGCACGCTCGGCGTTCAGCAGCCGGGCTTGGTTGCCGGCACCGCCGACCGCCGTCAGCTGCGGGTGGTCGATCCGGTAGCGGTACACGCCGACGGCGAAGCGCAGGCGCCGGTCCAGCACGTCGCCCTTCAGCCCGGCATCGAGTGACAGCACCGTCTCGGAGTCGGCCTGCGAAATCTCGTTGCTGAACATCACCCGCCCCTGCAGGCTCGGCGCGCGGAAGCCTTCCGCCAGCCGCAGGTAGGCGTTGATGCCCTCGTCGATGCGCCACAGCGCGCTGGCGTCCCAGCTCAGATGGCTCGCACTCGGGCGGGCCGTGAGCGGCAGCAGCGGCGCGCCGCCGCCGGGCGTTTGCGGCCGCTCGGCGCTGAAGTCCTTGCGGTCGCGGGTATAGCGCAGCCCACCGCGCAGCTGCAGCCGTTCGGTGGCCGCGACGCCTACCGAGGCGAAGGCCGCCGCGGCCTGGTTGTCCTGCCGGATCACCGCGAAGCCGTTCTGCACGCCGCCGGCCCGCGTGCTGTAGTTGAGGTTCTCGACGGTCTGCCGCTCGTCGACCCAGAACAGCCCGGCCTGCCAGTCGATCCGCCCGCCACCGGTGCCCTCGAGCCGCAGCTCCTGCGTGAACTGGCCGTAGTCCGGCACGACCGTGGACGTCTCCGACTCGAACGGAATCCGCCCCGGGCCCGAAGGCGGGAACCCGACACTGCCGAAGCCTCCGTCGATGTCGCCGCGGCTGAAGACGTCCGCGGTCTCGTACGCGGTGATCGAGTGCAGGTCGGCGTGGGCCAGCGGCCAGCGCAGCCGGAGGCTCAGGCCCTGGTGTTCGAGCTGCTGTTCGTTGCGTCCGTCCTGCGCGACGCGCTCGCGGCGGAAACCGGCCACGAGGCGATTGCTGCCCGGCTCGATGATGTTGGCCCGGAACAGTCGCGCCGTGCCGTCGAGATCGCGCGCGTGCACGCGCGCCAGCGCTTCGAACCCATCGCGGCCCTCGTAGCGCAGCTGCAGGCGCAGAGCGGTATCGCGATAGCCCTCGAAGCCGCTTTCCGGGCCGGGGAAATCGTTGCGCACCGCGTCATCACGACGCTGCTGCTGCAGCGAAAGACGCGCCGACCAGCCCGTCGAGAGGCCGCCACCGATCGCTGCTTCGAGGTTGCGTGTGCCGTGCTCGCCGAGGCCGATCCGCGCGAAGCCGTCGAACGCCTGCGCCGGCTGCACCGACGCGAACTTGAGAACGCCGGCCGGCGTGTTGCGCCCGAACAGGGTGCCCTGCGGACCACGGAACATCTCGACCTGCGCCAGATCGAACAGCGGTAACCCCTTCAGCAGCGGGTTCTCCATCAGCACGTCGTCATGGATCAGGGAGACCGGCTGCGAAGCATAGACGTCGAAGCTGGTGTTGCCGATGCCGCGCAGGTAGTAGCGCGGAAAACTGCGCCCGAATGACGATTCGACCTGCAGGCTGGGCAAGCGCGACGACAGAAGGCGCTGGTCGTCCCCGGCCGCCCCGAGCGTCGCCAGGCGGGCGCCGGGCAACACGGTGAGGGCCATCGGCACCTCGCCCGCGTCCTCGACGCGGCGCTGTGCGGTCACCTTCACCTGCAACAATTCCACGAGATCCATCGAAAGCAGCGACGGCTCCTCCGTCTCTGAAGCGAGGGCCGGCGCGACGATCAGGCTGCTGAAAACCACCAGTGCACAGCGCCGCATAGGGCCCCTCGACGTCGCCACGGTCGCTCGACACTACGCCATTCCCGTGTGCATTCGCACCGTGAATCGCGACGGCGCGAGCTAGGGTGTGAAGCGGCAGTCACCGGGGTCTTCCCATCCCTTGAAGCGTGCCTGTGGCCCTACCAGCAGTTAGTGAGAGGATTCTCGCGAAGTGCTGGTGGGGACAGCACCGGATCTGTCCCAGGGGGAAGTGGCGCGCCCGGAGGGATTCGAACCCCCGACCAATGGCTTCGGAAGCCACGGGCCACAGCGAGGCCGGTGCCGGCGAGAAGCGGCCGTCGCCGTCGTTGAGCAGGGCCCGCACCGGTGAGGGCTGCGGCGCCCCGAATACCACGTCGGCGCTGAGCAGGTCGAGGTCGCCGTCGCCGTCGAGGTCGTGCAAGTCACCGTGGAAGCCGTTCTGTGCGTCCACCGGCAGGCGCGTGGCGGTCGCATCGGTGAAGCCGCCGCGCCCGTCGTTGAGCAACAGCCGATCCTGCGCGTCGGCCTGCGGTCGGGTGAACCGGGTGTTGGCGAGGTAGACGTCGAGGTCGCCGTCGCCGTCCACGTCGCCGAGGCCCACCTTGCGGGTCTCGTCCGCCAGCGCAGGCCATCGCGACGCCGACGCGATGACGAAGCGGCCGGAACCGTCGTTGAGCAGCAGACGCGCGCCGTTCTCCTTGCCGAACACGAGATCGACGTCGCCATCGCCATCGACGTCGCCGGCCGCCACGTCCTGCGAGATCCCGTCGACGGCGGGCAGCGCGTCGCGGTCGTGGGTGAATCGCGCGGCCCCGTCATTGCGCAGCAGGCGGTCGCCGTCGGCGTTGGCGGTCACGAGGTCGAGATCGCCATCGGCATCGAGGTCCACGGCAGCGACGCCGTTGCCGACGGCGCCGGCGGCGGCGTCGAAGGCTGCGACGGTGAATCGGCCGTCGCCGTCGTTGAGCCAGAGCTCGGCCGCGCGGTCGTCCTCGCTGACGATGGCGAGGTCGAGGTCGCCGTCGCCATCGAGGTCCGCGAGCGCGGCCTCTTCGTGGTCGTGCGTGGTCTGCGGGACGCGGGTCGGGTCCGCCGCGAAGCGACCCCGGCCGTCGTTGAGCAGCACCTGCACCGGCGCCCACTCCATCGCGACGACCAGGTCGATGTCGCCATCGCCGTCGACATCGCCGGCCTTGGCGTCCATCGAGAGGCCGGCCAGCAGGCCCGGCGGCAGCGCGCCATCGCGCAGGGCCCATGGCGCGGCCCACGCGGGCGACGTTGCCAGCAGCAGGAGCGCGGTGAACTGCCGGACGGTAGCGGAGAGCCTGGGCATGGGCGCCTCGTGGGGGAAGGGACAGCCGTGGAGGATGCGGCGGTCCACGCGCGAGGTCGAGACCGCGGCGAACTGTGACGGCACGCACGCTGTGCTGCGCCGCGGCATGTCGATGTGCGTGAAATGTCAACGCGTGTGTTCCACTGCGGTCCCGCCGTCTGGAACCCCCGCCCATGGCCCGCGCCCCCGCCTTCGTCGCCCGCTGCCTGGCGCTCGCCGCCGTCCTGTCCTCCGTGCCGCTGGCTGGCGCCGCCGGCGTGTCGGTGGACCGGGCGTCGTCGGTCGCCGGCCTCGCCGACGAGGCGGGAAGCGGGGCCGCCCGGCTGTCGTCGGCGCTGGCGGCCGACGATGCGCCCGTCGCCCGGCGGGCCGCCGCGGAGCGGCTGGCCGCCGTGCGCGCGCTGCTCGAGGCCGATGCGTCGCGGGTGCCGGCGCTGCTGCTGCCGCCGGCGCAGGCGGAGGCGGCGCGCGGCGTCGCGGGCGACGCCATCGAGACCTGGCTGGCCGACGTGGAGGGCGAGCTGTCGGTCTACCACTTCGACGACTTCGAGCGCGGGCGCAGCTGGGACGAGCACGTGCTCACCGTCGACGGCAAGCGCTACGACCTCGTCTCCGCCTCGCCGCTGCGCCACCTGCCGAACAACCGCCGCGTGCGCATCGCGAATGCCGTGCGCATCGACGACGCCATCCTCGCGCTCGACGCCGTCGAGGTGCTGCCGCGTGCCGACGCCAAGGCACCGAACCGCTACGCCAGCGCGCGCATCGCCCTGCTGATGGTGAACTTCAGCGACGACACGCGCACGCCCTGGACGAAGGCGCAGATGGACACGGCCATGCAGGCCAACACCCGCTGGTACGACGAGGTCAGCCACGCGAAGCAGACGACGACCTTCCAGGTGTTCGGCTGGTACACGATGCCGAGCCCGAAGGCCGGCTGCGACTACACCCGCATCCGCACCGAAGCCCGCGCCGCCGCGACGGCCGCCGGCGTCGATCTGTCGGGCTACAACATCGTCGCGTACGCCTTCCCGAACATCGGCTGCGACTGGGCGGGCCTGGGCGGCGGCGGCAACTTCTGGCTCAACGGCACCACGAGCCTGCGCGTGATCTCGCACGAGGTCGGCCACGTGCTGGGGCTGGGCCACGCCAATTCGGTGCGCTGCGACAGCGGCCAATACGCGGACACCAGCGGGTGCACGCGCAACGAGTACGGCAGCCCGTTCGACGTGATGGGCGCGGCCAGCCAGGGGCACTTCCACGCCGGCGCCAAGAGCTACCTCGACTACATCGAGGAGCGCACCGGCACGCCGGGGATCCAGACCGTGACGCGCAGCGGCGAGTACGACGTGTTCCCGTACGCGACCAACACCGCGCAGATAAAGGCGCTGCGCATCCCGCGGCTGGCGAACCAGGCCATGCACGTCGAGTACCGCACGCCGACCGGCTTCGACGCCTCGCTGGGCGCGCCGCGCACCGGCCCCCGGGTGCAGATCACCACGGGCACCAACACGCTGATCGACCTCACCCCGGCCACGACCACGTGGAACGACGCCTCGCTCGAGGTGGGGTCGAGCTATGACGAAACCGGCACCGGCATCCGCGTGCAGCTGCTGGCGGCCGATGCGACGAGAGCGCGCGTCCGCGTCGACCTCGATCCCTGCGGGCGCACCTCACCCCTCGTGCAGGTGACCGACCTGACGCCCGACTCGCTGGTCGGGCAGCCCAAGCGGCTGCGCATCGAGGTGAGCAACGCGGACGATCCGGCGCAGTGCGGCGCCGCCACGCGCTTCCGGCTGTTGGCCGAACCCGTCGGCACCGGCGCGACGTTGCCGCCCACGAGCTGGGCGCCGTCCTCGGAGGTCAGCGTGCCACCGGGCGCCAGCGCGAGCACCGAGCTGGTGTTCGCCGTACCGTCCGACCACCCGGGCGCGCTGCAGTTCTACCTCGACGTCGCCAACGCCGCCCGCCCGCAGCTGAAGGCGCGGCCTTTCCAGAGCGTCAACGTGGCGCGCTTCGCGCTCGAGCGCGTGTCCGGGGACGGACAGTCCGCGAATGGCAACACGGCATTCGCCCAGCCCTTGCGCGTGCGCCTGCGCGACGCCGCGGGCGCACCGGCAGCGAACCAGACGATCAGCTACGCGGTCGCCTCCGGCACGGTGTCGGCCACGCTCGCGAGCAGCGGCCGCTGCACCACCGAGGCCAGCGGCGAATGCGGCGTCATCGCGACGGCGCGCACCACGCCGGGCACCTACCTTGTGCGCGCCACCGCGACGGGCGCACCGGGCGAAGTGACGTTCCGTTTGACCAACAACGGCACGGCCACGCCGGACACCACGCCGGACGCGCTCCAGTTCGCCGCGCGCAGCGGCGTCGGCTTCGACCTGCCGATCGTTTCGGGCAGCGTGCGCGTCAGCGGCCTCAGCGTCGTGACCCCGATCAGCATCGAGAACGGCGAATACTCGCTCGGCTGCGACGGCGTGTTCACCAGCGCCGCGGCCACGATCGTCAACGGCACCGCGCTGTGCGTGCGCCACCGCAGCGCGCGCACCGGCGGCACGACGACGACCACCACGCTCCGGGTGGGCACCGCGACCGTGCCGTTCACCTCCACCACCGCCGCCGGTGGTGCCAGCGCCGGCTCGGTCGACACCGTGCCCGACGCCTTCGCATTCGCACCGCAGACGGGCGTTCCGCTGTCGAGCGCGGTCACGTCCGCGGCGGTCGACATCCGCGGGCTGACCGGCGCGGCGCCGCTGACGGTGGTCGACGGCACGCATTCGATCGGCTGCACCGGCACCTTCACCGCGGCGGCGGCGAGCATCGGCGACGGCCAGCGCGTCTGCGTGCGCCATGCCAGCGCCGCGCGCCACAGCGTCACCACGACGACGACGCTGACGATCGGCGGCATCAGCGCCGAATTCCGCTCGACCACGCAGGCCAGCACGCGCCCGCAGACCGCCAACCAGTTCGACCTGTCCGGCGCCTGGTTCGAGCCGGCCACCGCCGGCCAAGGCCTGATGATCGAGGTCTACACCAGCGCCGCGCTGCGCGGCAGCGCG
>ERZ1066123.896-NODE-896-length-19733-cov-13.850798_pt1 | contig 19733 bp, 19 predicted proteins | sample MGYA00382770_ERZ1066123 | MGnify/ENA primary metagenome ERZ1066123 (study PRJEB33369, sample SAMEA5778353) | biofilm metagenome | biome: Industrial cooling water; feature: Water cooling tower basin; material: Biofilm | place: United Arab Emirates | collected...
GCCAAGCCATCACGTAGAAGAATCACTCGACCGCAAATCTCTCGGATCGTCGACATGTCGTGGCTAACAATGACCATTGCGCGGTCGCCGCGTTTCTCGAAAAGCTCGAAGCGGCACTTCCTCTGAAAATCAGCATCACCAACCAGCATGACTTCATCGATAAGATAGCAATCAAACTCGATTGCGAGCGACAAGGCAAAAGCAAGTCGAGCGCGCATCCCTGACGAATACGTCTTGACTGGCATTCTAAGAGCTCCGCCGAGTTCGCTAAATTCCTCTACGAAGCTCTGGATGTCGGAATAGTTATAGCCATAAATCCGGGCGATGAAACGGGCATTATCATAGCCTGTCAGACTGCCCTGGAAGGCGCCGTTGAAGCCAAGCGGCCAACTCGTCGACATGCGACAGATCACTTTACCAGAGTTGGGAAGCTCGACACCGCCAATTTGCTTTATCAAAGTAGTCTTGCCGGCACCGTTCCTGCCAATAATTCCGACTTTCTCGCCCGATGAAACAGTTAGATTAACCCCCTTGAGGACCTCACGGCGACCATGACCCAACCGATAGCTTTTGTGGAGATTGCGGCACTCAATCATTCTACGACCAAATCCCTACGGATCCAACGACACATCGCAAGGCCAAGGGCCATAAACGGAAGCGATACCGCAATGGTATAGGTGTAACTGAACTGAGGATCGATACTGGGGCCAAAGATGCCGTACCGCATCATCTCCATCCCGTGCACAGGCGGTGAATAAAGTACGATATGTTGAATATCCTTCTTTAGAGCACTCACCATAAAAAAGGCCCCTGAGAATGGCACCATCAAGTAAGTGGTGACGGGAGCTAGTTTTTCAAAGACCTCGTTCGTCTCACTGAGCGGCGCAAGAACCGTGCAGATGGCAAAAGAGAAAAGAGAATAGTAAAACCATCCTAAAAGAATAAAGGAAATATCATAGGGCCAAGGAAATATGCCGAGAGCACCCAGAACTAACGCAACGAACAAATACGCCATCATGTGGCCGATAAGCTCAAGCAAAAACCGGACTAGCAAAATATCGATTATTTTTATCTGGCGATGATAGAGCAAGGCGCTATTTGCAGTAAACGCTTGGATCGATCTAGAAAACGAACTCCGAAATAGAACCAGAGGAATGTAACCAGAGACCACGAAGACGACAATGTCGACCCCAAATTCGAAGGGCCCCTTCATCGCACGCCATACAAGGCCAACCAAGATTGCGAAGAGCAGCGGCTCCCCCATGATCCAAAGAAACCCGATATTCTCGCGACCAAATCGAGTGGTCAATTCTCGCAGCATGAGGGCTTTAAGCACCCTCACCTGTACGCCCCACCCCTTTGAAAAATGACCCATGGCTCAATCCTCGGGGGAATGTTCGAGGATTCCAACCACGAACATCCACACGATGAAATAAAGGCAGAGCGAAAACCCAAACACGGTCAAGACATTCTTGATTGCCTTGGGATAGGTCGGCTCGTCCGGAACATTGGGGTTCACTACTCGCTCGAGATAAAATTGCTGCTTGACCGCGTCAGCCCGAGCTCCTTCCAGCGTTGTCTGTGCAAGTACAAGTAGTTCTGAAGCCAACTTCTCCTCGAGTACCAACGCATCATAGTCTGGCAATTTCGCGCTGATGGCATCACGCCCTCCGACCACTCGCGCAGTTTGGCGGTTGATCTCTCGGGTCAGCGAGGCGATCTGCTCGCGTAGGGTAGGGATTGAAGGGTGCTCAGGCGCGACGCTACGCAAAGTCGCTAGCTGTGCTTCGAGCGCTGCACGCTCGGTGATCAGCCGGTTGGCGATCTCAGCCACCCCGGACGCCTCCTTGATTGGATCGACTACAGAGGCTCGGTTCCGATAGGCGGCGATCGCCTGCCGGGCCGCAACAACGCGCCGCTCCGCTTCGAGTACGCGACCCGTGGCTTCTTCAATGGCCTTACCTCGAGCGTTCTGGTTGAGTTCATTCACCAACTCCTCGCTCTGGCGCAACAGCATCTCGTTAATGGCGGACGCTGCCTTAGCGTCGAAAGCTATCGTGCGAAGTACAACCAAACCTGTGTCGACGTCCCGCTCGATCTGTACCTTGTTGCGATAAAAATCGAAAAGATCTTCAAAGCTTCGAGACTCCCATGGACGCGGAAAACCCGAGAGTATGTCGGCTGAACGGGGACTGTAGAATTTATCAATCTGCACCTTGTCGACCAAAACTTCGAGCGCAGACCGTGACCGTACGTAATCAATAACTTGATTTGATTGCTCTTGTCCTGCTGAAAGTCCAGTGGTTTGAAACAAATTTGCAAACGAAGATATTTGAGCTCCACGCTGATTTGGGGCCTTGATCACAAATCGCGACTCAGAAACATATTGCGGCGAAGCGATACCGAAGTAGTAAACGGCACTAACCAACACGGGCAGTACCACACCGGCTAGGAACCAAGGGTTCGTTCGAGCCAATCTCACGATATTCTGAAGGAAAGTCATGGAGCGCCAATGCCTATATCTTTTGACAAATGCCAGCGCGAATGTGCTGTTGAACGATCAACGTATTGTGTGGTGTTTGCATTTCAACCTCTCAGCATCCGATTGGCCCGCCCCGCAAGCCGCCTGATCGCGACCAGCGCGCGGGCTTTCTGATCGAGCCTCACTTCACGCCCCGCCAGCCGCTGCACCAGCACCTCGGCCGGGCATGGCAAGCCGGTCTCGGGATCGAGATAACGCGGGTAGAGCAGATAGGTCGCAGCCACGAGCTCATTGAGGCTGCGGCGCGCGGTCCGCCGCGCAGGAACCGGGCCGTGATCCGTCGTCAGCCCCCACCCGGCGTAGAACGGCACGCCATAAACCGTGACCGGCTTGCCGTGGATCAGCGCTTCAAACCCCGCCAGCGAGCTGTTGACATGAACTTCGTCGACCATGTCGATCAGCCCGGCCATGCTGGCTGCGGTTTCGACATGATCGGCATAGGCCGCCGCCTCATCCGCCGTCATCAGCCCGCGGCGATGCCCGGCCAGCACATCGGGATGCGGCTTGTAGATGACAAAGGCATCCGGCCCCACGGCAGCGCGCGCGCGGCGCAGCAATTCAAGATTGGATGACAAAGCCCCGCCGCTGGTGACAGCGCGATCATCCTCGACTTGCCCCGGCACCAGCACATGGCGACGCGCGCCGCCCGGACGCGGCAAGGGGGCCGACTTGCCCTGCTCGTATTTGGAAAGGCCCGCCGCCACAATCGCGGCACGCAAAGCGGCCGCGCGTTCGCACAAGTCCGCAGGGTATTGGCCATGCTCCAGCAGATCTTCGATGTCGCTCGGCTGGTTGGGATCGAAATGCACACCGCGGCGATCAACGATGATCGAAAGCGGCGGCACGCAATCCGCGCCAAGTCCGGCGGAACGGATAAAGCCATCCTCGACTTCGAGCACCGACCGGCCTTCGAGCCAGCTATCCTGCGCGGCGCTAAGGCGTGAACGCCAGATCGCAACCTTGCCCTCCCCCGCACCCGAAGGCACGCCGCGCCGGAACGGGGTTTCGCGGCCATTCCACAAGAGCGGCGCGACAGTGGGTCGTTTCCAATGAGCAAAGCCCAAGGCCGCGACGATATCGCGATTGCTGTCGATCAGGCGGCGCCAGAACCCGCACAGTGCGATCGCCTCAGCCGGCGAAATCGGTTCACCGCTAAAAGGATCGCGCCATTGCCACCCCGTCAAATGCGCCCGCAGCAAGGCAGCGACATCGCAGTCCTGCGGCTGCCCATCGGGGCCATGGGCAGAAAGCGGTATCTTGGCCGCCAGCGCCAGCAAGCAGCGCGGATCATCCGCGGGGAGCGACACCGCCTCGGCCGTATCGAGCAGCGCCCAAGGATCGGCATCATCGGGCCAATTGCTCGCATCAAGCACAGCAGGCCCGGCCATCTGCCTGCCCCAGTAGCAGCCGCCAACCCGGTGGGCGGCCAGCGCGTCGAGCAGACTTGCGGCATCAGGCGCGTGCTCTTCGCCCGCACCGTTCGCCGGCACCGCAAAGTCAGGCAGCCGCGCACCCGGAAAGGGCGGAATGGCAAGCAGCGGGGCCATCAGCCCACAGCGGCAAGAGCGGTCAACTGACGCAGCAGATCGGGCAGCGCATCAAGCGGCACCATGTTGGGGCCATCCGACAAGGCCTTGTCAGGATCGGGGTGCGTTTCCATGAAGAGGCCATCCACGCCCACGGCAACGGCTGCGCGCGCCAGCGGCGCCACGAATTGCCGCTGCCCAAGCGAGCGATCGCCGCCGCCGCCGGGCAGTTGGACACTGTGCGTGGCATCGAACACCACCGGGCAGCCCATCTCGCGCATGATGACAAGCCCGCGCATGTCGACCACGAGATTGTTGTAACCGAAGCTCGATCCGCGTTCGCACAGCATGATCTGCGGATCATTCACTCCGGCATCATGGGCCGCAGCCTGAGCCTTGCCGAGCACCGCAGCCATGTCGGCGGGCGCCATGAACTGCGCCTTCTTGATATTGACCGGCCTGCCGCTGGCCGCCGCTGCCATGATCAGATCGGTCTGGCGGGCGAGGAAGGCTGGCGTCTGCAGCATATCGACCACCTCAGCCACCGGCTTGATCTGATCGGGCAGATGCACATCGGTCAGCACCGGCAGGCCGGTCTCGCCGCGCACCTTTTCCAGCACGCGCAAGCCTTCTTCGAGCCCGTGCCCGCGAAACCCGTTGACCGAGGTGCGATTGGCCTTGTCGAAACTGGCCTTGAAGATCACCGGCATCCCGAGCTCGCCGCCGATCGCCTGCAATCTTTCGGCAATGGCGAGGCACAGCGCTTCGCTTTCGATCACGCAGGGCCCGGCGATCAGGAAGGGAGCAGCGCCCGGAGCGCGGGTGAAAGAAGGCAGCATTACATCATTTCCAGTTGGGCGCGGCGGATCAACGCGGCCTCGATCAAGGGCACATCGGTCGGGTTGTTGAGTTCGATCATATCCCAACCGGGGTTTTCGCACAGCACGGTGCCAACCGTAAGGCCCGCATCAAGGAAGCGCAGCTGTTCGAGCCCTTCCTGCAATTCCAAGGGCGCTGGCGCAGCCGCGGCATAGGCTTGCAGCGCATCCGGCCGGTAAGCGTAAACGCCGATATGCAACAGCACGGGCTGAACCGGCACGGTGCCCGGCGCGACATGCGGAATGATCGACTTCGAGAAATAGAGCGCCCGCCCATCGCGCGCGCAGGCCGCCGTGGTCCCACCAACCCGGCCGGCTGCGGCATCGCTCTGGAGATGCGCAAGCACAGCAGGCGTCGCGGCCACAACAGGGGTTGCCATCGCAAGATCCGGGCGTGCCGCAAGCTGCTCGACCACGGCCTCGACCATCGCGACAGGCGTCAACAGGGCATCACCCTGAAGATTGACGACAATATCCGGACGCGCCGCCAGGCCATCCAGCGCCGCGGCACAGCGCTCTGTGCCGTTGCGGCACTCGACAGGGGTCATCACCACCGCCATGCCCGACGCACGGCACGTCTCGGCGATGCTGGTGTCATCGGTTGCGACAACCACCTCAACTGCGCCGCCAACCCGTTTGGCAGCGGCTACGGCAGCCTGCCAGGTATAGGCAATCGCCGGGTGCGCGGCGCCATCCGGGCCGGTGATCGGTGCGAGTGGCTTGGCCGGAAAACGCGTCGAAGCCAGCCGCGCTGGAATGATGATTGCTACTTTTGCCATCAGGCAAGAGTGGAATTCAGCGTTGGGCCTGTCGCAATGTCGTAGATTTGCACAGCACCGATCGGAATCTTCGGCTGTTTTTCATCCACCACAAACAAGAGCGTGATCCGGTGCGTGTTCATGATTTCGAGCGCTTCCTGCACTAGCGCGGTGCGGCGGATGGTGCGCGGCGATGGCGTCATGAGTTCATAGGCTTTCGCCAGCATCAGATCGGCACCGTGGCGGCGCAGGTCACCATCGGTAATCACCCCGACGAGACAACCATCCGCATCGACCACGCCCGCAACACCCAAGCGCTTTTCCGTCATCACGACCATGACTTCGGGCATCGGCGCATGCAGCGGAACCAGCGGCAACCGGTCGCCGCCATGCATGACATCTTCCACCCCGCGCAAGTGCAGGCCGATTTCGCCGCCGGGATGCAGCGCCCGGATGTCCTTGTCGGAAAGCCCGCGCGCGCGCATCGTTGTGACAGCCAGGGCATCGCCGAGCGCAAGCATCATGGTCGAAGAGGTGGTGGGCGCAAGGCTTGAACTGCACGCTTCCTCGACCTTGGGCAGCAACAACGTGATATCTGCCGTGCGGGCCAACAAGGAACGCTGACTACGCGAGATTCCGATCATCGCGCAGCCGATGCTCTTGGCGTAGATGCAGAGCGGCTGGATTTCGACCGTCGCGCCGCTGTTTGACAGAACGATCAGCACATCGCCGGGGATCACCATGCCGACATCGCCGTGCGCGGCTTCGGCGGCATGCACGAACAGCGCCGGGGTGCCGGTCGCCGCGAAAGCGGCGGCAATCTTGCGGGCGATGTGGCCGGATTTGCCGATGCCCGATACGATCACGCGCCCACGGCAATTGAGGATCATGTCGACCGCTTGCGCGAAGCTTTCGCCGATCTGGTCATGCAGCAAATGGAGCGCCTGCGCTTCGAGCGCTATCACATCGCGGCCGCTGGCGATCACATTGGCTATGCGGGCCTCATCACGATAATGGGCATCGCGATCCCGCAGGACAGGAGGAAAAGTTCGCATCACAAGCCCCTAGCTTGCCATCGCCAAGGCATCTACCGAAGGCACATGCCCTCCGAGGAAACCAGCCTGATGACAATACAACATATTATCTTCGATCTTGATGGCACCCTGATCGACAGCGCCCGGCTGACCGGACAGATCATCGATGCCATGCTTGCCGATCGCGGCGTTGAGGAAACGGCCGATCGCGACATGATCCGGATGATGGACGCGGTCGGCGGCGAAAAGATGATTGCGGCTGTCATGGGCGCGCATACGGTTGATCCCACTGCTGACCTCGAGGCGTTCCGCGCCCGGCACCGCGTCGCCGCGACGCCCGCCGATCTGGCTTTTGCCGCCGTTGCCGAAACGCTCGACGCCTTGGCACAGCGCGGCATTCGCAGCGCCATCTGCTCCAACAAGCCGCAATTCCTGTGCGAGAAAATCCTCACAGACCTTGGCCTTGCCCGCCACTTTGACACGATCATCGGCAGCGCGCCGGATCGCCCACGAAAACCCGCTCCCGACACCGCCCGGATGGCGCTTGCGGCGCTGAACGGTACGGCAGAAAGCACCCTCTATTGTGGGGATTCCCTGGTCGATCTCAAAACCGCGCAGGGCGCCGGTCTCCCGATGGTGCTCGCCCGCTGGGGTTACGGCGCCGAGGAGGTGATCGCCCACGCGCCCCGAATTGTGGCTATCGACACGATGCATGATCTCATCACATTGCTTCATGACCACAACCCCTAGCGGTTGCCCGTTTTCCCACGGATGTGAGTCGCAAAAAGCCGGTCCCAGAACATTCCGGTGATCGCATAATTGCCACCATCCCGCCAAAAATGGTGGCGCATGTGATGGACCTTGAGCAGCCGCGCCATCGGCGACTTCATCGGCATTTGGTGGCAGCAATAATGGATCAGGTCATAGATCACATAGCCCACCACGAAACCGAGACAGAACCAGCTGCCCTGCGCCCCGATCAGCGAGACACACAGGGCCCAGATCGCAGCAACAACAGGCACGCTGACAATCGGCGGCATGAGATTGCGCAGCGCATCATTGGGTTCGGCGTGATGATTGCCATGGATCACGAAGATCGTCCGCTTGAGCCAATCCGATCGCGGTTCGAGATGGAAAATCACGCGATGCAGAAAATATTCGATTGCGGTCCACGCCAGCCAGCCGGCGAATACCATTCCGACAGACAGCCAATCGGGCGAGTGCTGCGCCGCCGCCACCGCCGCGACCAGCACCAGCAGGACGGGCCAGATCAGCAGGAACCCGGCGAGCGGGAACACGGTAAAGCGCTCGAAAAACGAGTTATCGAAAAGCTTTACGCGGCTTGGAGAGGAGGTGCGCGCAGACTTCATGAACGTCCCCAAAACGATCCCTCTCAGGCTGTCAACCGGTTTGCGACAGCATCCAGCCCAAATGCGGTCACTTGCGCAGGGGCCGTTCCGATGCAGCTCCCGCGCGGTGGCTGTTCGTAATATCGGCAAAAGTTTGCTGTGAGATGAATCACAGACAGCGGAATTCTGGAATTCATGCGGAGTTCCAAAACACCGATCAGTAACTTTCCTCAACCCCAAGAAAATTCTATCAACATCTTATGCATATTCTCATCACCGGAGCTTCGGGCAATGTCGGCGGTGCCTTGGCACGGCAATTGGCGGCTCCCGGTGTCTCGCTTTCCCTGTGGGGCCGGGACGAGGCGAGGTTGTCGGAGATAGCCGCCGCATGCGAGGCGCGCGGCGCCACGGCCACGTGGCAGGCGGTGGATCTGGCAAACCTCGATGCAGCCTTGGCGCTGCTATCCGATCTCGACGACCTTCAGCCCTTTGACATGGCCCTGCTCGTCGCGGGACTTGGCGGGACCCAGGCTCCGGGCGATCTGGTGGAAGATGCCGCGCAGGTCGCAAGGCAATGCCACCTCAATCTGACCGTGCCCGCTGCCATGGCAGCCCATCTGGGCGCGCGCATGGGCAAGCGTGGGCGCGGCAAAATCGGGATCATTGGCTCGGCAGCGGGATTTCACGCCCTGCCGTTTGCGCCGTCCTATGCGGGGAGCAAGGCGGGGCTGGCCCGCTTTGCCGATGCCCTGCGACTGGCTGCGCGGCGACACGGGGTTACCATCACCCTTGCCGCACCGGGCTTTATCGCCGCCCCTGCACCAAGGGACAACAACAGCGCGCGACCTTTCGAGATGCCGGTCGAAAAGGCCGCGACGGCGATCATCGCCGCGGTGATGCACGGGCGCGCGCGGATCGTCTTTCCCAAGCGCTTCATCGCCTTGCGCTGGCTTGATCAGGTCTTGCCGCGCCCCTTGCGCGATCGCCTGCTGCTAGCCCTGCCCGCCCCGTGAACGGATCACGTCGAGAATGAGATGATGAAGCTGGGCCGGTGTGAGATCGACCGTCTCCGGGATCGGTCTTGCCGCCGCACCCTCCAGCGGGAAATCAACGACCACATAGGGCGTATGCCGTTCCGCTGCCGGTTCACTGACAGCCGGAATGCTGGGACGGTGATCGCCGAAGAAGCAGAGGGTTACCGGGCGATCGCAACTGCGCCCCCATGCGAGCAAGCGCGTCAACATCGCATCGCTGTTTTTCAGCAGGTTGAGATAAGCCGCCCCGCTTTGTCCGGGCTGATCGCCCTTCGAGACCGGCCAGGGCCCATGATTTTCGATGGTCACAGCATAGATCAGTGTGGCCCCATCGCTTTGGCCCGCTAGTTCGATGATCGCATCGGTCAAAGCGGCATCGCTGACATAACGGCCTGCTCCGGCAGGCGGCGGAGCAAAGGTCTCATCACCGATCAGGGCGCTGAAGCCAGCGCTGCGCATCAGCTGATCGCGTCCGTAGAACCGCAGATCATGGGGATGCACGAAGTAACTCGTCCACTCCGCCGCATGGAGGCGGTTGGCGAGTGAATAGCTGACCTCGCGATGGGCGGTGAGAAAGGGATCAAAGCGCCTGAGCCCGATCTCATGTTCTTCGCGCCCGAACAGCACGCCATATTCGGTGCGCATGGTGTAAGCGCCAAAGCCTGATACGTGCAAACGCCCCGCCTGACGCGCAAGCCTGCGCGCCTCGGCCAGTCCGGGCAGCGACGGCGCGTCCGCGCCCCACAGATCGGCCGGATCGGTGAAGGATTCGCACTGGATGATGATCACCAGCGGCTTGCCATGCCCGGCGAGAGGTTCGGCATGGCAGGGATCAGGGTCCGGCAATGTGCGCCAGCGCGCCCAATGCACCAGCAAAGCCGGGATCAGGCCATGCGCGTGGGCATCGGCGTGAATATCAGGGTGCCGGGCTATCGCATCCCACATCGGGGCTGCCAGCAACAGGCGCAGCGCGAGCGCGGATCCTGCTGTCAGCACGATCCCCGCAAGGCGCGGCATCAGGTCGGGGGCGGAATAGAGCGCCAGCATCACCAGCAGCAGGATGATCCCGCACGCGATCACACCGACCTGCCATCCTCGCAAGGCGGAGAGATAGAAATGCGGATGCTTGAACACCGCCCCGATCAGCGCAAAGTCGCTGAAAACAAGAGGCTCGCCAAGAACCCGATTCTTGATGTTCGAGACCAACGCCACCAGCGCAGCCAGCGCCACCACCATCACAGCCGAGGTCATCAGCGCCCCGGTTATCATCAGCGCCGCACCCAGCGTCACACCAGCCGCCGCCATCAGCACCAGATAGCCCGCGAGGCTGCGAGGCCGCCCTTCGCCGAGAGAGCGCGGATGACAGCATGCATCCGCGATCACAACCGCGATGATCAGGCCCAAGCCGATAACCCCATCGCCGGAAGCAAGCAGCCCGCTTGGAAAATTCGGCATAGTCATCGCTTCTTCATGGCTTCGGCATAATCATGGCTGGCGTGCCCGGTACAAGGCTTGGGATCCCTTCGCTCGCAATCGATGGTGGTGGCTATGGCATACAATACGCAGACTTTACGCACGGCTTATGAGAGAATTCAGTGGGAGCGCAAAAAAATTTCATGATCCCGCCATCGACAAATGCAAGTCTAACGAGCTATGCCGCTCAAAGAACAGCGGTGCAAGCAAAGCACAGCAAAACAGAAACTTGAACATTGCATGAATGCCTTCGTATCCCCTGGCAGCCCGATGGGGGGGCGCACCGCGGTCCCTGAGAGAAAACCTCTCGGGAGCCGCCGGGTCATGATGTTGCAAGGCATTATGGGGCCGTTCTTCCGCCGGCTGGCCATCGCTCTTGGCAATGCAGGGCACCAGGTATTCAAGGTCAATTTCAACGGCGGTGATCGCGCCTATTGGCGACTGCCCAACGGAATTGATTACCGCGGCACGCTGGAAGAATGGCCTGGCCACTTCGCGCAGTTGCTGCAAGATCATGCCATCACCGATATCATGCTGTTCGGCGACTGCCGCGACCATCACAGGGCCGCGCTTGAAATCTGCCGCGAACAGGGCGTCACCGCCTATGTGTTCGAGGAAGGCTACATCCGCCCTGACTGGGTAACGATGGAGCTCGGCGGCGTGAACGGGTACAGCACGCTGTCGCGCGATCCGGCGTGGTATCGCGCGCTGGCCGCGCAATTGCCGCCGATCCCGGAACATCGCAAGGTGTCATCCTCGTTCCCGAGGAGGGCCACCGAAGGCTTTATCTACAACGCGGCAGACGTGCTCAGCCGGTGGCGTTACCCCGGCTGGCAGAACCACCGCCCGTGGCACCCTGTGGTTGAGGGGATGGGCTGGGCCCGCAAGCTCAACCGCCGCAAGGAACGCCGCGCACAGGCCGAACAGCTGATCAACCAGCTGCTGGCAAGCAAGGCGCGCTATTTCCTGTTTCCGCTCCAGCTTGATTCCGATGCGCAGATCCGGCTGCATTCGCCCTTCGTGGGAATCGCCGAAGCGATGAGGCAGGTGCTCGAATCCTTCGCCCGCCACGCGCCCGATGATGTGCGGCTGGTGATCAAGGAGCACCCGCTCGACAATGGCGTGCGCGACTGGGAGCTTGATGCCAAGGATCTGGCCGAGCAGCTCGGCATCGCGGATCGCATTGATTACATTGCCTGGGGCGATATCGAAACGATCAGCCAGCACTCGCTCGGCATGGTGACGATCAACAGCACCAGCGGCACTCTGGCGCTGGCGCAAACGATCCCGGTGGTGGTGCTTGGCACGGCGATCTACGACATGCCCGATCTCACCAATCAGGCGGGCCTTGATGCCTTCTGGCGCAATCCCGTGGCCCCCGATGCCAAGACCTTCGCGGCGTTTCGCAGGGTCTTGATTGACCGCTGCCTGATCCCCGGCGGTTTCTTTTCGGATGAAGCCCTCGACAAGGTCGTCACCCACGCCGTCGCGCGGTTCGAAGGGCGCGTATTGCTGCCCGATTGATCGGCAGGCCTGCGGGCAAAGGAACGCCGCGCCGATAGAAATGCTGATGGCCGAATACCCTGTGCAAGTGCTACCAAGGCCTTGCTCTGAGGGGGGCCCTAGTGATGCAAGATACCCTAATCGTCACTTTCCACGGCGCGGAGCAGACTGTCACCGGCTCGTGCATGGCCTTCCATGCAGGCAGCAGCACCGTGCTGGTCGATTGCGGGATGTTTCAGGGCTCGCGAACGCTGGAAGCGCTCAGCCACCAGCCGCTCCCCTTCGATCCGGGCAATATTGACGCGGTCATCCTGACCCATGCCCATATTGATCACAGCGGCCTTCTGCCCAAACTGGTCGCGCAAGGGTTCTCCGGCACAGGCTGGTGCACGCAGGAGACGATCGACCTGCTTGAACACATGCTCGCGGATTCCGGGCGCATCCACGAATTCGAGGCCGAACGCCGCAACCGTCGCCGCGACCGGGCCGGCGATGATCCATTCATTCCGCTCTACACCGAACGCGATGCCTTGCGGGCGTGGGAGCGTTGCCGCGCCATGACACTCCAGACATGGTTCGAACCCGCGCCCGGCTTTCGCGCGCGTTTGTGGAATGCCGGACACATCCTCGGTTCTGCCTCGGTCGAACTCGAAGCGGCCGGCACGCGAGTGATCTGTTCGGGCGATATCGGGCCTGCCAACAAGGCGTTCTACGCCGACCCTGAAAGCCCGTCCGGCTTTGATCATGTCATTTGCGAGGCGACCTATGGCAATCGCGAAAGGGAAAAGGTCAGCATCGCAGAGCGCCGCAGCCTGCTCGAAGCCGAAATGCTCGCCGCCCGCGCGCGCGGCGGGAATCTGGTGATCCCGATCTTCGCGCTCGAACGCACGCAGGAATTGCTGCTCGATCTTGATACGCTGATCGATGCGGGGCGCATTCCGGGCACGCAGGTGTTCGTGGATTCGCCGCTCGCCAATCGCATCACCGGGGTGTTCGCGCGCTATGCCAGCGAATTGGAGGACACCGGACGGCACAACATCTTCGATAATCCGGCATTCCACTTCGTCAGCGATGTCGCGGAAAGCATGCGGCTCAATTCGGTCACCGGGGCGGTGATCATGGCCGCATCGGGCATGTGCGAGGCGGGGCGGATCCGGCATCACCTGCTCAACAATCTGCACCGGTCGCGCTCGACCATCCTGTTCGTCGGGTTTCAGGCGCAGGGGACGCTGGGCCGGGTGATCCTCGAAGGGGCCAGAACCGTGCGGATTTCGGGCAATGATGTGCGGGTGCGCGCGCAAATCCGGCAGATTGACAGCTATTCCGCCCATGCCGATCAGACCGAACTGACGCAATGGATCGCGGCCCGGTTGCCGATCGCAGGCTCGCTGTTCCTTGATCATGGCGAGCCCGAGGCAGCCGAAGGCCTGCGCCGCGTCTTGCAGGCCCAGCAGCCGGAACTGGACGTCCGCCTGCCCATGATCGGCGAACGATACGCGCTGCCATCCGGCGGCAAGGCACGCCGCGAGACCACGGGCCGGATCGACCTGCCGCTCGCCAAGGGGCGGGACTGGCAGAACGCCTATGCCGATTTCGCAACCTCGCTCAAGGCGCGGCTGGCGCGGCTGCCCGATGATCGCCAGCGCGAACAGGCGCTGCAAGAATTGCAGGCCGTTCTCGGTGCCCACGATGTGCGGACATAGCATCATTTCGTCCCGCAATCGGGGTGATCCCCGACGGCACGCCTAAGGTCGCGGGTGCCGGATCAGCCACGGGATGGCGGGATCGTTTTCGGGAGTGCAAACCGGGGACAGCGCGCAGGCTGCCCCCGGCCATCCAGCATCAGAAGCGGTAGGTCGCAACCGCCTTGATCGACTGGACGTTGAATTCGTCATTCACGCGCAGGAAGTCGACGCCCCCGGCAAGAACGAAGGGATTGGTGGCCCCGGCCGTGCCCTGCCCCACTCGCACCAGCGTTTTGTCATCATTGTAGCCGGTGTAGAGATATTCGAGGCCAAGCGAGAACTTGCTGCCGATCTTCTGTTCGATCCCGGCACCGCCCTGGAAGCCCCAGGCGTCTTCATCGGCGATCACCGTGAACGAGTTCGCCGTGTTGCTCGAGACGTGCGATTGCTCCATCTTGGCATAGGCCACCCCGCCCGTTGCATAGAGCAGCGTGTTCTTGGCCGCGATGACCCCGGCGCGCAGACGCAGGGCTGCGGTGAAGTCGATTTCCCGGGTCATGGTGTAGAACGCGGGGGTGGTGCTGAACGCCGAGACACTGTCCCGCAGATCGGCGGTGCCCAGCTCACCCACCACGCCGAGCACGAAATTGTTCATCTGGCGATCATAGCCAAGCCGCGCCTGGAAGCTGACCCCGTCTGAATCATCGCGGCAGTTGGTGTTCTGCGGCGAAGTGGCCGCGCCTGAACAGAACCCCGGCGAGAACGCATTTGCGCCCGCAGCCGTGGTGACGGTTTCGCCGAAAGTGCCGTTCGAGCCGCGGTCAAAGGAGATTTCCTCGCCATCATCATTGGCTTGGAAATCATAGCCAACCGATACGCCGGCATAGAAACCATTGAACCCGTCCTGAGCCTGAGCAGGCGCAGCGATCACCACCGCAGCGACAGTCGCAAGTGCAAATTTCTTCATCAAAAACTCCCATTATTAAGGTCGTTAGCTTGTGTTCTCATTTGTGAGAGCCTCTGCTGGTGGCATCTTGACGGCCTGTCTCGCCGCGATGGCCGACATATGCCGGCTGGCAGCAAAACGGGCGCAGTACGCACCGGACGCGGGCGTGTGAGCCCGAGCCTCCCGGTTAAGCTACGACGATGTTGAAACGATCAGATGCAGCGGGTTTCAGATCGCGGAAATTTTTCCCATCGCGATCGGTGTGCTGCTCGGCGCGGTGTGCGGCGCGCCGCTTGCGGTCTCGAGCGAGACGGCCAGAATGGCCCCATCGACAACCAGCGGTCGCAGGCTTTCGGACAGCGCAACCCGCGTCATGCCCTCGGGCGAAATAAGCCCGAGCGAACGCGGCACCCCATCACCGGGGATCACCCACAATTCTGGGACCAGCTCGCTTTGCGGCAAGGCCACGGCACGAATGGTCAGCGCCCCGCCCTGCGTATCGAGATTGGCGGCGAGCAGTGTGCCATCCGTGCCGGAAAGCTGCGCAATCACCACCGGAGCCGTCGTCTGCGGGGTTTCGCGCACCGCCGCCGAATTGAAGATCGCAACCGCCGCTAGACCGGCGGCCAAAGCGCCGGCGAGCACCGTGGCACCCTGCCAGATCCGGATTTTGCTCACCTCTTCGGCGCGCGGCTGCGCATCAAGGCGCGCTTCGATCGCAGACCAGAGGTTGGGCGCAGGCGCCTCGGCAAAGCCCTCTCCCAAAGGATCAAGCTGTGCCTGCCATTGCCGCACCGCCTCGGCGAAAGCGGGATCGGAAAGCGCATGGCGCAAGGCCTCGGCCCGCTCCTCGCCCTCCAGCACGCCGAGCGCGAGTTCTGCCGCCATCGCTGCCATTTCGGGTGTCAGCTTGCTATCCACTTTCGAGGCATCCCCGCAACTGCTGCAAACCCCGGCGGATCCAGCTCTTGGTGGTCCCCAACGGAACCTGCATGATGCTTGCCAATTCCGAATGGCTCGAACCGTCAAAAAATGCCAGCCGAATTGCGCGCTGCTGGTTGGCAGGAAGCGCCTCGAGGCAATCGAAAATCAGGGCGCGTTCCTCGCCTTCGGCCATCGCTTCCATCGCTTCGTCGATTTCGGCGCTGCCCGGGGTTTCGGGATCGGCGACCGGCAGCACGAGCGTGCCGTGCTTGCGCACCCAATCGATCGCGGCATTTCTGGCAATCGCGCACAGCCATGTGATCGGGCTGGCGAAGGTGCGATCGAACCGACCGGCGCGGTTCCAGACCTTCAGGTAGACATCCTGAAGCACATCTTCCGCCGCCTCACGGTCACGGGTGATGCGAAGACAAACCCCGAAAAGCTTTGCCGACGTGCGATCATAGACCGCCGCCAGCGCCTTGCGATCACCACCCGCCACGCGTTCGAGCAGACCCGACAATTCTGATCGGCGGGCTGTGGCAAGATCTGCGTTGGACATGTCCTCCGCGTTATCGGGCGGATGCTTGTCTAGCAAGCTGGAATAAACAAACCCGCCCGCAGCCGCACGGTTTCTTGGCGAATAGTTGGCTCGCCACCCCACATATCGGTGAGGCAGCGCAGGCAATACAATCATGCGATTATCGGCCAAGATGCTTATTGCGCTGCATCGGATCGCAAGAATTCAATGATTTCTTTGCGCTGCGCGGGATCTTGCACCGCAAGATACATTTTCGATCCCTTCACAAGCTTCTGCGGACCTTGCAGCCAAAGATCGAGCGTTTTGGCATCCCACGTGAGGTTGGCCGCGCGCAAGGCGGGCGAGTAGTTATAGCCCGCAAGGCTGGCGGCCTTGCGCCCGAACACGCCCTTGTGCGCCGGGCCGGTCTTGCTGGCGGCGATGCTGTGGCAACTCCCGCACTTGATCTGGTAGAGCCGGGCGCCGTCCATCGCTGCCGGTGCGACCGCTGCCGAACCGCTTTGTTCTCGGCCCCGGCTGGCGGCAACGGGCAAGGCGGTGGCGGCCAGGCTGGCCGCCACCACAAGCAATCCCGATGCGCCTTTGGCGATCATGCTCACTTGTCGATGATGTCGCGGTGCATCGGCGCAAGCGCTGCGATGAGCCGGTTCTGCGCGGCGAAGGGCACCTTCATCGCGTTGAGCGAACGCTGAAGCTCTTCCACGAGAGCATAAAACGCCGCTTCATCGACATTCATGCCGCGGTGCGCTTCCGCCATCGTGCGCCCCGAATACTCGCAGGGGCCATTCATTATGACGCAGAATTGCTCGACCAGCTGGAGCTTGATCCGCTCCTGATCGGAATTCGCGAAGAACGGCCGGGTGCGGCTGTTCTGCAACCAGCGCGGCATCACATCGTCCATGATCTTTGTCAGACCGTCGCGACCGCCGAACTGTTCGAACAGGGTGGTGCCATCGGTGATCACCGGCAAGGTCGGCGCACTCGGCTTGATCGAAGGGTCGGAGACCGCCGGCTCTTCGGGAGCCGCGAGCGCCGGTTGTGCTGTCACGATCAGGGCGGCAGCGCAGTATGAAAGGATGTTTCGCATAAAATCTCCTTGAGTAAGCAGGCGGTTAGAAGCCGATCTGGATCGAAGCATAGGCCCCGTCCTGACGGCGCAGCGCGATCTGCCCGAGACGGGCATAGGCTACGGTCAGCGAGACATTCCGGTTCAGGGTGTAGGCCGCAAAAATGTCCCACGCATCCTCTTCGCGGAACGAGGTGCCACCGAGCGCGCCTTCAAGGCGGTTTGACTTGGTCCGGTATTCGCCGCCAACGGCAAACTTGCGGCTGAGGAGGTAGGCCACCGAACCTTCGAACTGGGCTTCGTAATCCTGGTTCTGCCCGCCAAGGCCGCCAAACCCGAGGATCCCGAACTGGTTGGCCTTGGTCAGACGCACCGTGGCGTTCAGCAACAGGCTCTTCGAGAGGATCAGCTTGGTGGCCGAGGCATAGATATCGACGCCTTCGCGTTCGAGACCCAGCGCCCCTTCGACAACGCCTTCATCGTCGTTGATCTTGTACTGCACACCCACCGCAACCTGCGGCAGCAGGCTGTCCTGCTCCAGAATGGCATCACCGAACAGGCGCACCTTGGCGCCAAGGATCGTCTGGCTGATGGTGTAACGGTTGCCGAGGTTCAGGGCATTGCCGACTTCGCGCAGGTTGAAGTTCTGCCGGGCCACCGAGAGTTCAACCCGGTTGGCAATGTTGAAAGCCGCGCCATAGGAAGCGAGGGTGAAGTCCTTGGTGTCGACGCCCGTGGCATAGGCGCTGACCCCGACCTGATCGCGCGTGCCATAGCCGCCGATCAGCGCCCACGGGACAAGACCGCCGCCGCCGGCCCCTTCGATGGTCGACACCCCGCCCGTCAGCAGCAGACGGCCGCCGCTGGGAAGAAAATCTCGGCGGCTGGTGGTATCATCCATGACTTCGACGGGCGCATCAGCAGACATTTGCACCGCAACAGCAGTGCTTTCACTTGCACTTTCGTGTACTGCGGCAGTCTCGCTTGTGTCATTGTTCTCATTCGCATGAGCGGTCGACGTGAGCCCTGCTGCGGCGACAGCCATTGCAACAATGTTCGTGCCTGTCATCGATTGCGACAACTTTCTCATTACCGTTTCGCCCCCTTAGCGTTTGCTGGTTTCGGCGGTCGCATTCTTGCAACCGGAACAGTTTGAGCTACGCGGCACTTTTCGCGATTGGATGCACGGCGGTATCGGACGCGAAAATTTTCCGGAAATGGGGTTCTTGCGGTCAGGCCTCGACAATAGCCGCAGGTCTTCAGTCCGGCGCACATTCAGGTGCGGCAGTGATTGCGGGTGTAATGCCTTAGTCGGCTGCGGCGCCATCCAGCAGAAGAACTGGGTTGGAGACACAGCCCCGATCGCGCGATATGGGCCCACCATGGCCCGGCTGCTGCTGTTCAACAAACCCTTCGGCGTTCTGTCGCAATTTACCGACCGCGGTTCGCCGACGGCGCGCGCGACCTTGTCAGACTACATTGCGGTGAAAGGCGTCTATCCTGCCGGGCGGCTCGACCGCGACAGCGAGGGCCTGCTGTTGCTGACCGATGACGGACGCTTGCAGGCGCGCATCGCCGATCCGCGCTTCAAGCTGCCCAAGACCTATCTTGTGCAGGTTGAAGGCGATCCGCAGGAAGCCGCCCTCGCGCGCTTGCGACAAGGCGTTGAACTCAAGGACGGCATGACCCTGCCCGCTGAAGTCGCCCGCATCGACACGCCGGAGCTATGGCCGCGCGATCCGCCGATCCGCGTGCGCAAGTCTGTTCCCGATAGCTGGCTCACCATCACCATCCGCGAAGGGCGTAACCGGCAGGTGCGCCGGATGACAGCGGCAGTGGGCTTGCCCACTCTCAGACTGGTGCGGTGGTCGATCGGCGATTGGACTCTCACCGGTCTCGCGCCTGGGCAGTTTCTGGATCTATCCGTATGAATTATCGTCATTCCTTCCACGCTGGCAACAGCGCCGATGTGGTCAAGCACGCGCTGCTGATCGCGCTGGTGCGGGCCTTGCAGCTCAAGGAAGGCGCGCTGACCCTGATCGACACCCATGCGGGCTGCGGGCTCTACGACCTGTTTGGCGATCAGGCCCAGCGCACGGGTGAGGCATCGCAGGGCGTGATGCGCGCCTTTGCCGATACGAACCCCTTGCTCGATGACTATCGCGCCGCTGTGCAAGCGGTGAATGACAGCCCCGAGCCGCGCCTCTACCCCGGCAGCCCACGCTTTCTCGCGCAGCTCTTGCGCCCGCAGGATGCCCTGATCCTCAACGAGAAGCATTCCGAAGACGCGCTGGCCTTGCGCGGCGCGATGCGCAGCACGCCCGCAGCCATCCATCAGCGCGATGCCTATGAGCTGTGGCTGGCGCTCCTGCCGACCCGCACCCCGCGTGGGCTGGTGGTGGTCGACCCGCCCTACGAACAGACCGACGAGCGCGCGCGGATCACCGCCACCCTCGCTGCCGCGCACCGCAAATGGG
>ERZ1066123.897-NODE-897-length-19719-cov-7.196501_pt1 | contig 19719 bp, 24 predicted proteins | sample MGYA00382770_ERZ1066123 | MGnify/ENA primary metagenome ERZ1066123 (study PRJEB33369, sample SAMEA5778353) | biofilm metagenome | biome: Industrial cooling water; feature: Water cooling tower basin; material: Biofilm | place: United Arab Emirates | collected...
GGTCTGTTCGAGCTTGAACTTCGCCCCCTGCACCGTGACCGTCTGGCCGGCGACGGTGACCTTCACGCCGGCGGGGATCACAACGGGCTGGCGACCGATTCGCGACATCTGCGTTCCTCCGAGGCTTCACCGGGCGGACCCGGACCGCGGCCCCTGGTTCAGGTGGATCACCACACGGTGGCGATGAGCTCGCCGCCGACCTTCGCTTGCTTGGCCTGCCGGTCGCTCATCACGCCGCGGCTGGTGGACAGGATCGCGATGCCGAGGCCGTCGAGCACCCGGCGGACGTCCTTGTACCCCTGGTACACCCGCTTGCCGGGCTTCGAGTACCGGGAGATGTGGCGGATCACCTTCTCGCCGTCCGGGCCGTACTTGAGGTACACCCGCAGCGTGACGTGCGGCTGGCCGAGGTCGGTGGCCGGCTGGAACTCCTCGCCGGCCTCCGTCGCCACCTTCTTGCCCACCTCGTACCCCGCGACGAAGCCCTCGTCTTGCAGGACTTTCGCGATGGCGATCTTCAGCTTGGTCGCCGGCATCTCGACGGCGGGCCGCTCGACGTTGCTCGCGTTCCGGATGCGGGTCAGCATGTCCGCGATCGGGTCGGTCATCATGGCATCACCGGAGTTTCAAGTTCCACGTTTCAGGTTTCAATGTCGCGTCGCAGAGCCGTTCCCGAGGAACGTGAAACTCTGAAACTTGAAACTACCACGACGCCTTGCGGACGCCGGGGATCAGCCCGTTGCTGGCCAGGTCGCGGAAGACGATGCGGCAGACCCCGAACTTGCGGTACACGGCCCGCGGCCGGCCGGTGATCTGGCACCGCGACCGGATGCGGATCAGGTCGCGCGGCCGCAGGAGCTTGGACGGGTCGCGCTGGGCCTCGGGCTTGGCCATTTCCTTCTTGTGCGCGTCGAGCGCGGCCAGCTGCTTCTTGTAGCGGGCCATCTTCGCGGTGGTGGACATACGGTTCCTCGCCTCGTGGTCGGGCCAGTCGTCGGGCCTGCGGTCCGGGCCAAGCCGGGCGGCGTTCCGAACCGGAATCCGGGGCGTCCGGGTGGCTCGGCCGTTCCGCTGAGTCTTTATCTTCCTCCCCTTGCCCCGCTGGGGCGAGGGGCCGGGGGTGAGGGGTGAGCCTCACGCCCATTTCTCTACTCGCGGAAGGGCATCCCGAACGCCTTCAGGAGTTCGCGGGCCTCGTCGTCGTTCCGCGTGCTCGTGCAGATCGTGATGTCCATCCCCTGGGTGAAGTTCACCTTGTCGGGGTCGATCTCGGGGAACACGAGCTGTTCCGTGAGCCCCATGTTGTAGTTGCCGTTCCCGTCGAACGACTTCGGGTTGACCCCGCGGAAGTCGCGGATCCGCGGCAGCGCGAGGTTGATCAGCCGGTCGAGGAACTCGTACATCCGCTTGCCGCGGAGCGTCACCCGGCAGCCGATGTCGTTCCCCTGGCGGAGCCGGAACGCCGAGATGGCCTGCTTGGCCTTGGTGACCTGCGGCCGCTGGCCGGCGATCTGCCCGAGGTGCTCGACCGCCTCCGTCATCCGGTTCTTGTCCTGCAGGGCCTTGCCGACGCCCATGTTGATGACGACCTTCTGTAGCTTCGGGAGGCTGTGGACGTTCGTCCGCCCGAACTTCTTGCCGAGGGCCGGCAGAATGTCTTTCGCGTACTTCTCTTGGAGCCGGGCCGTCGTCATCGGTCGTCCTCGTTCGGCCTAAGCCGCGTCCCATGCCGACGGGACGGGTCCGGGCGCGGGTGAAATCAGGCCTTCTTCGCGTACTTCGGGTTCGGCTTCGAGAGCACCCGGATGCGGGCCCCGCTCTTCTTGGCGTACAGCTCCTTGGAGCCGTCTTCCAGGTACCGCACGCCGACGCGGGTCGGGACGTTGGTCGTCGGGTCGATGAACGCCACGTTCGAGGCGTCGATCGGCATTTCCTTCGACAGCCGGCCGCCCTGCGGGTTGCGGCGGGACGGCTTCAGGTGGCGGTACACGCGGTTCACGCCCTCGACGACGATCTTGCCGTCGGCGCGGAGCACGCGGAGCACCTTGCCGCGCTTGCCCTTGTCGTCCCCGGTCGTCACGACGACGGTGTCGTCTTTGCGGATGTACATGATTCTTTCCCGGCGAGCGGCACCCGTGAGAGTGCCGAGTAATCGCGGACCCCTCGGCACTCTCACGAGTGCCGCCCGCCTCAAACCACTTCCGCGGCGAGGCTGATGATCTTGTTGAACTTCGCCCGCAGTTCGCGGGGGACGGCCCCGAAGATCCGGGTGCCGCGCGGGTTGTTGTCGTTGTCCAGGAGCACCAGCGCGTTCCGGTCGAACCGGACGTAGCTGCCGTCCTCCCGGCGGGTGGCGACCTTGGTCCGGACGATCACGCCCTTGACCACGTCGCCGGGCTTCACGTCGCCGCCGGGCAGCGCCTTCTTGACGCTCGCGCGGATGACGTCGCCCAGGTACGCGACCCGCCGCTTCGTCCCGCCGAGCACCTGGACGCACATCACTTCCTTCGCGCCGGTGTTGTCGGCCACGTCGAGATAGGTGTACATCTGGATCATGGCAAGCCTCAGGTTTTCGGGTGGGTCACACGCTCCGCGTGTGACCTCGCGTCCGACTTCACTTACCCGCAACGCCGTCATCTTCTCAAGCGTGCCGACTCGCGGAGCGAGTCGGCCACCCGAACACTATTTCGCGTCCGCCGCGCCCGACGCTTCCGGGACCGTGCTGCCGGCGACCGCGCCTTCGAGGTTCGCCACCGTCCGGCTGACCGCGGGGATCGTCACCTTCACCAGCGTCCACCGCTTGGTGCGGGACAGCGGGCGGGACTCCTGGATCTCGACCGTGTCGCCGAGGTGGGAGGCGTTCGCCTCGTCGTGGACGTAGCAGACCGTCCGCCGCTTGATGAACTTCCCGTACTTCGGGTGCCGGACGAGCCGCTGGATCTCGACCCGGCGGGTCTTGTCCGACTTGTCGCGGGTCACGATGCCCGTGACGATCCGGCGGCCGGTCGTCTTCGCCGGGGCGGGGGTCGGGGGGGTCGTCGTTGCGTCTGCCATGTTCCTGCCTCACGCTCCGCGGCGCGGCGCGGCTAACCGGTGGATTACTTCTTCGCCTTGAGCCGGGATTCGTGGATCGCCGTCAGCCGGGCGAGCGACCGCTTCGCCCGCCGCTTACCGGGGCCGTCGGTCTTGGCCGCCCAGTCGGCGATGCCCTTGGCGAGCACCTCGTCGGAGACCTTCGGCAGCGCGGCCAGCTCCCGGCGGCGCTGCTCCGACTTCACCCGGGCGATGTCCCGCTTCGCCTTGCGGATCTCGCTCGGCGTCTCCAGCCGGTCGGTCGCCGACTGGAACCGGAGCTGGAACAGGTGCTTTTCCAGGTCGCGGATCGTGAGCCCGAGTTGCTCGTCGCTCATGCCGTGCAGTTCGGTCGATTTCATCGGTACACCAATGCGGAATTCGAAGTTCGGAATTCGGAACGAAACCGGGCCGAAACGATCCGCGTTCCGCGTTCCGAATTCCGCATTTCCCTTACACGCTCGGCCGGCGGGTCACGAACCGGCACTTGAACGGCATCTTGTAGGCGACGCGGGCGAGGCAGTCGCGGGCGGCGCTCTCGGGGATGCCGCCGATCTCGAACATCACGAGGCCCGACTTCACGACGGCGCACCAGTACTCCGGCTCGCCCTTGCCCTTGCCCATCCGCGTCTCGGCGGCGATGGCGGACACGCTCTTGTGCGGGAAGACCCGGATGTAGTACCGGCCCTCGCCCGAGACCACGCGCGTCATCGTGATGCGGGCGCTCTCGATGCACTCCGCGGACAGCCACCCGCCTTCGAGGGACTGCAGGCCGTAGTCGCCGTAGGCCACGTAGTTGCCGCGGTGGGCGTTGCCCTTGATCGCGCCGCTGTACTTGGCCCGGGCCGCCTTACCCCTTACGACGCCGCGCTGGTTTTTTCGATACTTGACCCGCTTGGGCATCAGTGGCATCGTTGATCTCCCCCGTCACGAAGTCGCCGTTGTTGATCCAGACCTTGATCCCGATGTTGCCCTGCGGCGTGTGGGCCTCGGAGAACCCGTAGTCCACCTTCGCCCGCAGGGTGGACAGCGGGATGCTGCCGTCCATCGCCTTCTCGCACCGGGCCATTTCCGCCCCGCCCAGCCGCCCGGACAGTTGCAGCTTCACGCCCTTCGCGCCGTTGTCCATCGCCCGCTGGATGGCGTTCTTCATCGTCCGCCGGAAGCTGGCCCGCTTCTCGAGTTGCTCGGCGATCTCCTCGCCGACGATCTGCGGGTCGATCTCCGGCCGGGTCACCTCGACGGTCTTCACCTCGATGTGCCGGCGGGTCAGCTTCTCCAGGGCCTTCGTCAGCTTCTCGATCTTCTCGCCCTTCTTCCCGATGATCGCCCCGACCTTGCTGGAGTAGATCGTGACGATGACCCGCTCCCGGGTCCGCTCGATCTTCACCTTCGCGATCATCGGCCGGGTCTCCTTGCGGTCCCGGCGGGTGGTCAGGAACTTGGTCACGAACGCGCGGATGCGGACGTCCTCGACGAGCAGCTCGGAGTAGTCCTGCTTGTTCGCGTACCACGAACTCAGCCAGGTCTGCATGATGCCGGTGCGGAAACCGGTCGGGCGGACTTTCTGACCCATATACGTCCCCTATCTCCGAAGGTCCGAAGCCCGAGGCCTGCCGATCAAACAGCTCGGGGGTCGGCCGCTCGCGGGCCGGCCCCCGTCCGGGACTGTCTCGCGTCACTGGGCCGCCGCCGTCTCGGCGGCCGCCGCGGCCGCCTCCACCGCTTCCAGGTCGGTGACCGCCACGACGATGTGCGACAGCTTCTTCTGGATGCCGAACGCCGTGCCGCGGGCCCGCGGGCGGATCCGCTTGAACATCGGCGCGCCGTCGATCCGGACTTCGGTCACGACGAGGTCGTCGAGGTTCCGGCAGCCCTGGTCTTCCGCGTTGCCGATCGCGCTCTTGACGACGGCCTCGATCATGCGGGCCCCGCGGTTCGGGAGGAACCGCAGTTGCTCGATGGCCTCGTCGACGTTCTTGCCCCGGATCAGCTGCGCCAGCGGCCGCATCTTCCGCGGGGCCACGTCGCAGTACCGGTGTTTGGCTCGGTAAATCATCGCCTCGTCCTTTGTCATTCGTCCGCTGTCATTTGACGCCTGTCGCCCGACCCGAAGGACAGAGGGCAACGGACCAATGACGGATGACACTACTTCTTGGCCTTGCCGCCGCTGTGCCCCTTGAACGTCCGCGTCGGGGAGAACTCGCCGAGCTTGTGGCCGACCATGTCCTCGGTCACGTAGACCTTGTTGAACGCCTTGCCGTTGTGGACCAGGAACGTCGCGCCGATGAACTCGGGGACGATCGTGCAGTCCCGCGACCACGTCTTGATCGGCTCTTTGTTCTGGCCCTGCTTGTCGACGCGGGCGAAGAGCCGGACGTCGACGTACGGGCCTTTTTTGAGCGAACGGCTCATGCCGTGGTCCCCACCCTCGTGTATCCGCCCGACCGACCGCGGTCGGGACTGTTATTAATGCGCCGCCCGCGTTCGCTTGAACAGGGGCAAAATTCCGCGAATCTTCTTGCGTTCAGGGCACGCCCGGCTTCGCCTTCGCGCCGAACCGTCAGTTCGCCGTCTGGAACGGCCCGGCCGGACGACGCCGGACGATCGAGCTGTTCGAGGGCTTCCGCTTCGACCGGGTCTTGCCGCCCTTCGCGGGGACGCCGCTCGGGGAGCACGGGTTGCGGCCGCCGGCCGTCCGCCCTTCGCCGCCGCCCATCGGGTGGTCGGTCGGGTTCATCGTCGTGCCGCGGTTGTGCGGCTTGCGGCCCTTCCACCGCATCCGCCCGGCCTTGCCCATGCTGATGTTCATGTGCTCGGCGTTGGACACGACCCCGATCGTCGCCCGGCACTTCGCCGACACCCGGCGGATTTCCCCGCTCGGCATCGTGAGCAGCGCCCAGTCCTTCTCCCGGGCGCTGAGCGTCGCGCTGCACCCGGCGCTGCGACAGATCTGGCCGCCGCGGCCCGGCGTGATCTCGATGCAGTGGACCGCCATGCCGACCGGGACCCGAGACAGGGGCATGCAGTTGCCCGGCCGGGGCTCGACGGTGTCGGCGTCGCCGGACATCACCTTGTCGCCCGCCTTCATGCCGTCCGGGGCCAGGATGTACCGCTTCTCGCCGTCGGCGTACTGCAGCAGCGCGATCCGGGCCGAGCGGCACGGGGCGTACTCGACCTGCACCACGGTCGCGTCGACGCCGTCCTTCTTCCGCTTGAAGTCGACGATCCGGAGCATCTGCTTGTGGCCGCCGCCGCGGAACCGGCTGGTGACGATGCCCTGGTTGTTCCGGCCGCCCTTCTTCTTCCGGCGGACCAGCAGCGACTTCTCCGGCTTGTTCTTGCCGGGGTGCGTGCAGTCCGCGAAGTCGGACACCGACCCGGCCCGGCGGCCGGCGGAGGTCGGGTTGTACTGACGAACGCCCATGTTTCCGTTCCCGTTTAGCCGCTTGCGAGATTCCCCGCGGCCGCCCGATGAGGCCGCGGCTAAACCGTTAGAAGAACTCGATCTTGTTCTCTTCGTTCAGCGTCACGATCGCCTTCTTCCAGTCCGGCTGCTTGCCGAGCACCTGGCGGAACCGGGCCACCTTCCCCTTGCGGATCTGCGTCCGGACCTTCTCGACCTTCACGTCGAACAGCTCTTCCACGGCCGCCTTGATCTGGACCTTGGTGGCCAGCGGGTTGACCATGAACGTGTAGCTGTTGTACCGGCTGCTCTGGTGCGTGCCCTTCTCGGTCACGAGCGGGCGGATCAGCACCTGGTGCGGCCGGAGCTCGACGCCGGTCTCGCCGTGGACGCACGGCTTGCGAGCTTCGAGCTTGCGGCGGTACCGCTTCGGCTTGGGTCGCGTGCGGGCCATCTGTTAGTTCCCCCCCGCCGCGGCGGCCTCGGGACGCCGGTCGGCCTTCTTCGTCCGCAGGAATTCCAGGGCGGCCTTCGTCAGCACCAGCCGCTTGTGCTTGAGCACGGTGTAGGCATTCAGCTCGGCGGCCGGCAGCACCTTCACGCCTTGCAGGTTCCGGCCGGACTTGTACACGTTTTCGTCGTAGGCCGCCGTGCCGATCAGGACCGACGTGTCCGCGAGGGTCACGTCGACCTCCTTCTCGGCCACCGTCTTCTTGCCGACCTTGACGGCCTTCAGGATGGCGGCGAAGTCCTTCGTCTTCGGGGCGGCGATGGCCAGTTCGTCCAGGATCACCGCCTCGCCGTCGGCGAGCTTGCTCAGGATCGCCATCCGCGTCGCGGCCCGGACCGCCTTCTTCGGCAGGTGGTACTCGTAGTCCCGGGGCTTCGGCCCCTTCGCGGTGCCGCCCCCGCGGCGCTTGTTCGTCCGCTTGGTCCCGACGCGGGCGTTCCCGGTCCCCTTCTGCCGGAACAGCTTCTTGGTCGAGCCGGCGACCTGCCCGCGGCGGAGCGTGTGGTGCGTCCCGGCCCGCTGGTTCGCCAGGTACATCAGCACGACTTCCTGGAGGAGGTCCTTGCTGATCTTCCCGCCGAAGTCCGCGGGGTCGACTTCGACCGTGCCGACCTGCGCGCCCTTCACGTCGTGAACGGGCAGCGTGATCTTCGCGGTCACGTCGAACTTGCGCGCCTTCGGCGTGTCAACGGTCGTACTTTCGGCGGCCATCGCCTCGCCTTCCTCGGACCTGCCGCCCTGCGGCGGGAGGGTCGTGTTGCCGCGTCCGACCCGAGATGCGGGAGGGAGCAAGTGCGGCGGACCCGAAGTCCGAAAGCTTGGTTGTACGGAAATCCCACCCGACGACAACGACTACTTACGCCCCGGCGTTGCTCAGCACCCGGATCTTGATGTCCACGCCCGGCGGCAGGCTGAGGCCCTTGTTCAGCGCCTCGATCGTCTTGCCGGTCGGCCGGAGGATGTCGATCAGCCGCTTGTGCGTCCGGATCTCGAACTGCTCCCGGCTCTTCCGGTCGATGTGCGGGGACCGCAGCACCGTGTACCGTTCGATCCGGGTCGGCAGCGGGATCGGCCCGTGGACCTCGGCCCCGGTGTCGGTCGCGACCTGGACGATTTCCGTCGAGGTCCGGTCGAGCACTTCGTGGTCGTAGCCTTCCATCCGGATGCGGATGCGTTCGTTCGCGAAGCCGGCCACGCCATCCTCCTGTCGCGGTCACCCGCCCGTTCGCCTCGGGGAAAGTATGAAGTTAGGGGCGCGCCGCGGACAGGTCAAGGGTAGTTCGCGTTCCGGCGCGGGAATTGCGCGGGCTCACTTCAACTCGAAGGGCGGTACGCTCGTGTCCTTTTCCGCCGTCACTTCGATGACGAAAGCGGGCTTTCGACCGTTGTACTTGTCGGGGTTGGGAAACTCGAGAAACACGACACGCGCGTCGTATTTGCCGGGACTCAGCGTCGGAAAGTATCCCCCGAAGTAGTACTCGCCGGCGTCGTTCGTCTGAGCCTCGTACCGGATGGTTTCCGAATTCGCGGGGTCTTCGCCGGCCTTCACCGCAATCACCCTGGCTTCGGACGCGGGCTTCCCTTTGTGGGTGATCTGGCCGGTGATCTTGTACGCGGGCTTCGGACGGGGGTGCGACGGACCGCACCCCGCGATGACGGCGAGAGCCGCGGCGATCACACCCACGCGATGCAGGGCTCGCATCTCGCACGTCCTTCGTCACTCGGAGATGGGTTGGCCGTCGTTCCGGGCACAAAGGCAGTACAGCGTCTTCATCGAAATCGATTCGCTTAAGAAGCGGACCGACCCGTCGCCCATGACGACGTTCAACCCGCCGGTGTGAAACGAAAAGAGTTCCGAATCGTTCGTGCAATTCAGCCTGCAGCCCGTGGCGACTTGGCTTGCGGCACTGATGTTGTTGCCGGCGGTGTTGGTGCCTTGAACCTCGATCGCGACCCAGGAGCTTTCGTACCCGCCCCAAGCACCGCGGGGAAATCCGAGCCCCGTCGGCGTGCCGGTCGGGTTCCCGAACACATACTGTTGCGGCCGGGCGGAAATTTCGCCGGCGAGGATGGTGTTGCTGAGGCCGTCCTGAATGGAAGCCAGTTTCGTGAATTGATTCGCGGTCAGAACGCCGTTGATGCCGTCAGTCCCAGGATACGTCACCCCGATGCCGGTGGTCCAGAGGGACGACGTGTTCGGCCCGCGGCGGATGACCGCGTAATCGGTCAGCCCAGGGAACACGCCCGCGGCAAGGAACGATGAACCTTGCACGCCCGAGGAGGTGCCGGGATAAAACCGCGGCCCGGGGCTCGACGGGCACTCGAATACGGGAATGCGCGTGGAGGTGGCGTCAACGTTTTGCGGGTCGTACCAGTCCTTCTTATAGTCGTAGCCCGACCCCTTGAGCAAGACGTTCCCCTGCTCAAGGTATGGCAGAATGATCGCCCAGACACCGGTGCGGGCGTAGTCCGACGCATTGGCACCATTGGTGCCGACCTTGTAAAATTCGCTCAGAGATGGGATCGGCCTTGGTGTGGAGCTAATCACGTCGACGTTCGACGGCGGCAGTCCGTTACGGACGCCCTCGATGTTGTGCATCGCCAGCCCGATTTGCTTCAGGTTGTTCGAGCACTTCGCCCGCGCGGCCGCCTCGCGGACCTTTTGCACCGCCGGCAGCAGCAGCCCGATGAGGATGGCAATGATGGCAATGACGACGAGGAGTTCGATCAGCGTGAACCCGGACCGGGTTCGGGAATGAGACGGCATGTTGCACCCTGGGTCTGAAACGGTTCACCCACGAAGCCATCGCGCGAAGCGACGCCCGTACTGGTACGTTTCCCCGTCGGGGGTCGGCGCGGGGGTGCCCGCACCGACGGCATGACTGCGGCGTGCGACAAGGCCGCACGGGGAGATTTCCAACTGGTTCGACGCGGGCGGCAGATGAGAGAGACGCCGCCCGAAGAAAGTTGTAGACGCCCGCCGCGGCCGGAGCAACGACACTCGTGTGAATTCCGTGTGAAGCTTGGCCGCCCGGCTTACAGACCGTCCTCTTCAAAGCCCTTGCGATAAATCTTCCGCACGAACTGATTCGCCTCCTTGACGTTCGTCACCTGCATCTTGTCCGTGTCCCATTCCAGCGTCTGCTTCGGGAACCGCGTGGCGAGGCACCCGAGCAGCACCATCTCCGTCAGCGGGCCGGCGAACTCGAACGGGGCGGACGTCTTGCCGTTGCCGCGAACCGCCTCCACGTACTGCAAGTAGTGGTCGTTCCCGCCCGGCGTCGGCTTCCGGAAGTCCTTGAACTTCTCGTCCGGCAGCAGCACCGGGTCCGCGATGTACGGCGAGTAAAGCACGCCCTCGGTGCCGACGTAGATCGACCCCTGGTCGTGCAGCTTGCGGTCGCCGATCAGCTTCACCACGTCCGCGGGCGGCCGGTTCTTGCCGTTGTACCACGTCAGGGACACGGTTTCGGTCGTGTACTTGGAGCCGGGGAAGACGAAGTTCACTTGCCCGTTCAGGCCCCAGCTCGTGTCGTTCGGCGCGTCGCCGACGGAGGTGATGCCCTTCGGGTTGCCGACGCCCAGGCTGTCGAAGACGGGGTCGAGGATGTGGCAGCCCATGTCGCCGAACGTGCCGGTGCCGAAGTCGAGCCGCTTCCGCCAGTTGCCGGGGTGGTAGTAGCCGCCGCCGATGAACGGCCGGTCCGCCGCGACGCCGAGCCAGAGGTTCCAGTCGAGGTTGGCCGGCACCGGGTCCTTGCGGTCGGGCTTCGGGGCCGCGTCGCCCCAGTCCTTGCCGCTCCACGAGTGGACTTCCTTCACCTTCCCGATCGCGCCGCCGTGGACGATCGCGACGACCGTGCGGTGGACCGGGTGCGAGTGGATCTGAATGCCCATCTGCGAGACGGTCTTCTTCTCCTTCGCCGCCAGCGTTAGTTGCCGGGCCTCGTAGATGGTCTGCGTCAGCGGCTTCTGCGTGTAGACCGCCTTCCCCGCGCGGATGGCCCGCATCGTCGGGGCGGCGTGCGTGTGGTCCGGCGTCGAGACGTTGACGGAGTCGAACTTCTCCTTGTCGAACATCTCGCGCCAGTCCTGGTAAATCTTGGCGTCCGGGAACGCCTTCTTCACCTTCGCGGTGCGGTCGAGGTCCACCTCGGCGACGGCGACGAGCTTGAGGTTCTTGCTCTTCGTCAAGGAGGAAATGTCGGCCCACGCCATGCCGTCGGCCCCGACGGCGGCGTGCAGGACGGTCTCGGACGGGGCGGCGTGCGCGTGGGCCTTCCACACGAACGGGGCGGCGACGCCGGCGGCAATCGCGGAACGGCGGGAGATTTTGGGGGCGGGCATGTTCAACCTCGGGTGTATGAAGTGTAGCCGCGACGCGGTAGCGGAGCGCGGGTGGCTGTCCCGCGCTCCGCTACCGCGTCGCGGCTAAACGGTGGGGTTACTTCTCCAACTTCTTAAGCCGCACGTTCCGGAACTCGACCGCGTCGCCGTGGCCGAGGAACGCGAAGTGCCCGGACTTCAGGTCCTTTCCGGGGTGCGGGGACTTCCCCATGAACTCGGTGATCGTGCTCAGGTCCGTGTCGAGGATGAGGAAGCCGTTGAGCTCCACCTGGATCTTCGAGCCCTTCACCGTGACGACCTGATAGTTCCACTCGCCGATCGGCCGCTGGAACCCGCGGGCGGCGGCGGCCATGCCGTAGGCGGAGCCGTGGGCCTGCCGGGGGTCGATCCCCTTGTAGTCGTCGTCGAGCACTTGCAGTTCCGTCATGCCGGTGTAGGCCCCGTCCCCCCTGCCGGGGTAGCGGATGCCGAGGCCGTTGTTGCCGTTCTTCGGCAGCTTGATTTCGAGAGCCACCTGGAAGTCCGCGTACTCCTCCTTCGTGAAGAGCGCGCCGCCCTTCCCCTTCTTGCAGCGGATCGCCTCGTCCACGACTTCGTAGTTCTCCGTCGCGCCGGCCCAGCCTTCAAAGTCCTTGCCGTTGAAGATCGGGGTGAAGCCCTCTTCGGCCTTCTTCCGCAGGATGGCGGTTGCCTCGGTGGCGGGGATTTCTCGGATAAAGAGGTTCCGCCAGCGGATCTCGCCGCCGTGGGTTTGCAGCAGGATCGGGGCGGATTTCAGCAGCGGGAGCTTGCGGTCCCAGAAGTTTTCGAGCTTCGCGTGATCGACAACGAGTTTGCCGTTGAGGTAGACGGTGGTGCGGGCTCCGACCTGGACGATGCGGAACTGGTTCCACTCGCCGAACGGCTTGTCGGCCTTCTCCAGCGGGTCCTTGCCGGCCGCGCCCGCGGAGTTGTTCCACAGGCCGCCGCTCCCCTTGTCCGCGCCGAGCTTGAACTTCGACTCGTCGGTCGAGTCCCAGATCTGCACCTGCGGCGTGGCCCGCATGTAGATGCCGCTGTCGGCCTTCGCGACGGTCTTGTACTCGATCAGGAACTCGACGTCGCCGTAGGACTTGTCGGTGGCGAGGTACGCCCCGTGGCCGTCGTTGACGAGTTCGCCGTTGTCGACGCTCCAGTGCTTCTTCGCGTCTTCCGTCCAGGCGTCGATCTTCTTTTGCCGGTCTTCCGGGGACAGTTTCGCGAGGTCGTAAGGGTTCGCGCCCTTCTCGTGGATCGCCCACCCGTGCCAGCCGGCGAGGGACTTGCCGTCGAACACCGCGGTGAACCCCTCGGGCGGCTTCACGTCCTGGGCGGAGAGCGGAACGGCCGTCGCGAACAGAAGCAGCAGCGCGGGAAGAGGTCGGGTCATCGGCAGCCTCGGCGGGGTGGGGTCGCGGGATTCGCGATTCGGCGGGACGGTAGCCGAATCATAATCTGCGAACCCGCCGGCCCGCCAGCAAGTTGTTTCCGCGGGGAGGTTACCGCCCCGCCCAGACCTTCACCAGTTCGACGAGCACCCGCACGTTCGTGGCCATCTCCTCCAGGCACGTCCATTCCAGCGGCGAGTGCAGGTTGTGCTCCCCGGTCGACAGGTTCGGCGTCGGCAGGCCGAGTTCCGTGAGCCGCGCCCCGTCCGTCCCGCCGCGGATGATGGTTTGCTTCGGCACGAGCCCCGCCCGGCGGATCGCTTCGATCGCGTGGGGGACGGCCCGGGGTTCGCGGTGCATCCCGTCGCGCATGTTCCGGTACTGGGCCTTCACGTCCACGTCGACCGACGCGCCGGGGAACTCGGTTTCGAGTTGCTTCGCGACGGCCCGGAGCAGGTCCGCCTTCTCCGCGAGTTGCGGGGTCTCGAAGTCGCGCAGCAGGATGTGAATCGTCGTCCTCGGCACGCCGCCGTCGATGAGGTACGGGTGCAGGAACCCGTCGCGGTCGGCGGTCGTTTCCGGCGTCAGGCGCTGTTGCGGCAGCCGGTCCAGAAACTTCCCGGCGAGCCGAACCGCGTTGATCATTCGCCCCTTCGCAATGGCCGGGTGGATGTTCACGCCGGTGATCGTGACGGTCGCCTTGTCCGCGGAGAACGTCTCCGCCTCGACCTCCCCGGTGCCGGCCCCGTCCAGGGTGTACGCGGCATCCGCCCCCAGGTCTTCGGGGGTCAGGTGGGCCACGCCGCGGCCGATCTCCTCGTCGCAGGTGAAGCACACCTTCACGTCGCCGTGCGGGATGTCCGGGTTCTCCGCGAGCGTCTTCGCCAGTTCCATGACGACCGCGACGCCGGCCTTGTCGTCCGCCCCGAGCAGCGTCGTGCCGTCCGTCGTGATGAGCGTCTTGCCGACGAGCGCGTTCAGTTCCGGGGACTCGCTGACGCGGATGACCCGCGACGGGTCGCCGGGCAGGACGATGTCCCCGCCGGGGTAGTTGCGGATGACCTGCGGCTTCACGCCCTTCCCGCTGAATTCCGGGGACGTGTCCACGTGCGCGAGGAACGCGATCGTCGGCACCTTGTCCTTGACGTTCGACGGAATCGTCGCGTGGACGATGCCGTGTTCCGTCTGCCGGGCGTCCGCAAAACCCATCGCCAGGAGTTCGTCCCGCAGCAGCTTCCCGAGCACGAGTTGCCCCGGCGTGCTGGGGTACGTCGCGGAGCGCTCGTCCGCCTGGGTGTCGTGCTTCGCGTAGCGGACGAACCGGTCGAGCAGCGTGTCGGACATCGGGCGTTCCGTTGTGGTATTTTTCCTGTGGCACCGGCCTCTGGCCGGTGTGAATGTCTCACCGGCCAGAGGCCGGTGCCACAAGGCTCGGTTCCGAGTTACGGATCACAGCCCCGGCAGTCTATTCACTCGAAGTAAATGAACGAGTGGTCCCCGGTGTAGCCCGTCTGCCGGAACCACCACTCCCACTCGGCCGGCGTGCAGAACATTTCGCACGTCAGCTGCCAGTACATCAGGTTCACTTTTTCCACTTCGTTCCGGTACGACTCGACGCAGAGGTACTTGTGCCGACGGCTGACCCGCTGCATTTCCCGCAGGGCCTTGTCCAGGTCGTAGCACGGCAGGTTGTGCAAAGCGTTGATCGAGTAGACGAGGTCGAACGAGCCGTCCGGGAAGGGGAGTTCCGCGGCCGACGCCAGTTGCAGGAACGGCCGCACTTCGTCCTTCGCATGAGCCAGGCCATACTCGGACACGTCGATGCCCGCGACCTCGATCCCCGGCACCGCCTGGGTGAAGTCGTACAGCAAGAAGGCTTTGCCGCAGCCGACGTCGAGGACGCGGTCGCCCGGCTTCAGGCCGTAGTGGGCGGCCATCGCGTCGGCGACCTTCCGCCAGCGGCCGTCGTAGCGGTAGCCGCCGTACCCGGTCTTGCGGTCGCCGTCCCAGTAGTCGTAGCCCCACTGCTTCGCGAGGGCGGCTGCTTCCGCCTTGGGGAACTCCGTCACCCGCGCGAGGTAGTCCCGCTTCGTGGACTTGTGGATGGGGGAGAGAAAGTCGACGTGGGCCATGAGATTCTTTCTTGTAGGTCGGGTCGAGTCTTCGAGGCCCGACGGGAAGCGCAACGTCGGGCCTCGAAGACTCGACCCGACCTACAAATCCTGGGCACTTAATGCGGCACGGGCCTTGTCCAACTGTTCCCGGCGGCGAGCGTCCGCGTCGCCGCCCTTCGCGAACGCCCGGCGGTTCTCGCCCGCGGGGAGGAACTCGTTCAGCATGATGCAGCACCACTTCACGCGGTAGACCGGCATCAGCCACGCCACCCGTTGCCGGAACGCGGCCGCGTCGGGGACGAGTTCCGAGACCGCGTCGAGCCACGAGTTGAGATACGTCCGCGGCACCGGGACGGCGGGTTGATGAAAGAAGTCGCACACCGTCTTCGCGGGGTCGTCCCACCCGGCGTACTCGAAGTCGAGGAACCGAAGCTTCCCATCCGCTTCGAGCAGCGCGTTGTGGAACCCGAAGTCCGACGGCGACACGCAGCGGTTGCTCGGGGAAAGCGGCGTGTCCGGGGTCGGGATGGCGGCGCGAACCCGCTCCCATTCGGGGGTCAATTCGTCCCGCACGAACCGAATCGCATCCGCGAACTCCCCTGCGACTCCCGCCAGCCGTGCGATTCGCCGATCCACCGTGGCGAGGTGCGCCGACACGCTGAAGCACGCTTCCGAAGCGTCCTGAAAGTCCGCGAACGCGGCCGGGTTCTGAATCGTGCGGAAGAAGTCGATCACCTGTGACACCGCGTTGTCACTCACTTCCGCTGCCGCGAGCTTTCGCCCGGCGACGAACTCGTACAACCCGAGGTGGTTTGCCGGGTCGGACGCCAACGGCCGGGGGACGCGGCCGGTGTGCGCGACGCGCTGCGAGAAGCCGAACTCCGTGGCGAGCCGATCGCGCGGGTCGTCGGGGTGGTGGAAGTACGCCTTCAGCAGCAGCGGGCCGCCGGCGGACTCGACGCGGTAGACGCGGTTGTTGCCGCCGCCGGGAAGGGGTGCGAGGGTGAAATCGCCGATGATGTTTGCCGTCGTAAGCAGGGTCGAGACGTTTGCCCAAAGCAACCCCTCCCCCGGCCCCTCCCCGAAGCGGAGAGGGGAGGAAGACGGGCTTTGCCCCCCCTCTCCGCTTCGGGGAGGGGGTTGGGGGGAGGGGTTCTGCGATTGCGACAACCCCTCCCCCAACCGTTCTGGTCCCCTCCCCCCTTGGGGGGGAGGGTGAGGGTGGGGGGTGGAGACTTCACCCCTCAAGCGACCCCCACCCCCACCCACCCTCCCAGGGGGAGGGAGCAAGAAGGTGCCCGATCCAGCGGGAAGGGCCGAAAACCCCTCGACACTTCGCGTTGACACGTCCGCGGTTCCCGTGCGAAAGTCCCGCCGCGCGGTACCTTTTCGCCCTGAGTCTCACGGACGAGGCCGGCATGGCGGACACGTTTGACGGCTTGCTTTCCCGCATCGAAGCGAAGACGGCCCGGGTCGGGATCGTCGGGCTCGGGTACGTCGGGCTCCCGCTCGCGCGGGCGTTCACCCGGGCCGGGCTCGGCGTGCTCGGCTTCGACATCGACACTCACAAGGTCGACAAGTTGAACGCGGGCCGGTCGTACATCAAGCAGATCCCCGATTCCACCATCGAGGAAATGCGGGCTGGCGGGTTCGAGGCGACCGACCGCTTCGACCGCCTCGGCGAGGTCGACGCGGTGCTCATTTGCGTGCCGACGCCGTTGACGGATTCGCGCGAGCCGGACCTGCGGTTCGTCGTGAACTCCGCCCACGCGATCGCCGGCCGACTGCGGAAGGGGCAACTCGTCGTGCTGGAAAGTACGACGTACCCGACCACGACGCGGGTCGACGTGCTGCCGGTGCTCGAACGCACGGGCCTGAAGGCCGGCACCGACTTCTTCCTCGCGTTCAGCCCCGAGCGGGAAGACCCCGGCAACGCGACGCACTCCGTCAGCACGATTCCGAAGGTCGTCGGCGGCATCGACGACCGCAGCGGCGACGTGGCCGCGGCTCTCTACGCGAAGATCGTCCCGAACGTCGTCCGCGTGTCGTCCCCGGAAGTGGCGGAGGCCGCAAAAATCCTGGAGAACACGTACCGCGCCGTGAACATCGCGCTCGTCAACGAGATGAAGGTGCTGTACGACCGCATGGGCATCGACGTGTGGGAGGTCATCGACGCCGCCAAGACCAAGCCGTTCGGCTTCCAGGCGTTCTACCCCGGACCAGGTTTGGGCGGGCACTGCATCCCGGTCGACCCGTTCTACCTGACGTGGGTCGCCCGGCGGTACGGCACGACGACCCGCTTCATCGAACTCGCCGGCGAGGTCAACACGGCGATGCCGGCCTACGTCGTGAACCGCGTCGCCGACGCCCTCAACGACCGCGGCCGGCCCGTGAAGGGGAGCCGGGTGCTGATCCTCGGCATGGCGTACAAGAAGGACGTGGACGACCCGCGCGAATCCCCCGGCTTCGAGTTGATGGACCTGCTGCTGAAGAAGGGCGCGGACGTCAGCTACAACGACCCGCACATCCCCGTGTTGCCGAAGATGCGCCACTGGCCGCACCTCAGCATGGCGAGCACGCCGCTCACGGCGGAGGTGCTGGCCCACCAGGATTGCGTGCTGATCGCGACCGACCACACCGCCTACGACATCCCGTGGGTGACGGCGAACGCCCGGTTGGTGGTCGACACCCGCAACGCGACGAAGGCGGTGGCCTGCCGCGAGAACATCGTGCGGGCCTAGGAGCCGTCCGGGATCAACACGGTGTTTTTCGTCGGGCCTTCTTGATTTGTGGCACCGGCCTCTGGCCGGTGCAGGGTCCACCGGCCAGAGGCCGGTGCCACAAGCCAAAACACGGCGTTGGAACTGGACGGTTCCGGAGCCGTAGGCCGGCCGTGCCGGTCGTCCGGATTCTGTCATCGGTGCCGGGCCGGGCGGTCGATAGTTCCCCCAGACGCCGTCCGCCTGGGGGATTCCGCCGATGTCGATGCTCGATCACTGGCACCCGGTTCTCGCGTCCCGCGACTTGAAGAAAAAGCCCGTCGGCATCCAACTCGCCGGCCGGCTCGTCTGCCTGTTCCGCGACTCGAAGGGCACCGCCCGCGCCATCGACGACGTCTGCCCGCACCGCCACCTGAAGCTGAGCATCGGCCGGGTGGTCGGCGACCGCGTCGAGTGCAAGTACCACGGGTGGACGTTCGACGGCTGCGGCAACGGCGAGAGCCCGTCCGCCCCGAAACTGCACACCTGCACCGAGAGCTTCTCCGCCCGCGAGGAGCACGGCACCGTCTGGATCAAGTCGAAGGCGTCCGACCCGGTCTTCCCGGACGTCAACCCCGAGGGGTTCTTCCACCTCGGGAATTTTCGCCACGTCGTCCCCGCCCCCCTGGAACTGACCGTCGACAACTTCAACGAGATCGAGCACAGCGGCACCGTCCACGACACCTTCGGCTACGACCTGGACCGGATGCACGAGGTCCGGGTCCGGTTCGAGCCGACGGACGACAGCGTCCGAGTCGTGAACGTCGGGCCGACGAAGACGCTCAACCCGATCTTCAGCTGGCTGCTCGGCATCCGCAAGGGCGACCTCTTTCACGACGAGTGGACGACGCGGTTTTCCCCGGTCCACAGCGTGTACGACCACTGGTGGACCTCCCCCGACGGCAAACGGGAGGCAATGGTCCGCTGGCGGCTGTACATGTTCTTCTGGCCGATCGACGCGGACCGGACGGCGGTCACGTCGTTCGTGTACGCGAAGTCGCGGTATCCGGGGCCCGCCGGCGGGTTGCGGTTCGCGAAGTGGCTGTTCCGCCGCGAGATCGACCGCGAAGTCCGGCAGGACATCGCGATGCTGGAGCACATGGCCGAGAAAACCGTCGGCATCGAGGGGCTGAAGCTCAGCCGGTTCGACAAGATCCTCGGCCTGACCCGGGAGCGGATCAACCGCATCTACCGCGGGGACGCCCGCATCAACTTGAAGGTGGCGTGATCCCGTTGGCGTTGATTGTTTTCCCTCCCCTCTCCCCGCTGGGGAGAGGGGTTGGGGGTGAGGGGTAGAGGCTCCACCCGGTTGGAATCGCTGGTGCAGGATGAGGTCAATCCCCTCACCCCCAGCCCCTCTCCGCGGCGGGGAGAGGGGAGCAGCGATCACGAACCCATGCGAGTCGGTATGGGTTCGACGGGCGTCGAAGTCGCACGTCGTCGTTCCCCTTCTCACCCGCCGTCGTCCGCCCGCGGCTCGCCCGGAGCTCGGGGGACGCCCGCGCGCCCTTCCGTGCTGGCGGACGGGCGGGCGGCTGGTAAGATGTGTGGGGCGGCGTCCGGCGGGCGGGCCGGCTCGGCCGTCGTATTCGCACGATTCTTTTCCGCCCCGGTGTCCGCGCGACGGCCGGGATCCGCATAGACCGCCGACCGCACCCACCCGGTTTCGGCCCTGCCGCGGGACGCCCGTGCCGATTGTCCCGGCTGTGCCCGTGCTGCCGCCGACCGCGTTCGATCCGCGGGCCGATTCCCCCGGCAAATGCCCAGGGTTTCGTTTCGGCGGTCGATGAAGACTCCGGACGCCAGCCCCCTCTCGCCGGGCCGGCCGACCGCCGCGAAGTCCCGCTGACGACAGGATGGCCCGCTATGTCCCGACTCCGCCGATTCCGCTCGGACGCGGTCCAGTCCCCCCTGGAGACCTACCTCCGGGAGATCAACGAGACCGCGCTCCTGACGGCGGACGAGGAGAAGACCCTCGCCCGGCGGATCGAGACCGGCGACACCGAGGCCCGGGACCAGATGGTCCGGGCGAACCTCCGGCTCGTCGTCAACATCGCCCGCGGGTACACCGGCAAGGGGCTCGCCCTCCAGGACCTCATCGAAG
>ERZ1066123.898-NODE-898-length-19718-cov-6.683822_pt1 | contig 19718 bp, 16 predicted proteins | sample MGYA00382770_ERZ1066123 | MGnify/ENA primary metagenome ERZ1066123 (study PRJEB33369, sample SAMEA5778353) | biofilm metagenome | biome: Industrial cooling water; feature: Water cooling tower basin; material: Biofilm | place: United Arab Emirates | collected...
CGAGCCCGACCGCGATCTGCCGGGTGTAGTCCGCGACCCCGCCAATCTTTGGCGGGTACTCGGGGGTGACGAGGTGGAGGGGGGTCAATGCCAGACCCGGCCGAGAAGTTTCGCGGCGTAGAGGTCCGATTGGGAACGACGGACCCAACTCTTTGGGACAGGACGAATCGGGCCGTCGAGATGCCGAAAGAATGCCTCCGCGGCGGGCGACGGTCGCCCGCCGCGGCGAAGGGTCTGGAGCGTGAACCGGGCGTCCCACGGCTTGGGCGTGCCCAGCGCGTGCGCCATGATGTACCCGCCGGGTACGATGCCCATGCCGTCCTTGCCGACGACGCTGAGCGGGCAGGGTGTCGCCATCGCGGCGAGGTTCAGCGCGTCCTGGTCCACGTAGACGAAGGGGTGTGGCCCCTGCAACCGACCGCGGTCGGCCGGACCCCCGCGAACGTGACTGCCGCACAAGGGTTCGAGGCTCGCCTGAATCGTCTCCCACTCGTCGAGAAAGTGGAAGTTGACCTGGTGGACGCCGACGAACCCGCCGTTAACGTAGAGGTCAACCGGCCGGACCGCGGGCCGTCCGAGTGACGTCAAGTGCGTCCGCCACTGGTGCCGGATCGGGTGCGAGTCCGGCATCGGCGAGTTGACGTCTTCGCACAGGGCCACGCCGGCGTCCGTCCACTGTTCAAAAAAGTGCCACGGGGCGACCGTGACGATGTCGGGGTCGAAGTAGTAGAGGCGATCGGGTGCGAACTCGGCGATCACCTGCTTCATGAACTGCGGCTTGTAGTTCGTCAGATGCAGCGAGGTCTCAAGCGGGCGGAGGAGGAGTTTACACCCGGGGACAGTGTCCTCGCCGGTGTACCACCCGGGTGGTTGCCCCTTGTAGCCCGCGACGACCGTCCCCCGAAACCCGCCGGCGTACAGCGAATTCACGAGCGCGGCGAGGCCGATCGCGTAGCGATTCTCGAAGAGGGAGGCGACAAGTGAATGCGACTGTGTCACGTTGCTATTGGGTCTTCTAAAGCAGCTCTGAGAGCATTTGTTTGCCGTGTGTTCCACTCGGACGCAAACGTGTTGGCGCGTAGAGCCAAACTCCGCCTTAGCCCCGGATCGCGGAGTAGCCTGAGGATTTCGCCTGCCATTTCTTCAGGACTATTCGCCACCACCAGACCATTCCCGATGGCGTTGTCGAGCCCTCGGGCACCCACTTGTGAACACACCACAGGACGACAAGCGCCCAACGCCTCGATGGTTTTGATGGCTAAGCCGGAACCATTCTGGACGGGATTGATTATGACTGATGATCGGCGGTAGACTTCCGTAAGACTCTCCACGGTTCCGACCGCTTTCGCACCACTCGGCAGGTGCGACATTGCCGAACCAATCAGGCCGACCACATCCCATCGAACTGAAGGCAGGGCGCTCGCCAACAGCGGGAATACACGATCTGCGAACCACTGGCAACCTTCGACGTTCAACCGGTTGTTACTGCCCACGAAGGAGATGACGTGATCAGGTGGCTCGCCAGCGTACTCCAAAATTTCAACTATATGTCCCACTTCGAAAACCGGCGGCGATCCCAGGCCACGAAAGTAATCTGCCTCCTCCGACTGGATCGCGATAACGGCGTCCGCCCGCTTCAACCCTTTCCGTTCTTGACGACACGAGAGGGGGAACCAAGTATACTCCGAGATGCCCCCCGATCGAAAACGCCGGGTTCGCAAACTAAATGCGTCGTGTGTGTCGAGCAACTTACGCACTTTGCCGTCGAAGGCTAGCAACGCTCTGCTCATGAACACATACTCTGCGATAACGCAATCGTATGTCTGCAACGCAGAAATGTTGCCGATTATGGCATCAAGCCGAGGGTCATACCAATCATCGATCGCATGATCGCTACGAAAGTATCGCCAACTTTTATGAACTGCGCGATGGACGAACCGTCTTGCGGAGCCGACAAGAGTCCGTGATGCAAGCGTCGGGTCGAGCCAAATTAACTGCTCGCCCCAATATTCCTTCATCATTGGATAATCTGGAGAATCGGCTCGCGGCCAGCACGCCAGTGTAACTTGGTGACCCAGTCCGGTAATCATCCGTGACAGTTGCAGAACCCGTGCACGATGTCCATAAGTGTAGGGATGAGTGCCGACGGGAGAAACGATCAAGATGTTCATTCAAGTCGGCCAATTGTGGGGATTACGGATTGCGGATGGCGTAGAGCATTCCGAGCTGGCCGAAGGATGATGTCTGACAAACAACCCCGAATCCGCAACCGAGCAATCGTGTCCGCAGTGGCTCAAAGCCACGCACATGCCATTCAATAGCCAGACCGCTGAACCGTGACAGCAGGCCGCTCAGACTGAGTGCTTCAATGATTTCGTATTCACTTCCCTCGCAGTCGATTTTCGCGACCGCATCGATCGCAGGATTTGCTGCAAGAAATGTCGAAACAGTCTCGACCACATCATACAGTTGCACTCGCACAGGGGAACTATGCTGGTCATGAAATTGGACTCCCGTCAGACCGCCGACACTCGTCTTCCCTTTCAGCCTCGGATCGAATTCCAGCTCAACTTCTCTCGCAGGTAGACCGAGTCCGAAATTGTGAGCCACAACTTTAGCGGACAAGCTAGGATTAAGTGAAATGTTATCCAGTGCCGCTTGGTAGGTCAGGGGGATCGGTTCGTAACTCCAAACACTCACCACGTCCATCCGTGCCGCAAACCACAGGCTGGCATATCCGACATTCATGCCAACGTCGATTACAGCCACAGGGCGGTTCAGCATAATATTATAGCAGCCCCCAACATGGATTTCGTATAGAATGCCCAATTCCTCTTCTGTCTCTACTCGCATCTTAATCCCACCGATCTCGATCATCAGATCGGGTCCGGTCGTGTCGAACCGTGCGCCAGCGCGAACGCAAAGCTCGGCTGCCAACCTATACGAACTCGCCAAGAACGGCCACCGCCTTATTGAGTCGAGTTCGACCTGAATGTCTCGGACGATTAGCCCGTTCGACTGACGGGTTACATAGTCCGCACTGAGACCTAATCGCTCCGAGGTCAGCGCCCATGGCTGATGCCACATTCTGCTGAGAGTCCTCGTTCTACGAATACCCCACCGAACGTAATCCACAGCGCGACCCATTCGTCCCTCTGGATACGTGGTCAATCTGGAATCCTATGCGATGGTTGCCGACACGTCATCACATTCGATCTCGACGTGCCCGCGGTAGCGAGGGGCGTACGGAATCACCTTGTGCCGAATCGACTCGGAAGGGCCAATCTCGATGTTGAGAATCTCGTCGATATCCACTCGCGTAGTTCTCGACTCTAAATGCAGCCCAATCTTGTACACCCCTTCGACCAACGGCAACTGATTCATTCTCCGCTTCACTGTCACCGCTTGCCCGTTCATCAAGATGTACGGGCCATCAGGCGAACGCAGGTCGACAATGGCAACGCGAACTTCACGAGCGGAGTAGATGAGCAGACACAGCCCGGTAATGACCGAATCGGCTCGTGCGCGAAGTGTAATCGACGTGTCGACAGATGATCCGGTTGACAATGCGAGTGGCTCAACCTCAATTCTTTCTAGGGTGAGGTCGATTCCAAGTGTTCGGTCTCTCACTTCTTGACGCAACTCGGACGCTCTGGTTCGCAGATACTGATCAATGACCCACTCTGAGGCACCTGCCTCGCAGATTCGGCCCGTGTGCAGGCGGATCGCCGAGGCACATAAAGATTGAACAGCGCCCATGTCATGGCTCACGAACAGCACCGTCCGCCCGCCCCGCGCGACGTCGCCCATTTTCCCCAAGCACTTCTTCTGAAACTGGGCGTCCCCCACCGCCAGCACCTCGTCGACGATCAGCACCTCGGGTTCCAGGTGGGCGGCGACGGCGAAGGCGAGTCGCATGTACATGCCGCTGCTGTAGTGCTTCACCGGGGTGTCGATGAACTTCTCCACCTCTGCAAAGGCGACGATCTCGTCGAACTTGCGGGCGATCTCGGCCCGCCGCATGCCGAGGATCGCGCCGTTGAGGTAGACGTTCTCCCGGCCGGTCAACTCGGGGTGGAACCCGGTGCCGACTTCCAGCAGGCTGCCGACCCGGCCGTGGATGTCGGCCTCCCCCTCGGTCGGCTCCGTGATGCGGGAGAGGATCTTGAGCAGTGTGCTCTTGCCCGCCCCGTTGCGGCCGATGATGCCGACGACCTCGCCGCGCTTCACGTCGAAGGTGATGTCCTTGAGCGCCCAGAACGGCGGGGTCGCCTCGGCCGCCGTCGCCCGGCGGAGCAGTCGCCGCAGCGGGGCCGAGGTGAACTTGTGGATCGAGTCGCGGAGCGTGCTGTACCGCTCGCGCGCTGCCCCGAGGTGGTACCGCTTGCCGAGCCCGCGAACGGAAACCGCGATGTCAGTCATGTCGGGTCAGACGATGTCCGCAAAGGTGCGTTCGAGCCGGCGGAAGTAGAGCAGCCCGCCCGCGAACAGAACCGCCACGGCCGCGGCGGAGACGCCCATCAGCCCCCAGTCCGGGGCGTCGGTTCCCAGCAACGCCCACCGAAAGCCTTCGACGACGCCGGCCATCGGGTTCAGGCCGTAGAGCAGGCGGTACTCTTCGGGCACGATGCTCGCCGGGTACGCGACGGGGGTGACGAACATCCAGAACTGCGTCAGGAACGGGATCGTGTAGCGGACGTCGCGGTACTGGACGTTCAGAGCGGACAGCCACAATCCGACGGCGAGGGCGGACACGATGGCGAACGCCGTGAACAGCGGCAACGTGAGGAGTTCCCACCCCGGCACGAGGCCGAACCAGAGCATCGCGGCGAACATCAACCCGAGCGTCACGGCGAAGTCCGCGAGGCCGGAGAAGACGGACGACAGCGGCACGATCAGCCGGGGGAAGTACACCTTCGAGATCAGCCCGCGTTCGTTCACGAGACTGTTGCTCGACTGCGTCAGGGCGTAGGCGAACAGCTGCCAGGGGAGCAGCGCGGCGAGCACGAACAGGGCATACGGCCGGCCGTCGGACGGCATCTTGGCGAGCTTGCCGAAGAAGACGGCGAACACGGCCATCGTGGCGAGCGGTTGCAACACGGCCCACGCAACGCCGAGGGCGGTCTGCTTGTACCGGAGTTTGATGTCGCGGAGTGTGAGGAAGAACAGCAGTTCGCGGTACCGCCAGACTTCCCCGAGGTCGACGGCCCGCCAGCCCCCGGAGGGCCGGATGCGGGTGACGCTCAAGCCGGACGGCGAGTCGGGCGCAGTCGTCTCGGAGCCGCGAGGTCGCGGCTGGGGAAGCGTGGCCGGTTCGGAGGCGGTCGCGTTGTCAGTCATCGATGCGAATAGCTTCGCTAGCGTGGGTTACACCGCGGCTGCGGTGCCCAACTCGATTTCGCCTGCGGGAGCAGGCCGCTTTCGACGCATCACCGTCGCAGACCAATGCCTACCACGCTAACCCCGCGGCCCGCGGGCCTCAACCGAATTACCCGGCTTTCGCGCCCGTCAGGGGCTTGACCATCCACCGATCCACGCCAACCGATACGCCCCGACCCAGCATCTCGACCTTCACGAAGACGCGGAGGTCGTCGGCCGCCTCCACGAACTCCCCGTAGACCCCGGCGTACACGCCGTTCACGATCAGCACCGGGGTGCCGCGGGGGAGGGCGTCCTCGGGTCGGAGGGAGTCGCCGCCGCCCAGGAGGTGGTGGACGGAATGGAGTTCGCGGTCGAGTCGGGCCTGGTCGGGGACGGCGACCTCGCGGACGACCAGGTTCGAGGCGAACGCGACGGTCCGCACCTCGTCGCCGCCGCAGGCGAAGACGTAGCTCGGGAACAGCGGCAGGAACGACTCGAACCGTCGTCCGTTCTTGTGCCACTTGTGGGAGTAGATCGGGCAGAAGTACGCGAGATCGGCTTTTGCCAGTCGCCGGGCGAATGCCTTCTCGGCCCGCGGGCGCGTCTGGTAAACCCACCAGTGCCGGGCCGGCACCGCCGTGTCGAACAAGTCGATCGGTCGAACGGATTCTTGTTCGGGGAGCAGTGGCATGGACGGAGACCACTCGCCTGATCGCGGCAGTGTCGCTTCCGGGGACGGGGCGGAAGCAATAGCCGCTAGAATTAAGCTTATGCTCGCTTCGACGCGAGTCAACGGTCCGCCGCGCGACCGCGCGACTATCTCAACCCGCCCGAGCGGCGGGACAGGCTAACCGGGGCTCGGTCTGGCGAAGGCACCGAGACACGGTTCGGTCCGGTCCGGCGGAGGCTGGGGGCACGCTGCCGGCCGCGCGCGTCGTTCAGACACCGCCAACCTGCCGTCCGCGTGGAAAGGGACTTCTTCCGCAGCCTGCCAGACGGTCCTCGTCCGGGTCGCCGCGACCGACATCCCGGCGTCGGTCCTGGCCCCGGCCGATACGCCCCTCGCGGCCGACCGGGCACACGACTCGGACCCGCTGCGAGCGGAGCCGGCGTCCCGGGTTCCGGCTGCTGGCCCCGCACCGTCGGAAGCGGTACCGGCGGAGGCGGGTGGCGGAGCGGACGCCCGCCGGGTCCTCACCCGCCGCGACCGCTTCACTCGGCTGGCGTGTGCGTCCATCGCCTTCAATCGCATCGCGAAAGCGCCTCTCACTTCGTCGTTACTTCCCGAAGCAAGTGAACCGAGCCGTCCGCGAAGACGTGGTTCGCGCCGCCGGGATGAATGCCGTAGATGACTGCGTTCGCGTGCGCGCAGTCGAGGATGGAGGTTCCGTGCGGGACGAGCCCAGCCCCGTCGAAGCTCTGCGCGGAGTCGCCCCTCATGGCGCTCCACATCTCGACCGTTCTTTCGGTCACACACGAGCAGTCCGTCGACGTACGTGCCGGGGACTTCGAATGAGGTCCGGCACGCGAAATGCCTCTCGTCGCCCGATCGGTTCCGTCGACACGTGACATTCACCCACGATTCATGCGGGTTTTGCCCATGCTCTCCGCCCTCTTCCGCCGCAAGGTAAAAAGTCCTCTCGCGTTTTGTCCCTGCCTCGAACCCCTCGAAGGACGGGACGTGCCGGCCTCGCTGGGCACCGCGTTGAACTACAACGGGTTGATCTTCGGCGATCTGGTCGTGCCGACCGGGGCGGACACGGAAGGGCGGCTCGCGGTAGGGGGTTCGGCGACGTTTCAGGACAACTACGTCGTGGGGGCCCCGCCGCCCTTTAGCTCGCCCCAGGGGGCGCGGCTTCCGCTCGATCCGACCCGCGACGACTTCATCGTCGGGCGAAACATCCTGAACGACGGCGGGTTCGCGTGGGTGGTGAACGGGAACGCCGTTTACGGGGGAACGTTCACGGGCCTGCCCCTCCAGCACGCGGCGGGCTCGACGCGCCAGCAATCCCCCGTCCTCCTGTCTTCGAACCGGGGGAACGCCGTGACGAGCGGCGGCCAGTCGTTCACCCAGCTCCGGTCGGAACTCCTCGGCAAGTCCCAGTTCTGGGGCAGTCTGCCCGCGCGGGGGGTGGGCACCCAATTCTTCGGCGGCGGGGTTCTCAACCTGATCGGGACGGACCCCACCCTGAACGTCTTTAACGTCCCCGCAGCCCAGTGGTCGGGGACCAACCTGATCCGCAACATCGACGCCCCGGCCGGTTCGACCGTGCTGATCAACGTCATCGGCCCGTCGGTGACGATCAACGGCGGCGCGATGCGGCTCGCCGGGGTCACTCGGGAGAACGTGCTCATCAACTTCCCGCAGGCGACGGCGATCGCCAGCACGGACTTCGACTACGAGGCGTCCGTACTGGCCCCGCTCGCGTCGGCCGTGTTCGACGGGGGGATCCTCACGGGGAACGGCATCTTCGGCGGCAACGTGACCCAGGGCGGCGGGTTCGAGTTTCACAACTTCACGTTCCTGGGCGACCTGCCCGACTTCCCGCCCGGCGTTTCGCCCGGCCCCGTGGCCCAGCCGTTTTCGCCGCAACTGGGTACACCGGTCGGCCCGGTTCAGTTCCCGGCCGGCGAGACGCCGATTCCCGAGGCCCCGGCGGTCTCCAAGCGCATGTTGCTCGCCTCCAGTGAGGTGATGGAGCCCGCGGCCCCCCCGCCGGCGACCGGGTTCCCGTTTACCGCGGTGAGGCTCGGCCCGACGCGGGTGGCCTACGGGACGGGTTCCGGGGTCGCGCCGACCGTCCTCGTCGTCGACACCGCGACCGGACAGGAGGTGTTCCGCATCCGCCCGTTCCCGGACTCGTTCACCGGCGGAATCGCGATCGCCGCGGGAGACGTGTCGGGGGACGGCATCGCAGACGTCGTCGTCGGCGCGGGCACGGGCGGCGGGCCGAACGTGAAGGTGTTCGACGGCCGGACGGGGGCGGTGATCCGCAGCTTTTTCTCCTACGATTCCAACTTCCGGGGTGGCGTGAACGTGGCGACGGGCGACGTCAACGGGGACGGACTGAGTGACGTCGTCACGTCACCCGTGTCGGGGGGCGGGCCGAACGTGAAGGTGTTCGACGGCGCGACCGGCGGCGTCCTGGCGAGCTTCTGGGCTTACGCCTCGAACGTGGTGGGCGGCGTGAACGTGGCGGCCGGTGACGTGGACGGCGACGGCCGGGCGGAGGTCGTGTCGGCCCCGGCCGCCGGGTTCGCCCCGCACGTCCGCGTGTGGCGCATAGAGGAGGGTGTCCCCACGGAAGTGGGGAGCTTCTACGCATTCGAGTCGGCCTTCACCGGCGGCGCGTTCGTCTCGGTCGGCGACCTCGACGGCGACGGCCGGGCAGAGATTCTTGCCTCCCCCGGCGTCGGGGGCGGGCCGCTGGTGCGGGCGTTCTCCGGCACCGGTAGCAGTCTCATCGACACAATGGTGTTCGACGCGGGGTCGCGTACCGGCGTCCGGACGACGGTCGGCGACTTCAACGGCGACCTGACGGCCGACCTGCTGATCGCCCCGGCGTCCGGCTCCCGCGCGGTCGCCCGGTTCCTCCCGTCGGCGGACATGAATCTCGCACAGGACTTCGACCTGGAGGCGGCCTTTCCCGGCGTCTTCGTGGGTTGACCGCTGACGAGTGGCGGGACAAACCGACCGCGGCCGGCGCTTCGCCAAGTGCCGGCCGCGGTCGGTTCGGCAACTTCCGGGCTCAACCGTTACACGGCATTGGCCGTCCGCGCGATCATTCGTTGCCCGCCGGCGACGGGGTTCGCCATCAGTCCGGGCCAGGCCTGCCGCGTGAGACCCAGCGAGCGGGTCAGGAACCGGACGAACCGCGCGACGTTCCGGCCCCGGGTGGACATGTGCGCCTGGAACACGTCGGCGAGGAGGACGTCGTCCGGTTCCGCGTCCGGCCCGCAGAACAGGGCGGCTTCCGTGACGAGCCCGGCCTTCATCCGCAGCAGCGCGATCCGCCGGGCGGTCGGGAAGCGATGGAGCAGGTCCGGACCCCGCGGCGGCAAGCCGACGACCCGCAAGTGGCCGCGAGCGACGGCCGCCATGGCCGGCAGCACTTCGAGAACGAGTCCGGACATCGTCGGGGGGATCAACCACCCGGTCTCGGCTTCCTTTCGCCGAGGCGGGGTGAAGGAGTACGCGGAGCCCAGTCGCCACACGGAGCTGTGTCCGGACGCCGGCGTCCGGACGAAGGACCGTCGGTGCAGGACCGGCCCCTTCCGCGTGGCCGCCAGCCACGCCGCGACAAGGATCAAGAGCGGCAGGCTCGCAGCGAACACCAGCAGGGCGAGCACCCGCTCGGCCACCCGCCCGACGCCCGACGCGATCGGGGGGGACACGTCGAGCCCGCTGAGGAGGTGGTCTTCGACGATCGTCGCCGTGCGGCGATCCGGGTTAAGGAGGAGGAAGTGGTCGACGATGACCCCGTCTAGCTGAACGCCCGGACCCACGTAGCTGGTGGGCAGCACGGTAGTATCCCGCACCCCGCAATCCCGGTCCAGCAGGCAGCTGTACCCGATCACGGCGTTGGGGCCGACCCGTACCCCGGAGCCCACGAACGAGTTCTCGCCGATGAACAGCGGCGGCACCAGTTCGGCGGACGAGTCGACCGCGACCCGCGGCGCGAGCCAGACGCCGGGCCGGACTTCACGACCGGCGCACAGAAGTCCCGGGAACCCGCCGCCGAGCAGGAACCGCTGCGTACGGCCGATGTCGTCGGTCGAGCGCAGGGTGACGGGCGTCCCGAGGTCGCACCCCTCTCCCCCCCGGGCGAGATAGCGTCCGAGGTCGTCCCGGCTGACAGAGCCGGGCACGCCTTGGAAGGTCTCCGCATCGATGACCGCCCACCCGGTCCAGCGACCCCCGTGCGTGAAGTACGTGCCGGGACCGATGTCGTCGAACGTGGGCGGGAGCGGGGGAAGCTCGTCCGCAAATCCGATGACGGCGGGCTTGCCGTCACCGTCTGCCAGTAGCGTTCGCAAGGCAACCACCGGCCGGTCGCTGTCGGGGGTCAAGAAGTACTCGAACTCGCACCCCCATTGCACGCCGGTCCCGAAGTATTGCTCGACCGCGCAGGCGTGCCTTCCGACGACGAACCGGACGTGGCTCGCCCCGCGCTCGATCAGGTATTCGACGACGTGCTGGAGGAACGGACGGTCCACGAGCGGAAAGAGGGGCAGGCACTCCACGACCCCCCCACTCTCCCCCGAGGCGTCGGGGACGATCACAATGGCATTCATGTCTGTCTCGGCGGGCGTGTCCGAACGGGCAATAATGCAACCGCGGCCGGACAGCCCTGTCCGGCCGCGGAGGGGTGCCGCAAACTTCGGGCCGATCAGTACGCACCTTTACCGAGAAGGACGGCCGGGACGGTCAGGCACAAGAGCTTGATGTCGGTCCACAGCGATTGAGACTCGATGTACTTCACGTCGAGCTCGACCTGCTGGGGGAACGGGATGTCGCCGCGGCCGCTCACTTGCCAGATGCACGTCAGACCCGGCGTTACGTCCAGCCGGCGGCGCTGGGCCAGGGTGTACTTCGCCACCTCGCGGGGGACCGGCGGCCGCGGGCCGACTAGCGACATGTCCCCCTTCAGGACGCACCACAGTTGGGGCAGCTCGTCGATGCTCAGCTTCCGGATGATGCGTCCGATCCGGGTGACGCGCGGGTCTCGCTTCATCTTGAAGGTCACGCTGTCGCCGTGGTCGTTGTTCGCCAGCAGTTGGTCCTTGAGCGTTTCGGCGTTCGTGACCATGGAGCGGAACTTCGGGAAAGGAAACTCCCGCCCGTAGCGGCCGACTCGCGTCTGCCAGAAAAACACCGGACCCCAGTCGGTCAGCTTGATGATTGCCGCGACGACGGCGAACATCGGGGACAGGGCGATGAGAAGGGCGAGCGCGCCGACGACATCCAGGACCCGCTTCAATCGCTCGGACGACTGGATCGTGAACGTCCACACTTTCCGCTTGGCGCGAGCGTGGAACCGGCGGAGCGGCGCGCCGCTGCCGCTATCCCGGATGGTCAACCCCTCGAAGACCGGACCCGGCGAGCCGAGTAATCCTGGGCGGGTGAGTACGAAGGCGGCCGACATTGCCAACTCCTATTTTTAACCCGCCGGGGCGGGAGCGATGAGGTGTGAAAAAAAGTCATCCGGCGACGTTCGCGGCAAAAATCGCCTGGCCGCGGGTGTGGAAGACCTCCCCCAACCCGGGGATGCCGGCCAAGGCGAGGAGAATTCGGACCGACCGCTCACTCGCACACACCTTGACGACCCCACCTGCGGCGCGGCACGTTCTCGCCAGCGTGAGGACCGTCCGCAAGCCGGCCGGGTCGATACGGGCTACGGCCCCGAGGTCGATGACGAGCCGTCGGGCCAGACGGCAGGCGACTGTCGCCTCGCTCTCGAACTGCTCGGCCGACTGCCCGCAAAATTCCGGGCCTGGAGCCAGGAGAACAGTCACTCCTTCTTCAACTTTGCCTCGCCGTCGCATGGGCGTCGGGGGACTGGGGAGGTCGGTGGCCGGCATATCAGTATCCCGCGTTGGCGTAGTACCACACTCGACCGGCCCGGGGGCGGTCGGTGACTGTGGGCGGTTTGAAATCGGTGGTAAACGAGGCACGCAATCCGATCGTGAGTCTTTCACGTGCTGTCGTGCCGGGCCAGGGAAGAAGACTGTGGCTGGCCGCAAGAAGGATATGCAACCCGAATGCCGGTCGCCCGTGGAGGGATGAGTCAACCCGAAAAAGTCCCTCATTTCACGGGATAATCTCGCGAAAATTCTTCTCCCTTTCCGTTCGTCGGGGGGAGCGAAGCTCCTGAGTCCAGACAGGTCGCCGTCGGAACGTTTACGTCACTCGATGCACGCGGCCAGTAAAGGCACGGCATCACCTACCCATGCCATCGCGTATTCCGGACGATCGCCGAAGGGATGACCGGACAAATCCATAGGGGTTAGTTTGACAAGTTCTGTATCGGCGATTTTACCGGCATGAAGAGTGCCCTTGACGATGCCTCTCTAACCCTCCGCGGACGCAATCCGCCCCTTGCATTCGTGCACGAGACGACCATGTCCATGCAACAGCCTCTTGCAATCCCGCAACCGGCAGCCCTCGCGCAAGCGGTTCGATCGGCCTCGACGGTCGTATGGTGGTCCGCTCCCGTCCAGTGGTGGAAGCTGACCCTGGTCGGGGTGGCCGTGAGCGCGGTGGCGGCCTGGACGACGGCCAGCCAGTACGGGCAAAACTTCTGGCAAATCGAAGGCACCCTCATTCATACCCCGCTGCCTTGCGCCGAGCCCCTCGGCGCGACCTACACCCCGCCCAGCCCGCAGACGCTCATCACCCTGGTGAAGTCGCCGCGGAGCCTGGAATCGGTGACCCGCGAACTGCACCTGCCGGTCCCCCCGAAGGCCGTGGACCGCTGCCTCAAGGTGGTCAAGCCGTACAACGCGGACTCGGTCTCGCTCGTCCTCGAATGGCCTGACCCGGAAGTCGGCAAGCGGATCGTCGACCGGTTGATGGACCTGCACGCGGGCGAGGTCGCGACCCTCCGTTCGGAAAAAGTGAAGGAGGGAAACACCTTCCTTCAGAAAGAATGCGAGCGGTGCAAGGCCCGGCTCGACGAGCTCGGTGCCGCGTACGCGGAACTCCCGGGCGGAACCAACCCGGAGCGGCTGCGGAGCGAGTGGGAATTGGCGAGGAAGGAAATGTCCGCGCTATCGATCGAGCGGGACACGTTACGCAGCGAGGTAGCGCAGTACGGCGACAAGATCGCGCGATTGCGGGACCGAGAAAAGGCGATCCTCGCACGCTCCGCCTCCGACACGGCCGCGTTCGACGCCGACGACGCGAACGCGCCGTACATCCGTCGTAAAGAACTCCTCGTGGACGCCCTCCGGGAAGACGAGCAACGGTACATCGAGGCCGTGTCGGCCCAGGCAATCAAGGAGAAGGAATTCCAGCTCCTCAAGCCCCTTCACGCCAAGGGCGTCCTCTCCCAACTGGAGTACGATCGCGCCGCGGGGGAAGTCGAATTGCACGCCGTCAAGAGAAAGAATGCCGAGCGTGCCGTTGCCCAACGGCGAAAAGAGCTGGCCGAACTCCCCCTCCAGCACCTCTTGGCCGATCGGGCCGAGTTGGAACGGCAAAAGGTGCGGGCCGAGGCAAAACTCGCGATCGTGGAGCAAACCCTTGCCGCCAAGCGGAAAGCTGCTGACGAACAGGCAGACGCGATCGCCGAGGAAGCCAAGTTGCACCGCCAGATGCTCAAGGCTGAGGACGATCCCCGCGAGCGCGACCTCAAGACCTCGCCTCTTCTCGTACTCGGCGGGGACACGGTCCGCGAATTCGCGGTCGCGCAGGCAGCAACTTCCTCGCCGCACCCGACTACGTCCAACCGCAAGAGCATCGCGGCGCTGACCTTCTGCGGGATGATGGCGTTCCTCTGTCTGGGCCAGATGAGTTACGCCCGCGTCAAGGCCCCGCGCGTCGCCCCTCCTTCTCTGCCCACGTTCGGCCTGCCCGTGTTGGCGGCCTGCGAAGGACCCCCGGTCGCTCCCGGTTCCGTGGCCATCCCCCCGAGCGACGAGGCTCGACAGCTCGCGCTTCGGCTCAGGGGTCCCGTGCGCCAGACCGGCGGGCTCGTGGTTTTCACCAGCGCGTCGGAGCACGTCCCCCACGAGGATGTCACTTGCCAACTCGCGCGGTATCTGGCCCTGTGGGAGGAGACGGTTCTCATTCTGGACGCGCGGATCGACGGCCAGGCCCTGCGTCCCTTGAGCCTCCTCTTCGAGCCGACCAAGACATCGCTGATGCCGACACACTCGACCGGGGAACTCGTCGTGTCGCACCCCGTGACGGATCAGGGTCAAGTGCCGGGACTCTTCCACTACCTGCACTCGGCCGACGAGTTCGAGGAGAATCGGTACGTGCGGAAGACGGCCATCGAGCGGGTCGATTGCCTGCCCGTCGGTGCGGTCTTCCCCGGCCCGGACCTGCTCGCGTCGAGCGGCATGCACCGGCTGCTGGTCCGCCTGTCCCAGCAGTACGACCGCATCCTCATCATCGCCCCCGCCCTGACGCAACCCTTCGCCACGGAGATCCTGACCGGCTACGCCGACGGGGTGGTCGTCGCGGTGCGAGCGGGTGAAGCCGAAAATCCCGACGCCGCTGCCGCGATCCGGGCGGTGCAGCAGTCGGGCGTACCGCTGACGGGTGTGATGGTCCGAGCGTGAGTCGACTACCGATCCCTTCCGCTCCGGCGGCCGCGGCCGAGGAGCGCTTTGATCGCAAATGCCGCGTCGGCCGCGTAGCGCGGCCCGAGGCGGCGCGGGTCGGTCCCGATCCGCCACGCCCACTCCATTCCGGCCGCCTGCACCAGCCGGGGGGCCCGCTTCACCCGCCCCGCGACGAAGTCGAGGGAGGCACCGACCTGCACGCATGCGGGGACACCGAGTTCCCGGACGTGCTCCGCGAGCCACACTTCACCCTTCGGCTGACCGAACGCGACGAAAAGTATGTCCGGCCGGGCCTGACGGATTCGAGCGACGAGTGCGGCGTGCTCTTCGGCCGTAGCAGGTCGGAACGGCGGGGATTCGGTGCCGACGATTCGTAGACCGGGGAACCGTACCGTGAGGGCTCGGCTCGCGTCCTCCGCCACGCCGGGCGAGCCCCCGAGGAGGAAAACGCCGTACCCCTTGATGGCAGCCCGCTCGCACAGGGCGGGGACCAGGTCCGCACCCGTCACCCGCTCGGGCAGCGGGCGGCAGGTCCGCCGGGAAGCCAGGATCAGCGGCTTGCCGTCGGCAACCAGGAAAGCGGCTTCCTGGTTCACGGTACGAAGACGGGGGTCAGACGCCGTCAGCATCGCGTAATGGAGGTTCGCAGTGATGAAATAGTGCGGCCGCCCGCTGGCGATCAGGCGGTCGACCGCGTCGAGCGTTTCCGCGAACGTGAACGGCGTGAGCGGCAGGTCCCAGACGACGACGGGCTCCGGGAACGCGGTTTGCTTAGGCTCGCTCACGGGGGTCTCCTCGGCTCGAAGAAGGTCGAATCGACCCAGGCAAGAGCACACCGCGAGCCGATCCCGTCCTCCGGAGCAGGATGCCATGAACCGCGTCGCCGTCGTCATCGTGAACTACAACACGTCGCGGCTGGTAGTAGATTGCCTGCACTCCCTCGCCGCCGAACGAGACCGGGGGGACGAGTTCGACGTTTACCTGGTGGACAACGCCTCGACAGACGACTCGGTTGAGGCGGTGCGTCGGTCCGTCCAGGCTCGCGGGTGGGGCGCGTGGCTGGAGGTGCTGCCGCTCGAACGCAACGTCGGCTTTGCGGCCGGCAACAACGCGGCCCTCAGAGTAATTCTCTCGCGCACCGTCGGCCCCGACTTCGTGCTACTGCTCAACCCGGACACGGTCGTGCGGCCCGGGGCGATCGGGGAACTCGTCGATTTCTTAGACGCCCACCCGGCCGCCGGACTTGCGGGCAGTCGACTGGAAGATCCTGACGGAACGCCGCAGCGGTCGGCATTTCGCTTCCCGAGCGTGGCGGGCGAGTTCGAGAACGGAGTCCGCCTCGGCCCGATCTCGCGGCTCCTCGCGCCGTTCGTCGTCGCCCCGCCGGCCCGAACCGAGGCCCACCCGGCCGACTGGCTCGCCGGGGCCAGCCTGCTGGTGCGGCGGGAGGTCTTCGACGGGGTCGGGCTGCTGGACGAGGGCTACTTCCTCTACTTCGAAGAGGTGGACTTCTGCCGGCGGGTGCGGCAAGCCGGGTGGGAGTGCTGGTACGTGCCGGCCAGCCGGGTCGTCCACCTGGTGGGGCAGGCGTCCGGCGTGACGGACACGCGGAAGCCCGCCCGGCGCGTGCCCGAATACTGGTTCGCCGCCCGCCGCCGCTACTTTCGCAAGCACCTCCGGGCGATCGACGCCCGCCTCGCCGATGTCGCCTGGGCCGCCGGCTTCGCCCTGTGGCGTGCCCGCCGGCGGTTGACCCGCCGCCCGGACACCGACCCGCCGCTGTACCTGTCCGACTTCGTCCGGTTCAACTTCCTGGGAACGCCACCCGCCGAGGTCCGCCCATGACCCCCGACCTGCCGCCGCTCCCGCGCGGGGACGCGAACGAGAACCCGCAGGGGTTGTCCTTCCTTCAACTCCTCCGGGAGGACTGGCAGACCCACGACCGGAGCCTCTGGGAGAAGGGGCTGTGGGCCGTGTGGGTCCACCGGTTCGGAAACTGGCGGATGGGGTTCCGGTGGAAGCCGGTTCGCGCCCCGCTCACGGTGGCCTACTGGGCGCTCTACCTCCTCGTCGAGGTCGCGACCGGGATCACGCTCCCGTACACGACCGCCCTCGGCCGGCGGGTCCGGATCTGGCACCACAGCGGGATGATCCTCCACGCCCGCTCGATCGGCGACGACTGCCACATCCGCCACAACACGACGTTCGGGGTCGCCCACCGCGGGGACAACCGCGCCATCCCGGTCATCGGAGACCGGGTCGACGTCGGGTGCGGTGTCTGCGTCCTGGGGGCGGTCCGGATCGGTCACGATAGCGTCATCGGGGCGAACGCGGTGGTGCTGAAAGACGTCCCGCCGCATTCCGTCGCCGTCGGGCTGCCCGCCCGGGTGGTCAAGTCGCTGCGATCTCACCCGACGCCGGAGCCGATCCATCCGGGGCCGTCGGCCCTCCTCATCCAAGGGGTGGCCGGATGACTCGCCGACACTTTTGGGGTGGCGCGCTGTGGACGGTCGGCGGGTACGCCGCCGTGCAGGCGATGCGGTTGGGGTTCAACCTCGCCCTGGCTCGGATGGTCGCCCCGAAGGCGTTCGGGGTGATGGCCCTCGTGAACCTCGTCATCCTGGGCCTGCAGATGCTGTCCGACCTGGGCATCCGCCAGTGTGTGGTCCGCCACGCGCGGGGGGCCGACCCGGACTTCCTCAACACCGCCTGGACAGTCCAGGTGGTCCGCGGGGCGATCCTGTGGCTGATCGCGGCGCTGCTGGCATGGCCGATTGCCGTCGTGTACGGGGAACCGGACCTGCTGTGGCTCGTCCCCCTGGCGGGGTCGGCGGCGTTCGTCGGCGGGTTCACCTCGACGGCGGTTTTCACGCTGTCCCGCGAGGCCAACCGCGGCCCGCTCGTGCGGCGGGAAGTCGGCGTGTTCGCGGTCACGATCGCGCTCGTGCTGACGGCCCTGACGACCATGCACCACTGGGTTCCGGCGGAGTCCCACGTCGCGGCCCAGCTGGCCGTGATCGCAGGCGGGGCGGTGTTCTCGGCGGTCGGCGAAGTGGCGCTCAGTTACACTCTGCCGAGCGTCTCGCGGCCGCGGTTCGCGTGGGACGGGGACGCCGGCGGGCACCTTGTCGGGTTCGGCGGGTGGGTGCTCGTGAGCACGGCATGCACCTTCGCCGCGGCTCAGGCGGATCGGCTCGTGATCGGGGTGCTGTCCCTCGAAACGCTGGGCGTCTACCACATCGCCTGGGTGCTCGCGATGCTCCCGCCGTTGCTGGCGTCGGCGCTCGGGTATCACCTGCTCTTCCCCCGACTGGCGTCGGCACTCCGGGACGGGGAGCCGTTGGCGACCGCCTTCGACCGGGCCCACCGGGTCTTGACGCTGTTCGCCGGGTGGATGGTGACCGGGGCCGTCTGTCTCGGCCCGGCGTTCATCGGGCTGCTGTACGACGACCGGTATCGCGACGCGGCCGGGTACATTCAGCTCTTGAGCGTGACCGCGTGGGTGACGGCCTTCCTGCTGCCGGGGGAGTTCGCGTTGCTCGCGCTGGGTCGGCCGCGGTCCCTCGCGGTTGGACAAGGCGTGAGGCTCGCCTTCCTGCCGGCGTTCCTGTGGGTCGGGTACTCGCTCGCGGGGATCGACGGGTTGATCCTGGGCACGGCGGCCGGAGAGCTGGTGCGATACCTTGTGATTGCGAGGTTCTTGGCCGGGGTCGGCGTCAACGTGTTGGGTGTCGACCTCGGTCGCACGGTCGCGGCGATCGGAATCGTGCTCGGCTACCGAGTCGCCCAGCCGGTTTTGTTCGCAGGGTTCTGTCCCCTGCTCCAGCCCCTGGCGGAGGGCATCGCTCTCACGGCGGTGTGGGCCGCACTCGCCGCGGCCGACTCGGGAGGGAGCGTGGCGGCGACCCTTTGCCGCGTCGCGAGCCGGAGGCAGGCACAGGGAGTGGCTCGATGACCGGACTGGTCCACCCGATTTTGCTCCTCTGGGTCGCACTCGGGGTCGTGCTCTTCCGGATCTGGCCGGGGCACCGAGCGGTCGTCGGGCTGTACGTCGTCGGGATGTTGTTCCTTCCGGAGCTTCGGTCGGTAGGGCACCACGACGGCATCCCCGACCCGCTCTCGCTCCCCGGCTTCAAGCTCACCAAGATCAACGCGATCGCGGTCGGGGTGCTGGCCGGGTCGCTCCTGTTCGACCGCGGCCGCTGGCACGCTACCCGGCCGAGGTGGTTCGACCTGTCGGTCCTGGTCTGGTGCGTCAGCCCGCTGGTCAGTTCCGTCTCGAACACGGTCTTCTACGACGACCCGGTGTCCCGCTTCGATCCAGGGTTCCTGCCGGAATCCGCGGGCACTACCGGCCGTGTCGTGGCATGGCTGGAGTACTCCGGGCTGTACGACGGGTTCGCCCAGGTGGCGGACACGGCCCTGATCTGGGGCGTCCCGTACTGGCTCGGGCGGGTTTACCTCGCCGACCGCGATGCCCTGCGGGATCTGGCCGTCGGACTCGTCCTCGGTGGCGTCCTGTACGTGCCCCTCTGCCTCGTCGAGACGCGGGTCAGCCCGCAGTTGCACCGCTGGGTGTACGGGTTCCACCAGCACTCGTTCCTGCAGAGCATCCGCCTCGGCGGGTTCCGCCCGATGGTGTTCATGGAGCACGGCCTCGCGGTCGGGCTGTGGATGACCTCGGCGTCCCTCGTCGCGTTCTGGCTGTGGGCCACCGGGGCCGTGCGGGAACTGCGGGTGCCCCGGATCGACCCCCGTCTGCTGGGGGGGGCGGTCGTGACCGTCCTCGTCGCGACCACGCTCCTCTGCCGGTCGTCCGGCTCGCTCGCACTTGGGGCGGTCGGTTTCGCGGTCCTCGCGTCGGCCCGGTTGCTCCGCGGGCCCTGGCTCCTCTGGGTGCTCCTGGGGGCCGCCCCGCTCTACGTCGCGACCCGCAGCAGCGGGACGTGGGACGGGCAAGAAGTCGTCGAGTTGTCCCGCAAGTACTTCGACGAGGACCGCGCCGCCTCCTTCGAGTTCCGCCTGCAAAACGAGGACATGCTCGTCGGGAAGGCCCTGGAGCGGCC
>ERZ1066123.901-NODE-901-length-19674-cov-47.870890_pt1 | contig 19674 bp, 17 predicted proteins | sample MGYA00382770_ERZ1066123 | MGnify/ENA primary metagenome ERZ1066123 (study PRJEB33369, sample SAMEA5778353) | biofilm metagenome | biome: Industrial cooling water; feature: Water cooling tower basin; material: Biofilm | place: United Arab Emirates | collected...
GGCACTGGGACAACGTGCTGCCCTACTTCCGCAAGTCCGAGGGCAACGAGCGCGGCGGCGATGCGCTGCACGGCGGCGACGGCCCGCTCGGCGTCAGCGACCACCGCTACCGCAACCCGCTGTCCGCCGTATTCGTCGAGGCGGCCACACAGGCCGGGTTCCCGCTGAATCCCGACTTCAACGGCCCGGTGCAGGAAGGCTTCGGCTTCTACCAGACCACCACCCGCGGCGGCTCGCGCTGCTCGTCGGCCACCGCCTACCTCGACCCGATCCGCGGGCAGCGCCCGAACCTGAAGGTGATCACCGGCGCGCTCGCCCGCAAGGTGCTGTTCGAGAACGGGCGCGCCAGCGGCGTGCTCTACACCGTCGGCGGCGCGGCCTACGCCGAAGGCGCGGCGCGCGAAGTGATCCTGTGCGGCGGCGCCATCAACAGCCCGCAGCTGCTGATGCTCTCGGGCATCGGTCCGGCCGCGCACCTGCGCCAGAAGGGCATCGAGGTGCGCGTCGACCTGCCCGGCGTGGGTGGCAACCTCCAGGACCATCTCGACATCTGCACGCTGCAGCGCGCGACGCAGCCGGTGACTTACGACGACTCGGATTCGCTGCTCAACGAAGCGAAGATCGCGCTCGACTACTACCTGCGAAAGCAGGGCCCCGGCACCAGCAACATCGCCGAGGCCGGCGGCTTCCTGCGCTCGAGCCTGGCCGAAGACGAGCGCCCGGACCTGCAGTTCCACTTCGTCCCGGCCCAGCTCGACGACCACGGCCGCAACAAGCTGCCGGGTCACGGCTTCACCGTTCACGCCTGCTTCCTGCGGCCGAAGAGCCGCGGCCGCCTGTACCTGGCCGACGTCGACGCCGCGACCAAGCCGCGCATCGAGGCCAACTACCTCGGCGATGCGGACGGATTCGACCTGAAGGTGATGCGCGAGTGCGTGCGGCTGTCGCGCGAGATCATCGCCCAGCCGGCGTTCGCGCCGTTCCGCGGCGACGAGCTGCTGCCGGGCGCGAGGATCCGCGACGTCGACGGCATCGACGCCTTCATTCGCCGCAAGGCGGAGTCGATCTACCACCCGGTGGGCACCTGCGCGATGGGCGCCGACGGCGATGCGAACGCGGTCGTGGACCCGCAGCTGCGCGTGCGCGGCGTTGACGGCCTGCGCGTGGTCGACGCCTCGGTGATGCCCAAGCTGATCGGCGGCAACACCAATGCGCCGACGATCATGATCGCCGAGCGGGCAGCCGACCTGATCGCCGGCTGACGCCGGGACGGCAATCCGCGGGGTTCGCCGCGCCGCCGCTCAGGCTCGCGCCGGCGCGAGCGCCGCGGGCAGCGGCGCATGCAGGATGGCGCACACGATCCGCAGCAGCTCGGCTTCGGCGACGCTGAGCTCGCCGTCATGCGCGGCCGTGGCCACCAGGGCCTCCACCAGCATCAGCTTGGCCTTCGGCACCAGCCCATCGAGCCGCGGCCACGCCTCGTCGAGCACCGCGACGCCGTGGGCCGGCGGCGCATAGCGCGCCGGCGAATTCGGAAGCACGCGCGCCAGGCCCGCCATGAAGGCGCGCTGCGCCTGCGCCGTACTGGAATGGCCCGCATGCGCCAGCACCGCGAGCAGCTGCACGACGTCGGCCTCGACGTCGGACAGCTTGTAGCGCGGCCTCCGCCACGCGGCGACCGGATCGACCGCGTCGCGCAGCTCGGCGCGAAGCAGCTCCGCGAGCCCGTACTCCAGCAGGTCGACGCGGCCGTCGGCGTGCGCCAGGGCGGTGCAGACGTCGGCCACCGCCTCCAGATCGGCGCGCGCCCGCCGCTTCAGCGTCGCCAGCGCGAGCATCGCCAGCGGCAGGCGCAGCGCCGGATGCAGGCCGTGCACGCGCTCGGCGTAGTCGGCGGCCTGGCCGACCATGCGCTCGCCCATGCGCGCGCCGAGTTCGAAGCGCTGCTTCTGCTGCACCGCCGTCTCCTCGGCGAAGAGCAGCCCGAACAGCAGCGGCATCGCCTCCTCGCGATCGCGCGCCGCGCGCTCGAGCACCCCCGGGAGCGCCGCGGTGATCGCCTGCGCGCGCTGGACGTCGTCGGGGCGCCATTCGCCGAGCGCCTCGGCGATGGCTGGCGCCGAAACCCGGATCGTGGCGGCCGCGGGCGGAAGCGCGGGGGCGGCGGCAAGGGCCAGCGCGTGGTCTTCGTCGAGGCCGGAGACCTTCGACAGCTGTCGGCGGGCCACCGCCTGGCCGAACGCATCGGCCTTGAAGCCGGGGCGCAGCGCCTGGATGCGGGCCAGCAGCGGCGGATGCGTCGCCATCCAGCCGCGCAGGCCCACGCCGTCCTCGAACAGCATGTGGCTGATCTCCTCGGCCTCCGGCGCCTGCAGCCGCCCCTGCGCCGGCACTCCGGCGATCTTGAGGAACGCGCCCACCAAGCCTTCCGGGTCGCGGGTGTACTGCAGCGCGGATGCATCGGCGAGGTACTCGCGCTGCCGGCTGATCCCGGCCTTGATCAGTCGCGCGCACAGCTGGCCGATGCCCCCGATGGCCAGCAGGGCGAGCCCGAACAGCACCACGCCCGCGGCTCCGCGCTGGCCGACCCGCCGCCCGCGCACCGCCATCAGGTGCCGTCCGACGAGGCTCAGCATCGTGATGCCGAAGAGCAGCCCGACCAGGTGCAGGTTGAGGCGGATGTCGGCGTTGATGATGTGCCCGAACTCGTGCGCGACGACGCCCTGCAGTTCGGCGCGGTTGAGGCGGTCGAGCGCGCCGCGGGTCACGGCGACGGCGGCGTCGGGCCCGCCGAAGCCGGCGGCGAAGGCGTTGATCGCGGGCTCGTCCTCGAGCACGAACACCTGCGGCATGGCGCTGCCGGAGGCGATCGCCATCTCCTCCACCACGTTGAGCAGCCGGCGCAGGTTGGGGTCCTGCGTATCGGTCGGCACCGGCGTGCCGCCGAGCGCCATGGCCACCGCGCCGCCGCCCTTGCGCAAGGTCATGGTGCGCCAGAGGCTGGCGCCGCCGATCAGCAGCAGGGTGCCGGCGGTCGTGACCGCGAGCAGCGGCCCCGTGCTGATGCCGCCCGAGGCCACCACCTGGCCCACGAAGAACCACACGACCAGGTTCACGGCGGCGACGATGCCGAGAACCGCCAGCAGGAACAGCACGAACAGCTTGCGCGACCGGCGGCGCACCGCCTCCTGGCGCTCGAACAGCGTCACCGGCGCGTCCTCAGAACTGCACGCGCGGGGCGTTGCGCTTGTGGACCTCGTCGGCGCCGATCTCCAGCAGCGCCGCCGGCCGGAAGTCGAAGGACCCGGCCACGACGCTGCCCGGGAACATCTCGCGCCGGTTGTTGTAGGCCATCACCGCGTCGTTGAAGGCCTGCCTCGCGAAGGCGATGCGGTTCTCGGTGGAGGTCAGCTCCTCGGAAAGCTGCTGCATGTTGGCGCTGGCCTTCAATTCGGGATACGCCTCGACGGTGACCATCAGCCGCGACAGCGCGCCCGCCAGCTGGCCCTCCGCCCCGGCAAGCTGCGCCATCGCCGCGGCATCGCCGGGGTTCGCCTTCGCCGCGCTCAGGCCGGCCACGGCGCCGCTCCGCGCGCGCGTGACGGCCTCGAGCGTGTCGCGCTCGTGGGCGAGGTAGGCCTTCGCGGTCTCGACGAGGTTCGGGATCAGGTCGTGTCGTCGGGTGAGCTGCACGTCGATCTGCGCAAAAGCGTTGCGGAACGCGTTGCGCGCGCCCACGAGGCCGTTGTAGACGCCGATGGCCCAGACCACGACGGCCGCGACGAGACCCAGCACGATCAGGAGGAAAAGGGTCATTCGCTGACGCTCCTTGGGAGGCGAGGGGATGGAGAGGCGCTAGAATCGGCGCAGTTCCAGCATACGTGGCCCATGCGTCTCCGCAAGCTTTCCGCCGCGCTCTGCAGCGCGCTCCTCATCGGCGTTGGCGGTTTCGCCGCCGCTTCCTCCGCTCCCTCGACCGCGACCGCGAACCGGCCGGCGTCGGCGCCGATGCAGGCCGCACCGGCAGCCTCAGCACCCGCACCGCGCGAGCCGGTCGACGCCGCGCGCGTCGACGCCGCGACGGCCGAGATCGACGCGCTGGCCAGCGCGATCATCGCGCGCGGCGTGCCCGGCCTCGCCGTGGCGGTAGTGCACGGCGAACGCGTGGTGCTCGCACGCGGCTACGGCCGCACGGGAGGACGCGAGGGCGAGCGCGTCGACGCCGACACGGTGTTCCGCATCGCCTCGCTGTCGAAGGGCTTCGCCGGCACCCTTGCGGGCCAGCTGGTGGAGGACGGTGCGCTGCGCTGGGACATGCCGCTCAACCAGCAGCTGCCGACCTTCCAGTTGGCCGATGCGGCCGGTTCGGCCCAGCTCACCGTGCGGGACGTCCTCGCGCATCGCATGGGCCTCAAGTTCCACACCTTCGACCGCGACCTCGAAGGGGACACGCCCTACCCGCTGCTCGCCGCGCGCCTCGGGTCGGCACCGCTGCTGTGCGCGCCGCGGGAGTGCTTCGGTTACCAGAACGTCGCCTTCAGCCTGATCGGCGACGTGGTGTTCGCGGTGACCGGCGATTTCTACACCCGGCTCGTCGAAAAGCGGCTGTTCGCGCCACTCGGCATGGAGAACGCCACCTTCGGCCGCGACGGCCTCGAAAGCAGCCGCCGCTGGGCGCGCCCGCACGTGCGCTCGGGCCGCGGCTGGACCGCCGTGCGGCCCCGCGAGAACTACTATCGCGTTCCGCCGGCGGCCGGGATCAACGCCTCGGTAGCCGACATGGCGCGCTGGGCGACCGCACAGCTCGGCCACCGGCCCGACGTCCTCTCGCCATCGCTGCTCGCCGACCTGCACGCCCCCGTGGTGCGCACGCCCGACCAGCTCGGCGGCTCACCGTGGCGCCGCACCCGCCTCCGCAACGCGCACTACGCGAGCGGCTGGCGCGTCTTCGACTATTCCGGCGAAACGGCCGTCTACCACGCCGGCGCCGTGCAGGGCTATCGCGCGATGATCGGCCTGCTGCCGCGGCGCGACGTGGGCATCGTGGTGCTGTGGAACAGTGAGTCGGCGCTGCCGTCCGGCCTGATGCCCACGTTCTTCGACCGCATCCTCGAGCTGCCGGAGCAGCGCTGGGTCGATCTCGTCAACGGGCGCTGACGGCCGCCCAAAAAGCTAACGCCCCTTTCGGGGCGTCAGGCCTTCGCAAAACCCCCGGCCCGCCTGGGCAACGGACCGGGGTGATTACAGCAATCGGGTGGCTTGGCTTACATCGCCGCGACGGGCGCGGCCGGAGCCGGGGCGGCCTTCGGAGCCGACTTCTTCTTGGGCGCAGCCTTCTTCTTGGCAGCCTTCTTCGGGGCGGCCTTCTTGGCGGCCTTCTTCGCCGTCTTCTTGGCGGCCTTCTTCGGGGCGGCCTTCTTGGCGGCCTTCTTCACCGTCTTCTTGGCGGTCTTCTTGGCGGCCTTCTTCGGGGCGGCCTTCTTGGCGGCCTTCTTCACCGTCTTCTTGGCGGCCTTCTTGGCGGTCTTCTTGACGGCCTTCTTCGCAGCCGCCTTCTTGGCGGGCTTCTTCACCGCTTTCTTCGCGGCTTTCTTCGCAGCTTTCTTGACAGCCATGGTGCACTCCTCGTCAGTGGTATTGGCGTTGCGGTGGAACGGTTGAATCACCCAGTGGCAAAGGCAGGGCCCGGGAATGGAACGCCGGGCAAACCCGTGCCGACGGCGCTGCCGGCGGCTCGGATGGGGACGCATCGCGGCTTCGCCGCGAAGCGGAGCGAGCCCGCGATCCGATGCCAGGCATCGTTCGGGGTTTCGCTGTCGTGGAGGACCTCGGCAAAGCGCGGGAGGGAGCTGGACCGCACGCCCCCGGCGCAAGCCGTGCGGGCGAGATCGTGGTCGGCGCGATGCGGATGGAGGTTCGTTCGAATCACTCGTCGTGAAGTGAATGCGTTGCGGCGGAAGCTATCCACGCAATTTTTTTGTGTCAACAACTTTGCGCAACTTTTTTTCCGCTCGCGACGCGGCGCGATCGGCGCCGCGTGCGAGCAACGGCTGCGGCGCTCCACGCGCGCCGCGCCGCGCGACGCGAAAGCGCCGGAAAAAAGCGGCGTTTTTCGCCCGAGGAGGCAACGCGACGCGCCGCGGATGCCGCGATCGCGACACCGCTGCGGCACATCGCCGCGGATGATCGCGAAAGCAGGATGGCGCGCGCGATCGCGCGGAAAAGGGAGATTGGTGCAATGCACCAATAGAAACTGCGCGAAGTTTCGCGCGGTCTATGCGTCGATCCGCGCAAGAAAAAGGCCGCGCCTTGCGGCGCGGCCGGTGTCGTGGGGCGATTCGGCGAGGTCGCGCCGCGTCAACCGTCAACCGTCAACCGTCGAGCGTCGCGGCGTACGCATCGGCGGCGAGCAGGCCGTCGAGCTGCGCCGGATCCGCGGCCTCGATCACGAACATCCAGCCCTTGCCGTAGGGCTCGGCGTTGATCGTCTCGGGCGCATCGGCCAGGGCCGCGTTGACCGCCACGACCTTCCCCGAAAGCGGCGCATAGACGTCGGAAGCGGCCTTGACCGACTCCACGACGGCACAGCCGGCGCCCTGCGACACCTCGTCGCCTTCGCTGGGCAGTTCGACGTAGACGAGATCACCCAGCGCGGCCTGCGCGTGGTCGCTGATGCCCACGGTGTAGCGGTTGCCGCCGTCGGCGCGCACCCATTCGTGGGACTTCATGAACTTCAGGTCGGCGGGGACGGTGCTCATCGGGACTCCGGGGACTCAGTGGCGGGGATTCGGTGGTGGGGATTCGATCGAACGGCGGGGCGAGCCGCCGCGAGCCGCGGCTCAGGCCAGCACGCCGGGCTGGGCCTTGCCTTCGCGGACGAAAGGATAGTTCACGACGCGTACCCGGACGCGCTTGCCGCGGATATCGACCTCGACGGCGCCCACGTCGCCGGCCGGAACACGGGCCAGCGCGATCGACCGCCCCAGCGACGGCGAGAAGGTGCCGGAGAGGATCTCGCCGACGCCGCTGGCGGTGTGCACCGGCTGGCCGTGGCGCAGCACGCCCTTCTCGTCCATGACGAGGCCGATGGTCTGGCGCGGCACGCCGGCCGCCTTCTGCGCTTCGAGTGCCGAGCGGCCGTTGAAGTCGCGGCCCTCGTCGAAGGCGACCGTCCAGGCGAGGCCCGCTTCGAGCGGGCTCACCGTCTCGTCCATGTCCTGGCCGTACAGCGCCATGCCCGCTTCGAGGCGCAGGGTGTCGCGCGCGCCGAGGCCCGCCGGACCGACCCCGGCGCGCTCGAGCGCTTCCCACAGCGCGACGGCGTCGGCTTCCGGGACGATGACTTCGAAGCCGTCCTCGCCGGTGTAGCCGGTGCGGGCGACGAAGAGCGGGCCGCCGAACGATGCTGCAGCCGAGACGCCGCCCGGTGCGCCGGCGATCGCGGCACCCGCGACCTCGACGGCGCCGAAGCGGCTCAAGCCGAGCACGGCGGCCGACGCGTCGGCCGTCAGCAGCGAAGCGAACTTGGCGCGGGCGTTCGGCCCCTGCACGGCGATCATCGACAGCTCCGGGCGCTCCTGCACGGTGACGCCGAAGGGCTTGGCCTGCGCTTCGATCCAGGGCAGATCCTTGTCGCGGGTCGCGGCGTTGACCACCACGCGGAACCACGACTCGGCCATGAAGTAGACGATCAGGTCGTCGATGACGCCGCCGGCCTCGTTGAGCATGCAGGCATACAGCGCCTTGCCCGGCGCCTTCAGCTTGTCGACCGAGTTGGCGACGAGCTTGCGCAGGAACGGGCGCACCTGCTCGCCGCGCAGGTCGACGACGGTCATGTGCGAGACGTCGAACAGGCCGGCGTCGCGGCGGACGAGGTGGTGTTCGTCGATCTGCGACCCGTAGTTGAGCGGCATGTCCCAGCCGCCGAAGTCGACCATCCGGGCGCCGCGGGCGCGGTGGATGGCGTTGAGGACGGTGGACTTCGACATGGGCGGGGACGGCAGTGGCGGAGAGGCCGCGGAGTATCGCAGAAGGTCCGCGCGCCGCGGATGCAGCCCGCGCCGCGCTCAGGCGCGACCGCGCAGCAGCAGGAGCAGCGGCAGCAGGCCCACCGCGACCAGCATCAGCGCCGGCAGCGCGGCCTGCGCCCAGAGGCCTTCAGCGGTGGCGGTGTAGACCCGGACGGCCAAGGTGTCCCAGCCGAACGGGCGAAGCATCAGCGTCGCGGGCAGCTCTTTCATGGCTTCGACGAACACCAGCAGCGCGGCCGCCAGCAGTCCCGGCCGCAGCACCGGCAGGCCGATCCGCCACCAGCGCGCGGCGGGCGTCGCGCCGAGCAGTGCCGCCGACTGCATCAACGTGGGCCGCAGCGTCGCGAGCGCCGACGCGGCGGCGGACAGGCCGACGCGCTGGAATCGCATCAGCAGCGCGAGCACGACCGCGAACAGCCCGGTGGACAGCCCGAGGCCTTCGCCCAGCGGACCCAGCGCCCGCTCAACGGCCAGGAGGCACCAGAAGACGGCGATCGCCATCACCGCACCGGGCACGGCATAGCCCAGGCCGGCCGCCCCGGCCGCGCCGGCCAGCCAGCGATCGGCAGGGAACCGTCGCCGCGCGGCGGCGACGGCAAGACCGATCGCGACGGCGGCCAGTGCGGTCGCGCCGGCGATCATCACGGTGCCGCGCAACGCGTCCCACGGCATCACGGCACCGGCATCGGCGGGCAGCCAGCGCAGCAGCTGAAGAAGGGGAAACACGACGCCAAGACCGATCGGCAGCGCGGCAAGGCACAGCGCGAACGCGGCGGCCGGCGTCGGGAGCCGGCGACGCCGGGGGGCGCGCAGTTCCGGCGACGGCGGCGCGTCGGTAGCGCCGAACGCGTGCGCCACGAGCAGCGCGAGCAGCACGGCGCCGAGCATCGCCAGCGACAGCTGCGCCGCCAGCACGAGCGACTGCAGGCCCTTCCACGCCTGGATCACCAGCGTCGTCAGCGTGTCTCGACCGAGCATCTGCATCGCGCCGAAATCGGCCAGCGTCTCGAACAGCACGAGGCCCAGGGCGCCGAGCCACGCAGGGCGGGTGGCGGGCAGGACAACGCGGACGAAGGCGCGCAAGCGCGACGCGCCGAGCAGTCGCGCCGCGTCGAACGCAGCGCTGCCTTCGCGCAGCAGGCGCGCGCGCATCATCAAGTAGACGTAGGGGTACAGCGCCAGCCCCAGCACCAGGATAGCCCCGCCGATGCTGCGGATCTCGGGGAAGGCCGACGCGGGCAGCCCGGCCTCGCGCCACGCGGTCGCCAGCGGCGCATCGAAGCTCAGCCCGGCGACGAACGCGTAGGCCAGCACGTAGGCCGGAAAGGCCATCGGCAGCGCGAGCAGGACCTCGACGATCCGACGTCCGAAGAACTCGTGCCGCACCACGAGCCAGGCGGCGCCGACCCCGACCACGAGCGAGAAGGCGCCGACGCCCGCCATCAGCAGCAGCGTCTGCACGACCGCGCGCGGCAGCATGACCGCGCGCAGGTGCGCCCACAGCCCGGGGGCGACGTCGCCGGGGGCCGTGGCGAGGAACAGCAGCGGGGCGCACAACAGCAGCGCGGCGCCGAGTACGGCGCCGCGCGTGGACCACAGGGCGATGCCGGGGCGGGTCAGCGCCATCCGGCCTCGTTCATCAGCATGACCGCCTCGGCCTGGCGACGACCGGCCACGGCGATGTCCACCGGATCGGCCTTGAACTCGCCCCACGCGGCCACGATCGGATCGAGCGTCATGCCGGGCTTCACCGGATACTCGTAGTTGAGCGCCGCGAACTTCGCCTGCACCGCGTCGCTGGCCAGCCACTCGAGCAGCGCGCGCGCCTGCTCCGGACGGTCGCTGGCGGCCACCACGCCGGCGCCGGAAATGTTGACATGCACGCCGGCGTCCGCCTGGTTCGGCCAGAACGGGCGCACGCCGAACGCCGGGTCCTCGGCCTTCAGGCGCCCGAGGTAGTACGTGTTGGTGATCCCCACCTCGCACTGCCCCGCGGCGATGGCCTTGAGCAGCAGCGTGTCGTCGGCGAAGGGCGGCGCCGCGAGGTTGGCGACCCAGCCTTTCAGCACCTCGCGCGTGGCGTCGGCGCCAAGGCGCTCGATCATCGTCGCCACCAGCGACTGGTTGTAGACCTTGGCCGACGAGCGCAGGCACAGCTTGCCCTTCCACTGCGGCTCGGCCAGCGCCTCATAGGTGCTCAGCGTGGCCGGGTCGACGCGCCCTTCGGCGAACATGATGGTGCGCGCGCGCTCGGAGAGCCCGAACCAGCGCCCCTGGGCGTCGCGCAGGTTGGCCGGAACGCTGGCTTCAAGCGTCGGCGAGCGGGTCTGCGCGAGCAGGTTGCGCTCGGCCGCCTGGTAGAGGTTGCCGGCGTCCACCGTGATCAGCAGGTCGGCCGGGGTGGTCGCCCCTTCCGCCGCGAGGCGCTCGATCAGCGCGTCGGCGCTGTCGACCCGCGTCTCGATCTGCACGCCGGTCTCGGCGGTGTAGGCGGCGAGGATCGGATCCAGCAGCGGCGGCTTGCGCTCGGAATAGACCACCAGCGGCCCTTCGGCCGGAGACGCCGTCGCCGACGACGCGGCGGTTCCGGTGGTTGCACCGTCGTCCGGCGACGAGCAGGCGGTGAGAGCGAAGGCAACCGCGACCGCCAGGGCGAGCGGACGCAGCGAAGCGGGGGACATCAGGCGCATGGGAACTCCGGGAGGGGGTCGGGAACAACGCGCCAAATGATAACGGTTCTCATCGTAGCGTGGCGAAGGCGCCGTGAGCGCGAGACGCGCGGCGGCTCAGGCGGGTTCCACCTCGAGGACCATCGAGTTGGCCGCGACGATCCGCACGCGCGTGCCGACCGGCAGGTCGGGGCCGGTCACCGACCAGAACGCGTCGCCGATCTTCAGCCGACCGCGGCCGTTCTCGATCGCGCTCTCGAGCGCATGCACCTGCCCGACCAGCTGGGCGCCGCGTCGATTCAACAGCGGCTGCGTGGTGGGAATGCCCGTCCGGCGCAGGCGGGTCCAGTACACCCCCACGATCGCGAACGACAGCCCGATGAACAGCACGGCCTGCCAGAACAGCGGCAGGTCCGGTACGAACACCACCAGCAGCAGCATCGCGCCGGCGGCGAGACCCAGCCAGACCAGCGCCGCGCCGGGCACCAGGGTCTCGAGGGCGATCAGGCCGAGGGCGAGCGACGCCCAGAAGATGACGACGGGCCGCAGGTCGAGGTCCATGTGCGAGCGGTCAGCGCTGGCCGGCCGGGATGGTGGGAGGCGCCGGTCGCGCGGTGGCCTTGGCGGCCTGCGCCGCCTGCTGGCTCGACAGCCCCTCCTTGGCCAGCTCGGCGATTCCCGCGATCGAGGCGATGATCCCCGTGGTCTCCATCGGCATCATCACGAACTTGCTGTTCTGGGAGTGCGCCAGCTCGCGGAAGGCCTCGACGTACTTCTGCGCGACGAAGTAGTTGATGGCCTGCACGTCGCCCTTGGCGATCGCCTCCGACACCATCCGCGTCGCGTTGGCCTCGGCCTCGGCGAGCCGCTCGCGGGCCTGCGCTTCAAGGAAAGCGGCCTCCTTCTTGCCCTCCGCCTCGAGCACCGAACTCTGCTTCTCGCCCTCGGCGCGCAGGATCTCGGCGGCGCGCAGGCCCTCGGCCTCGAGGATGTTGGCGCGCTTTTCGCGCTCGGCCTTCATCTGCCGGGCCATCGAGTCGATCAGGTTCTGCGGCGGCTGGATGTCCTTGAGCTCGATGCGGTTGACCTTGATGCCCCACGCATGGGTCGCGCTGTCGATCACCCCGAGCAGCTTGGCGTTGATCTCGTCGCGCTTGGACAGCGACTCGTCGAGGTCCATCGAGCCGATCGCGGTGCGGATGTTGGTCATGACCAGGGCGATGGTGGCGGACTCGAGGTCGGACACCTCGTAGGCGGCCTTGGCGGCGTCGAGCACCTGGAAGAACACCACGCCGTCCACCTTGACGACCGCGTTGTCCTTGGTGATGACGTCCTGGCTCGGGATGTCGAGCACCTGCTCCATCATGTTGACCTTGCGGCCCACGCCCTGCACGACGGGGAATAGGAAGTGCAGGCCGGGCTCCATCGTGTGGGTGAACTTGCCGAAGCGCTCAACCGTCCACTCGAAGCCCTGCGGGACGATACGGACCATCTTGAACAGGAACAGGATGCCGCCGACGAGGATGACGCCAATCAGGATTTCCACCGCGCTACTCCTTTGCTGACGATGCCCGCCGTACGGGCCGCGGCGCGAGTATAGGCACGCGACGCGGCGCGCCACACGCTGGCTGCGACGGTTTCCGCTGCTGCCGCATCCTTGGAATCGTGACCCGGACTTCCGCCTTCGCCATCGACGTGCCCGAAACCCTGCTGGGACGGGCGCGTCGGCGCGACGCCTCGGCCTGCGAGCAGCTCTACCGCTGCTTCGAGCGGCCGGTGTACTCGACCGCGCTGAAGATGCTGGGCTGCCCGGATGCGGCCATGGACGCCCTGCAGGACACCTTCATGAAGGCGTTCGAGAAGCTGCCCGCCTTCCGCGGCGACGCGCCGTTCTGGGGCTGGCTGCGGCAGATCGCCATCAACGAATGCCTGATGCGACTGCGCGGCCGCGGTCGCGACGAGCCGGAGGGGAGCGAGGCCTTCGAGCCCGACCTGCTCGAGCACGAAGGCCTGCTGCCGCCACAGGCCGCCGACGCCGCGCGGCTGACGGACGCGCTGCGCCAGCTGCCCGACCGGACGCGCGCCGTGCTGTGGCTGTACCACGCCGAGGGCCACACCCACGAGGAAATCGCGGCGCTGCTGGGGCAGAGCGTGAGCTTCTCGAAATCCCAACTGGCGCGCGGCACGCGAAGGCTGCGCGCCCTGCTGCAAGTGACGGAAGCGCCCCATGCCTGACTTCGACCATTCCCAACCCGACCCGCGCAGCGACGGCGCGGTGCCGATCGCGCAGGCGCTTCAGGCGCTGCCGCTCGACGCGCCGCCGCGCAGCGCGTGGCCCCTCGTCGCCGCAGCGATGTCGACCGCGGCGACCTCGAATGCGAGCGCGCGTCCGCGGCGCGGCGCCGCGCGATGGCCTTACGCCGTCGCCGCCGCGGCGGCGCTCGCGCTGGCCCTGCTGCTGCCGATGCCGGGCGGCGAGAGCGGCAGCGCGCCGGTGGATGCGGGCGGCGCGCTGGCCGAGGCGTCGGGCACGCCCGCAGCAAACGCGACCGCTGACCTCGATCTGCCCGCGCTGATGCAGGAGTCGGCACGCCTTGAGCGGCTGATCGCCGCCGTCGACGCCGACCCGCTGCAGCCGGCCGACGCGCTGGTGCTGGGCCTCGCCTTCGAAGATCAACTCGCCGGCCTCGACGCAGAGCTCGCGGCCGCGCCGCGCGGCTCGCGCGACGCCGCCCGCCTCTGGCAGCAGCGTGTCGACGTGCTCTCGCGCTATGCCGAACTGCAATCGTCGCGACGACTGCTGGCTTCCGCGGGCCAGCCTTTTGAAACCACCCTGGTGGCCCTGCACTGAGCCGCCCTGCCCTTCCCTTCCTTGGAGACCCCGATGAACAGCGCCCCTGTCGTCCGCGCCCTTGCTGCGGCCTTTGCACTGACCCTAGCCACTGCCAACGGCGCGCAGACCTCCGCGCCAGCGGCCCCCGCGCCGAACGCTGCGCCGCGTCCTGCCCTCGCGCCGGCACCGACCTCGACACCCGCCCCCGCGGACGCAAAACGCGCCGAGCTCGCGCGGCTCGAGCAGCAGATGGGCCAGCTGGCCCGGCGCATGGCCGAACTCGGCCGCGAACTGGGGGACGCCGAGCGCCGCATCGCGATCCAGCGCATCGGCGGCCAACGCCCGGGCCTCGGCGTCGTGCTCGGCGAGAACAGCGGCGGTGGCGTCACGCTGCGGGCCGTGACGCCGGGCGGCCCAGCCGACAAGGCCGGCCTGAAGTCCGGCGACGTCGTTCGAAGCATCGACGGCCGCAATCTCGACGGCGACAGCCGCGAGGCCGTCCGCGCCCTGACCGACGCGCTGGCCGGCAAGCAAAGCGGCCAGCAGGTGCGCATCGGCTACCTGCGCGACGGGCGCTCGGCGACGGCGAGCGTGACGCTGGCGCCGATCGGCGGGCTCATGACCTTCGACTGGTCCGGCGATACCGCGCAGGCGGGCGCGTTCGCCGAACTCTGGCGCGAGATGGCCGAGCACCAGCGCGCCGCCGGGGAGCCTCACCGCGAGGGGCGCAAGCCCATCGAAGTCATCACCGAAGACGTGCGGGCCGACGGCGTCCGCGTGGTGACCCGCGGCGGACCCGGCGACGTCAAGGTGTTCACCTGCGTCAACGGCGAGGGCGGCTGCGATCGCAGCGTGTTCGCCCGCGCCTTCCGCTTCGCCGGCCTGAACTTGGCCAGCATCGACGCCGACCTCGGCCGCTACTTCGGCACCGACGCCGGCGTGCTGCTGATCGCGCAGAGCGATGCCCTGCCCGGCCTGAAGTCCGGCGACGTCATCACCGCGGTCGAGGGCCGCCCCGTCGACTCGCCCCGCGAGGTGATGCGCGCGCTGGGCGGCAAGGAGGCGGGCCAGAAGGTGAAGCTGCGCATCCTGCGCAACCGCGTCGCGCAGGACGTCGAGGTGACGGTGCCGGAGGGTCGGCCGCTCGACTTCCTGCCGCCGCCTCCGCCGGCTCCGCCCGCGCCTCCTGCGCCGCCCGCACCGGCGAGCGGTCTCGCCCCGCCGGCGCCGCCTGCGCCACCGGCACCGCCGAGCGGCGCCGGGTTGACGGTGATCTGAGTCAGCGCGCCGCCGTCGCCTGCGTGGGCGCCGGCAGCGGCTCGACGTGGCGCTCGAAGACGCGGTCGATGGCTTCAGGCCCGACCGCGTCGCCGTTTTCGACCTTCGACGCGAGGTTGAACAGGCCGACGATCACCGGCATGCCGTCGACCTTCGTGTTGATGACGAGGCCGCCAGCGTCGAGTGCGGCCTGCCAACGCGAACGCACGTCGGCCCAGAACGGCGCGGTGGCCTGCCAGTAGCGGTAGGCGGGGCTGAAATCGGTTCCGGTCGTGCGGCGGTAGTCGTTGAAGCCGAACTCGCGCGTCAGCGTGCGCACGGTGCGATCGCCCTCGCGGATGGTCTTGGTGTTGTCCTGCTCGTGCGTCCAACCGAACGGCGTGATGGTGTGGCGGTTCTCGACGTTCAAGGCGTTGTAGTCGTCGCGCGTGGTGTATTCGCGGCGTGGCAGCGGCCGCCAGCTGCGGTCGGAGGTCCACGTCGCGTTGCCGTATTTGTGGTTCCACGCACCGGTACCGCAATAGCGCGGCGCGTCGGACACTTCGAACACGCACTGCGTCCACCTCCCGGCGGTCTCCTCGGGGGTGAGCGCGCGCACCTGCCAGGTCTGGTCGGCGACGAACTCGAAGCGCGACGGTGCCTCGAAGGTCCAATCCTGCCGCCAGTGCTTCGTGACGTGGCCGTTGGGTGCCACGAGGAGGTGCTGCAGGGCGATCTTCGACGGCGAATCCTCGACGAGGAGGACGACCTCGCGCGCGCCGCTGTCCTTGGCCTCGCGTGATTCGTAGCCGGGGCTGAGCGGCACGGTTTCCTCGAAGTGGAAGGTGACGGCGTACTCGCCCTGCATGGCGAGGATCGCCGCGCGGTCTTCGGCGGGCGGGGCGGCGTGGGCGCCGGCGAACGGGAGCGCGACGAGCAGCGAGAGGGCGAGGCGCGTTCGGGTTGCAGTTTTCATGGTGCAGTCCTTGTGGCGGCGCCGCGAGCCGGCGCGGATCGGTGGGGAATGAACGCCTCAGAACGAGGCGGTGACGGTGATCCGGGCGTTGCGTCCGGGGCGGGTGTAGCGGTCGAGCAGCAGGGAACTCGCGGGCACGCCGGCGGTGTCGCTGGCATCCCAGACGCGCCGGTCGGCAAGGTTGAACACCGCGGCTTCGAGCTTGAGCGCGTCGTTGAACGCCCAGTCCGCGACGAGGTCGAGCAGCGCATGCCCCGGCGCGACGAACGCCGTGGGGCTGCTGACGTCGCGCTGCCGCGCCGCGGCGCTGGCGATCAGCTCGACGCTGCCGTCGTCACCCTGCCAGCCGACGCCAAGCACCGCGCGCAGCGGATCGACCGACGCGAGCCACACACCGGCGGTGCGATCGACGCCGCGGGTTCGGCTGGCGGCGAAGCGGACGAAGCCGCCGTCGACGCCGAGGTCGTCGAGCGCCAAGCGCGCGCTGGCCTCGGCGCCCCAGGTCTCCACGCGCGAGAGGTTCACCGACTGGAACAGCAGTAGGCCGGTGGCGGGATCGATGCCCACGTTCCGCCGCGACTCGATGAAGTCGCGGTAGCGCGTGGCGTGCACCGCCAGCGTCCACTGCAGCGCGCCGCGGTCACCGCGCAGGCCGGCGTCGAGCCCGCGGCTGGTTTCCGGCTTCAGGTCGGGATTCGGCAGCGCGGCGTAGCCCGAGGCAACATTCGTGAAGCCGAGGTTGGCGTCGTCGTAGGGCGGCGCGCGGAATCCGGCAGCGGCGTTGCCGTACAGCGAGACCTCTTCCGCGAACGACCAGACGAGGCCGAGCTTCGGGCTCCAGCGCCGGGCGTCGAGGCCGGTCGGCACGAAGCCGGGGTTGTCGCCAGCGAAGATCGCGTCGAGCGACGGCTCAAGCCGGTAATCGTCGACGCGGATCGCGGGGAACAGGCGCAAGTCGGTGCCGAGCAGAGGCACCTCGGCCTGCACGAAGACGCCCCACTCGCGCGTGCGGCTGACCGGGAAATCGCGCACCGGGAACACGTCGGGGAAGATCGTGCCGCTCACCGCACCCGTCGTCAGGTTGATGCTGCGGCCGTCGCGCTTCTGGCGGATGTCGGTCTCGGTGAGCTGAACGCCGTAGAGAAGACCAACGTCGCCCAAGGCTTTGTCCGCCACGATCTCGAGGCCGTTCTCGCGTTGGAAGAAATCGAACAGGCGCTCGCGCCGCGTCGGGTTCACCGGGGCGTTCGCGACGATCGACGCCCGGTTCTCGAACGTGAGCTGCTCGGTCGCGCTGTCCTGCCGGTGCAGCTGCCAGCGCAGCGTGTCGGCGGCCGCGACGTCGAGCGCGTGCACGCCGTCGATCGACGCCCGAGCGCGGGTCTTGCGGTCGTCGGCGTCCAGCGACCGCACGCGGACGCGCTGGCCGAACACCACGGTGTCGGCGCGGGCCGAAAGCACCGAGGTCTCGGCCTCGGTCTCGCCCGCGTCGACGGTGAGGCGCAGGCGACTGCCTTCGCCGAGGTCGTAGAGCAGCTTGCCGAGCAGCGCGCGCTGGCGCTGGTCGCTGGGGTTGGCGGCGGTGCGCGTGGCGTCCGGCGCGTCGTTCGTGCCGAAGGTCTCGACTTCGTGGCCATCGCGGGCCTGCGCGTGCAGCAGCCACGACCACGCGCCGTGCCGCGCGGCCAGCGTCGCGCCGAGTCGCGTGCTGTCATCGACCGTTGCGCCGCCCACGCGCACGCGGCCGGCGAACGCCTTTTCCGATGCGCCGTCGCCGTCGAGCAGATCGACGGGATCGATCGTCACGAAGCGAATCGTGCCGCCGAGCGCGTCCGAGCCGTACAGCGCGCTCGCAGGGCCGCGCAGCACTTCCACCTGCTTGAGGATCGACACGTCGACCGCGTCGCGATCGGCGTTGGCGAAGCTGCCGATGCTGAAGGCGTCGGCCACGTTGACGCCGTCCACCTGCAGCTGCACCCGGTTGCCGCCGAGGCCGCGGATGCGCACGTCGCCGAGGCTGAAGCGGCCGTAGCCGCCCGTCACGGTCACCGACGGCTCGTAGCGGAACAGCTCGCGCAGGTCCTGCGCCTGGGTGCGTTCGATCTCCTGGCGCGGCACGACGCCGACCGTCGCGGGCGCGTCGGCGACGGCGCCCTCGGAGCGCGTGGCGACGACGATGACCGCGTCGAGCACCGCGGCGTCAGGTTCAGGCGATGGCGCCGGTGCGGCGAGGACGGGCGAAGACAACAGCGGGGCGGACAGCGCAAGGCCGACCGCGACCGCAAGACTGCGGGGACGCATGGACGCTCCAAAGGTTCGTGGATGAACCGGCGGAGCGGGCGTCCGGTGGGGGAACCGGGGCTGGCGACCGGGCCGTCAGGCGACGGCGTTTGCGGGGGCGACGCCCGCGGCGTTAGGACAGCAAGGCAGGACGACTCACGTCACCGAGGTCATTTGACCAGGATCAGCTTGTCGTTGCGGGTATGGCGCAGTCGGTAGACCTTGTCGCCGTGGACGATCTCGATCTCGCGCGCGCCGTTGAGCAGCGCGCGGCTGTCAACGGCGAAAGCGTGGGCGTGGACGGCGGCAGCGGGGCGACCGGCGGACAGCAGTCGGGCCGGGCTGGGGGGCAGCGGGGGAACGTCGACGACGGGCATGGCGCACTCCGATGAACGGGGTTGGACTTGCCCTACAAATGCTACTGATTCGCATTTGTAAGTCAACACCTCGAACGCGCGCAGGCGTGCGCCCCTCCCCTGACCTCCTCGCCCCTCAGGCGACGGCGGCCTCGATCCGCGCCTTCGTCGCCGCGTCGATGGCGGGCAGCACGTCGAGCGCGCGCAGGTTCTGCGCGAGCTGCTCGGGCTTCGTCGCGCCGAGGATCACGCTCGACACGCGCGGGTTCATCAGGCACCACGCGATGGCCAGCGGCGCCGCGTCGACGCCGAGCTCCGCCGCGAGCGCCGTGAAGCGCTGAACGCGCGAAAGCGTCGCCGCACCCTCGTCGCCCTGCACCTTCTTCTGCAGCCACTCGTAGCCCGGCGTGGCGAGCCGCGATCCGGCCGGGATGCCGTTCGCGTACTTGCCGGTAAGCAGCCCCGAGGCCAGCGGCGACCACGTCGTCGTGCCGAGGCCGATGGCGTCATACAGCGGGGCGTACTCGCGCTCGACGCGCTCGCGATGCAGCAGGCTGTACTGCGGCTGCTCCATGCTCGGACCGACGAGGTGATGCGCCTTCGCGATGCGGTCGGCTTCGGCGATCTCCGCGGCCGGCCATTCCGACGTGCCCCAGTACAGCACCTTGCCCGCGCGCACGAGCTGGTCCATCGCCCACACCGTCTCGTCGATCGGCGTGTCCGGGTCCGGCCGGTGGCAGAAATAGAGGTCGAGGTAGTCGACGCGCAGACGCTTCAGCGCCGCGTCGCAGGCGTCGCGCACGTGCTTGCGCGAAAGCCCGCGCTGCATCGGCGAGGGCTCGGCCGCCGCGCCGAAGAACACCTTGCTCGACACCGCGAACGCGTCGCGCGGGAAGCGCATGTCGGCGAGCACGTCGCCCATGATCCGCTCCGCCTCGCCCTTGGCGTAGGTTTCGGCGTTGTCGAAGAAGTTGATGCCGGCGTCGAAGGCCTGCGTGATCAGCTTTCGCGCCTCGCCGCGGCCGAGCGCGGTGCCGAACGTGACCCAGGCGCCGAAGGACAGCGCGGAGACCTGAAGGCCGGTGCGGCCGAGACGGCGGTACAGCATCGAAACCTCGAGGGTGCAGTGCGAAGGCGAGGAGTCTAGCGAAGCGGGTGTGAGCGCCCTGCCGCGTATCGCCCCAGGAACAGACCGAGGACCGCGGCACCCTGAGCGCGTATCCTCCGCGCCCCATGGACGCCCTCCTCGTCTCCACCGCCGCCGTCGCCATCG
>ERZ1066123.903-NODE-903-length-19664-cov-16.724361_pt1 | contig 19664 bp, 20 predicted proteins | sample MGYA00382770_ERZ1066123 | MGnify/ENA primary metagenome ERZ1066123 (study PRJEB33369, sample SAMEA5778353) | biofilm metagenome | biome: Industrial cooling water; feature: Water cooling tower basin; material: Biofilm | place: United Arab Emirates | collected...
CCCAGCGCACGGCCGCGCGGGATGATGGTGGCCTTGTGGATCGGATCGGACGCCGCCTCGTGCACCGAGACAATGGCATGGCCTGCCTCGTGATAGGCGGTCATCTTCTTCTCGTCCTCGGTCATCACCATGGAGCGGCGTTCCGCGCCCATCATGACCTTGTCCTTGGCGTCCTCGAACTCCTGCATGGCGACCAGCCGCTTGTTGCGACGGGCAGCGAGCAGGGCCGCTTCGTTGACGAGGTTGGCAAGATCCGCGCCCGAGAAGCCCGGCGTGCCGCGCGCAATCACCCGCGGGTTCACGTCCGGTGCGAGCGGCACCTTCTTCATGTGGACGCTGAGGATCTTCTCGCGGCCATCAATATCGGGGATCGGCACCACGACCTGACGATCGAAACGGCCCGGACGCAGCAGCGCCGGATCGAGCACATCGGGCCGGTTGGTGGCGGCGATGATGATGATGCCTTCATTGGCTTCGAAGCCGTCCATCTCGACAAGGAGCTGGTTCAGCGTCTGCTCGCGCTCGTCGTTGGAGTTGCCGAGCCCGTGACCGCGCGAACGGCCAACGGCGTCGATTTCGTCGATGAAGACGATGCACGGCGCGTTCTTCTTGGCCTGTTCGAACATGTCGCGCACGCGGCTGGCGCCAACGCCGACAAACATTTCGACGAAGTCCGAGCCCGAAATGGTGAAGAACGGCACGCCCGCTTCCCCCGCGATGGCGCGGGCGAGCAAGGTCTTGCCGGTGCCGGGCGAGCCGACCAGCAACGCGCCCTTGGGGATCTGGCCACCGAGCTTGGAGAAGCGCTGCGGATCGCGCAGGAATTCGACGATTTCCTGCAACTCCTCGCGCGCTTCATCAATCCCGGCGACGTCATCAAAGGTGACACGGCCCGAACGCTCGGTCAGCAGCTTGGCCTTGGACTTGCCAAAGCCCATCGCGCCGCCGCCGCCGCCTTTCTGCATCTGGCGCAGCGCGAAGAAAGCGATCCCGAGGATCAGGATGAAAGGCAGCGAATTGAGCAGGATATAGAGCAGCATATTGGGCTGCTCTTTCTGCTTGCCGGTGAACTGCACGCCGTTCTCTTCGAGCAGGCGCGTGATCTCGACATCATTGGGCACCGGCACCGTGGCGAACGCTTCGCCATTGCGCATCCGCCCGGTGATCAGCTCGTCACCCAGTTGCACTTCGGCCACTTCGCCCGACGACACCGAATTGCGGAAGTCGGAATAGCGGATGGTGGTGCCCGGCGAGCCGCCGGCATTGCCGAACAGCGAGACAACCAGAAGAAGGGCAAGAAAAATCCCGCCCCAGATCATCAACTGCTTCACCCAGGGGCTGGGCCCTTCGGGTTGCTGCTGCGGATCGTTTGACTCGCTCATCGGCTGGATTCCTTTCGTGCGAGATAATGTAGGACGTGCAAGGTGAATGGCAAGCTAATGCTCGCCCATGCCAGAGATACGGAATTTGCGATCAGAGTGATGCGCTGGCGCGATCATGTTTCGCGCGAAGGCGGCGCATAGGCGGCGAGGAACACATCCACCGCCCCAGCAATCCGCCGCGCGCTGTTTTCCGGCGTGACCTCCGCACCGAAACGGCGCTCCAGATCGCCCATGCCCTTGCACATGGAGACGAACTGCTCGGCGGCCAGCTCGGCGTCGGCGATTGCCAGTTCCCCGGCGGCGCAGGCATGTTCTAGCCAAGCTGCAAAGGCCCGCTTCATCGGCCGCGGCCCGGCATCGAGAAAGGCCGCACCGATCGCCGGCTCATGCTCGGTCTCGGCGGCGATGCGCCGATCAAACTGGATCATTTCCGGGCGTGAGAGGAAGAAAACCATGGATTCCCCGATCGCTGTGAGCCGCTCGCGGATGGTGCCGGGCTGCGTTCCCTCGATCGAGAAATGCTCGGGCATGCGCTCGCATTCGCCTTCGACGGCGGCAGCAAACAGCGCGCGCTTGTCGCCGAAGTGGTTGTAGATCGTGACTTTGGAAACCCCGGCATCGGCAGCGATCTGCTCGATCGCGGTGGCAGCATAGCCGTTGGTGAAAAAATGCTGTGCGGCCGTCTCGACAATTGCCCGCCGTTTCGCAGCATCCAACGGACGCCCCACGCGGCGGGGCGCAGGATCCCCGCCAGCGGAATTATTTTCAGCCGTGGATGAACCGGCGATTGACAAAGTGAACGACTCCGTTCAGTTAAACGACATCGTTCAGTAATGTTCCGATTCGTCTAACAACGCAATCTTTTTCGCCGCACTTCGGTTCCCCCTCCTCTCCCCGAAAGGCTTTGCATCGATACTCTGGATAGCCATCCGCATGCTCACCGGCGATGCCCAGAAATTCTACGGGCTGCTGTTTGGCATCGGCTTTTCCACCCTGCTGATCACCCAGCAGCTCACCATCTTCGTCAATCTGATCGAACGCGGGGCCAGCGGGGTCTATAACGCACCTGAAGCGCAGATCTGGGTGATGGACCCGGTCAGCCGCACGACCGATGTGAAATATGAAATGCCCTCGACCGCGCTTGATGAAGTGCGCTCGGTCCCCGGGGTCGAATGGGCGGTGCCGCATCTGCGGGCGACGGCAGCGGTGCGCTCGGGCAATGGCGATCTCGAAGGGGTGACGATCATCGGGGTCGATGATGCCACCCTGATCGGTCTGCCCAACGAGATGCAGCGCGGGGCCAAGCAATTGCTGGCCAGCCCCGATGCCGTGCTGATCGATGATTACGGCGCCAAGAAGATGTTCAAGGATGATCTTGATCCGGTCGGCCAACGGCTTGAGCTGAATGATCAGCGTGCGATCATCCTCGGTATTGTGGATGCGATCCCGACCTTCACCAGTCAGGTCACGCTGTTCACCAAATACAGCAATGCGCTCAATTTCGTGCCCGGCACGCGCAACCGCCAGAGCTTCGTGCTGGCTGGCGTGACCGCGGGCGCCGATCCCAAGGCGGTGGCTGATCGGATCACCCGGCAAACCGGCTGGAAGGCCGAAACGCGCGATGAATTCGCGCAGGCCGGGGTTGATTTCATCATCCAGAACACCGGCATCCCGACCAATTTCGGGATCACCGTGGTGCTCGGCTTTGTCGTCGGCGTGGCCATCGTCGGGCTCACCTTCAGCCTGTTCATCCGTGACAACATCAAGCAATTCGGCGCGCTCAAGGCTATTGGCGTGACCAATCGCAAGATCGTGCGGATGGTCGCAGTTCAGGCTGGGCTGGTGGGACTGATCGGCTACGCGCTTGGCGTGCTGGGCACGATTGCCTTTCTGCGGGCCTTTGGCGGCAACCCCTTCTTCAAGGGCTTCTACATCCCGTGGCAGGTGCCGCTGATCAGCCTGACATCGGTGATCGTGATCCTGTCGATCACCGGCTGGCTGGCGCTGCGCACTGTCATGAAAACCGAACCGGCGGCGGTGTTCCGGTGAGCGCGCCCGTGATCAAGGAGCAGGCCATGAACGCCCCCTGCAGCGCCGAAGCCGCGATCTGCGCGCGCAGCATCACCCGCGATTTCCAGGCCGGACAATCGACCATCCAGGTGCTGCACGGCATCGACACCGACATCCGTTCGGGCGAGCTCACTTACCTTGTCGGCGAAAGCGGATCGGGCAAGACGACGCTGATCTCGATCATGTGCGGCATCCTCTGGCCGACCGAGGGCGAGGTGAAGGTCTTCGGCACCGATATCTACAAGCTGTCGGACAATGATCTCGTCAATTTCCGGCTCAACAATATCGGCTTCATCTTCCAGCAGTATAACCTGATCCCCTCGATCGATGCGGCGGCCAACGCGGCCGTGCCGCTGATCGCGCAGGGCGTGCCGGTGGAAGAAGCGCGCGAGCGGGCCAAGGTGCTGCTCGACCGGCTCAATATCGGCAATCAGGCCGACAAGCTGCCGCGCCAGCTTTCGGGCGGCCAGCAGCAGCGTGTCGCCATCGCCCGCGCGTTGGTGCACGAACCGCGTCTGGTGGTCTGCGACGAGCCGACCGCCGCGCTCGATGCCCGCTCGGGCCGCCGCGTGATGGATCTCCTGCGCGAAGTCGCGGTGGCGGCCGATCGCGCCTGCATCATCGTGACCCACGACAACCGCATCTTCGATCTGGCCGACCGCATCATCGTGCTTGAGGACGGCCGCATCACCCATGACGGCACCACCATGCCATCGGATCACTGAGCCCTTCCCCCTTCCCTCCCTCTCCCATCGCCCTGCGAGGACATTATGGCTATCTCCCTGCGCAATATGAGCTTCTCCCGCCAGCTGCTGCCGATCTTTGCCGTGGTCGGCGTGATCGGTGCGGGCTTCTACATCGTCGGTGAACTGCCCGACCGCGCGATTGCACAACCCCGCGTCCAACCGCCCAAGGCCACCGGCGACCTCGCCAATGCGCCGCGCGTGGCCGGCGCCGGGCTGGTCGAACCGGCGAGCGAGATCATCGATATCGGCGCGGCGCTTTCGGGCCTTGTCACCGATCTGCGGGTCGCGCCCGGCGACACTGTCGGCAAGGGTGATGTGCTGTTCATGGTCGATGATCGCGCGGCGCGCGCGGCACTGGCCGAAGCGAACGCCGCCATCGCCGAAGCCCGCGCGGCCATCGCCGAAGCCTCCGCCGCGCAAACCACCGCGCGCCAGCAGCTTGATCTCTATCGCAAGCTTGATGATCCCGCCGCAGTCTCGCGCGCCGAGGTGATCCGCGTCGAAGGCGAAGAAACCGCGGCCACCAGCCGCCTCGGCCTCGCGCGCGCACGGCTCACCGCGGCTGAAGCCCGCGCTGCCAGCACCCGCACCGAAATCGAACGGCTGACCGTGCGCGCCCCGATTGCGGGGGAAATCCTTGCCGTGAATATCCGCCCTGGCGAATTCGTCTCGACCCAGGGCGGCGGCAATGCCGCACCCTTCATCCAGATGGGCACCACCAATCCGCTGCATATCCGCATCGACATCGACGAAAGCGAAGTCGCCCGCGTCAAGCTCGGGGCGGATGCCACGGTCTCGCCGCGCGGTGCCGCCGATATCCGCGTCAAGGCCAAGTTTGTGCGCGCCGAACCACTGGTGGTGCCCAAGCGCTCGCTCACCAACAGCGCGGCCGAGCGGGTCGATGTGCGGGTGATGCAGGTGATCTACGCCGTCCCGCCGAGCGAGGCCTTCAAGGTCGGCCAGCAGGTCGATGCCTTCATCCCGGCGCGCGCCACTGCGGCCAAGGGGAACTGACCGATGCGCCGCCGCCTTATCACCGCAGCCGTGCTGTCATCCGCGCTGGCGCTGGCCGCCTGTGCGGGTGGCCCGCCGCCGACCATCGCGACCCCGACGCCGGATCTGCCGGAAAACTACTTTGCCTTGCCGCAAGGGGCCGCGAAGGGTGATCTCGCCGCGCTCATGCCGCAGGATGATCCGGCCTACCGGGCGCTTTCCACCGCCGCTCTCGCCAACGCGCCGAGCCTCGCCGAAGCGCTGGCACGGGTGGAAAGCGCGCGGGCAGGCGCGCGCGGCGCACGGGCGGCACGCATGCCCAATCTTGATGCCGATGCCTTTGCGCGGCGCAACCGAATCAACCCGGCGCAGTTCGGCGAAGCGGGCGAACAGGGCATCATCCCCAATGAACTGACCTCCTATGGCGCGAATATTGTCGCAAGCTGGGATCCCGATCTGTTCGGCCAATTGAAGGCCCAGCAGCGGGCTGCCGCTGCGCGGATCGATGCCGCCAGCGCGCAGGCACAGGCCGTGCGGATCGCGCTGCTCGCCGAAATTGCCGGCTCGGTCACCGATTGGCGCGTGCTCGCCGAACAGCGCGCCGCGCTTGCCAGCGATGTCGCCGCTGCCGAACAGCTGGCCCGGCTGGCCGGATCGCGCGAGGCTTCGGGCATTGCGCCGGGGTTCGATCGGGTGCGCGCCGAAGCCGCAGCCAGCGCCTCGCGCTCGCGCCTTGCCGCGCTCGATCGCGAGAATGCACGCATCATCGGCCGGCTGGTAACGCTGACCGGGCAAAACGCGGCGATGGTTGCCACCGCGCTCGGCACCGCTGCATCGGGTGTGCTGACACCGCGCCCAGCCCCTGCTGCGCTGCCGTCCGAGCTCCTCGCCAACCGGCCCGATGTGGCCGCCGCCGCCGCCCAACTGGCAGCAAGCGACGCTGATCTGGCCGCTGCCGCGCGCGCGCGCTTTCCGCGCCTCACGCTGTCCGGCGTGATCGGGCTGCTCGCCTTCGATCTCGACAAGATGTTCGACGAAAACTCGCTGATCGGCACGCTGACCGCCAGCATCGCCGGGCCGCTCCTTGATTTCGGCCGGGTCGGCGCGCGGATCGATGGCGCCGCGGCCGACAAGCAAGCTGCCTTTGCCGCCTATCGCGGCGCGGTGTTCCAGGCGCTTGGCGATGCCGAGGCCGCCTATGGCCTGATCGCCGCGAGCGACCGGGAAGCGCAGCTTGCTGTCACCGAACGCGATCAGTTGCAGCGCGCGGCCAGCCTTGCCGAAACCCGCTACAAAGCCGGGCTGGCGAGTTTTCTCGAAGTGCTCGAAGCGCGCCGGGCAGCCGATGCCAGCGGGGAACGGGCTGCCGCATCGCTGGGCCGGGCGGCGCGTGCGCGTATCCTGTTGTGGCAAGCGCTGGGCGGCGATGCCGCCCCGTCAGCCCTTGCGCTTCAACAGGGCTGAACGCTCGCAGCGGCACACCACTTCGTCGCGCTGGTTCCACATTTCGTGGGTGAAGGTGACGATCCCGGCATCGGGCCGGCTCTTGCTTTCGCGCAGTTCCTTCACCTCGGTGTAGGCGCGCAAGGTATCGCCGATGAACACCGGGTTCGGGGTGACAACATTGTTGAAGCCGAGGTTCGCCACCAGCGTGCCCAAGGTCGTATCGCCCACCGACAGCCCGACCAGCAGGCTGAAGGTGAAAGTCGAATTGACGAGGATCTGCCCGAACCCGCTGGCCTTGGCCGCTTCGACATCAAGGTGCAGCGGCTGCGGGTTATGCGTCATGGTGGAGAACAGCAGGTTGTCGGTCTCGGTCACCGTGCGGCGGATTTCGTGTGCGATCCGCTCACCCACCACCCATTCGTCGAAGAATTTGCCCGTCATCAGTTTTGCGCTCCCCAGCGCGCCAGCACATCGGCACCATCATCATGGCTTGAACGCACCGCACCCGGCGTGCGGCTGAAGCGCGGCGCGGGCGCAGGATGCCACGCCCCGTCATGCTCCACATAGGCACCGCGCGCCTTCATATGCGGGTGCTCGCGCGCCTCGTCGAGCGCCAGCACCGGCGCAAAGCAGGCATCCGATCCCTCAAGCAGCGCGCACCATTCGGCCTGCGTCCGCGTCAGGAACATGGCGGCGAGCTTTTCGGCATAGGCTTCCCAGTTGGCGGGGTTCATCTGGCCGCTCGCCAGCTCCTCGGGCGCGCCAGTCTTGGCCAGCAACTCGGCGTAGAACTGCGGTTCGATCGCGCCGAGCGCGATTTCCTTGCCATCGGCGCAGCGGAAGCAGCGGTAGAAATGCGCGCCGCCGCTGAGCATGCCTTGGCCGCGCGCCGTGCTGAGATGCGGCACCTGCCGCACGCCGAAGAAGAAGCTCATCAGGCTGGTGGTGCCATCGACAATCGCGGCATCCACCACTTGCCCCTTGCCGGATCGTTCGCGCTCATACAGCGCGGCCATGATCCCGAAGGCGCAATACATTGAACCGCCGCCGAAATCGCCGACGAGGTTCTGTGGCGGGGTCGCGGTCTCCCCCGCGCGGCCCACGGCGGCGAGCGCGCCGGTGATCGCGATGTAGTTGATATCGTGTCCGGCGGCTTGCGCCAGCGGGCCGTCCTGTCCCCAGCCGGTCATCCGGGCGTAGACAAGGCGGGGATTGAGCGCGAGCAGTTCATCAGGCCCCAGCCCCAGCCGCTCCATCACGCCAGGGCGAAAGCCTTCGATCAGCACATCGGCATGGGCAGCGGCGGCGCGCATCGCGGCCTTGCCCTCCGCGCTCTTGAGATCGACGCCGATCCGGTGGCGCGCGCGTTCCACCACTGGGTTGCTCGCCGCCGCACCGGGCCGGTCAATCCGTACCACTTCCGCCCCCAGATCAGCGAGCAGCATGGCGACATGCGGCCCAGGCCCGATCCCGGCAAACTCCATTACCTTGAGGCCTGCGAGCGGCCCGCCCGGATTGGTCATCCCTGTCTCTCCCGTTGCTCTCGCCGCGTCTGTGCCGCCCGATCGGGACAAGGGCAAGTGCCAGTTTGCAGGGGTCGCGGCAGCGGGATGAACCAGCGCGCCTCTCCGGCTTGGGCATGATGCCATAAAGCAGCGCGATTTCAGTATGATGCCAGCACTTCCGGGCTTGACTTGGGTTCAACGGGCACGGACAAGAACCCGGTGGGGACGGGCGCAACACATTCAGAATGCTTGCTTTTCCGGGGACGGCATAACGGTGCCGCCGGTTGACTCGCGCCCGCGCATCCTTGTCACCTTCGGGACACGCCCCGAAGCGATCAAGATGTTTCCCGTCGTCAAGGCGCTGCGGGAAACCGGCCGCTTCGCCGTGCGTGTGGTGGTGACGGCACAGCACCGCGCCATGCTCGATCAGGCGCTGGCGCTCGCCGGGATCGTGCCGGATATTGATCTGGATCTGATGCAGCCGGGCCAGAGCCTTGATGATCTCGCCGCCCGGATCATCACCCGATTTGGCGCGGTGCTCGATGCGGAACAGCCGGCGCGGGTGCTGGTGCATGGCGATACGCTCACCAGCATGATGGCCACGCTGGCCTGCTATTTCCGCCGCATCCCGGTTGGCCATGTCGAGGCGGGGCTACGCAGCGGTGATATCCATGCGCCCTGGCCGGAAGAGGGCAATCGCAAGATCACAGGCGCGATTGCCGATCTGCATTTCGCGCCGACCGCAACGGCGGCGGCCGCGCTGCACGCGGAAAATGTCCCGCCCGCATCGGTGCATGTCACCGGCAATACCGTGATCGATGCGCTGCTTGCGGCGCGGGCACACATCGCGGCAGACCCTGGGGTGGCCCCGGCGGTTACCCCGCTGATCGAACGCTTTCGCGGCAAACGGATCATCGCGGTGACCACGCATCGTCGCGAGAATTTCGGCGAAGGGATGCAGCAGATCGCCGCAGCTTTGCAGCACCTCGCGGCACGCGATGATGTCGCGATCATCTATCCGCTCCATCCCAATCCGCAGGTTGCCGATGTGATGCGCCCGCTGCTGGCGGATCATCCGGCGATCGCACTGGTTGAGCCGCTCGATTACCTCAATTGCGTCGCCATGCTCGAGGCCTGCACGCTGGTGCTGACGGATTCGGGCGGCATTCAGGAGGAAGCCCCTAGCCTTGGCAAGCCGGTGCTGGTGATGCGCGAGACGACCGAACGGCCCGAAGGCATCGCGGCGGGCACCGCCGTGCTGGTCGGTGCGGATTGCCTGCGGATCGTCACCGCAGCCACCCGCCTGCTGGATGATCCGGCGGCCTATGCCGCCATGGCCCGGGCGCATAATCCCTATGGCGATGGCGCGGCGAGCCGCCGCATCGCGGCGATCATCGCCGCCCGGCATTGACCGGGCCGATCAGAGCGTGCGGATGATCCCCGAGAAATCGAGCGCAGCGTTGTCCTTGGCGAAATCCTCGTAGATCGCGTGGGCATGCTCGCCGAGCGGGGTCTTCGCCCCGGCGCTTTCAGCGGCTGCCATGGCGAGGCGCAGATCCTTGAGCATCAGCCCCGCCGCGAACCCGCCCTGATAGCCTTTGTCGGCGGGGGTCACCGGGCCGACGCCGGGCACCGGGCAATAGGATGTCATTGACCAGTTCTGCCCGCTTGAGACGCTGGCAATGTCGTAGAAGGTCTGCGCATCCAGCCCCAGCTTTTCAGCCATGGCGAAGGCCTCGCAGGTGCCGATCATATGGATCGCGAGCAGCATGTTGTTGCAGATCTTCGCGGCCTGCCCCGTGCCGGGGCCGCCCGCATGGATCACCGCCTTGCCCATCGCTTGCAAAATCGGCTGGGCGCGGGCGAAGGCCTCGTTGGAGCCGCCGACCATGAAGGTGAGCGTGCCGCCCGCCGCCGCGGCGATCCCGCCCGAAACCGGCGCATCGACCATCTGGTAGCCATGCTGTTCGGTAACGGCGATCACCTCGCGCGCGGTGGCGACATCGATGGTCGAACAATCCATCAGGATCGCGCCTTCAGGGGCATGGCCGATCACGTCATCCCAGTAGACCTGTTTGACGATCGCGCCATTGGGCAGCATCGAGACGACCGCTTCGGCGCCTTCGCAGGCTTCCTTGGCGGTGGCGAAAGTGGAGCACCCCGCCTCGCGCGCAGCGGTCAGCGCGGCTTCGCTAAGGTCAAACGCGCGCACATCATGGCTCGCTTTCACAAGGTTTGCGGCCATCCCGCCGCCCATGTTGCCGAGCCCGATAAAGGCGATCTTCATGGCTGTTTCCTCTCTCCCGTCATCCCAGCGCAAGCTGGGATCTCAAGCGGCTGGGCGCCGCGCTTGAAGCCCCAGGCCCCAGCTTTCGCTGGGGTGACGCCTGAATCTACCGCCCCTTCCACTGGCCTTCGCGCTTCTCGATAAAGGCGGCCATGCCTTCAGCCTTGTCTTCACTTGCGGTGAGGATCTGGAAGATCCGCCGCTCGACAATCAGGCCTTGATCGAGCGTCATCTCAAAGGCCGAGTTCACCATCTCCTTGTTGGCGATGGCGGCCATTGGCGGCATGGCGGCGATCGTTGCGGCGGTCTTGAGGCTTTCGGCGATCAATTCCTCATGCGGCACGACGCGGGCGACAAGATTGCTGCGCTCGGCCTCTTCGGCACCCATCATCCGGCCGGTGAGGCACATTTCCATCGACTTCGACTTGCCGATCGCGCGGGTGAGCCGCTGGCTGCCGCCCATGCCGGGGGCGACGCCGAGCTTGATCTCGGGCTGGCCGAACTTCGCCTTGTCGGAAGCGATGATGAAGTCCGCCATCATCGCGAGCTCGCACCCGCCGCCCAACGCAAAGCCGTTGACGGCGGCGATCCACGGCTTGCGCACCTTCTTGACGATCTCGGAAGTCCAGCGTCCGAAGAAATCTTCAAGGTAGAAATCCGCTGCCGGCTTCTCGCTCATTTCCTTGATGTCAGCGCCCGCGGCAAAAGCCTTGTCGCCGCTGCCGGTGAGGATCGCGCAGAGCTGGGTCTTGTCGGCCTCGAACGCCGCAAAGGCCGCGATCAATTCTTCGAGCACCTGCGAATTGAGTGCGTTGAGCGCCTGCGGGCGGTTGATCGTCAGCAGCGTGACGCCGGTGGTGCCGCGCGCATTGGGCTCGGCGGTGATGGTTTCGTAAGTCATGTTGTTCTCCATGCCTCGTCATTGCGAGGAGCGGAGCGACGCGGCAATCCAAAGCCGTTTCGCGCGAACTCTGGATTGCTTCGCTACGCTCGCAATGACGATTGTTCAATTTGGCAGCGGCGCCCATTCCTCGTCAGCAGGCAAGGGCGCGAAGATCTCATCGATCAGCTCTGCGCCGACACCTTCAGGGGTCGCCGGGTTCCACGCCGGATCATTGGTCTTGTCGACAATCACCGCGCGCACGCCTTCGGCAAAATCGGGACGGGTCAGCACGCGGCTGGCGATGCGGTATTCCATCCGCATATTGTCGGCGAAATCGCCCAGTGCTGCACTTGTCGCCAATTGGCGCAGCGCCACCTTGCAGGTCTGCGGGCTCTTGGTGCCAAGCGTATCGCGCTCTTTCGCGGCCCAATCATCGCCCGCTGCTGCCGCTGCCTCAAGGCCAGCGAGGATATCCTCATAGCGGTCAGAGGCAAAATGCTTGGCGATCTTGTCGATATTGCCTGCCAGCCGCGCCTCGGGCGGGGTGACCGACAATTCGGACAGGATGCCCGCAATCCGATCCGGATGTTCGGCAATGCGCGCCTTGGCTTCGGCGACCTTGTCGTGCGGCAGGTAATGGGTGGCGAGCCCGGCCCAGTGGCATTCCGCGCCATCAAGCCGGGCGCCTGTCAAAGCGAGGAACTGCCCGAGCCGCTGGCCGAGCCGCGACAGATACCATCCGCCACCAACATCGGGGAACAGCCCGATCCCGGTTTCCGGCATGGCAAAGCGGGTGTTCTCCGTCGCGACGCGGTACTTCGCCGGCTGCGAAATGCCGACACCGCCGCCCATGGTGATGCCATCCATGAACGCCACGATCGGCTTGGCATAGGTGAACATCTGGTGGTTGAGTTGGTATTCGTCGTGGAAGAATTGGCGACCCGACACGCCGCCATCGTTCAGCGCCGAATTGCGCAGGAAGGCAATATCGCCGCCTGCGCAGAAGCCGCGCCCTTCGGCGTGATCGAGGATCACCGCCTTGATCGCATCATCCTGCGCCCACGCGCGCAGCGCCACGCTCATCGCGTGACACATCGGCAAGGTCAGCGCATGGATCGCCTTGGGGCGGTTGAGGCTGATATGCCCGGCGCCGCCGCGCACCTCGGTGAGAACTTCGTCACTCATCGCTTGCCCCCCAAGCCTATTGCCGCAGCAGGTCGCGGCCCACCACCATGCGCATGATCTGGTTGGTGCCTTCAAGGATCGAGTGGACGCGCAGATCGCGCCAGAAGCGTTCGATCGGGTAATCCTGAAGGTAGCCATAGCCGCCGAACAATTGCAGCGCGCGGTCGACGACCGACGAGCCATTATCGGTCGCCAACCGCTTGGCCATGGCGGAAAAGCGCGTCTTGTCGGGCGCGTTGTCAGTCACCTTGGCGGCGGCGAGATAAAGCAGCGCACGCGCGGCTTCGAGATCGGTCGCCATGTCGGCCAGCATGAACTGGGTGTTCTGGAAATCGGCGACGGCCTGGCCGAACTGCTTGCGTTCCTTGGTGTAGCGGATCGCTTCATCAAGGCAGCGCTGCGCCCCGCCGAGCGAGCACGCGCCGATATTGAGCCGCCCGCCATCGAGCCCCATCATCGCGATGCGGAAGCCTTCGCCTTCCGCGCCGACCAGGTTTTCGACCGGCACGCGGACATCTTCGAGCACCAGCTGCGCAGTCGGCTGCGAATGCCAGCCGAGCTTCTTCTCGTTCGCGCCGAAGCTGACGCCGGGCATGTCCTTTTCGATCACCATGCAGGAAATGCCCTTGGGGCCGTCCTCGCCGGTGCGCACCATCGCGACATAGACCTCGTTCGCGCCCGCGCCCGAGATGAACTGCTTGGTGCCGTTGAGCACATAGTGATCGCCATCGCGGCGCGCCGTGGTCTTGAGCGCCGCCGCGTCCGAACCCGAGCCCGGCTCGGTGAGGCAATAGCTGGCGATTCGCTCCATCGTGACGAGGCTGGGAAGGTATTTTGCCTTCACCACAGGGCCACCAAAGCGATCAATCATCCACGCGGCCATGTTATGGATCGAGATGAAAGCGCTGGTCGAAGGGCAGCCATAGGCCATCGCCTCCATGATCAGCGCCGCCTCCAGCCGCCCGAGCCCGATGCCGCCCGATTCCTCGGAAACATAAATCGCACCAAAGCCGAGTTCGGCGCTGCGCTGGATCGTCTCGCGCGGGAAGATGTGCTTCTCGTCCCATTCCGCCGCGTAGGGCGTGATGGCGTCGGCGGTGAAACGCTGCGCCATTTCCTGAATGGCGAGCTGATCGTCGGTCAGTTGAAATTGTCCTTGCATGGCCAAGCGCTCTAACGGCCAAGGCTTGCGCGGGAAAGTCCGCTTTGTGCAAGCGGGCTGACAATTTTTGCGCGCGCGGCGCGGGAGCCATGCCGAACCCGGCGCGTTATGGCGCCATGCCCACACCCCCAGCCCGGTTGATCCTTGTGTACAACGCGCCGAGCGGATGGCTCAACATGGTGAAGGATGGGCTGCACAAACTGGTCAGGCCGCAGACCTATCCGTGCGCGCTCTGCGCGCTGACCTATGGGCCGGTGATGATGCGCCGCCCGTGGCGCCGCTTTCTGCAAGGCCTGCCCTTGGCCAAGACCTTTCATCACAGCGATGATTTCGCCGCCGCGTTTCCGGGGCTCGCTCTTCCGCTGCCCGCGATCCTGCTTGAGCAGCCCGACGCGCCGCCGCATGTGCTGATTGGCGCCAGCGAGCTTGATGCCTTGCCCGATCTGGCAGCTTTGATGGCGCTGATGCGTGAACGCCTCGACGGCTTCGCCTAGCCGCAGGTGATGTCGATGATCTTCATCGCATCATCATAGCGCACATTCACGCGGTCCTGCCGGTAATCCATCGTCCACGCCGAACGCGGCGGACCCCAGCGCAGGGTGCGCGCGCCGCTATCCTTGAGGATCGCCGCGCCCACCGCCTGGGTCGCATCATGGCCGACATGATATTGCGCAGGCTCGGCCTTGCAGAGCTGCGGGGTTTCAGCAGGGGCAGGCGCGCTGGCGACCATGTCCGGGCTGGCGCTGCATGCGGAGAGCACCGCTGCAAGTGCCGCCATCGGCATGGCCCGTGCTGACATCATCCCGAACTTGCGCATTGCTTTGTCTCCCGCTTGTGCCGCCCCGCAGGCGCCCGCCATCATAACGCAAGCCGGCGCCCCGATAAACCGCAGATCATCCCCTGCCTGCCTTGGCCACGTTCCCGGCGCATCCCGATGAATCCTTGCGCCCTGCGCGCTGCGCGTTAAGGGCGCAGGGCAAGACCTGATCTGATCGCAAAGGATCCGCCAGCGTGAGCGCGCACAAGGACACAAGCCCCGCCCCCGATCTGTCGCTCGACCTGAGCAAGGCCGAAGTGCTGATCGAGGCCCTGCCCTATTTCCAGCGCTATGCCGGGCGCACCTTCGTGGTGAAATATGGCGGCCATGCGATGGGCGATCCTGCCGCCGCGCGCGATTTTGCCGAGGACATCGTGCTGCTGAAGGCGGTCGGCATCAATCCGGTGGTGGTGCATGGCGGCGGGCCGCAGATCGGCGAAATGCTGGCCAAGCTCGGGGTGGAGAGCACGTTCGTCGATGGCCTGCGCGTGACCGATGCAGCCACCGCCAAAGTCGCCGAAATGGTGCTGTCAGGCGGCATCAACAAGGAACTGGTCGGCTGGCTGGCAGCGGCAGGCGGCAGAGCTATCGGCCTGTCGGGCAAGGATGGCGGCATGGTCACCGCGCGCAAGGTGACGCGCACCACCCGCGATCCCGACAGCCAGATCGAGCAGGTGATCGATCTCGGCTTTGTTGGTGAACCCGCCGTGGTCGATACGCGGGTGATCGATACCGCCGTGGCTGCGGGGATGATCCCGGTGATCGCGCCGATTGCGCCGGGCGAAGATGGCGCGACGTACAATATCAACGCCGATACCATGGCGGGCGCGATTGCGGCGGCACTGGGCGCGGCGCGGCTGTTCCTGCTGACCGATGTGCCCGGCGTGCTCGACGGCGAAGGCAAGCTGCTGAGCGATCTGACCCCTGCCGCCATTGCCACCTTGCGCGAAGAAGGCGTGATCCGCGGCGGCATGGTGCCCAAGCTCGAAACCTGCATCAACGCCGTCGAAGCCGGGTGCGAAGCCGCCGTGGTGCTCGATGGCCGGGTGCCGCATGCGATGCTGCTCGAATTCTTCACCGCGCGCGGTGCGGGCACGCTGGTGCGGGCCTGACAGCAGGGAACTCGATAGTAGCGCGGGGCGTATTAGTGGGCTAATACGGCCTTTCCACCCCTCAAAGTGCCTCTTCCGAGGCGCCGCACAACGGAAAAGAGATCCAGATGCCAGCCATCGCCGTTCTCGTCGATATTGTGATGATGCTCACCAATGTGCTGGTGATGCTGATCATCGTGCAGTTCGTGATCGGGCTGTTGTTTGCCTTCAACGTAATCAGCCCGTCGAATGAATTTGCCCGGCAGGTCTATGAATCGATCAACCGCCTGCTCGAACCGGTCTTGCGCCCGATCCGCAATCTGATGCCGAACACCGGCACGATCGATTTCTCGCCGCTGGTGCTGATCCTGCTGCTCCAGATCCTCACCCGGGTGCTGATGGGTCTGGCGGGGGCCTATTGATGACCGAGGCCACGGTGATTGATGGCAAGTCCTTTGCCGCAGCCCTGCGCGAACGCATCGGCGTCGCGGCAGCGGGCTTTGCCGCGCAGACCGGGCGGCGTCCCGGCCTTGCGGTGGTGCTGGTGGGCGAAGACCCGGCCAGCCAGGTCTATGTCGGCGCCAAGGGCAGGGCCTGCGAGGCGGCGGGCATGGCAAGTTTCGAACACCGCCTGCCGGCCGATACCAGCGAGGCGGCACTGCTTTCGCTGGTCGAACGGCTCAACAATGATCCCGAGGTTGATGGCATTCTGGTGCAATTGCCGTTGCCTTCGGGCCTCAATGAACAGGCGATCATCGCCGCGATCAATCCCGACAAGGATGTGGACGGGTTCCATGTGATCAACGCCGGGCGGCTCGCCGTGGGGCAGCGTGGCTTCGTGCCCTGCACCCCGCTCGGCTGCCTGATGCTGCTTCAGGATCATCTCGGCGATCTGTCGGGGCTCGAAGCTGTGGTGATCGGCCGCTCGAACATTGTCGGCAAGCCGATGGCGCAATTGCTGACCGATGCCAATGCCACGGTGACGATCGCACATAGCCGCACGAAGAACCTGCCCGATGTTGTGCGCCGCGCCGATATTGTCGTCGCCGCGGTCGGACGGCCCGAAATGGTGCGCGGTGACTGGATCAAGCCGGGTGCGACCGTGATCGATGTCGGCATCAACCGCCTGCCCCGGGAAGAGGGCAAGGAAAAGGGCCGTCTGGTCGGCGATGTTGCCTATGGCGAAGCGTGCGCAGTCGCCGGTGCGATCACGCCGGTGCCGGGCGGGGTCGGGCCGATGACGATTGCCGTCTTGCTGCGCAACACGCTGGTAGCGGCCCATCACAGCGCTGGCATGCCCGCACCGGAGGGGTTGTGAGACACGCGCGGGCGATAGGCCTCGCAGGCACGCTCGCCTTGGTGCTTACCGCCTGCGCAGGAGGCGGCGGACCGCCCCGGCCGACCAAGCGCGAAATCGCGGTCATCAACCGCGCGCTGACCACCGCGCCGGGCGCCGCCCAGCCGAGCACGATTGTCGCCACCGAGGTTGCGTTCGGTCGCCTCGCTGCTGAGACCACACAGGCCGCTGCCTTTCTGCAATTTGCCGCTGCGTCCAATGCGCAGGTTCACACCGCCGAAGGGCTTGTCAGCGTCCAGCAATGGGTAGCGCAGGCGGGCTTTCCTGTCGCCGCCACCAAGTGGAGCACGCGCGCGGTGGCGATTGCCTGTGATGGCGCGCTGGCGGCCAGCACCGGGCGCTACACCGATCCGCAGGGGATCATGGGCAATTACGTGATGATCTGGCAGCGGCAGGACGACAACACCTATCGCTGGATCTACCACGCCGCCGGGCCGGATGTGCCCCAGCCGCCCCCGCGAGTGCGGCCCCGCGATGGCGATATCACGGTGACAGCGCTCGATGCGGTGCAGGGCCTCGTGGCAAGCTGCCCGCGCGGCGGCGATCCCATTCCGCCGCCGCCTGCCCTTGCCATCAGCGACGATCGTCCCGGCCTCGCCGCGCTGGCGCGCGATGGCACCTTGCGCTGGCGCTGGGAGCAGGCCGATGCGGGCGGCAAGTTCGTGGCCGCCGAGTATTTCTACGAAGGCCGCTGGCTCTCCGCCTTTGCCCTGACCCTGCCTGCAAGGCTTGATCCGTAATGTTCAGTGAATTGTTCCTGTCGGCCTTCGTCACCTTCTTCGTGGTGATCGATCCGCCCGGCTGCGCGCCGATCTATGCCGGCCTGACCAAGGGCGCGAGCGCTGCACAGGCCCGCAGCATGGCGCTGCGCGCCACGTTCATCGCCTCGATCATCCTTTTGATCTTCGCGCTGTTCGGCAAGCAATTGCTCGCCGCGCTCCATATCGAGCTCAATTCCTTCCGCATCGCCGGGGGGCTGATGCTGTTCTTCATCGCCTTTGACATGGTCTTCGAAAAGCGCACCCAGCGCCGCGAGGAACGCGCCGAGAAGATCGCCGCCACCCCCGAGATCGAGGATGTCTCGGTGTTCCCGATGGCGATGCCGATGCTCGCCGGGCCGGGCGCGATTGCCGCTGTCATGCTGCTGATGAACGAAGCGGGCGGCGAACCGTTCAAGATGGCGCAGGTGCTCGCCGCGCTCGGTGCGGTGCTCGTCATCACCGCCGCCGCGCTGGTGGCGGCCGGGCCGCTGATCCGGCTGCTGGGCGACAAGGTCGAGGCGGTGATCACCCGGCTGCTCGGCGTGCTGCTGGCAGCGCTTGCCGCGCAATATGTGATCGATGGGCTGAAGGGCAGCTTCGCGGGCTAAGGCACGGCAAAGCGGTACCGGGGCTTCACCGCTCAAGTTGTGATTATATTCCTGCAGGGCGCCGCACTCGGAATGAAGCTGATGGATGCCATGGAGATCAAGCGACTTCCGCTTATCATCCGTCGCGACGCTCCGTCATCAGCCTGCAACGCCATGAATTCAGCCTGTAGTGTACACTAGCCCGTAAACTGGATTTCATCTTTGGTCGGATCATATCTGATTTGAATGCCTTTCTCGCGAATAGCATCGAGCAAGATGAATTCATCATCGCCGAGATTGTCCAACTGATCGGCAAGGCGTGATTGGCGCAGCCGCGGCGCGATTTTCCTGAGTTCCGTCATCGGAATACTCAAGCGCGAATCCGCGGATACCCGCACCAGTGTTGTCCCCGCATCGACACCATTGATCAGGTATGGCTTGCGGATATCAATCGCCGTGCCGGGATCTGTACGGGCGACCGACGCGCCCAGATCAAACCGGATGCCCTGTATCGCAATCTTGTCGGAGACGGAGAGATCACCGGGCACGCTTGCCGGGGCAAGCGCGCTGTCGGTTCTGGCCGGGACTTGCGCCAGCGCCAGCGCCTCCGCTTCGCCCGGCAAGGGCGCAACCGGCAAATCGGCTGGCGGCTGATCATTGCCAGGCGCCTTGCTCTGGGAGCCGGATAGACGGGCAGCCACCGCCGGGCGGGCCAAGGTGTCTGCAAGGAAGGTGTGTTCATCCAACAGCGCTCGCCCCCCATCAAAGAGCTGAAGCCCGATCAGGAATAGGCCGTAGAAAAGGCAGAACACCGCGCTCGGCAGCGCAGCCACGCCCGGCGAAAGCAGCGAATTGTCGGGATCATTACGCATCGGATCACACAACCCTGTCACAACGGCGGTTGCAAGCCGGTCCAACTGTCCTTCGCTACGAAATCAGCGACCCTAAAGCGCGCCGGTTTACCAGCGTCTCTAGCAGATGCATGAGCCAAAGTCTGGCAGCAATCGCCATGCTACAGGACACCGACCAATCGAACCATCTGATCGTCGTATGCTGCCAACGCAGAAGTACGCCTGCCAAAAGGGCGTTTTTCCTATATTATGAGTATGTTGAGGGAAAGGTGGAGCGGGTAGCGGGAATCGAACCCGCATAGCCAGCTTGGAAGGCTGGAGCTTTACCACTAAGCTATACCCGCGTGGCTCCTGCAGCGCCAATGCCACCAATCGCGCCCTTGCGTCAATGCCCGCGTCAATGCCCGAGCGCAGCGCCGCGACCGCGCCTAATCCATGCTGCCCGGCGGGCGGCCCCGCGGCGCGGCGGGGCTCGTGCGCACCTTCACCCCGCGCCGCGCCAGCGCCTCGCGCAGCAGCACTTCGACTTCGGCATTGACGC
>ERZ1066123.906-NODE-906-length-19613-cov-51.623683_pt1 | contig 19613 bp, 19 predicted proteins | sample MGYA00382770_ERZ1066123 | MGnify/ENA primary metagenome ERZ1066123 (study PRJEB33369, sample SAMEA5778353) | biofilm metagenome | biome: Industrial cooling water; feature: Water cooling tower basin; material: Biofilm | place: United Arab Emirates | collected...
GTTGTCGAGCACGCTCATGCGCGGCAGCAGGTGGAAGCTCTGGAACACGAAGCCCACCTCGCGGTTGCGCACCTGCGCCAGCGCGTTGTCGTCCAGGGTGGCGGTGTCGCGGCCGTTGAGCTGGTAGCGGCCCTCGGTCGGCGTATCCAGCAGGCCAAGCAGGTTCATCAGCGTCGATTTGCCCGATCCGGACGGCCCGACCAGCGCGACGTACTCGTTGCGGCCGATGAACAGGTCGACCCCGTCGAGGGCGCGCACCTCCTGCTCGCCCATCCGGTAGTGCTTGTGGATGCCGACGAGCTCGATCATGCGTCCGCGTCCCCGGTATCGCCGGCCGAGGCGGCTTCCTCCCCGCTGCCGCCGTCGGCGTCGCTGTCGTCCTCGTCGCCGCCGTCGTCGTCGGCGTCAGGCTCGATGGCCTTTACCGCGCCGCCCTCGATGAGCTGGCGCAGCGCGCGGCCGGGTCCGGCCACCACGCGATCGCCTTCGGCGAGGCCCGCGGTGATCGCCTGCCAGCGGTCGTCGGCATCGCCGACCTGCACCTCGACCTTGCGGGCCTGGCCATCGACCACGCGCCAGACATGGTGCGCGGTCTTGCGCGGCTCCGGCTCGCTTTCGATCACCGCCTCGACGGGCACGGCCAGCGTCGATCGCCCGTCGCCGAGGAACAGGTCGGCGCGTGCGCTCATGCCGGAACGCAGTGCGAGCTCCGCTGGCGGGGTGAGCTCGGCGATGACTTCATAGGCGCGGCCCTGGTTCTCGAGCAGCGGCGCCAGCGCCACCTGGCGCACCACGCCCGGCACGGCGGTGTCGGGGAACGCGGCGGGAAACACGTCGACCTTCTGCCCCACCGCGATCTTCGCGATGTCGCCCTCGTCGACCTTCAGCCGCGCTTCGATGGCGCTGGTGTCGGCGATGGTCATCAGCCGCGCGCCGGCGAAGGCCTGCGTGGACGGCACGGCGGTCTCGCCGACCTTGATGGGCACGGCCACCACCACGCCGTCGATCGGCGCACGCACTTCGGTGTTGCTGAGCGTTTCGCGCGCATCCGCGAGGATGGCATCCGAGCGCTTCAGCGCCTCCTCGCTGCTGCGCAGCTCGATGCGGGCGAGCGCGAGCTGGTTCTTCTCCTCGTCGAAGCGGGCGCGATCGATGGTCTGCGCCTCGACCAGGCGCTCAAATCGAGCGAACTGCGTCTCGCGCAGCGCGAGGTTCGCGCGCTGCCGCTCGATGTTGATGAGCGCCTGGCGACGGCTCGCCTCCTCGCGCTCGATGGCGTTGCGATAGGTCTCGGGGTCGAGTCGCAGCAGCACCTGCCCGCGCTGGACGCGATCGCCCTCCCTGACCGCCACCTCGGTCACCTGCGCCACGACCTCCGACGTCAGGTTGACTTCGGTGCGGAACGCCAGCGTGCCGCTGGCGAGGATGGTCGGACGGATGACCTGCGGCGTCGCCGCGGCGATGCGCACTTCCACCGCGTCGCCGGCGCCGCGCTGGGCGATGAAGGGCAGCGCCAGCACGGCGACGATGCCGGCGGCGATGAGGGCTTTCTTCGGGATGCGCATGGGGGGCCTTGGCGGATCAGAACAGGGCGACGAGGAGCCAGATGCCGTAGATCAGCACCGAGGGCAGCGCCGCGACGAACACCGCCGCACCCCATCCGCTGCGGGTGAACACCTTCCACCCGATGGCGCCGAGCGCGATCGACCACAGGGCCAGCAGGTTGAAGCTCTTCGCGACGCCGCTCAGCGCGTGATCCATCGGCAGCTGCACCACCAGCGGGTCGAGGTGGGTGAGCATCAGGCTGTGCTGCGGCGTCTGCGGCGCCATCATCAGCGCGCCGACGATGGCCACGAGCGCGGTGAGCACCGCGGGCATCGACGCCCAAGTCGCCAGCGAGAGGCCGTGCTTGAAGCTCAAGCCCGCGCCGGCGATCTTGCCGGCGAGGAAGTAGTACAGCGCGATGACGGCGAAGACGGCCGGCACGAACACGAGCACGGCGCCCGCGCCGATGTAGCCCTGCGTGCGCGCCGAAGGCATGAACTGCTTGGCCTGCGCGATCTCGGCGGCGGTCATCTCGCTGCCCGAGCTGCTCAAGGCGAAGTCCTGGAACCAGGCCGGGTCGACGCGCAGGAAGTACGCCAGCGTCATTCCCACCGTCACTGCGACGGTGATCGCCATCGGCGCGAGGAAGGTGGGCCTGTCTTTCTCAGCGCTGAAGACCTTGCCGGGATCGAGATAGATGTCGACGAGCTGCATGCGCGCATTCCCCGATGCGTAGGAGGATTCCTCCACGCAGACTGCGGGCGCGCGCCGGCGCTCAAGAAGTGACGGAGGTCATGCTCGCAGCGCCTCAGGCGTACAGATCGAGCAGGCCACGGCCCGTCGACGCAACGCGCGGCGACGAGACCGCGGGAGACAGCGCGAACGCCGTTTCACCGCGGCTGTCGTCGCTGCGTTGCGCCGCGCCGTCGCGCGGTGGCGCATCGCGCCGATGCCCCACGTCCGCGTGGCCGAGCTGCAGGCCCTGCTGCGCGAGCATCTCGCGCAGCTTCGGCAGCGCGTCCTGCAGCGCCTGCCGCGTTTCGCCGCTCGAGGCGCTGAAGCCGAGCTCGACGCGCTCGCCGTCGAGCCGCAGGCGGATCTCCACCGGGCCGAGCCCGTCGGGCGCGATGCGCAGCGTGGCCTCGCCGCCCTGCTGATCGGCCATCCAGCGCACGCGCGCGCCCAGCTCTTCCGCGAACGCGCGACCGTGCAGCGGCACCGGCGCCGGGAAGGCCTGCGCAAGATCGAGCCGTGCCGATGGCGGAGCGGGCGACGCAAGCGCGCCGAGCGCCTCGATGCCACCCTCGGGCGGCGCGACGCCCTCCAGGGCCAGCGCCGGAGCAAACGCTTCGACGGCGACAGCGTCGGACGGGCGAACGACGGCCGGCGCGCGCGCCAGCGCCGCCGCGATCGCATCGGTGGCGAGCGCATCCGCGCGCGATGCCGGCGAGCCGATCGTTGGAAGGACGTTGCCCGCGGACGACACGGCAACCGGCGGAAGGCCCGACGCCGCAGCGAGACCGCGCGGCGCGGCGTCGGCCGGATCGCGCGACCAGGGACCGAAGGTGGCGCTGGCCGGCGCCGCGGTCTGACGAAGGCCGCCCAGCAGGATCGGCGCGTGGGCCGACGCCGGATCGAAGCCGGCTGGAAACAGCGCCGCGAGTCCGGGCGGCGGCCAACCCGCGTGCCCGGCGGCGCCGGGGACATGGGCGGCAAGCGAACCGGGTGCGGTCGCCGCGCCCGGCGCCGTCGCGGCCTCCGTCGGCCGGGTCTGCAGGCCTTCGACGGGTGCGAGCGGCGCGATCGGCGTCAGCGGCTCGTCGCTGGCGCGCAGCGCTCCGATGGCGCCGTCCCCGGCAGCGGCATCGGTCGAGGCGTCGACCGCGGCCGCGGCCTCGTCCAGCATTCGGGCGAACGGCGGCGGCGAGGCCGACGACCCCGCCGCGGCATCGGCCGACGCGTCGCCGATCGGCGCATCACGGGTCGCCGCTGCGGCTCCAGCCGGCGGGAGGGCGAAGCCTGCGGTCATCGGAAGGGTCATGGCGAATCCTCGCTGCGGCGGTGGTTGCGCGCGCCGAGATCGTCGAGCACGCGCTGGTCGTTGCGCTCCTGAACTTTCTTCTCCGCGGCGCGGTAGCTGGCGGCGAGCTTTTCCAGCACCAGCTTGTCGCGGCTGGCCAGAAGCAGTCGGGTGCGCTCGATGGCCAGCGCTTCCTCGCTGCTGGCGAGGTGCTTCTGCTGGGTGCTCACGGCCTCGTCGATCTTGGCGAGGAAGGCGGCGCGGTTGAGCAGCTGGCTGGGCGACACCGCGGCACCGGGCGTGGGCGGCGCCTCGTACTCGCCGCGGAAGCGCTCGAGGTCGCCGAGCCGCTGCTCCTGCTGCTGGTGCGTCTGCACCTTCTTCGCCAGCTCCTTGGCCAGCGCGTCTTCGCGGCCCTCGGCGCGGCGGATCAGCGGATCGAGGCGCTTGGCGTTCACGGCGCGGCCTCCAGCAGCTGGGCGAGCGCGACTTTGCTCGATTCGAGGCTGGCGCCTTCATGCACGTCCTGGCCGAGGAAGGCCTGGATGGTCGGCCAGCGGGCGATGGCTTCGTCGACGAGCGGATCGGCGCCGCGCTGGTAGGCGCCGATGGCGATCAGGTCGCGCTGCGCGGAGTACGCCGCCATCAGCCGCTTCAGGCGGCGGATGCGCTCGCGGGTGGCGAGGTCGGCGATCTCGGTGACGACGCGCGACACCGAGCGCTCGATGTCGATGGCCGGGTAGAGGCCGGAATCGGCGATGCGGCGATCCAGCACGATGTGGCCGTCGAGGATCGCGCGCGCGGCGTCGGCGATCGGCTCCTGCTGGTCGTCGCCTTCGGTCAGCACCGTGTAGAACGCGGTGATCGAGCCGCGACCTGCCGAGCCCATGCCGGCGCGCTCGACGAGCGCCGGCAACTTCGCGAAAACGGAAGGCGGGTAGCCGCGCGTGGTCGGCGGCTCACCGATGGAGAGGCCGATCTCGCGCTGCGCCTGCGCGAATCGCGTCAGCGAGTCCATCAGCAGCAGCACGTTCAGGCCTTGGTCGCGGAAGTACTCGGCGATCGAGGTGGCGCGCAGCGCGCCGTGGATGCGCGCCAGCGGCGGGCGATCAGCCGGGGAGGCCACGACGACGGCGCGCTTCAGGCCATCGGGCCCCAGCGTGCTCTCGACGAAATCGCGCACCTCGCGGCCGCGCTCGCCGATCAGCCCGACGACGACGACGTCGGCCTGCGTGTACTTGGTCATCATGCCGAGCAGCGTCGATTTGCCGACGCCGGAGCCGGCGAACAGGCCGACGCGCTGGCCGCGACCGATCGGCAGCATCGCGTTGATCGCGCGCACGCCGACGTCGAGGCCCTGCGTGATCGGCTCGCGCGACAGCGGATTCAGCGGCACGCCGGTCAGGCCCGTGTAGCCGTCGGGGCGCGGCGTCGGCCGGCCGTCGAGCGCGTGGCCGTCGTTGTCGATGACGCGGCCGAGCAGGCCCTCGCCCACCGCCACGCGGCCGCGCGACCAGCCCGGCACCACGCGCGCGCGCGGCAGCAGGCCGTGCAGCTCGGTGGTGGGCATCAGGTAGGTCTTGTCGCCGGCGAAGCCGACGACTTCCGCCTCAACGAACGCGCCGCCCTGCGCCTCGATGCGCACGGCCGAGCCCAGCGGCACTTCGCAGCCTTCAGCCTCGAGCGTCAGGCCGACGGCGCGGCGCAGCACGCCCTCGCGCACGGTGCCCAAGCGCTCGAGCTGCGGATCGACGGCGCCGAGGCGCGCGGCCAGGCGCGCGGTGCGCGAGGCCAGCAGGTGGCCGGTCGCGGTGCTCACGCGCCGCCTGCCGGATTCATCACGGCGGCCAGCGCCGCCTGCAGTCGCGCCTCGGTGCGCGCGTCGATGCGCACGCCGTCGCCGTGGATGCGCACGTCGCCGCGCGCGAGCTGCGGATCGGTGATGACGCGCGCATCCGGCCACTGCGGCAGCCAGGGCTTCAGCACGCTGGCGTCGTCGGGATGCAGTCGGAGCTCGATGTCCCGCTGGCCGGGCCCGGCGGCGTCGATGGCGGTGCGCACGAGCTGCGCGAGCAGCTCCGGTTCGGCGTCGTAGGCGCGGCCCAACAGCGCACCGGCGATGCGCACCGCGAGCTGGCCGAGCGCGCCGTGCACGTCGTCGTCCAGTCGGCCGAGCGGCCGCGCCATCGCTTCGACCACGCCTTCGATCTGCGCGACGAGCTTGCGCACTTCGGCCTCGCCGGCCTTGACGCCCTCGCGGCGACCGGCCTCGAAGCCTTCCTTGCGCGCGGCGTCCTCGATGCGCTGCAGGTCCTGGATCGACGGCGGCTTCGGCGGCGGCGGCGCGTCGAAGGCCGGCACGCGCCAGAGGGCGGGCTCGGCGCTCATACCAGCTCATCCTTCGCGCCACCGAGGCTGATCGTGCCTTCGTCGGCGAGACGGCGCACGATCGTGAGGATCTCCTTCTGCGCCGCCTCGACCTCGGACAGCTTCACCGGGCCGCGGTCGTCCATGTCTTCCTTGAGGATCTGCGCGGCGCGCTGCGACATGTTCTTGAGCACCTTCTCCTTGACCTCGGGCGAGCCGCCGCGAAGCGCCAGCGGCAGGCGGTCGCCCGGCACCTCGCGCAGGATCGCCTGCATCGACTTGTCGTCGACGGAAGCGAGGTCGTCGAACACGAACATCAGCTCCTGGATCTGGTCGGACAGGGTCTGGTCGACCTTGCCGATCGCGGTCAGGATCACCTGGTCCTGGCCGGTCTCGACGAAATTGAGGATGTTCGCGGCGGTCTTGATGCCGCCAATGGTCGTGGCCTTGCTGCTCTGCGCGCCGGCGAACTGCTTCTCCATCACCTCGTTGAGTTCGTTCAGCGCCACCGGCGGCACGTTGTCGAGGGTGGCCACGCGCAGCAGCACGTCGGCGCGCACGCGCTCGGGGAAGTTCTTCAGCGTCTCGGCGGCCTGGTCGGGCTCCAGGTGCGACATGACGATGGCCATGATCTGCGGATGCTCGTTGCGGATCAGGTCGGCGATCGCGCGCGGGTCCATCCACTTCAGCATCTCCATGCCGGAGCTGTTGCGCCCGAGCAGGATGCGGTCGATGACGCTGCCGGCCTTGTCTTCGCCCAGCGCCTGCACCAGCACCTTGCGCACGTAGTCGTCGGCGCCGACGCCGACCGAGGTCTGGCGGTCGAGCGCGGCGGCGAATTCGCCGATCACCGATTCGATCTGCTCGCGGGAAACGGCGCCCACGCCCGCCATGGCCTGGCCGATCTTCTGCACTTCCTTCGCCGACATGTGCTTCAGCACCTCGGCGGCTTCACCCTCGCCGAGCGAGAGCATCAGGATCGCGGCTTTCTCGGTGCCGCTGAATTCGGGCTTCTTGTCAGGCATCGCTGGCCATCCATTCCTTCACGACCTGCGCCACGCGCCGCGGGTCGTCCTTGACGGCGCCCCGCGCGTACTCGATGCGCCCCTCGACGCTGGTGGGCGGCGGCAGCGCGGCGCCGGCCGACTGCCCCGGCAGCGCCAGCGCCGTGCCGGGCGCGCCCGGCGGCAGGGCGGCCTGGCCCGGCGCACCCGCCGGCAGCGGGCTGCCGTCGGCCGCCAGCGCGCCGCCCGGGGCGTCGGATCCCTCGCCGGCCGGCGGGCCGATCAGCTGCTTCAGCGCCGGCCGGACCACGAGCAGCGCGACCAGCAGGACGAGCAGGGCGCCGACGGCGATGCGCGCAATCTGCCAGACCAGCGGGTTTTCCCAGATCGGCGTGGCCACATCCTCGAGCGGCTCCGGCGCGACGAACGGCGCGTTGACGACGGTGACAACATCGCCGCGCTGCTCGTTGAACCCCACCGCCTGGCGCACCAGCGCCTCGATGCGCTGCAGCTCCTCGGCGGTCAGCGCGCGGAACGGCGACGGTTCGCCCTGCGGCGCGTCCTCGCCTTCGACGGCGGCGGCGGGCACGTTCGGGACATTGTCGACGACGACCGCCACGGTGACGCGGCGCACGCGGCCCACGGGCTGGCGGGTATGCGTCAGCGTGCGATCCAGCTCGAAGTTGCGCGTGCGGCTGCTGGCCGACTCGCTCGGACCCGCGGGCGGCACGGCCGGCGCGGGCGGCGCGGCCTCACCGTCAGCAGGCGCGGGCGCGGGTGCGGCGGCGGCGGCCTCCGGGCCGGGCGGGGTGTTGCTGGTGGCGCCGGGCACGCCCTGGTCGGCCGCTTCGGCGCGGCGCTCCTCGCTGACCTGCTCGCTGCGCAGCTGCCCCGATTCGGGGGCATAGACCTCGCGCGCCTCCTCGACGGCCGAGAAGTCCATGTCGATCGCCACTTCGCTGCGCACCCGACCCACGCCGACCAAGGGCTCGATCAGGCTGGCGACGCGCGCGGCCAGCGAGGCCTCCTTCTCGCGCGTCAGGGCGAACTGCTCGGCGCTGATGGCGCCGGGCGAGTTGGCCGCATCGCGGGTCAGCAGGCGGCCCGATTCGTCCACCACGGTGACGCGCTCCGGCACGAGGTTGGGAATGCCGTTGGCGACAAGGTGCTGGATGGCCTGCACCTCGTCCGGCTTGAGCAGGCGGCCGGGCAGCAGCCCTACGACGACCGATGCGGCCGCCGGCTGCTGCTGCCGGGTGAACGCCGACGGACGCGGCAGGGCCAGGTGCACGCGGGCCTCGCGGATCGGCCGCAGCTGGCGGATGGTCTTGGCCAGCTCGGTCTCGAGCGCGCGCTGGTAGCGCGCGGTCTCGACGAACTGGCTGACGCCGAAACCCGGATCGCGCTCGATCAGGGCCATGCCCGGACCGTCGCTGGCGCCCAGCCCGGCCGTGGCCAGCGCCATCCGCGCGTCCTGCAGTCGCTCCCCGGGCACCTGCACGTCGCCCGTGGCGGCGTTGATCTCCACCGGGATCTGGGCGGCGCGCAGGGCGTCGGCGAATTCGGCCGCACTGGCCGCGTCGATGCCGCTCTGCACGGTCACGAGCGCCGGCCGCTGCAGCCAGAAGAACGCCCAGAGGCCGCCGGCGATCGCCAGCGTCAGCAAGCCCACGGCCCAGAGCTGGCGCAGCAGTCCGCCGCGGTTGACCTGCGCGAGCAGACCCGGGGGCGCCGGGGGCGGTTGCGGAAGGACGACGGCATTCATCGGTCAGGGATCCCGGCCTTTAGAGCGGCATGTTCATGACGTCCTGGTACGCCTGCACGAGGCGGTTCCGGACTTCGACGGTCGCACGGAACGCGACGCTGGACGCCTGCGCCGCCACCATGACGCGGGCGAGGTCGGCACCCGGCTCGCCGCGCTCGAAAGCGGCCTGCAGGTCGCGCGTTTCGGCCTGCAGGGCGTTGACCCGGCGCAGCGCGCTGCCCAGGGCGTCACCGAACGACGGGGCGCCGGCACCAGCCGGCGCGCCAAGGCCAGCGGGCGACAGCCCGCCGCCCACGGCGCCCGCGCCCCCGGCCGGCGACGACGACGCGGCGGCGGCGCCCAGCGCGCCGACCTGGCTCTGGTAGCTGCGGATCTGCGAGAGGACGGAGGCGATGGCGTCGGTCATGGCCGGAACGGTGCAAGCCCCATGCCATGCCGCGGCCGACGCCGCGCGGCGGGATGCCGCCGCATGCGAGCATCCGCGCCATGGTCGATCCCGCCCGCCTGCCCAGCCTGCCCCCCGCCCTGGCCGACGGCCCGTGGCTGGGCGTGGCGTGGGTCGTCTACGTCGTCGTGCTGGCGGCATGGATCGTCCGCCAGCGCCGGGAGCCGGTGGCGACACTCGCCTGGCTGCTCGGGCTCGCGTGGCTGCCGGTGCTCGGTTGGGCGGTGTACTGGTGGCTGGGCCCACAGCGCATCCAGCGGCGCAAGCTCAAGCGACTGCGCGCGCGGCTGGCGCTGGCCGAGGCGCGGCTGCCGCCCTGCGGCGACGCGTCGGAGGCGGGGCAGGAGCGCCTCGTCGAGGCCAGCACCGGCCACGCGCCGACGACCGCCACGCGGCTCGACCTGCTGACCGGCGGCGAGCGCACCTACGAGGCGCTCTTCGACGCCGTGTCGCTGGCGCGCCGCTCGGTCCATCTCGAGTACTACATCTACGAGCCCGACGGCGTCGGCACCCGGCTGCGCGACCTGCTCGCGGCGAAGGCGCGCGACGGCATCGAGGTGCGCCTGCTGCTCGACGGCCTTGGCTCGCGCCGCTGCTCGCCGCGCTTCCTCGCGCCGCTGCGCGACGCGGGCGCCGAAGTCGGCTGGTTCCATCCGATGAAGCTGGGCCACCTGCTGTGGCGACCCACGCTGAACCTGCGCACGCACCGCAAGATCGCCGTCATCGACGGGACGGTGGGCTTCACCGGCGGCGTCAACATCAGCGACACGCAGAGCGAACGCGTGTCCGCGGCGGCGTTCCACGACCTGCACCTGAAGCTCGAGGGCGAGATCGTGCGCGCGCTGCAGCTGGCGTTCGCCGAAGACTGGCATTACGCCACCGGCGCCAAGCTCGTCGACCCGGCCTACTGGCCGGCGCAGGCGCGCGGGCCGGTGCGCTGCCAGCTGGTGCCCTCAGGACCCGACAATCCGCTCGCGCCAATCCACCGGCTGACCGTCGAGGCGCTGCACAACGCCACCCGGCGGGTCTGGATGATGACGCCGTATTTCGTTCCCGACGCCCCGGTTCTGCTGGCGCTGACCAACGCCGCGCTGTCCGGGCTCGACGTGCGGCTGCTGGTGCCGCGCATCAACGACAACCGCCTCGTGCGCGCCGCCGCGCGCAGCTTCTACCCGGAGCTGCTCGCCGCCGGGGTGCGCGTGTTCGAATTCCAGCCGCGGATGCTGCACGGCAAGGCCCTGCTGGTCGACGACGAGATCGCGCTGATCGGCAGCGCCAACGTCGACCCGCGGAGCTTCTTCCTGAACTTCGAGCTGTCGGTGCTGGCGCGCGACGCCGGGGTGGCGTCGGCGCTGGCCGCGCGCATCGAGGCCGATCTCGGGCAATCGCGGGAGGTGCCCCGCGGCTGGCGGCCGCGCGGCGTGTCCGCCTACCTCGACAGCGCGGCACGGCTCCTGGCGCCCGTGCTCTGACCGCGCGGGCGCGGCGGCGGGCTCGGATAGACTCTGGCGGTGATCCTCCGACCGACCGACCGATGGCCTGGCTGATGTTCGCCGCCGCGCTGGCCTGTTTCGCCATGGCCATCGCCCTGCCGCTCAATACCGCGCTGGTGCTGCTGCTGCTCGTCGCCGCACTCGTGCTGCTGGTGGCTGGCGCCACGCGGCGCCTGTCCGATCGCGGCGGCGCGCGGCCGCGATCGGCCGCGCAGATGCTCGATGGCGCCGAGATGCAGCGCCTGCGCGAGTCGGCCGCGGCGCGCGGCGAGGCCGACGCTCCGCGCTGAGCCACTCAGCGCTTGGCCGGCGCCGCGCCGCGCGGCGTGCCGCGGCGGCAGGCGTCGGAGCAGTACACCACCTGGTCCCAGTCGCGCGCCCATTTTCGGCGCCATTCGAACGGGCGCTGGCAGACCGGGCAGGTCTTGGACGGCTTCGGCGGGCGGCGCGACTCACGCATCGGCGGCGTGGGTCCGATTGCGGCCGAGGCGCTTGGCCTCGTACAGGGCGTGGTCGGCGCGCCGCAGCAGGCTGGCCGGGACCACGTCGCCGGACGGCCAGGCGACGGCCACGCCGATGCTGACCGTCACGCCGGTCCGGGCGCGCTCCACGCCTTCGCGCAGGGCCTCGGCGCGACGCAGCGCGGCCTCGGGCGTGACGCCGGGCAGCAGCAGCGTGAACTCCTCGCCGCCATAGCGGGCCAGCACCTCGACCGGTGGCTTGAGCTCGGCCCGCAGCAGGTCGGCCACTTCCACCAGCACGCGATCCCCCTCGAGGTGGCCATGGTGGTCGTTGAACCGCTTGAAGTGGTCCACGTCGACCATCAGCGCGGCCAGCGGCAGCCGCTGCTCGGCGCAGCGCGCCCACTCGCGCGCCAGCGCTTGCTCGAGGGCGCGACGGTTCTGGGTGCCGGTGAGCGGGTCCTCGACGGCCATCTCCGACAGTCGCGCGTTGGCGCGCTCCAGCTCCAGCGTGCGATCGGCGATGCGCTGCTCGAGCAGGCGGTTCTCGGCCTCCACGCGCTTGACCCGGCGCCGACCCACCGCCCGCGACGCCGCGACCGCCGCGGCCACCAGCGCGATCACGAGCAGGCCGCGCAGCGCCGGCTCCTCGAACCAGCGCGGCGCCACCAGCACGCGCGCGCGCAGCGGGGCAATATCGCGACCGCTCGGCAGCTGGCCTTCGACCTCGAGCTGGTACTCGCCGGGCGAGAGGCCGCGGACGGCCAGGTCGCGGTCGGCCCACTCGGTGAACTCGCCCACCACCGGCGCGAGCCGGTAGCGGAAGCGCGCGCCGGGCTCGAGCGTACCCAGCGAGAAGCGCATGCGGATCGCCTGCCCGGACTTGACGCGCAGCGCGTCGCCCTCGAGCGCCGCCGGCCGCAGGACGCCGGCGTCGTCCTCGACGAGCAGCTGGCCGAAGCCCACCGACAGCGCCGGCAGCGGCGGCGGCGGGCCGTCCGGGGCGTACTGCAGCACGCCGTTCCAGACCGGCACGCGCAGCACCCCGCCGCGGGTGACGCGCGGCTGCGAGAACCCGGTGCTGGCCCAGCCGCCGATCTGCACGCGCTCCCAGGCCATCGTTGCGGCTGGCCGGCGCAGCAGGTCGCGCGGCGTCACCGCGAACAGCCCCATCGGCGTCTCGACCACGCTCAGCTTGCCCGGCTGCTGCAGCGCGGCGATCCATCCCGGCGTGGGCATCCCGGCGAAGCGGTTGCTGCTCGGCTCGAAGCGATAGGTGGCGCCCTTCGACCAGGCCATCAGCTCGCCGTCGACGAAGAACAGCGTCGGGCGATCCGGCCCGTCGATCGGCAGGCCCTGCTCGGGGCCATAGGCCGCCACGTCGATGCGCTCGCCGGAATCGAGATCGATGCGCCAACGCTGCGGCGGCCCGCGCTCGTCGACGATCCAGAAATCGCCCGGCGCCGACTGCACCACGTCGAGCACCGCCATCCCGTCGAGGGGCCAACGGGCCGCGATCCGCCAGCCCGGGGCGACGAAGCGGAGCAGCAGGAACTCGCGGTCGGTGGGCGCCACCGCGAGGTCGCCGTGGCCCTTCACCGGCCGCGGCGGATATACCGACTCGCCGCCGAGCAGCACCTCCGGCTCGGACTGGCCGGGCAGCAGCTGCAGCAGTCCGTCGCGCGCGCCGACCAGCATCGCGCGCTCATCGGCGAGCAGCCCGTAGGCCTCGAGCTGGCCCCAGGCGGTGGGCTCGGCGCGCACGCGGCCATCGCCGTCCTGCGTCATCCGGAACACGCCGCGCGAGCTGCTGACCCACGTCGCGCCGTCGAACTCGGCGGTGTCGCTGACGAGTCCGCGCAGGCCGTGCGTGCGGTTGAGGATCGACCACGGCGACGGAATGCCGAGCCGGATCACCTCGGTGTCGGTCACCGCCCACAGCGTGCCCTCATCGTCGCGGGCGAGGTCGGCGACCAGCTGCTCGGTCAGCGTGACGCGCTGGCGCAGGCGCAGCCCCGCGTCGACGACCAGCACCTCGCCGTCCAGCGTCGAGACGGCGAAGCCGCCGCCGTCGAGCGCCGCCGTCGTGTAGACGGGCAGGTCGCCGTCCGGCCAGGCCAGCGCCAGCGCGGCGCCGCCGTCATCGAGCCGCCACACGCCGCTGCCGGCGACCGCGAAGCGGCTGCCGCCCCAGCCGACCACGCCGGCCACCGGGCTGTTGGCGAAGGTCGCACCGCCGGGCAGCAGCTGGTGCTCGCCGCCGCGCAGCCAGCCGAGGCCGCGCCCCTCGATGCGGGCATAGAGGTCGCCGCCGAAGGCCAGCATGCTGCGCATGTCCGGACCCACGGGCCAGCTCAGCGTGGCGCCGCCGTTGGCCGGCAGCAGGTGGATGAAGTGCTGCGACTGGACGTAGACGCCCTCCGGCGTCTGCAGGATTTCCCAGACCGGACCCAGGCGGCGTTCGGCTTCCGGCAGGCCGCCGCTGGCCAGCAGGTCGACGTAGCGGTAGCCCTGCAGCGCGTCATGCTCGAGCCGTCCGTACGTGTCGTTGCCGCCGACCATCACGGTGCCGTCCTGGAGGCGGCGCACGATCGTGGCGTTCACGCCCACGGGCAGCGGCACGGTGGTCCACTCCGTGCCGTCGTAGATCAGCACGCCGTCCAGCGACGCCACGTAGACCTTGCCCGGCGCGGCGGCGATCGACCACAGCCCGGGAGCCGCGCGGTATTCGTCCGGGCCGATGCGCTGCGTGATCGGTATGCCGGTCAGCGCCGACGCCGCGGCCGCGCCGGCCCAGACCGCGATCGCCAGCGCGGCGGCGGCAACCGCGCGTCGGCAGCCGCGCAGCGTCGCGCGCCAACCCGGCGCCGCCGCCCGCTCGGCGCGGACGGGCGGGGTGGGCCGGCGATTCCCCTTCGGCGCGGTCATGCGCCGCATTATGGACACAGGCGCTGGCGCGCGGGCACGCTGCGCGTCCGCTCCCGCCGTCACCGCCCCATGGCCCTGCTCAGCGTCAACCTCAACAAGGTCGCCGTCCTGCGACAGTCCCGCGGCGGTGCCCTGCCGTCGCCGCTGGCCGCCGCCCGGGTGTGCATCGCCGCCGGCGCGCGGGGCATCACCGTGCATCCGCGGCCGGATCGTCGGCACATCACGGCCGAGGACGTGGCGGCGCTTGCGGGCGATCTCCCGTCCGGCGTGGAGCTCAACATCGAAGGCAATCCCTTCGCGCCCGCCCGACCCGGCTATCCCGGCCTGCTGGCGCTGGCCGCCGAGGCCCGGCCGGCGCAGGTGACGTTCGTGCCGGACGCCGACGGACAGATCACCTCCGACCACGGCTTCGACCCGCTTTCGCTGCCGGCCGCGCTGCCGGCGCACATCGCCGCGTTCCGGGCCCTCGGCTGCCGCGTCTCGCTGTTCGTCGATCCCGGCGCCACCGCGCTGGCGGCCCTGCGCGAGGCCGGCGCCGACCGGATCGAGATCTACACCGGGCCCTACGCCGCGGCGTTCGACCGCGCGTTCGGGCGCGACGACGCGCTGATCGCCGCGCCGCGCCGCACGCTGCCGGCACCGGGTGAGGCCGCCGCGCTCGATTCCGCCATCGAGGCCTGCGCGGCCACCGCGCGGGCTGCCGGCGCGGTCGGGCTGGGCGTCAACGCCGGACACGACTTGTCGCAGCACAACCTGGCGCTGTTCCTGCGCAAGGTCCCGGCGGTTCTCGAGGTGTCCATCGGCCACGCGCTGATCGCCGAAAGCCTCGTCGACGGGTTGGCCAGCACGGTGCGGCGCTACCGCGCGCTGACCGGCGGCTGAGGCCGGAAACAGAGGCGCCGCCCGGAGGCGGCGCGTCTGTCGCGGCGGGCCGGCCGCAGCCGGCGTCCCGCAAGGTTACTGCTGCTGCTGGTCGACGAAGACGATCTTCTCCATCTGCGCGTTCTGCGCGCGGGCCAGCACGCGGGCCAGCACCTCGTACTCGGCGTCGGCATCCACCGAGATCTCGAGGCGCGGCTGCTGCGCGGCCGGAAGCACCTGCGTCCGCGCCTGCGTGATGTCCTCGAACTGCGCCTGCAGCGTCGCCATCGGCGCCGGCGTGTTGTTCATCAGCACTTCGCCGGCCGCGGTGATGCGCAGCGACACCGGCGGCGGCGGCTCGACCGGCGGCGGCGGCGGCGGGTTCAGGTTGCGCTGCGGCAGCGTCACGTTGATCAGCGACGCCGGGGTCGGCGCGGTCACCATGAAGATGATCAGCAGCACGAGCAGGATGTCGATCAGCGGCACCACGTTCATGTCCGCCTTCGGACCGGAACCACCGCCGGAAGAGAAAGCCATGGCTCAGCGCTCCGGTTCGGAAACGAAGTTGATCGAACGCATGCCGGCGAGGCGCGCGCGCGTGGTCACGTCCTGCACCAGCGCGTAGCGCGTCTCGCCATCGGCGCGCAGCAGCAGCTCGGGCTGCGGCACCTTCTGGGCCTCGACGGCCAGGCGCGTCTCCAGCATGTCCGGCCCGGTCAGCAGCTCGTCGGCCCAGAAGATGCTGCCGTCCTCGCGCAGCGAGATCGTGATCGGCAGCACCCGCAGCGACGGCGGACGTTCGTCCACCGTGGCCTTCGGGAGCTCCAGCTGCACGTTCTCGGACACCGACGCGGTGACCATGAAGATGATCAGCAGCACCAGCATCACGTCGACGAGCGGGACGACGTTCGGTTCGGTGAACCCGCCGTCCTGGTCGGAACTGAAAGCCATAGTGGGTCTCCGCGACGAGAGGCGTCAGCCCCTCAGCGCTTGTCGCCGACGCGGGCGCCGGTGGCGAAGAAGTCGTGCAGGTCGTGCGCGAAGGCGTCGAACTGGCCGATCAGCTTGCGGTTGTTGCGGTTGAAGGCGTTGAACGCGATCACCGCCGGGATGGCGACGAACAGGCCGATGAAGGTCATGATCAGCGCCTCGCCGACCGGGCCGGCGACAGCCTTGATCGAGCTTTCGCCCGACGCCGACAGGCGGACCAGCGCCATCAGGATGCCCCACACGGTGCCGAGCAGACCGACGAACGGCGCGATGGCGCCCGTCGTGGCGAGCCAGGTCTGGCCGTCTTCGAGCGAGGCCGATTCACGGGCCACGGCCTGGCGCAGCGCGCGGTCGATGAACTCGGAGCGGTTCAGCGCTTCCGACAGGCGGCCTTCCGACTTCTGGTGGTGGGCGGCCGACTGCGCGCAGTCGAGGGCGATCTTCGAGAACGGCTCCCAGCCCGGCTGCTCTTCCATGAAGCGGATGGCGTCCTGGGCGTTGTTGGTCTGCCAGAACGCCGAGGTCACCGCGGCCGCGCGGCCGTTGATGCGCGAGTACTTGATGGCCTTCATCACCGTGTAGTACCAGGCGACGACCGACATGATCACGAGGGCGACGAAGACCGACCAGTTGACCACGCCCATGTGGGCCATGGCGTTCTGGACGCTGAAGTCAGCGACGTCCTGCTGCACGGTCTGGGTGGCGCCCGCGGCGGGCGCGGTCAGCGGGATGTTGGTCGCGACCGGGGCAGCCGCCGGAGCAGCAGCAGCGTCCGTCGCCGGCGCGGTGTTGGTGTTGTCCTGCAGCATGAGTGGATACCTTCGGTTGGATTAGCAGGGTGGAGTGAAATTGACCGGCACCAGCACGGCGCCGCCGACCGGCTGGCCGTTGCGCATGCCGGCGTTGAAGCGCCAGCGGCGCGCCGCGTCCATGGCCGAGCGGTCGAGGTTGCGGTTGCGGCTGGAGCGTTCGACCGCGACGTCCTGCACGGCGCCGGAGGCGTCGATGGTGACGCGCAGCATCACCTCGCCGCCGATGCAGCGACGCGCCTCTTGCGGCGGGTAGCGCGGCGGATTCAGGCGACGCCCGGTGATGTCTTCGGACGGCATGAAGTCGGCCGGCGGGGCCGGCGGGGCCGGCGGGGCCGGCGGCGGCGCTTCGATGTCGAGCGCGTTGGCGTCATCGAACACCACCGGCGGCTCTTCCGGCGGCGGCGGGATCGGCGTCGGCGTGACCGGGGTCTGCACGATGCGCTCGACCACGCGCGGCGGCTCCGGCGGCGGGGGCGGCGGCGGGGGCGGCGGCGGCGGCGGCTCGATGAAGCTGACGTTCACCACCTGCTTCTCTTCCTCCTCCGCCTGCTGGTTCGCGATCGGGACCATCAGCGCGAGACCGCCCGCGGCGTGCAGGGCGATGGCGAAGGCAATACCGATGCTCCGCGGCCAGCTGAACGGTGCGGGGACTCGGGTGCCGTAGATTCGATTGTCCGTCATGCGTTGGACCAGCTGGGGAAGGACGCCGCCCTACGGGGCGGGTCAACAATAGTAAGGGATACGAACGGCACTGGATACGGTCGGCGCGGCGGTCGGCGTGAAGGGTCAGCGCATCTGCTGCAGCATGCGGTTGGCCTGGTCGCGCGTCGGCGCGAACTTGGCCGCCTCCTGCAGCGCCGCGCGCATCGCCGGGATGTTGTCGAGCTGCGCTTCGGAGCGGGCGATGACCATCCACGCGTCGCCCGGGTTGTCGACGCCCTTGGCCAGCGCCGCCTTGGCCGCGTCGCGGGCCTCGGCGTCGCGCGCTTCGGCCGACAGCACCTTGGCGAAGTTCAGCCCGGTGTCGCCCTTCGGATCGAGCGCCGCGGCCTCCTGGTACGTCGCGATCGAGAGCGCCATGTCCTCGGCGAAGTAGGCGGCCTGCGCCAGCGCCTGCAGCGTGCGGAGGTCGCGCTTGAGCAGCCCCTTCGAGAGCCCCTCGTTGATGACGGCGATGACGTCCTTCTCGCGGCCCTCGGCGTTGAAGTACAGCGCGTAGAGCATCTCGTAATCGCGCGCCTCGGTGAACAGCCCGCGGCTGCGCGCGCCCTCGAGCAGGGCGATGGCGCGGTCGGTCTGCTCGAGGTCGAGGTAGGCCGACGCGATGTTGAGGACTAGGCGCTTGTCGTCGGGGGTCTGGGCGAGCAGCGCCTCGCCGACCTTCACCGCCTCGGCCGGCTGGTCGGCCTGCAGGTGCGCAGCCATCAGCAAGTTCTTCCACTCCGGCTTCGGCGGATTGGCGAAGCCGATGGCGCGCTTCAGCGCCTCGATGCCCTGCGGGTACTGCTCGGCCTGCAGGAACGCCCCGGCCAGCGCGTAGTGGATCTCGGCGTTCTCGGTCTTGGTCTCGCTGATCAGCCGCTGCAGCGTGGCGATGGCTGCATCCGCCTGTTCGTTGTTCAACTGCGACACGGCGAGGTTCTGCATCGCCGCGTAGTGCGCCTCGTTCTCGAGCCCGTTTTCGGCGATGGCGCGCTCGAGGAAGGCGATCGAGCGCGGCAAGTCGTCCAAGTCGGCACTGGCCGACGCGGCGACCTGCGCGGCGACGGACTTCTCGTACGCGTTGGCGCGCTCGTTGGCGAGGATCTCCTCGGCGATCTCCAGCGCGCGGGCCGGATCCTCGTCGTCGTTGAGCGCCTCGATCATCGCGTTCATGCGGCGCTGCAGGCGCGACGACACGCGGGCCTCGGGCTCCTCGCGGGTGGCGTTCGGGAAGACGGCGGCGCGCTCCTCGGCCTGGCCGCGGCGCTCGCGCTCGCCGCTGCGCGAACTCTGCGCGTCCACCGGCGCCGCGGCGAAGGCGGCGGTGAGCAGGGCGATGCCGACGAGGGCGTGGCGGGTGGTTGCCATGGGAGCTCCGGAGTCAAGCGGGTGGGCGAGGTTACTGCGTAGCGTGGCGCCGGCTCAAGCGAATCGGGCCTGAATCACGTTGCAAAATCGTGTCGGACGCGCGCGCTTGCACGCGTCGTTAACGAATGCGTCGTGAAAGCCGGAAGCGGGCGCGCGCTCAGCCGGTGGTCGGGAAGTTCGCCTTGGCGAACGCGACGCGCTCGGCCGGATCGGCGGCGCGCTGTCCGGCCGCGAGCAGCGCCTCGATCTTCTTCAGGCGCGGATGCAGGCCATTGGCGTTGGCCATCTGGATCGAGAGGCCCGGTCGCGCGTTGAGCTCGAGGATCATCGGGCCGTGGTCGCGGTCGAGCACGAAGTCGACCCCGATGTAGCCGAGGCCCGAGAGCTCGTGGCAGCGCGCGGCCATGTGCAGCAGGTCGTCCCAGCGCGGGATGACGAGGCCGACGATGGTGTTCTCGGTGTCGGGGTGGTCGCGGATGATTTCCGAGCCCCACACGCCGCGCTTCGTGGTGCCGGTCGGCAGGTCGATGCCGACACCGATCGCGCCCTGGTGCAGGTTGGCCTTGCCGTCCGAGAGGCGGGTCGGCAGCCGGATCATCGCCATCACCGGATAGCCCTGGAACACGATGATCCGCACGTCCGGCACGCCCTTGAAGCTGACGCGCTCGAAGACCGGATCGAACTGCACGCAGTACTCGACGAGCAGGTGGTCGGGCTGGCCGCCGAGCGAGAACAGGCCCGACAGGCCGTTGCTCAGGTGGTGCTCGAACTCCTCGCGCGGCATCAGCGAGCCGTTGGCGCGGCGGTACTTGTCGCCGCGGCGGCCGTGGATGACGAGGATGCCGTCGCCGC
>ERZ1066123.916-NODE-916-length-19523-cov-17.587477_pt1 | contig 19523 bp, 9 predicted proteins | sample MGYA00382770_ERZ1066123 | MGnify/ENA primary metagenome ERZ1066123 (study PRJEB33369, sample SAMEA5778353) | biofilm metagenome | biome: Industrial cooling water; feature: Water cooling tower basin; material: Biofilm | place: United Arab Emirates | collected...
GGGCGCGCACGATGCGCGCGATCGCCGCGCGCGGCCGGTCGCCCGCCGCCGCCGGCGTCGCCGATGCCGCCGGGGCGAGCCACGCCGCCGGCTGGGCGCGCCACCAGGTGTGCGCCGGGTCGCCGCGGTCGGGTGGGTTCGGCGCGACCGCCGGCATCGGCCGCTCGCGCCAGAGCGCCTCGCTCGACTCGATCACGAGCGCGATCGGCTGCGGCACCGCCTCGCCCGACCAGAGCACCTCGACGAGCGGATGCCGCGGCGCCGCCGGCGCGGGGAGTCCGGCCGCCTGGAACGCGGCGTCGAGCTGGTCGCCCGCGGGACGGTCGGGGAGCGTGTGCAACTCGGCCGGGACGTCGACGAGCCGCGCGCGCTGCGGCGCGAAGCGCACGAGCGACGCGAGCTCGTCGACGGTGCGGTAGCGCCCCGTGGTGAAGTTCGCGCGGAAGACGCGACGCTCGGCCGATCCCGCCACCGCGAGCACGTCGAGCAGGTAGTCGGTGCACGGCTCGAGGTCGTACGGCAGCGTGAGGACGACGTGGTGCGTGCGGCTCCCGTGCCCGGTCGTGCACGGGAGCCCGTCGAGCAGCGCGGTCGCCGCCTCGTGCCACGGCGTCATCACCGAGAGCGCCGCCGGCGCCTCGCGCAGGAGCGCCGCGTCGAGCGCGCGCGGGACGACGAGGTCGGCCCCCGGCGCGCCGCCGCCGGGTGGTGCCGGGTGGCGCCCGGAGGCCGAGCGCACGCGCACGCGCAGCTCCTCGCCGTAGGCGGCGAAGAGGTCGGTCACCTTCTGCGTCGCGAGCGCGAGCCGCAGCGGCTCGGCGCACAGCACCGCCGATTCGCCCGCGGCCGGCGCGGTGCAGAGGAGCCAGGGATCGAGGAAGGGCGGCGGGCTCGTCACCGGATCGGTCGCGAAGCGGAAGGCCTGCGCCCCGCCGGCGGGGACTTGCCACGCATCGTCGGGCGGCGCGCCGGGGCGCGCGTCCCCCTCGACGTACTGGTACTCCCACGCCACGCGCACCGTGTGCGTCGTGCCGGGGGCGAGCAGCGCGCGGTCGTCGGGATCCTGCGTCACCGCCTGCACGAGCGCGGCGCGATCCTCCTCGACGATCGTCCGGTCCCACGCCTCGCGCCGCCGCTCCGACGCCACCAGCCCCTCGACGGCGACGAGCCAGAACGGCAGCTGCACCCCGTCCTTGAGGAGCCGCCGCAGCTGGTCGCGACGGTAGCCGACCTCGATCTCCACGGTCCCCGCCGGCGGCTTCAGCGGCGCGATCGCGAGCAGGAGCGAGCGACGCTCCATCGCCGCCCGCGCCGCCATGCGCCCCGCGCGCTCGACAGGGTTCGCCCACGGCCCGCCGCCGTCGGTCCACGGCGCCGGCACCGGGTTCGATGACGACACGAACGCCCCCGGATCGATCGCGGCGTCGCCGAGCACCGCACCGGCGGCGTCGCGGAAGCGGCAGGTGAGCGCCGTGACCAGGCTCCGGTCGACGAGCAGCGCGAGGCGCACCTCGACGAACCCCGCGGCGGCGCGCAGCAGGAGCGAGCAGGCGAGCGACGACGGCGTGAACGCGCGCGCCGCGCGCGCACGCGCCACCAGCTCGCGGTCCTCCGGCGCGCCGAACGGGGCCGGCTCCTCGGTGTCGTGCACCGGCGAGCGCAGGATCCGTCCCTCGCACGCGAGCGCGCCCTGCGACAGGTCGCGGTCCCACGCGCGCGCGACGAGCGTCGCGGGGACGTCGGCGAGCGGGCGTCCGTCGGCAAGGAGCGCGATCGCCGCGCGGAGCGCGTCGTCGCCCTCGAGCGCGGCGGTGCGGCCGTAGCCCTTGGGGAGCCCGTTCGCCCACTGCTCGAGGCGCGTCACCGGCTCGAAGCGCTTGTCGGGGCACGGCACCGCGTCACCGACGACGCGCGCGGGCTCGGTCCCCTGCACGCGGTCGGCGGCGCCGTCGCCCGTACGCCACCGCTCCCGCACTTCGAGGGGCGCGGTCACCGGCACGCTCCGCACCGTCCCCGGCGGATCGGGCCACGGCACGGGCGCGAGCGTCCACCCCGCGGGTGACGCGCCGGTGGGAGCGCCGTCGAAGGTCCAGAGGACGCGCGTCGGCGGCGCGACCTCCGCGCACACGTGCCCCCACTGCTCCGTGACCGTCCGCGTGAGCTGCTCGCCCACCGGCACCGCGCGCGGGAAGGGTGTCGGGAGCCACGACAGCAGCGCGAGCGCCGCGCCGCGCTCCGGCTCGGAGAGATCGCCGAGCTTCCACCACGTCGCGGGCGTCTTCCCGCCCGCCGCCGGCACGAGCGCGCCCTCGAGCGTCACCGACGTGACGCGGTAGCACCACCACCCCGCGCCGCGCCGCACCCACGGGTCGGCCGCGAGCCCCGGCGTGCCGTGCGCGACGCCGCCGAGCACCACGTCGCCCGGCGCGACCGCCGGCGGCACCGCGAACTGCACGACCGGGATCGCGTCGAGGGGGACGACGGGGAGCGGGCGCGGGTCGTCCGCGGCGCGCGCCTCGGCGAGCGCGCCGTCGATCGCGCGGTCGGTCGCCGTCCCCTCGACGAGCGCGGGCGAGCGGCTCACCAGCGTGACGCCCGCGACCAGCGGCGACGGCGCGGGCGGCGCGATCACGTCGCCGCCGATCACCAGCTCGACGCACCCCTCGATCTCGAAGAAGAGCAGCTCGACGCGGCCGCAGGCGCGCCCGTGGATCCGCGACGTCTCGACGTACCGTGGCGCGCCGTCGGGCCCCGGGGTCTCCGGGCGGCGCCCCACCGTCACCGTGAGCTCCGCCGACGCGCCGATCCCCACGACCCAGAGCCGCAGCTCGCCGCGCGCGACGATCCGCCCCGCGATGAAGAACGGGTCGAACGCGACGAGCGCGTCGAAACCCGCCGCCGCCTCGAAGTAGAGCCCGACGGCCTTGCTCCCCATCAGCACCGCGCTGACGTGGAAGCCGACCGCGATCGTGAGCCCGGTCGTCGTGACGCCGAGCGCGGGGTGCGTGAGCCCGTTGCCCTGCACCATCAGGTAGCCGGTGCCGGTGAAGACGTCGAGCACCTGCACCGTCACCGGCTCGGCGAGGCTGCCGATGTGGACGAACCACTCCTGCGGCGCGTTCGCATTGAAGAACGCCGTCACCGGGACGCGCAGCCGCAGCAGCGACTCGATCGTGTAGGCGGCGACGATGCCGATGGTGATCGTGCCGCGGCCGATGTCGAGGTCGAGGACGGCGAGGAAGGTCGCGCTCTGCGCGCTGTCGAGGACCGGCGGGAGCTTGAGCACGTCGGCCTGCATCACGAGCAGGAGCCGCGGCCCGGGCACCTCGATCAGCACGATCCCCTTGAGGTGCAGCACGAAGCCGCCCTCGACGGTGCCGAGGAGCATCCCCGCCGCGACGGCGAACGCGCCCGGCGTGAGCGTCCACCCCTGCGGATCCATCACGTTGCCGGGGCGCGCGAGCTGCGTCTCGAGCCAGCGCAGCGCCCTGGGCTCGGCCAGCCCCTCCTCGCGGCGCGCGTAGTTCACGCCCACGCCGCCCATGAAGCCGTAGATCCCGAGCCCCGACTGCCCGAGCGGGAGCGGGACGGGGAACTGCACCTCCGCGCCGACGAGCACGCCGGTGACGCCGCGCACCGGGTCGGTCTCGACGGCGAGCACCGCCGAGACGCGGATGTTGACGGGGGAGATCGTCAGGTCGAACGCGCCCTTGAAGCCGCCGGCGGTGAGCTCGACGTAGCCCTTGCCGTGGAGCGTCCCGGGCACCTCGAGCGACGCCCCCAGCTTGGTGAGCTGCGGCAGCTCGGGCTGGTCGAGGCGCAGCCGCGCGCGCACCGTCTCGATGGTGACGATGCCGAGATCGACGGCGATCCCCAGCTCGACCTCGAGGTAGGTCGGGTTGTCGCGCGAGACGCGGACGCCGAAGATGCGCAGCAGCGCGTCGAGCGGCGGCTGCGCCACCAGCGCGCCGGCGGGGATGTCGAGCGCGTAGCCGCGCGCCGGGTCGAAGACGGGGAGCGGGACGTACTCCACGACCCCGTCGCTCCGCGGGCGCGAGTGCCACGTGCTCCGCACGCCGGTCGCCTTGTAGCGCGCGCTCACCGGCCGGTCGTCCGGGACGCGGATGATCGCGAGGTCGAAGGCGAAGCGCGTCTCGACGTCGAGCAGCAGGCTGACCGTCGTGGTGCGCGGCCCGCTCCCGTCGGCCGGGTCGACGAGGCCGTCGGTGATCACGAGCTCCGCCCCGTGCAGCGTGAGCGACCGCGTGCGCAGGATGTTGGCGCCGCCGATGGCCACCGCGGCCGCCGCGCCGACGCCGAGCGGGACGAGCTCCCCGGCCCGCGGGTTGGGGGGCGTCACGGCGGCGAGGAGCGGCGAGAGCGTCGCGACGGCGCCGAGGATGTTCACCCCGCGCGCGTCGGCGGCGGTGTTGTCGATGCGATGGAGCCCGTCGGTGTCGCCGTCGGCGGCGCGCAGCTCGGCCGTCACCTCCCACGACGAGCGGTCCTCGGCGATGCGCAGCCGCACCAGGAAGCGGGTGATGCCGTCGAGCGGGTTCGTCCGCGGCGGGACGACCGCCCCCGGCGACGCGGCGCCGAGGCGCTGCTCGGCGGCGGTGTGCACGTCGAACTCGCCGTACACCTCGCACCGCACGAACGTCCCGCGCACGAGCTCCACGCGCACGCCGATCTTCCGGAAGCAGTCGGGCACGGGCGCGCGCGTCGGCTCGGGATCCGGGTCGGGAAGCTCGATCGCCACGCGGCTGCAGCGCACGGTCGCGGTGTCGGTCGTCGACACCGGCCCCGAGGTCGCGCGCGCGCGCCACCATCCGCTCGCCGGCTCGGCGGGCTCCGCCCGCGCCGGCGCGAAGCCGTGCGCCGTGCCGAGCACGAGGCGCGAGGGATCGACGCCGACGTACTTGAGCAGCTCCGCCAGCGCGTTCCGGCGCCGCGCGCTCAGGTCGACGTTGTACTCCGCGTCGCCGCCGTCCTCGTACGACGCCCACCCCTCGACCGTCCACGTCGCCGACGGGCCCGCCGCCGCGAGCTGCGCGGCGATCGGCGGCGCGAGCGTCGTCGTCGCCCCCGCCGTCACGAGGAAGGGGGGCGCCGCGCCGAAGGCGCCGCGCTCGGCGGCGCGCGCGGCCCGCACGTTCTCGGGATTCGTCGCCCAGCGCTGCAGCGCCGCGTAGCGATACCCGCCCCCGGGATCGCGCGCCGAGAGCGGGACCGTGACGTCGTACGCGCCGTTCATGCGCGAGGCCTGGGGGCGATCGAAGAGCATGTAGCATTCGATCGTCACGGGGGCGGTGCGCGTGCGCGTCGCGGTCACCGTCACGGTCGCTCCCGCCGCCACCGGCACCGTCGCCGTCGCCCCGCTCGCGCTCCCGCCGCTCCAGCTCCACGCGATCGTCCCGGTCGCCTCGCGCCCGTCGGGCTCGAGCGCCCGCAGCGTGACCGTCGTCGCGGTCGACGCGACGCGCTCGACGCGCAGCGCCGATGCCGCCCCCGTTGGCAGCACCGCCACCGGCGGCGCACCCGACGGCGCGGCCCCCGCGGGCGTCGCGCGCGGCGTCACCGTCACCGCCCGCGTCGTCTCGCCGCCGATGCCGTCGCGCACGCGCACGCTGAACTCGCGCGACGTGCTGCCGGCGGGGAAGTTCACCGTCGCGCGGTCGGTCGAGGCGATCGTCGTCCCCGGCGGCGACTGGATCGTGTACGTGTACGGTGCGAGGCCGCCGCCGGCGTCGACCAGCAGCGTCGAGCCGGGCGGCGCCGCCACGGTCGCGGGGGCGGTGCCGTCGGCGACGCCGATGAACTCCCCCGTCGGCGTGCGCAGCCGCAGCCGCACCTGCGGCGCCGCCCCGCGGTTGACCACCTCGGCCTCGACGAGCCCCGTCACGCCGGCGTGCGCGCCGATCCCGATCCAGAAGTCGCGCACCCCCGCGCTGACGGCGAGCCCCTCGAGCCCGCTCGGTGCGACGAAGAGCCGCGCGTCCGGGAGATAGAGCCCCTGCCACTCGCCCGGCATCGCCCGCGCGCCGGCCGGCACGCCGCCCGGCCCCGCGGTCCCCGAGAGGTCGAGCACCGCGGTGCGGAAGGCGAAGCCGACGACGTCGCCCGGGCCGATGAGCGCATACGGCGGCTCCATCGTGGTGAACTCGTACAGCCGGTCCGGGGGCGTGCCCGCACCGGTGCTCGCGGCGAGCAGCTCGACGCCGAGCGCGCCGCCGTCCGGGCGCAGCAGCTGCACGCGGAGCGCCGGGAGGTGGAAGCGCACCGCGGGGTGCGCCGGGTCGGCGCGCAGCATCCCGGTCGCGTCGAGCATCGCGCCGCGCAGAAACGGCAGCCGCACGATCGCGCGCGGCGTCGTGAGGATCACGCGCACGGTGCCGTCGGGTGCGCCACCGGGTGCGTCGAGCCGCAGGCCGAGCTCGACGTCGACGTTCGGGTCGGGGAACTCGATCAGCGTCGCCGAGCCGGCGGCGGCGCCCGGCGCCCCTCGCGAGACCTGCCCGGTCGCCGGATCGACGGCGAGCGGATCGGTGCCGCCGAGCGAGGTCGTCCAGATGCGCCACGTCGTGCCGTCGCTCTCGGTGCGCTCGGTGCCGGCGAGCGGCGGCGGCACCGGCACCGCCTGCAGCAACGGCTCGAGCGACGCGAGCGCGCCACCCTGCCTGGCGGATGCCGGCAGCAGATCCCAGAGCGTTGACATCGTCGTCGACCTCGTCGGGGGATACGGGCGTTCCGGCCGCGAACATCGGGTCCGCTCCCACGCCGCGCAAGCGTGCACGACCATGCACGATGCAGCGGTGGAAGCGACCTCGGCGTGCGCTCACGCTCGTCATGCGCACGACGCGGATGCGCGCGGATGCGCCGTGGCGTGCCGTGATGCGGCGTGATGCGGCGTGATGCGCCATGACGCGCCGTGACGCGCCGTGACGCGCCGTGACGCGCCGTGATGCGCCGTGAGGCGCCGTGAGGCGCCGTGACCGCGACGTTCGGTGTCGTGACGTGCCCGGACGTGCAGCGCCGCGTCAGTAGCCGCGCGCGCGATCCACGATCGTCCGCGGCACCTCCCTACGCTCGATCGCCGCCAGCGTCTCCACCACGCCCTCGATCGTCGCGTCGGCCGTGCTCGGCCCCGACACGTGCGGCGACACCATCACCCGCGCGTCACCCCACAACGGCGACCCCTCGGGCAGCGGCTCCGTCTCGAAGACGTCGAGCGCGCACCCCGCGAGCCACCCCGCGTCGAGCGCGGGGACGATCGCCGCCTCGTCGACCAGCGCGCCGCGCCCCGCGTTGAGCAGCAGCGCGCCGCGGCAGCGCGCGAGCACGTCGCCCGCCACGAGGCCGCGCGTCGCCGGCGTGAGCGGCGCCGCGAGCACGAGCACGCGTGCGTCGCCCACCACGTCGCCCAGCGCCGTGTACGGCGCGAGTTGCGTGAACACGCTCGGGGTGCCGTGCGCCGGTCGCGCCTCGCCGCTCCGCGAGACCCCCGTCACCGGGCAGCCGAGCGCCGCGAAGGCGCGCGCCACGTGCGTGCCGACGTCGCCCGTGCCGACGACGAGCACCGGTGCCCCCGCGAGCAGCGTCGGCTCGCACTCGCGCACCCAGCGCCGCGCGCGCTGCGCCGCCTCGAGCTCGCGCCAGCGCTGCGCGAAGGCGAGCGCGCGCGACAGCGCCCACTCGGCGATCGGCGGGCCGAACGACTCGGTCGTGCGCGTCAGCAGCACGCCGTCGGGGAGCGCGCCGGGCGCCATCCACCCGTCGACGCCGGCGCCGGTGCAGTGGACCCAGCGCACCGCCCCCATCGTCGGCGTCGCGGGGCGCCGGAAGCCGACGTAGCCCTCGGCCCACTCGAGGAGCGCGGGGGTGACGTCGCCCGGGCGCGCGCCGCGCAGCGCGAGGTCGGGGCGACGGGCCGCGAGGCGCGCGCACCAGTCGGCGTGGGCATCGTGCGCGACGAGGAGACGGCGCGGCGGCGGCGGCGGGAGCGGGGGCGACGGCACGCGCACGACGTTCGCACGCGACGCACGGGTGCGGGAGGGGCGGGCGGCGCGGCGGTGCGGCGGCGCGGCCCTTGTGCGCGAGGTCGCGGCACACGTACGTCGGCACGGGCGCGTGGCACCCCGGTCGCGCCTCCCCTTCCCGTCCGCGTGTCATGCCGAACCATCACGTCGCGTCGCCGCACGTCGCCCGGTCACGCCCTGCCGCGCGCACCGCGCGGCACTTGATCGTCGTCGCGGCCGCGCCGCTCGCCCTCGCTCTCGCCGGCTGTCGCACCGCGACGCGTGCCGATGTCGCCGGCGAGTCGCCCGCCGCGCCCTGCCGTCCCGACACGGCCGTCGTCGCGCGCCTGCAGCGCCTCGTCGACAGCGTCCACGCGGCGCGCCCCGACGCGCGCGGCGTCGCGCTCCACGCGATCGCGCCGGCACGCTGCGTCGCGCGCACCTTCGTCGCCGGCACGACCGGCGCCCCCGACGGCGCCCCGCTCGTCGCCGGCACGCCGGTGCGCATCGCGAGCAACACGAAGCCCTACGTCGCCGCGGCGGTGCTGCGCCTGGTCGAGGAGGGGCGCGTCGCGCTCGACGACCCGATCGAGCGGCACCTGTCGGCCGAGCACCTCGCGCTGCTGCGACAGGGCGGCTACGACCCCGCGGCGATCACCGTGCGCCACCTGCTCACGCACACCGGTGGCCTCTTCGACCACGCGCAGGACGAGGAGGGGTACATCGGCGCGATCCGGCGCGACCCCGCGCGGCGCTGGACGCGCACCGACCAGCTTCGCCACGCGGTCGTGCGCGGCCGCCGTCTCTCGCCCCCCGGCACCGCGTTCAGCTACTCCGACACCGGCTACATCCTCCTCGGCGAGCTCCTCGAGCGCGTCACCGGCCGCCCGCTCGCCGCCGCGCTGCGCACGCTCCTCGACTACGACCGCCTCGGCCTCGCGTCGACCTGGCTCGAGTCGCTCGAGCCGGCGCCCGCCGGCGCGCCGCCGCGCGCCCACCAGTGGTTCGGTGCCGACGACACCTTCGACTGGAGCCCGACGATCGACCTGTACGGCGGCGGTGGCCTCGTCGCGACGGCGCGCGACATGGCGGTCTTCACGCGGGCGCTGCACACGGGCGCCGTCTTCCGTCGCCCGGAGACGCGCGCCCTGCTGCGGACGAGCCCCGTGACGCCGGCCGCCGGGAGCCGCATGCGCTACGGCATCGGCACGATGGAGCGCACCGTCGCCGGCACCCTCGTGCTCGGCCACTCGGGCTTCTGGGGGACGGTCGCCCTCCACGCCCCCGACGCCGACGTCACGCTCGCGACCTTCGTGCTGCACTCGGGTGCCGCACGCGCGCTGGCGACGCTCGAGCGCGAGGCGCTCGCGGCGCTGCGCGACACGACCGCCGCACGCACCCCCTAGCGCGCGACGCTGGCCGGGCTCGGCGTCGCCGACCCCAGGACGAATGGTGCGCCCCCGCGTGGAACGCGGCGTGCACCGCCATCACGCGGCGATGGCCGGCGCGCGCGGGGCGCGCCGCGCACGCGACACGCCCGCGCGGCGGGCGACGACGGGAGGCGCGATGGCGGCGAAGAAGAAGGCGAGCGGCACGACGTCGCTCCGCAAGGGGACGAAGGTCTCGTGGAGCACCTCGCAGGGCGAGACGCACGGCGTCGTCGAGCGGAAGCTCGTGGCGCGCACGCAGGTCGAGGGGCATGAGGTCGCGGCGTCGAAGGACGACCCGCAGTACCTCGTGCGCAGCGACAAGACCGGGAAGACGGCCGCGCACAAGCCGTCGGCGCTCCGCAAGCGGAGTTGACGCGCGCGCATGTGCCCCGCGGTGCGCATCGCGTCGCGCACCGCGAGGCGCGCCGCGCGCCCCGTCACCCGTCACTTCAGCGGCGGCACCTCGATCGTCCGCCCCGTGCGCGCCGCCTCGTAGACGAGCTCCATCAGCCGCACGTCCTGCAGCCCCTCGGCCCCGGTGCCGTGGCGCGGCTCGCGGTCCTCGCGGATCGCGCGCGCGAACTCGTCGACCTCGCCGGTGAACTGCGCCGACGACTCGCCGAGCGTCGGCTCCTCGCGCCCCGCCTTCGTGCGGATCACGAGGCGGTTCCCCTCGTACTCGGTGGCCGGCGAGAGGTCGAGCGAGGCGCGCTCGCCCATGACCTGGATCCGCTTCACCGTCGCGTGGTCGTAGCTCGAGGTGCAGTGCGCGATCGCCCCCGACGGGAAGCGCATCGTCCACGCGATCCCCTGCTCGACGTCGATCGGCGCGCCGCCGGGGCCGGGCGCCCCCGGCGGCTTGCGGAAGGTCGCCTCGATCGCGACCGGCTCCTCGCCGGTGAGGTAGCGCGCGCCGTTCAGCGAGTAGATGCCGATGTCGTAGAGCGAGCCGCCGCCGGCGAGCGCCGCCTGCGCGCGCCACGCGTCGCGCGGCACCGACGGCTCGAGCGGGCGCCCGTGATCGGCGATCACCTGCCGGATCGCCCCCGCCTCGCCCGCGCGCAGCCGCCGGATGGCGTCCGCGTTGTGCGGCTCGAACGGCGCGCGGTAGGCGATCATCAGCTTCCTCCCCGCCTGCGCGCACGCGTCGATCATCCGCCGGCACTCGGCGCTCGTCACCGCCATCGGCTTCTCGCAGAAGACGTGCTTCCCCGCGCGCGCGGCGCGCACCGCGTACTCGGCGTGCAGCGCGTTGGGGAGGACGATGTAGACCACGTCCACCGCCGCGTCGTCGCGCAGCCGGTCGAACGCGTCGTAGCCGTACACCGACGCCGGCGCCACGCCGTACGCCGCGGCGACGCGGCGCGCCTTCTCGGCGTTGCCGCTCACGAGCGCCGTCACGCGGTTGTGCGCGCTGCGCGCGATCGCGGGGAGCATGTGGTTGATCGCGAAGTCGCCGAGGCCGACGACGGCCCAGCCGAGCCGCCGGTCGGGGGGCTCGGGGAGCGGGCGCTCGAGCGTCGGCATCGGGCGGCCGACGGCGGCCGGGGGGGCGTCGTGCGCCGGCGTCGCCGGGCGCGTGTGCGCGCCGTCGGCGGCGTGCGTGGTGGCGGCGTGCGTGGTGGCGTCGTGCGGCGCGTCGTCGCGCGGCGCGTGCGGCGCGCGGTCGAACGCCGCGAGCGGCGAGGCGAGCGCGCCGAGCCCGGCGACGGCGACGCCGGTCGTCGCCATGAAGTCGCGGCGCGTCACGCCGCCCGTCGCATCGATCCGCATCCGCCCCTCCCGTCGGTGACGCCGCGCCCCCGCGCGGCGACCTGTGGGGGGCAGGTTCCGTTCCGCGATCGGCGCGCGACGCGTGCGCCGTCGCGCGCACGCTCAGCGCGCAAGGCCGAGCACGTAGCGGATCCCCGGCGCCGACGCGTCGGTGAGGACGAGCCACCGCCCGCCCGGCACGACCTCGAGGTGCGCGTGGAAGGTGTCGGTCGCGCCGCGGAAGCGGTTCGTCAGCGACAGCTCCCAGTTCCCCCGCATCGTCCAGCGCCCGCGGTACTCCTGCTGGTTCACCGAGGTGACGGCGCCGAGCGACTGCGCGATCCCCTTGTGCTCGCTGCGGTAGGAGCCGTCGGCCTCGAGCCAGAACTGCGCGCTCACCGTCGCCCCCGACATCCCCGCGTAGCCGCCGGTCGCGGTGTAGTACAGGTGCGTGTACGCCCCCGACGCCTCGCTCCAGTGCCCCGCGAGGTCGGCCGGCGCGACGGCGAAGCGGTTGTAGCCGACGAGCCGCTCGAGGTCCTGCGGGTTCGGGAAGGCGGCGCGGAAGGTGGCGCGGTCGCGGGCGCGCACGACGATCGCCGCGCCCCCGGCGGGCGTCTTGTGGACGAGCATCGCGACGTACGCCGCCCCGCCCCCCTGCTCGGTGACCTCGGCCTCGCGGTAGTCCACCTGCATGTACTGCAGCTCGGCCGCCCGATCGTCGGTCGCGCCGACGCGCCACCGCGACGCGACCTCGCGCTCCCAGAACCAGCCGGTCACGTCGCGCCGCATCGCGTCGTCGAAGGGGATGCGCACGCCGATGCGCCCCGCGATCGCCCCCTTCGCGATCGACACCGAGCCGTCGCCCGCGTCGTCGGTCGCGACCCAGCCGTCGTCGAAGTTGGTGGTGGTGAAGGCGAAGCGTCGCGGCCCGGACGGAGCGGAGCGCGCGGGAGCCGCCGGCGCGGCGGCGACCTCGCGACGCGCGGGCGGTGAGGCAGCGGGCGTCGTCGGTGCGGATGCCGGCGTCTGGGGTGAGGTGTTCGCCGCCGCCGCCGCGGGTGCACGCGTGGCCTCGGGCGTGGACGTGGTGACCGCGACCGGTCGCGTCGGCGTGCCGCGCGTCGCCGCGCCGAGGTAGAGCCAGGCGTCGTTCGGGCGCGGGGTGACGACGGCGAGGACGTGCCGGTCGCCGCGCGAGAGCCACGCGAAGCGGTCGTCGCCGTCGGGCTGCGTGGGCCCGACCGTCCACCCCGCGGCGGCGAAGCGCGCGAGCGTCGCGTCGACGAGGTCGGGGCGATGCACGAGGCGGTACAGCTCGGGCGATGGCGCGTCGGCGAGCGCGCCGCCGCTCTTGTTCGCGACGTCGGCGAGGACGACGCGCGCGGCGAGGCGCTTGAGCATCCCGCGATCGGCGCGGGCGCCTTCGGGGAGCGTGACGCCGGTGAGCGGCGAGACGACGGGTGCGGCGGCCGGCGCCTGCGCCGCGAGCGGCACCGGCACGAGGAGCGCGAGGGCGACACCGACGGTCGCGACCGCGAGCAGCGGGAGGATCGCGCCCGCGACGGCGTGCGCCGCGCGACGGCCGGTGACGGGGGCGGAGGGACGCGAGCGCGGCATGGGGGGCGGGAGACGTGACGACGGTGGCCGGGGTCCGAGCGACCGGACATCGCCGGTCGCCCTTGGCGGAGCGACGTCGGCACGCGACGGATCGTCTCGCCGCGGGCGTGCGTGCGTGCGATGGCGCGACGACCGGCGGGCGGTATGTCCGGTGATGCGCGCGGCGATGGGCGCCGGCGATGGGCGCCGGCGATGGGCGCGGGCGATGCGCGTGATGGGCGCGGGCGATGCGCGCCATGCCGGGCGCGGTGCTGCGCACGGTGCGGCGAGCGGTGCCGGCGCGATTGCCGCGACGTGCCGCCCCGCAGAGCTTTGCGGGTGGCGCGCACGCGCGCGCCGTTCCTCCCCTCCCCCGATCCGCCCTCGTCTCCTCCGGAGCCGTCATGCCGTTCGCTCGACCCCTCGCCCCCGCGCCCCGCCGTCGCCTCGTGGCGCCGGTCGTCGCCATGCTCCTCTCGGCCGCCACCGCCGGCACCCTCGCCGCGCAGGGCCACGCCGGCCACCACGCCCCCGCCGCGGCGAAGAAGGGCGACTCGACGCACGCCCACGGCGGCGCCGAGGGGCACCACGCCCTCCCGTGGAAGGCGCTCGACGCCTACCACACGGTGATGGCCGCGAGCTGGCACCCGGCCAAGGACCGCAACGACCTCGCCCCCTTCCGCGCGAAGGCGACCGAGCTGGTGACCGCGGCGCGCGCGCTGACGGCCGAGCCGGTGCCGGCGGCGTGCGGCGGCCCGGCGAGGACCGCGCAGGTCGAAGCGCTGGTGCGCGCGTCGGAGGAGGCGGCCAAGCTCGCCGCGCGCCGCGACGTGGCCGACGCGCCGCTCAAGGCGGCGCTCAAGACGGCGCACGACCGGTTCCACGCGGTGGAGGAGGGGTGCGGGGGGCAGCACTGAGGTGACGCGACGCGGGCGCCGGTTTCACTTGCCGTGCGGAACGTGAAAGTCGGTGGGCGTTCCGGGCCCGTCGCGTTGCATTTCCGGGTCGTCGTGGCGATCCGGTGACCGGTACGACGCGAAGCGCCGCGCTCCGTGGGACGGAGTGCGGCGCTTCGACGTGGACGGTCGGAACACGAACGCTGCATGGGGTCTCGACGCCCGAGCGGTGGGCGTGCCTGTCCCCGCTACCCGTGCGCTCCGGCGCGACTCGACCCTGACGCAGGCGTCGACGCTAGCGGGATCGTGGATCGACCTCCGGCCGAGGTCGCGGGATCTCGGCCACGCACCGTTGCCAGAACGCGTCGGCATCGAGCTCCGGCATGTGGAGAACGCAGAAAGACTTCACATCGCGCTCCATGACGGGCGTCGCTTCGGAAGTACGTGTAGCACACCTGGTCGACGAGGACGGTGAAGACCGGCCGCATGTTTCCGCGCAGGGCGCTCGCGCGTATTCGGAGTGCGGACCTCGAGGTGTACCGCCCCGATCCCGTGCTCCAGCGCTGTCGCCCGATGCGCCTCGCCACACCCGCCCTCTTCCGACTCGTCCTTCGTCGCGCTCCATTCGCCGCACGGCTCGACCGCGACCAGCTGACGCTCATGCGCCGCGTCGGCAACGCACGGCTCGACCGTGGCGACGTCCGGAGCGTGGTCGCGACATCGGGCTGGTGCTGCGACACCCTTCGCGTCGAACTCGCATGCGGCTCGATCCACGCCCTGCGCGGCCTGCCCAAGGGCACCGGACACGTCGCCGCGCGCCTCTGGCAGGCATGGGGCGTCGTGCCGCATGCCCGACAGGCCGTGGACGCATTCAGGGCCCTGCTCGATCGTGATGCGTACGTCAATCGTGCCGCACTCGACGCCTGGTGCGACGAGTGGCGAGCGCTCGGCTCGCGGCTCCCCGCCGGTCTCGACGACCTGCCGATGACGGACGACGAGCGGCGAACGCTCGAGGACTGCCGCCGTTATGTCTCCGACGCCCATGGGCTCGTCGAGGCGCGCAACGACGCGTTCGTCCGGCGGAAGATGGCGGAGCACGCCGAGTGGTTCGCGTCGGCCGGCGGCCGGTACGGTCTCAGCGCCGAGCAGCAGGAGGCCATCCTGCGCGACGAGGACAACGTGCTGGTGGTGGCCGGGGCGGGCACGGGCAAGACGAGCACCGTCGCCGGGAAGGTCGCGTACCTGCTGCGGACCGGGGCCGCGCAGCCCCATCAGATCCTGGCGCTCTCGTTCACGAAGAAGGCGACAGCCGAGCTGGCCGCACGCCTCGCCACGCTGCCGGGGCTCGAGACCGCGGCGTCCGCGGTGCGGGTGGCCACGTTCCACGGACTCGGCGTGGAGATCGTCGCGCGGGCGGACGGGGCGCGTCCGTCGCTCTCCCGCTTCGCCGACGACCCGCGCGCACTGGTGGCGGCGATCCGCGGATACCTGCACGATCTCGCTCGAGACAGGGCGACGCGGGAGGATCTCGTGCAGTTGTTCGCCTACTACCGGTACCCGTTCCGCTCGCCGTTCGATTTCGAGACGGGCCATGCGTACCACCAGTACCTCCGCAACCACGACATGCGGACGCTCAAGGGCGAGCGGGTCCGGAGTCACGAGGAGGTGATGATCGCCAACTGGCTGTTCCTGCAAGGCGTCCGGTACGAATACGAGCGGCCGTACCCGCACCCCACGGCGACCGTCCGCCACCGGCAGTACCGGCCGGACTTCTACCTGCCCGACTTCGACGTGTACCTCGAGCACTTCGGGGTCGATCGCGAGGGGAGGACGGCCCCTTGGATCGACAATGCCGAGTACCGCGAGGGCATGGAGTGGAAGCGCGCGACGCACCACAAGTTCGGCACGCGGCTCGTCGAGACGTTTTCCCACGAGCGGATGGACGACGTCCTCTTCGAGGCGCTGGAGGCAAAGCTCCGGGCAGCCGGCGTCACGCTCGGAACCGCATCCGCCACCGACGTGCTCGCGGCGACCGAGAACACGAGCGTCGCGGACCCCGTCACGCGGCTGCTCGCGACGTTCCTCAACCTCTACAAGGGCAACCTGTGGACGATGGCGGAAATCGAGCATGCCGCGTGCACACCGCGAGGTTCCCGAGGGGCGGGCGATGACGCGCGGCGCGCGCTCGCCTTCCTTCGCGTCTTCAGGCACGTCCTCGCGCGATACGAGGCGGACCTGGCCGCCGTGCGCGAGATCGACTTCAACGACATGATCGCGCTCGCGACGGAGCGCGTCGCCTCCGGACGCTTCACCTCCCCGTGGACGCACGTCATCGTCGACGAGTTCCAGGACCTGTCGCGGGGCCGGGCACGGCTCCTCAAGGCGTTGCTCGCGCAGGTGCCGGACCGACGGCTCTTCTGCGTCGGGGACGACTGGCAGAGCATCTATCGATTCACGGGCAGCGACATCGAACAGATGCTCGCCTTCCGCGAGGAGTTCGGTGCCACGCGACGCTGTGACCTGACCTCCACGCATCGATTCAACCGCGAACTGCTCGCCGCGAGCTCCCTGTTCGTGCAGGCGAACCCGCGGCAGCTGCGGAAGACACTCGCGGCCGGCAGGTCGCTCGGCGGGCCCGCCATCGAGATCCTCGCGAGCCGCCCGGACGAGGACGCCGAGCGCACGCTCGACCGGGCGCTGACCCGGATCGCGTCGCACGTGGCGAAGGAGCGGGTGTCGTCCGGCGCCGAGGCACCCGCCGACAGGCCGACCGTGCTGGTGCTCGGACGCTACCACGCGAGCAGGCCGACCGGATGGACGCGTCTCGTCCGCCGTCACGAGGAGCTGGCGCTCTCGTTCATGACGGTGCACGCCGCCAAGGGGCTCGAGGCGGATTACGTGGTGGTGCTCGACGTCGTGTCGGGGCGCATGGGCTTCCCCTCGGAGATCGTCGACGACCCCGTGCTCGACCTCGTGCTCGCCGGGACCGGGGCGTACCCGCACGCCGAGGAGCGGCGGCTCTTCTACGTCGCGTTGACGCGGGCGCGCATGCGGTGCCTCGTGGTGACCGCGGAAGATCGCAGGTCCCGCTTCGTTGAGGAACTCGAAGGGACCGCGTACCACGCCTGGGTCACGTCCGCCGACGGCCCGACCGCCGGCACCACGCTCGCCACCTGTCCGACGTGTCGTGGTGGGCGCTTGATGCGACGGGACGGTGAGTTCGGGACGTACTGGCGGTGCAGCAACCATCCGTACTGCGAGGGGAAGGCGCGCCGGTGCCCCGCGTGCAGGGCCGGCCCGCTCGTGCGTGACGGCCATCGCTTCCGGTGTCGGATGACCGCGTGCGGCCACGTCGCCGCCGTGTGTCCCGCCTGCCGCGTGGGCGCGCTCGTCGAGCGCGACGGGCGCTTCGGTCCGTTCCTCGGCTGCACCGAGTGGCGTCCCGATGCGGCGACGCCGTCGTGCGACTACTCGCGGAAGGTCGCCCGCGCACTGGCGGCGAGCGTCCCTCGGCGGTAGCGGCGCTCGGGGCCATCGTGGACGTGTCGGTCGCGCAGGTCTCGACGCGTTGCCGATCGCCCGAGTCGCGTGCGGCTGCGGCTCCGGCGGCGACTCGCCTCGGCGCCATCAGCCCGCTCGTGTCGCCCGTCATGCGCATTCCGACGCCCAGGCTGGGGTGCGGGAGAGCGATGCCGTACCCACGGCACATTCGAGACGGCACCCACGAGTGCCATGCGGGGCGAGCGCCGAGGCCGAACACGAAGCGCCGCGCTCCGAGGGACGGAGCGCGGCGCTTCGCGTCGTGCAGTGGCCAGGGAGGGAATCGAACCCCCGACACGCGGATTTTCAGTCCGCTGCTCTACCAACTGAGCTACCTGGCCGACGAGCCTCGAAAGCTAGCCGCCCCACCCGGGCGCGGCAACGGCCCGGCCCGGCGCCCGCGCCCCTCACCCCAGCGCCGCCGGCCGCGTGCCGTGCGCCGCGGTGATGATCGACTTGATCCCGCCGCGCACCGCGAAGTCGCCCTTCACCTCGAACCACGTCGGCCGCGTCACCGCCACCAGGTCGTCGAGGATCCGGTTCACCGCCCGCTCGTAGAAGATCCCGTCGTTGCGGAAGCTCCAGAGGTAGAGCTTGAGGCTTTTGAGCTCCACGCACACGTCGCCCGGGACGTACGTCAGGTACATCGTCGCGAAGTCCGGCGCCCCCCCCTCGAGCAGCTTGAGCTCCTGCGCGTCGGTCTCCACGCCCCCCAGCGGGCAGAGCGAGGTGAACTCCGGGCAGACCATGTGGATCTCGTAGGCCCGCCCGGGATACGGGTTCGGGAAGGTCTCGAGCAGTTCCGGCTTCGGCATCGGGTGTCGTCTCGTGGCGGTGCGAGCGCGCAATCTACCTCGGCCTGCCACCGGGCTGTCCGGTGCGTCGTCGGCATCTCGACAGCTCGAGGTCCGCGCAGCGTCGGCATCGCGAACCGCGTCACCACGGAGTAGCTGTGTTGGTCGTCAAGCGGTGGCGGGCGGTGCCTGCCACCGCTGGCCCGTCTTGAGGAGGTGGTTGCAGAGGACGAGCAGCCGGCGCATGCAGGCGACGAGGGCGACCTTCTTCGGCTTGCCGGCGGCCACCAGGCGCTGGTAGACAGCGCGGATGGCGGCGTTGCAGCGGACCGCGGTCACGGTGGCCATGTAGAGCACGGCGCGCACGCGGGCACGGCCGCCCCAGCAACTGCGCGGGCCGCGCCAGGTGCCGGACTCCCGCGCATGGGGGGCCACGCCGACGAGGCTCGCCACTTCGCGCCGGGTGAGCGTGCCGAGTTCGGGCACGTGGGCGAGGAGCGTGCGGGCGAGCTGCGGGCCGACGCCGGGGATGCTGCGCAGGAGGTCCTCGTGGGCGCGCCAGCAGGGGCTCGTCTGGAGCCACTGGTCGAGGTCCTGATCCGCCGCGGCGATCGCCGCCTCGAGCCAGCGCAGGTGCTGGTCGATCCCGGCGCGCACGGCGCGGGGCGCGACGGCGCGGCGGTTCTGCTCCTGCACGCGCATCGCGACGAGCTGCTGGCGCCGTTCCACGAGCGCGGCCAGCGTCTGCGTCGCCTCGTCCGGCAGCGGGCGCGCCTCGGGCTGGACCGCGGCCGCGAAGCGCACGAGCACCGCGGCGTCGAGGCGGTCGGTCTTGGCGAGCTGCCCCGTGCTGCGCGCGAAGTCGCGCACCTGACGCGGGTTGACCACCGCGACCGGCACGCCGGCGGCGGCGAGGGCGGTGGCCACGGGGGTGTGGTAGACGCCCGTGGCCTCGAGCACGACGAGCGTCACGCCGCGCGCCTGGCACGCCGCGACGAGCGCGGCGATGCCGGCGGCGTCATTGGCGACGGGCGGCTCCGCGCCCTGCGGCGTCGCCCAATCCAACTGGGCCTTGCTCACATCGATGCCGGCGAACATCGGGACCTCCGAGGCGATGACACGAGGATGCCGCCGCTGCCCACGCTTGCGAGATGCGGGGTCGGGCCCCGGGTAGCTGTTCGGGCGGACGCACGGCCGACCCCGCCCGCTCCTACTCCGCGACGAGCTCCGAGGCTCCGGACACAGATCGAGCTGGGTGGGGATGCCCGACGTTGACGAGCGCGCTCCAGACATACAAGGCACGGAGGACGGCCGGAGGACGGAGGGTGCGGGACGGAACCGGCGAACGCAAAGGACACGAAGGGGACGGCAAGAAAGAGCTCGTACAAACTCATTCTTGCTGTCCCCTTCGTGTCCTTCGCGTTTCGCAGTGTGGCAGGGCTCTCCGTCCTCCGGCCGTCCTCCGTGCCTCCGTGGTGACGCGGTTGGCGATGCCGA
>ERZ1066123.922-NODE-922-length-19447-cov-15.562294_pt1 | contig 19447 bp, 15 predicted proteins | sample MGYA00382770_ERZ1066123 | MGnify/ENA primary metagenome ERZ1066123 (study PRJEB33369, sample SAMEA5778353) | biofilm metagenome | biome: Industrial cooling water; feature: Water cooling tower basin; material: Biofilm | place: United Arab Emirates | collected...
AAACGGCCCTTGCCGAACTGGTGGGCGAGGGCGTGCTGCCTGCGGGCACCAGCTTTGCCAATGTGACGCTGGAGCCGCCGCGCGATGCTGCGCATGGCGATCTGGCGACCAATGCCGCGATGGTGCTCGCCAAGCCCGCCGGGCTCAATCCGCGCGCGCTTGCCGAGGCGATCACCGCCAAGCTCGGCCAGCATCCCGGCATCACCAGCGCGGAGATCGCCGGGCCGGGTTTCATCAACTTGCGTCTTGCGCCTGCGGCATGGCTGCATGAGCTGGGTGCCATTGCGACGCTCGGCGGCGCCTATGGCCGCTCGCAGATGGGCGAGGGGCGGGTGGTCAATGTCGAATATGTCTCGGCCAACCCCACCGGCCCGATGCACATGGGCCATTGCCGCGGCGCGGTGGTCGGCGATGCGCTCGCCGGATTGCTCGAATTCGCCGGCCATAAGGTCATCCGCGAATATTACGTCAATGATGCGGGCGCGCAGGTCGATGTGCTCGCCCGTTCGGTGCACCTGCGGTATCGCGAGGCGCTGGGGGAAGCGATCACCATCCCCGAAGGCCTCTACCCCGGAGAATATCTGAAGCCGGTGGGCGAAGCGCTCGCCGCCGAGTTCGGCGACAAGTATGTGGCGGCGCCGGAGGCCGACTGGCTGATCCTGTTCCGCACCCGCGCGGTGGCGGCGATGATGGACATGATCCGCGCAGACTTGGCTACGCTCGGCATCCAGCACGACCTGTTCTCTTCCGAGGCCGAGTTGCAAGCCTCGGGCAAGGTCGATGCGGCCGAGCAATGGCTGCGCGACCATGACCTCGTCTATGACGGCGTGCTCGAAGCGCCCAAGGGCAAGGCCCCGCCCGAGGATTGGGAACCGGTCTCGCTGCCGCTGTTCCGTTCGACCAAGTTCGGCGACGATCAGGATCGCCCGATCAAGAAATCCTCCGGCGCGTGGACCTATTTCGGCGCGGACTTGGCCTACCACTTTCAGAAAGCCCAGACCGCCGATGCGCTGGTCGACATCTGGGGTGCGGACCATGCAGGGACGGTGAAGCGGATCAAGGCAGCGGTTGCTGCGCTGACCAGCGCGGATGGCGCAAGCCCCAAGCCCTTCGAGGTCAAGCTCGTCCAGATGGTGCAGCTGATGAAGGGCGGCCAGCCGTTCAAGATGTCCAAGCGCGCGGGCAATTTCGTGACGCTGGCGGACGTGGTTGAGATGGTCGGCAAGGATGTGGTGCGCTTCACCATGCTCACCCGCAAGCCCGATGCACAGATGGATTTTGACTTCGACAAGGTGGTCGAAGCCTCGAAGGACAACCCGGTGTTCTATGTGCAATATGCCCATGCCCGGATCCGCTCGACGCTGAGGAAGGCGGCTGAGGCCGGCTTTGCCCCGTCCGATGCCGCGCTCGACAAGCTGGGTGCCGAGGAGCTGGCGCTGGTCGCCCGCGCCGCGCAGTTCCCGCGCGAGATCGAGGCCGCCGCCCGCGCCCGCGAACCGCATCGCATTGCCTTCTACCTTTACGATCTCGCCGCCGACCTCCATTCTTACTGGAATCTCGGCAATGAGCGGCCGGACAAGCGCTTTATCGTGGAACAGGATGCGGCCTTGACCGGGGCAAGGCTTTTCCTCGGCCAAGCAATCGGGCAAGTCATTGCCAATGGGCTGGCCGTCCTCGGTGTCGAGGCGGTGGAATCGATGTGAGGCGGAGAGCCGCGAACCGGCTCTCCATCATCAGTGACAGACGGGGTGCGCCATGACGGCGATCATCAATGCGGAATATGAAGAGTTCGATGACGGTGTCTCCGAACTCGATCTGGCGCCTGAAAGCAGCCTGCCGTGGCTCGAATCCGAAGAGGATGATAGTGAGGCGGGTGCGTTTGATACCCGTCAGATCATTCTGTTTGCCGCGGGCCTGCTGATCCTTGGCGCAGCCCTTGTCGGGCTCGTGTGGTATGCCGCGAGCCGCTTCACCAGCGCCGCTCTGGAGCCCGATGGCAGCGTGATTGCCGCGCCCGAAGGCCCGATCCGCGAACGCCCGGAAAATCCCGGCGGCAAGGAATTCGCCGGAACCGGCAATGTGGCCCCGCTCGTCGGGGAAGGCGGGACACCGCAATCGGTGGTGGCGAGCCCGTCCCAGCCGGTGGCTGCCCCGGCCCCTTCACCTACGGCGTCACCCGCAGCGCGCCCGCAGGCTGCACCGTCAGCCGCACCTGTGGCAAGCGGGGTCGGCGTGCAATTGGCTGCCTATGCCTCGCGCGAGCGGGCCGAGCAGGGATGGGCCGATCTCAGCCGCCGATCCGAGGCGCTGCAAGGCGTGCCGCACCGCGTCGTTGAAGGCCGGGTTGATGGCGGCACGGTCTATCGCCTGCAAGCCGTTGCTGCTGATCGCACCCGCGCCGATGCGCTGTGTGCCGCGATCAAGCGCGAGGGGCTTGATTGTCAGGTCAAGCGCTGAGACGCCAGGCAGGCCTGTGCATGAGCGCAGCCCCTGACTTGCGCGTTTCGCCTCGGCCTGCGAGCATCCGCGCATGATTCCGGCGATCTTCGGACTGAGCGGCCCGACCCTGACGGCTGACGAGCGCGCCTTCTTCCGCGAGGCTGATCCTGCGGGGTACATCCTGTTCGGCCGCAATTGCATCGATCCGCAGCAGCTTCGCGCGCTGACCGATGATCTGCGGGCGCTGCACGGGCGAGACCGGCTGCTGGTCTCGATCGATCAGGAAGGCGGCCGCGTGGCGCGGCTGCGACCGCCGCTGTGGTCGCCCTATCCGCCGGGCGAGGCATTTGACCGGCTCTATGCGCTGGCACCGGCCAGTGCGATCGAGGCCGCGCGCGCCAATGCCCATGCGATGGGGCTCGAACTGGCGGCGATGGGCATCACGGTTGATTACCACCCGCCGCTCGATTTGCGCTTTGCCGGCATGCATGATGTGATCGGCGATCGTTCGCTGGGCAGCGATCCGATGCAGGTGGCAGCGCTCGGCCGGGCCATCCTCGAAGGGTTGGCCGCAGGCGGCGTCGCGGGCTGCATCAAGCATATGCCGGGCCATGGCCGCGCGATGGTGGATAGCCACAAGGACATGCCGATCGTCCACGCCAGCGCGCAGGAGCTGGAGGCAGATCTCGCCCCGTTCCGCAGCCTTGCCCATGCGCCCATCGGGATGACAGGGCATCTGATGTTCCCGGTGTGGGACGCCGAAAATCCCGCCACCCTTTCTGCTGCTATCATCAGGGACGTGATCCGCGGACGCATCGGCTTTGACGGGCTGCTGTTGACCGATGATATCGACATGGAAGCGCTCGGCGGCCCGATCCCCGAACGCGCCGCGCGTGCCCAGGCTGCGGGCTGCGACATCGTGCTCAATTGCTGGGGCAGGATGGACGACATGGTCGGGATTTGCGAGGCGCTCGGCCCGATGTCGGAGGTGACGGCTGCACGGCTTGATCGTGCGCTGGCTGCGACGCAGGTCGCGCCCGCCATCGGGCCTGCCCATGCCGAATTGCTGGCCAAGCGCGATGCGCTGCTCGCGCTGGAGGGGCAGGCCGCGTGAGCGCCGCCGAAGACCAACCCCTGCTGTTCAGCGGTGCGGCGCTCCAGTCCGAAGACGCGCTTTACATCGAGGTTGATGGCTGGGAAGGCCCACTCGATCTCTTGCTCGATCTGGCGCGGCGGCAGAAGGTCGATCTGCGCCAGATTTCGATCCTCGCGCTGGTCGATCAATACCTGACCTATATCGAGCGCGCGGGCGCGATGCGGCTCGAACTGGCTGCCGATTACCTCGTGATGGCGGCCTGGCTCGCCTATCTCAAATCCGCGCTCCTGCTCCCCAAGGAGGAGCAGGAAGACCCTTCGCCCGAAGAGCTCGCGCTGCGGCTGCAATTGCGCCTGCAACGCCTCGGCGCGATGCGCGAGGCCGCGGCCCGGCTGATGGCGCGCGACCGGATCGGCCGCGATGTGTTCCTGCGCGGGCGCCCCGAAGGTCTGCGGACTGATCGCAAGGCCGTGTGGCGCAGCGACATGTTTTCGCTGATCCAAGCCTATGGACAGGTCAAGGCGCGCACCGCCCCGCGCATCTATCATGTCGCCAACCGCCCGGTGATGACGCTGGATTCCGCGCTCGAACGGGTTTCGGCGATGCTGGGTGTCACGCTCGAATGGATGGAAATCCGCGATTTTCTGCCGCCGCATGCTTCACCCGAATTGCGGCGCTCGGCGCTGGCCTCAAGCTTTGTCGCGGCGCTCGAACTGACCAAACGCGGCCGGGCCGAGCTTGAGCAGGACAGCGCCTTCGCACCCTTGCGCATCCGTCGCCTGCGCGAAGGGCAAGCGGCATGAGCGAGGCGGCGGTTCCGGGCGCGGATGCCGTCACCCGCGCGATCGAGGCGACGCTGTTTGCCGCCGAAGAGCCGATGACCCCCGAAGCGCTTTCGAGCCACCTTGGCGGGCTGGAACTCGCCGCGGTGAAAGACGGGCTGGCACTGCTTGCCACCCATTATGCGCAGCGCGGTGTCCATCTGGTGGAGCGCGGCGGGCGCTGGCATTTCGAAACTGCGCCTGATCTGGCGCATCTGCTGCGCCGCGAGAAGGAACAGGTGCGCCGCCTGAGCCGTGCCGCCACCGAGGTCCTGGCGATCATCGCCTATCACGAGCCGGTCAGCCGGGCGGAGATCGAATCGATCCGCGGGGTGCAGACCAGCGCGGGCACGCTTGATGTCCTGATGGAAGCGGGCTGGATCCGGCTGGCGGGCCGCCGCGAGGTGCCGGGCCGCCCGGTGATCTATGCCACCACATCTGCCTTCCTCGATCATTTCGGCCTGAGCTCGCGCCGCGATCTGCCGGGGATCGACGAATTGCGTGCAGCGGGCCTGCTCGACCCGGTCGATGATGCCTTCAATGCGGCGATGCATTTCGAACCCGAGGATGCCAGCGACCGCGACGACAGTGACGCAAATTTGGCGGACTGACTCGCAATTCCTGTGGGCTTGTCCTAAATGCATGGCAGGTGACCGCCGGACCTTATCCGGCCATGCGGCATGCCTTGGCCCCCGCTGCATTTCAGGAGTTGAATCATGGGTAGCTTTTCCATCTGGCACTGGCTGATTGTGCTGGTGATCGTGCTGGTGCTGTTCGGGCGCGGCCGCATCTCCGAGATGATGGGCGATTTCGGCAAGGGCATTTCGAGCTTCAAGAAAGGTCTCAACGAGACCGAGGAAACCGCCGCCAAGGCCGCGCGGATCGAGCCGCCGGCCGCGACCCCCGCGCCGACCGAAACGCCCGCGCCTGCGGACAAGCCCGACACCACCGGCGCCTGACCTTTCGCTGAAGGAGGCGGCGCAGCCGCACCCCCATGTTCGATATCGGCGCCGCAGAACTGCTCGTCATCCTGGTCGTCGCCGTCGTGGTGATCGGGCCAAAGGATTTGCCCTTGGCCATGCGCACCGCCGGTCGCTGGATTGGCAAGCTGCGCCGGGTCTCGGCGCATTTCCGCTCCGGGATCGATGCCATGGTGCGCGAGGCCGAACTGGAAGAAATGGAAAAGAAGTGGAAGGCGCAGAACGAGGAAATCATGCGCCGTTCCGCTGCCCTGACCGAGCTGGAAGCGGGCGCGCCGGTGATGACCGGGCCGCCGCCGCCAGCCGAAGCGGCCAAGCCTGATACATCGCCGCAAGACGCGGCGCCATCGCCTGCGGCCAAGGGCGAAAGCGATGTTTGACATCAAAGACCTTGATGAGACCCGCGCCCCGCTGCTCGATCATCTGATCGAGCTGCGCACCCGGATCATCCGCGCGCTGCTTGCGCTGGCGGCAGGCTTTGCGGTGTGCCTCTATTTTGCGGACGCGATCCTCAGCATCCTGATCTGGCCGCTCAAGCAGGCCTTTCCGGCGGGCGAGGGCCAGCTGATCTTTACCAAGCTTCCCGAAGTCTTCTTTGTCGAGCTCAAGGTTGCGCTGTTTGCAGGCTTCATGCTGAGCTTCCCGGTAATCGCCAACCAGCTCTGGGCCTTTGTCGCGCCGGGGCTCTATGCGCGCGAGAAGAGGGCCTTTCTGCCGTTCCTGCTGGCCACCCCGGTGCTGTTCGGCGCGGGGGCGGCGCTCGCCTATTTCGTGGTGATGCCGGTCGCCTTCACCTTCTTCCTTGGTTTTGGCGGGGAAGCGGGCGGGCTTGCAGTGCAGGCCCTGCCGAGCGCGGGTGAATATCTCAATCTGGTGATGCAGTTTATTCTCGGCTTCGGGGTAACGTTCCTGCTGCCGGTGCTGCTGTTGCTGTTGCACCGCGCCGGGATCATCACCCGGGCGCAGATGATCACCGCGCGGCGTTACGTCATCGTCGGCATCTTCGTGATTGCCGCGATTGTCACGCCCCCCGATCCGGGTTCGCAGATCATCCTCGCGATCCCGCTCTGGATGCTGTTCGAAGCCTCGCTGTTGCTGATGCGCTTGCAGGAAGGCGCCGTTGCCGCCGACAAGGCGGCGCGCGAGGCCGAGTTGGCGGCGGAGAAAGCCGCGGCGGAGTAATTACTCGCCGCGCGCGTCCACCCGCACGCCGCCGATCCATACTTGCAGCACGCGGGTCTGGCGCAATTCCTCGAGCGAGGCGATCAGGGGATCGCGATCGACGAAGATAAAGTCCGCGCGCTCGCCAACGGCCAGCCGCCCGAACCGCCCGTCGGCAAAGCCGGCAAAGGCCGCATCCTTGGTGAACCCCGCGAGCGCGACTTCGCGACTGACTGTTTGCTGCGGGAACCACCCGCCAAAGGGTTCTCCCTTGGCATCGGTGCGGCTGATCGCGGCGGCCATCCCGGCGAAAGGATCGGCGGGTTCGACCGGCGCATCCGATCCGAAGGCCAGCCGCCCGCCGGCGGCAAGGATGCTGCGCCACGGATAGGCCCCGGTCAGCCGATCCGGGCCAAGCCGGGCTTCGGCCATCAGCCGGTCGGAGGTCTGGTGGAGCGGCTGGACCGAGGCGATCACGCCATGCTTGCCCATCAGCGGCAGATCGGCTGGATCAATGATCTGGGCGTGTTCAATCCGCCAGCGGCGATCACCCTGATAGCTTTCCGAAAGTTCCTCGATAGCGGTGAGCACGTCGGCATTGGCGGCATCGCCAATGGCGTGCACCGCGGTCTGGAAGCCATCCATCGCCGCACGGCTCATCAGGTTGCGGAGCTGCGCCGGGGTGAGCAGCGGCAACCCGCGCGTGCCCGGTTCATCGGCATAGGGCTGCTTGAGCGCCGCGCCGCGCGATCCCAGCGCGCCATCGAGGTAAAGCTTGACGCCCCCCATCCGCAGCCGATCCTCATAGAGCCACGGGCCCGGCCCTTGTCCGGCCATCAGTTCGAGCGTCTCGATGCTGTCGGCATAGGACATGATCCGCACTTGCAAGCGCCCGGCATCGCCCGCGCGCCGGAAGGTTTCCCAATCGGCCGGGCTGGTGCCCATATCCGCCACCGCCGTCACGCCGCGCGCGATGAGAGCTTTCTGGAATTCGGCAAAGGCGAGATCGCGGTCCTTGGGGCGCGGCGCGGGGATGACCTTGGTGACAAGATCGCCCGCCCGGTCGACAAACACGCCCTGCGGCTTGCCGGCAGCATCGCGGATGATCCGCCCGCCGGCCGGATCAGCGGTTTTGGCGGTGATCCCGGCGCGCTCGATCGCGAGGGAGTTGGCCCATGCGGCGTGGTTATCCGCGCGGTCGAGCCAGACCGGACGATCCGACACCACACTGTCGAGTTCTGCGGCGGTCGGGAAACGCCCGAGGCCCCACTTTTCCTGATTCCAGCCGCGCCCCAGAATCCACGGACGACCCGGATTTTCCTCCGCAAAAGTTTTGATCCTGGCGAGCGCATCCTCAAGCGAGGTCGTGTCCGAGAGGTCGAGCGTCAGCGCGGCAAAGCCGATCCCCATGACATGGACATGGGCATCAATCATGCCCGGCAGCAGCACCTGTCCCTTGCCGTCGAGCAGATAGTCGACCTTGGCGGGGCGCTTGTCCTTGCGCGCCAGCAATTGGGTGACGCGCCCTTCATCATCGAACATCAGCCCGGTGAAGCGCACCACTTCACCCTTTTCGTCGAGCGTGATGCCGTCGACATTATCAATCAGCGTGTCGGCGAGCGCCGGGCTGGCGGTCAGGGCGAGAGCGAATGCGCTGACGGCGGCGGCAGCAAAATGGTGGCGGAACATCAGGAATCCTTTGGCGCAAAGATGGCGGGACAGGCGCTTGCCGCGCGCGGCCACTGCCCCGCCATCCGTGCGCTTTTCGCGGCGCTTTCAGGCAAGGCGTGGGCTGTCTTGGTGGTCATGTCGGGCGACGGCCTATCGCGGATCGGCGCGCTTGCCAATGATGCGCGCATGCCGGCCAAGAGGAAAGTTGCCTCACGCCGCGTAAGGGCTTAACGCGCGGGCATTATGTCAGCGACAGCCCCTACTCTTGCGCCTTCGGGCCTCCCGGTCGCCACGCCGGCCGATCTCACTCTCGATACCGTGCGCGCCGCAGCGGCACGTATTGGCGATGCGGTGGTCAAGACGCCGCTGATGCATTCGATCACCCTGTCGCAGATCACCGGTGCGGATATCTGGCTGAAGTTCGAAAACCTCCAGTTCACTGCCGCCTACAAGGAACGCGGCGCGCTCAATGCGCTGCTCCAACTGACCGACGAACAGCGCGCCCGCGGCGTGATTGCCGCTTCGGCGGGAAACCATTCGCAGGGCCTGTCCTATCACGGCACGCGGCTTGGCGTGCCGGTCACCATCGTCATGCCGCGCACCACGCCGACGGTGAAGGTGATGCAAACCGAAAGCGTCGGCGGCAAGGTCGTGCTGCATGGCGAGACCTTCGATGAAGCCTATGCCCATGCGCGCAAGCTCGAAGGCGAGCTTGGGCTGACCTTTGTGCACCCCTTTGATGATCCGCGCGTCGCCGCAGGGGCGGGGACTGTCGCGCTCGAAATGCTGGAGGAAAAGCAGGATTTCGATTGCATCGTCACCCCGATTGGCGGCGGCGGGCTGATTTCGGGCATGTCCACCGTAGCGAAGGCCGTGAACCCGGCGATCGAAGTGGTGGGCGTGCAGGCCGCGCTGTTCCCGTCGATGTATGCCCGGATCAAGGGCGAGACCCACGAGTGCGGCGGCGATACCCTGGCCGAAGGCATCGCGGTCAAATATCCGGGCGACTTCACCGCACAGGTGATTGCCGAGCGAGTCGATGACATTTTGCTGGTGGACGAACCGGCGCTGGAAAAAGCCGTCGCGCTGCTGCTCCAGATCGAAAAGACCGTGGTTGAAGGAGCCGGTGCGGCTGGGCTAGCCGCGGTGCTGGCCAACCCTGAAAGGTTCGCGGGCAAGACCATCGGCCTCGTGCTGTGCGGCGGCAATATCGACACCCGCCTGCTCGCCAATGTGCTGCTGCGCGATCTGGCGCGGCAGGGGCGGCTGGCGCGGCTTCGGATCACGCTACAAGATCGCCCCGGCGCGCTGTTCCGGGTGATGCGTCTGTTTGACGAACACAACGTCAACATCATCGAGATCTATCACCAGCGGATATTCACCACCTTGCCCGCCAAGGGGCTGATCACCGATATCGAGTGCGAAGCGCGCGATGCGCAGCAGGTTGATGATCTGGTCGAAGCGCTGCGCGACAAAGGCTACTCGGTCCAGCTTGTCGAGCTGGGCTGAACTGCCCCATTTCGACGCTATTGTGTATGATTTTGCGTCAGTCTGTGCAGGCTGCGCCATTATTTGTGTCGATTTATGGTTAAGGGACTTTAACGCGGGAACCTGTGCAGGCATAAGATTTTCTTAACCTATAACGTCGCGCTGATTCAGCACTGGGATTGAGCACAAGCCTGTGACCGCACCGATCCGCTTCCCTCGCTTCTTTGTGACAAGCCCGGCGCCGTGCCCGTACTTGCCGGGGCGGAGTGAGCGGAAGGTTTTCACCGAGCTCAAAGGCCCGCACGCCGATCAACTCAACGAAGCGCTGGGCCGCATCGGTTTCCGCCGCAGCCAGACGGTCGCCTACCGCCCGAGCTGCCTTGATTGTCAGGCCTGTGTCTCGGTGCGGGTGGTGGCGGATCAGTTTCGGGCCTCGGGCACCCAGAAGCGCGATTTGAAGCGCAATGGCGATCTGGTGGTCAGCGAATGCCGCCCCTGGGCCACCGAAGAGCAATTCGCCCTGCTCGCGCGCTATCTCGCCGCGCGCCATCCCGATGGCGGTATGAGCCAGATGGACGAGCTCGATTACGCCGACATGATCGAGCACACCCCCGTCACCACGGTGGTGACAGAATATCGCGAACCGGGTGTGGATGGCGAGCCCGGCCGGCTGGTCGGCGCGTGTCTCACTGACCGGCAGAGCGATGGTCTGTCGATGATCTATTCCTTCTACGAGCCCGACCGGCCCGAGCGCATGGGGCTTGGCAACTTCATCATCCTCGATCATATCCGCCGTGCGGCGGCCGAGGGCCTGCCCTATGTCTATCTCGGCTATTGGGTGGAAGGCAGTCCGCGGATGCAGTACAAGGTGCGCTATCGCCCGCTTGAAAAGCTCACCCGTGATGGCTGGCAAGTGATGGATACAGACGAACAGCGCGCCTTGATTGCCGAAGCGATCGCGCCGCGCCGCGCCTCGGCTGCATCGCTCGCCGGTATTCGGGGCAAGGATGGCCAGCCTGCCAAGTTCCCGGAAAGTTGATCGTCCTCACCTGCTGACGCTCTCCTTTTGCCTTGCGACGTCGGTGGGCGCAGGGCTTTCGGGCAGCGCCTGTCTCGCTGCGCAAGTCCCGCTTTCGCCGCAAACGCAGGTGCAGGAATCGCCTGCTGCCGGTGATGATCCGCCAGATGATACCGGGGCCGAAACCGATCAGGCCGAAGAGGCCGAGACCCCTGACGCTGCGGAACCGGGCGACGAGCCCGATGAGACACGCCCGGCGCAAGAGCCTGCGCCCCCCCAACCGGTGCCGCGCACGCTCGATGATCTGATCCCTGATGACGCGGTGCGGAGCCCGGATAGCTGGGCGCTCGCCGGTGCGCCGCTCGGGCCCGAGCCGCCGCCCGCAGTGCCTCCGGCGCTTGACGCGCTGGCGCAGGGTGGCGATCCGACCGATGCCGCACTCGCTGCGCTCGAGGCGCCCGAGCTGGTTGCCTCTGCCGATGCCATTGCCCAGCAATTGGATGATTTCGCGCTCTCGCTCCCCGAACCGCTGGAGACGGATGCCGAGGGCGAGGCTTTCGCCCAACTTGCTTTGCCCGAGCTTGAGCAAGCGGTTGATCTGGCAGAGTTCCCGCTCACCGAAACCGTGACGCTGGCGTTCCCGGCCGATCCCGCCGCACTGCCCGAGCGTGAGGCGATTACCGCGCGCTTCCGGCAATTGTCCGCGCTGGCCCAGCTTCAGCGCGAGGCTGACACGATCCCGCAGATCATCGCCCGTGCGCGCGCCGATGCCGATTTGCTCGACGAGATCCTTGCCGCCTACGGCTATTACGGCAGCGAGGTGGTGCGCCAGCTTTCGGGCGGACGCGGATCGCGCGATAATGGCACCGAAAACCGCGATGATGCGGTGCGCGGCGCGGTGCGGTTCGATATCTATCCCGGCCCGCAATTCCGCTTCGGTGCGATTGATCTGGGCAAGCTCGAACGCCTTCCTGCCGACGATCTGGCCCCGCTGCGCGATGCCCTCGGGCTGAAGGTCGGCGATCCGGTGCTGGCGGACCGCATCATTGCGGGAAGAGAAGCGCTTGATCTTGCGCTGGGAGAGAACGGCTACCCCTTTGCCACATTGGGTGAGCCCGATCTGCTGATCGATCATGATCGCGAAGAGGGCGATCTGACCCTGCCGGTCGACCCACGCGGCCGCTATGTCTTTGCCGGGGTGACGAGCAGCGATCCCGATTTCCTGAGCGGGCGGCACCTAGCACGGATTGCGCGCTTCGAGCCGGGCGATCTCTACCGCGAAAGCCTCGAAACCGATCTGCGGCGGGCGATCCTCGCAACCGGCCTTGTTTCCAGCGTCACCATCACCCCGCGCGAAAGCGTGCCGCCCCGCGGCGAGGAACCGGGCGAGGTCGCGATCGATGTCGCGTTCGAACGGGCGCCGCTGCGCACGGTGACCGCCGGTATCGGCTATGGTACCGAGGACGGGATCAAGGCCGAGGCGACGTGGGAGCATCGCAACCTGTTCCCGCCCGAAGGCGCTTTGCGGCTGCGCGGCATTGTCGGCACGCGCGAACTGCTCGCCAATATCGGCTTCAAGCGCAACAATTTCCGCGGCCGCGATCAGGTGCTGTTCTTCGATCTGTTCGCGAGCGATATCAATACGGTGGCGGTGGAGTCGCGCACGCTCGGGGTGCGCGGCACCTTCGAGCGCCTGTCCAACTTCCTGTTCCAGAAGGAATTCAGCTGGCAGATCGGGGCCGAAGCCTTGTTCACCGAAGAGCGCAACCGCACCGTGCGGATTGCGCCCGATGCGGCCACGCCGCGCCGCAGCTTCACCATCGCCGGGCTGTTCGGCAGCGCCACGATCGATCAGAGCGATGATCTGCTCGATCCGACGAGCGGCTATCGCGCCACCTTGTTTCTCGCTCCGGAATCCTCGCGCAGCGAAGGCGTGCAGGATTTCTATCTGCGCGCCCAATTGGATGCGGCGGCCTACAAATCGATCGGCGACGCGACGGTGCTGGCGGGCCGGGTGCGCGCGGCCACCATTCAGGGCGCGGATCTGGCCAATGTGGCGCCGTCGCGGCGGCTCTATGGCGGCGGCGGCGCATCGGTGCGCGGCTATGGCTTCCAGGGCGTTGGCCCGCGCGATGAGCGCGGCGAGGCCACCGGCGGTGCGGCGTTGCTCGAAGCCTCCATCGAAGCGCGCATCAACACCGGTCTGCTTGGCGGTGCGGTGCAAGTCGTGCCTTTCTTTGACATTGGCAGCGTGAGCCGCCGTTCGGTGCCCAATTTCGATTTCATCCGCTACGCCGCCGGGCTTGGCGTGCGTTACAAGACAAGCTTTGGCCCGATCCGCATCGATGTGGGCGTGCCGCTCAACCGCAGCGAGTTCGATGCGCCGGTGGTGGTCTTCGTGGGTCTGGGGCAGGCATTCTGATGGCGGACACGATCGCCCCCGAGCCCGCTGCAATGCGCGACGCCGAAGGCCGCCGTCGCCGCTGGTTCAAGCGGCTTGGCTGGCTTCTGGCGCTGTTGCTGGCCCCGCTGGTGCTGGGCGCGGCGTTTCTCAGCTCGCCGATTGGCAAGCGGTTCGTGGCCGATCAGATCGCGCTGCTTCAGCCCGAAAACGGCTTGCGCTTCCGCATCGGGCGGATCGAGGGCGATATCTACGGCGCCGCGCGGCTGCGCAATGTCGTGATCAGCGATCCCAAGGGCGCATTCCTCAAGATTCCCGAAATCACGCTCGACTGGCGTCCGCTTGCCTTCCTGTGGAGCGGGCTGGATATCCGCGAGGTGACCGCATCGCGCGGACAGTTGATGCGGCTTCCCGAACTGAACCCGGGCGATCCCGATGCGCCGCTGCTCCCCGATTTCGATATCCGGGTTGATCGTCTCACCATCCGCGATTGGGTGCTGGCCGAGGGCGTGGCGACGGCGCAGCCCGAGAAAGTCAATCTGACGGCCTCGGCGCTGATCCTCGAACGGCGGGCATTCATCAATGCCACCGCCAGTCTCGGCAAGGAGGATCGGTTGGCGCTGATGCTCGATGCCGAGCCCGATGGCGATCGCTTCGATATGGGGCTGGATTATCTTGCGCCTGAAGGCGGCGTGCTGGCGGGGCTGACCGGGCTCCGGAATGGCTATGCCGCGCGGTTGGCGGGCGAGGGGACATGGCAGCGCTGGCGCGGCCAGATCTTGGCGACACGCTGGCCGGAAACCGCTTCTCCAGCGGTGCGCCAGCGGCCGGTCGCCGCGCTCAGGCTGACCAATGATGCCGGCCGCTTCGGTATTCTCGGCGAGGTGCGCGCACCGCTTGATCCCGGCTCGGGCCTGGTCGCGGATGCCTTGGGCCGCAAGACCGCGCTGGCGGCCTCGTTCATGCTGGAAGATCGGCTGGTGACGGGCAGGGCGACAGCGATCAGCCCGGCGCTTGATGTCCGACTGGCAGGCGGGGTCGATATCCGGGCAAGCACGATCGAACGGCTGCTGCTGCGGGCACGGCTGCGCGATCCGGCGCTGTTCGGGCCGGAGGTGCGGCTGGAGCAGGCGCGCTTTGCCACGGCGATCACCGGGCGCTTCAGCGATCTCGCGCTTGATCATCAACTTGCGGTGGGCCGGCTTGAAGCCAATGGTATCAGCGTGACGGAGCTGCGGCAGGCGGGCATGGCGCGCTTCACTCGCGGCAAGCTTACCCTGCCGGTGGCCGCCACTGCCGAGCGGATCACCACCGGCAATCCGCAGATCGATCCGCGACTGATCAAGGGCAAGCTCAACGCCCGCGTGACTTTTGACGGGCGCAAACTCGCCGCCGACGAGGCCCGCGTCGCCTTCCCCGGGCTGGCGGCCAACCTGTCGCTGCGCGGCGATGTGCCCGCAGGAACCTATGCTGTCGCCGGGCCCGTCAATCTGGCAGACTTCAAACTCGCCAGTGTGGGCGTGGTCGCGGGCGATGCCAAGATCCTCGCCAAGTTCGGCCCCAGCATCCCGTGGAGCCTGCGCGCCAACGTCGCCGGGCGGCTTACCCGGATCAGCAATGCCTCGATCGCCAACCTCGCCGGGCCGGATATCCGCTTCAGGGGCGCGCTCGGCATGGGGGCGGGCCAACCGATTATCCTGCGCGACGGCGTGCTCGACAGTGCGCGGCTGACAGCGCGCTTTGATAGCAAGCTCGTGCCGGGAAGCGGCGGCGCGCGCACCACCATCGCCGGGCGTGGGCAGCAGGCGGACTATGGCCCCTTCACGCTTGAGGCCGAGTTGGCGAATGACGGCCCGCGTGCGGTGCTGGTGCTGGCCGATCCGCTGCCCGCCGCAGGGCTCACCGATGTGCGTGTTGCGCTCGCGCCGGCGGGGGATGGCTTTGCGATTGATCTGTCGGGCGGCTCGCTGCTTGGTGACTTCACCGGCCGCATCGGGCTGGTCTTGCCTGAAAGCGGGCCGACCCGCATCGCGGTGGACGAACTCAACATCTTCCGCACCCGGCTGACGGGGGCACTCGCGCTCGATGAAGCCGGGATCGCGGGCGAACTTGCGGTGGCGGGCGGCGGGGTGAACGGCACGCTGACGCTCGCGCCCGCCGCTGGCGGGGCGCAAGGCTTCGGTCTGACGCTGGCCGCGCGGCAAGCGCGCTTTGGCGGGGCGGTTCCGATCGCGCTCGCCCGTGCCGATATCACCGCGAACGGGCGGTTCGATGAAAGGGGCAGCTATATTGATGGCCAGCTCACCGGCGCGGGCCTCGAATATGGCGCGCTGCGCGTGGCCAATCTTGATGCCCGTGCTGCCATTGCCAATGGTGCGGGCAAGGTTACCGCAACGCTCGCCGGACGCCGTTCGGAACGCTTTGCGATCAAGCTCGATGCCGATGTTGCGCCGGGCCGGATCGCGCCTCTGGTGCGGGGGGAGTATGCCGGTGGTGCGATCCGGATGCCGCGCCGCGCGGTGCTGACGCAGGAGGCCGACGGCGGGTGGAGCCTCGCGCCCGCGCAGATCGGTTATGCCCGCGGCTATGTCATCCTGTCCGGCGCCTTTGGCGGCGCGGAGACCCGGCTCACGGCCAATGTCGCGCGGATGCCGCTGCGCCTGCTTGATCTTGCGGGCAGCGAGCTGGGTTTTGGCGGGCGGCTGTCGGGGATCATCACCTTTGCCCAGACCGAGCGCGCGCCGCCGACGGGCACCGCGCGGGTGCGGGTCGACGGGTTCAGCCGCGCCGGGCTGGTGCTGTCGTCGCAGCCGGTCAATGTCGTCGCGGTGGCAGATCTCACCCGCGGTGGGCTGAGCGCAGGGGCACGCCTGCTCGACGATGGCAAGCGTCTGGGGCAGGTCAAGGCACGTATCACCAAGCTGGCGGGCACCGGCGATTTTGCAACCCGGCTGATGCGGGGCGCTTTGCAGGCCGATCTGACTTATAATGGCCCGGCCGAGGCCTTGTGGCGGCTTTCCGGGATCGAGGTCTTTGATATCACCGGGCCACTGGCGGTGACCGCCACGGCGCGCGGGACGCTGGCCGATCCGGTGCTGACAGGCAGCATCGCGAGCGATGATCTGCGCGTGCAGAGCGCGGTGTCGGGCACCGATATCACCAAGGCCGCAGCGCAGGGCCGCTTTGCCGGATCGCGGCTGGCGATCACCCGCTTTGCCGGAACCACGCCGGGCAATGGTTCGATCATCGGTTCGGGCACGATTGATCTGGCCGGGATGAGCGCGCAGCGCGGCCCGCGCATCGATCTGCGCGCCGCCGCCACCAATGCGCGGCTCGTCAACGCCGCGGGGCTCGATGCGCGCGTCACCGGCCCGCTGCGCATCGTTTCGGACGGGGTTGGCGGCACGATTGCCGGCCGCGTGCGGATTGACCGGGCAAGCTGGCAGCTTGGCACCGCGGCGGAGGACTATGCCCTGCCGCAGATCGCCACGCGCGAGATCAACCGGCTCAACGGGCCACCCAGCGCGCAGCGCGCCAGCCGCACCGATAGCTGGCGCTATCTGATCAATGCCACGGCGCCATCGCGCGTCCTGGTCGAGGGCATGGGGCTTGAGAGCGAATGGGGCATTGATATCGCGCTGCGCGGCACGGTGGATGACCCGCGCATCGGCGGCACGGCCAGTCTGGTGCGCGGCGAATATACCTTTGCGGGCAGCGCCTTTGAACTCACCCGGGGCCGGATCGTGTTCGACCAGAAGGGGCCGATTGATCCGCAGCTCGATATCCTCGCGGAAACGACCCGTTCGGGCACGCAGGTCGATATCGGGATCACCGGCAATGCGATGGCGCCGCAGATCGCCTTTTCCTCCTCCCCCGCGCTGCCGGATGAGGAAATCCTCTCGCGCTTGCTGTTCGGCGGGCCGGTCACGTCGCTTTCGGCAACCGATGCGCTGCAACTGGCCGCTGCGCTGGCTTCGTTGCAGGGCGGCGGCGGCGGGCTTGATCCGATCGGTTCGCTGCGCAACTCGATCGGGCTCGATCAATTGCGGATCATCGCGGCTGATCCGATCATCGGGCGCGAGACCAGCGTGGCGCTCGGCAAGAACCTGACTCGCAAGATCTATGTCGAGCTCATCACCGACGGGCGCGATTACAACGCGACCCAGGTCGAATATCGCATCACCAACTGGCTGGTGTTGCTGGGTCTGGTCTCGACCATCGGGCGCGATTCGATCCTCGCACAGGTTCGCAAGGATTATTGAGCAGGGGGGGCCTTTCGGACCCTCCCCGGCCCACCCCGCTCAAGACTGGTAAAGCGCTGCCTCCGCCGCGCGCCGCCGGGTGAGACCGCGCAGCACGCGGCCTCCTGCCTTGTTCCAGCGCGCGAACTCCGCGGCAGCCCCGGCATAATCGCGCGCGATGTGTTTCTTTGTCAGGGTCGCACGTGCAATCGCGCCGGTGTTGTAATGGAAGCTGACGAGCGCATCGAACTGGCCTTGTGTTGCGGGCGCGCTTTTGAGAGCTTGCGCCACCTCCGAGGCATAGCGCCGCAAATCTTGGTCCAGCCGTTCATCACACTGGGCCTGTGTCCACACCGTATCAGGGCCGATCCGCCCGCCATGGACATGATCCGCGCCGGTCGCGCCCCAGCCAATGGTCCACGGTTCACCGCCGCTACCGGGATCGGGATAGGCTTCGATCAGACCATCAGCCCGGATTTTCGCGCAGCCTTCAAACCGCTTGATCAGCGCGATCCCGCGCGAGCCGATGCTGCGGGGCATCTGTTCAGGTTGGGTGCCGGTTTCCTTGCTGTTGGAGACAGTTGAGACACTGTCATGAACAGGAAAACCGGCCTCTTTGTGGGCAGGCGATGGCGATGGCGTGGGCGACGGCGTGGGCGTGGCGGGATCGCCGCGTTCGTCAAAGAGCCATGCCCACAGGCGCTTGAGCAGCACCAGCAGCGGGCGATCAGGGGTGGGTGTCGGGGTATCATTCATAGGGGGCACCTTGTGGACGCAGGGGACAAGGTGCGGGAATTAGGCACAAAAATGCCGGGTAGGAAAATGCTGCGCTGCGCGGTCGCACGCCGTGCCTGACAAGAGCTCTTGACTGACAAGAGCTCTTTACAGTAAAGAATGCTTGTCAGGCCCGAATCGGCGACGTCCTTACCCCGCATCGCCGTTCGGGTCTGGCGCAAACCGCAACCAGAGGAATGGCCGGTGGAAAACCGCGTAAGGCAGTATCGCGAGGCGCAAGGCTGGAGTCAGGGCGAATTGGCCCGGCGGCTCGGCGTCTCGCGCCAGACGGTCAACGCGGTCGAGACTGACAAGTATGATCCTTCGCTTCCGCTCGCACTGCGCATGGCGCGGCTGTTTGCAGTGGCAGTGCCGGAGCTGTTCATCGACAACTGGGAACCCGAAGCATGACGAGCGAGATTGAAACCCAGCCAAGCAAAGTAGTTGCCCCAAATGCTGCGCCAAAATGGCGTAAACTGCTGCTGCAATTTGCTGCGGGCATGGTCTTTGGCGGCCTGGTCGGCTTCGGCTTCGGCTATCTTGCGGACCGCTATCTTGATGCCGCGCAATCGGAAGGGCCGTCGTTCTCGGTTGCGATCGCGGGCGCCGTGGCGGTGATCTATATCGTCATGGCCGTGATTGTTCTGGCCGGTTCGCTCAGCCCCAGGATGGGGGCGATGCTCCTCAATGTCGAAGACGAGGCCGAAGTGCGCGAGTTGCAATCGCAGCTGCTCAATTCCGGTCTCGGCATGGTGTTGTGGGGCGTGGCCTTGATGGCCTTGGCGCTTGCAGCGCCGGTTGGCCCGCTGCCGACCCCGGCGGCGCTGGTGATTGCCGCCGTGGGGCTGGTGTCGGGGCTGTGGTTTGCCTGGAAAACCTATCGCAGTTCGGATGAATTGCTGTTGGCGATCAATCTCGAAGCAGGCGCGCTGACGTACGGGTTGATGCTGGTGGTGCTGGGTGGCTGGGGGATGCTGGCGCATCTCGATTATGTCACCGGGCCGCAGCCGCTCGACCTGCTCACCGCCTGTTATGTTTTGGCGCTGCTGGCCACCTTCATTTCGGCAGGGCGGCGCGGGATGCTGATGCCGCGCTGATAGCAGCCGCGCACAAAAAAGCGCCCCTTGCCGGTCCGGGCAAGGGGCGCTTTTTGCATCCGGCGTGATTACATCGAGTAATACATGTCGAATTCGACCGGGCACGGGGTGGTTTCGGTGCGGATCACCTCTTCCCACTTGAGCTCGGCATAGGCTTCGATCTGATCCTTGGTGAAGACATCGCCCTTCAGCAGGAATTCGTGATCGGCAGCCAGCGAGTCGAGCGCCTCACGGAGCGAACCGCACACGGTCGGCACTTC
>ERZ1066123.923-NODE-923-length-19436-cov-6.339766_pt1 | contig 19436 bp, 20 predicted proteins | sample MGYA00382770_ERZ1066123 | MGnify/ENA primary metagenome ERZ1066123 (study PRJEB33369, sample SAMEA5778353) | biofilm metagenome | biome: Industrial cooling water; feature: Water cooling tower basin; material: Biofilm | place: United Arab Emirates | collected...
CGACGACCCACTTGTCCTCGTCGAGTTTCGTGTCGATGACGGCCGACTGGTACGGCATCGTCCCGGTCGCCTTGATCGGGATGGGTTTGGGAATCTGGTAGACGGCGTCCGGCCGGCCGAGCGACCATTCGCCGGGGACGGCCGGCGGCAGCGGGGCGTCGGCCGGGTCGCCGGCGGGGGCACCGGCCTCGAACCACGCGAGCAGCGCGGCCTTGTCGGCCGCCGACAGCGAGGCGTCGTTCGCGAACTTCGGGTGGCCCGGCTTGGCCGCCGCGAACCACGGCGGCATCGTCCCGCGGTCGACGACCTTCTTGATCATCCCCTTGTGGGCCAGCACATCGTCGAGCGTGCCGAGGGAAAACGGGGCGACGCCGCCGTCGCGGTGGCAGCCGCCGCAGTGGGTCTGGACGATGCGGGAAACGCGGTTGTGGTAGGTGACGGCCGCCGCGGCGAGCGGTTTCGCCGGGGCCAGGTCGAGCTCGCAGCCGGGGGCGGTCGTGGCCGGCACCTTCACCGGCCAGCCGCTGAGGGTGAGTTCGATCGCGTCCTTCAGGAACGTCCGCTTCGGGGAATCGAGCGAGTACCCGACGCCGTACTGGTCGTCGACGGCCCCGCGGTAGACGACCGTTCGCTTGGCATCCAGCAGGAACACGTCGCCCGTCGTCTTGGCCCCGACTGCCTGGGAAAGTGAACCGTCGCGATCGGGCAGGTACGTCCCTGCGACCCCGGCCGCTTTCGCCGCGGCCTTGGCGTCGTTTGGCTTGTCCGTCGCGATCGGGTTGAGGTACACGAACCCGACGCCCTTCGACGCGAATTCCTTCTCCAGCCTGGCGAACGTCGGCAGGTACTTCTTGCTGACCGGGCAACTGGTACTCGTCACGGCGACGACGACGGCCTTGTTGTTCCTGGCGACCTCGGAGAGTTTGACGGCCCGCCCCGACAGGTCCGTTCCGCTCAGGTCCGGAGCCATCCGCCCGATGCCGGCCTCGTTGCCCGGCGCGAGGGCCGGCCCCTGCGCGAGCGGTTCCGCAGCCGGGGCAACGAGGGCGACCGTCAGAACGACGGGAAGCGAGCGAATCATCGGCACCTCGGGGGTGAAACCCAGTTTACCCCATAGACGACCGCGGGAGGGGCGGAAAAGTTTCACCGCGAGCGACATCACGGATTCGAATTCACGGACTGCGAACGTGAACAATCGATAACGACTTGCGTCTGGGACGGCGGAGATAGCGGTCGTCACCGCCGCCGTCCTGCCGGCGTCCTTCGGCCGGCGGGGGGTGGCGTCCTCGGGTGGTTCCGGAACCTGAAGCCTTCCTCGCCCGGAGGGGGGTACTTCCGGTTCTCCACCGTCATGCTCGCGGTCCGGGGGTTGACGGTCTGTCAGGTTTCCTCCGCAGTAGCCGGACTGCACAGCACCCGGGCGGCGGTGCGATACTTGCAGCACGACTCCTCCCGGCAACCGGGGTTGGGGGGTGGGGATCGGCCTTCGGCCCAGCCAACGAGACCGATAGTGCTCCCCCCGCGCTTCCGTAAGCTCGCCGCGCACGCCGCTGCGGTGGTGGCTGTCGCCGCCGCTTCGGGCGTGAAGTTCCGGGTCGCACCGCTCCTGGAGGCCGACGCCCCGTTGCTGCCGTTCCGCGCCGCCGTCCTGTTCGGCGGTTGGCCGAGCGGGGTCGGTCTACTCGCCGCTCTGGCGGGCGTGGAGACGGTCGAGACGTACAAGCTCCGGGCGATGGCGAAGCTCGGGTTCGACAGCCGGGTGGACGCGGTCCGGTACGCCGACCGCCGGGGCTGGCTCGACGAGGCGTGAGGGCGGCCGGCCCGTCGGCCGGTGCTTCTCGGGAGGGCGATCCGTGGGAACCCGACTGGGCTATTGGTGGGAGGCCCTCCGCGGCAGCTTCTGGCTCCTGCCGGCGGCGATGACCGCGGCCGCCATCGGGTTATCGTTCGCCGCCGTCGCCGTCGACCGGGCGACCGAGGCCGAGGAACTGTTCGGGTGGACGTACCGGGGCGGGCCGGACGGGGCCCGCGGGGTGCTGGCCACCATCGCCGGGTCGATGGTCACCGTGGCCGGGGTGGTGTTCTCGATCACCGTTGTCGCCCTGTCGCTCGCGTCCCAGCAGTTCGGCCCGCGGCTGATCCGCAACTTCACCCGGGACCGCGGCAACCAGCTCGTCCTCGGCACGTTCGTGGCCACCTTCGTCTACTGCCTGCTCGTCCTCCGGACGGTGAACGGGACGGGAAAGGCCACGTTCGTGCCGGAACTCGGCGTCACCGTCGGGGTGGGGCTCGCGCTGGCGAGCCTCGGGGTGCTCATCTACTTCATCCACCACGTGGCGGTGTCCATCCAGGCGTCGGCGGTCGTCGAGCGGGTCGGGGCGGAGTTGGACGGGCTGATCGGCGAGGTGTACCCCGAGGAGATCGGGGAGCGAGCGGAGCCGGCGGACCGGCCGGCCGAGGCCCCCCCGGCCGACGCACGGGCGGTCCGGGCGGACGCGACCGGGTACGTCGTGGCGGTGGACGCCGACGCCGTGCTGCGGGTCGCGGCCGGGAGCGACCTGGTGGTTCACCTGCCGACCCCGCCCGGCCGGTTCGTCCGCCGCGGGGACGCGGTCGCCCTCGTCGTCGCGGCCGGCGGGCGGCTACCGGACGGCGTGGAGGAAGACCTGCGGAATGCGGTGACGGTCGGCCCGACGCGGACCGGCTATCAGGACGTGGAGTTCGGCCTGTTACAACTGACGGAGATCGCCGTCCGGGCGCTGTCCCCGGGGGTGAACGACCCGTTCACCGCGGCCGAGTGCGTCGACCGGCTCGGGGACGCCCTCGGCCGACTGGCCGGGCGGACCTTCCCAGCCGCGGAGCGGGCCGGGTCGGACGGCCGGGTGAGAGTGGTCGCCCGGCGGCCCGAGTTCCCCGACTTGCTGGACACCGCCCTCGACCCGGTCCGCCACCACGCCCGGGAAAGCCCGCTCGTGCTCGGCCGGCTCCTGGACGCGCTGGCCGCCGTCGGGCAGCGGACCCGCCGGGCCGCCGACCGGGAAGGCGTCCGGCGGCACGTCGAGCGGGTGCTGCGGGCGGCCGACGCCCTGCCGGACGCGGACGACCGGGAGCCGCTCCGGGATCGGGCGGACGCGCTCCGGGGACGCTTCCCCCACTCGGCAAGCGTGTGACCCGAGCCGGGGCAGGCCGCCGGCGACCGGGACGAGCGGCGGAAGCTGACGGTCCCGGCCCCCGGGCGAGCGGAACGTCACCCGGGACCGGACCGCCGACTTCTCGATCGCGGTCGACCCCACGGCGGACCGGCCGGAGGCGGTGACCGAGTACGAGCTCGACGCGAAGGCGAAAGACGGAATCCGCCCAGCCGGGCATACGGTTCGCTGGTGGTCGGAGTCTTCCCGGGCCGAGGTGCCACCGGCCGGGGGCCGGTTCCACGTCCCATTCCGTCCGATCCCGATCCCGAGCGCGAGGAGCGCGAGATGTTTTACCACGACGGCGGCCAGCTCCAGTACGAGGTCAAGGTCACCCGGCCGAACCCGGTGTTCGCCAAGGCCCTCCAGCAGGCCATCGGCGGCGTCGAGGGCGAGATCCGGGTCTGCCTCCAGTACCTGTTCCAGGCGTGGGGCGGCCGCGGGCCGACGACCAAGTACCGGGACATGCTGCTCAACACCGGGACTGAAGAGATCGCGCACATCGAGATGCTGGCCACCGCCGTCGCCCTGAACCTGGAAGGCTCCCCGCTGGAGATGGAGCAGGCGGCCAAGGACCCGATCGTGTTCGCCAAGCTCGGCGGGATGAACCTGCGGCACGTCCTGAGCACCACCCTGGCGGCCACCGCCGAGGACTGCAACGGGGTGCCGTTCAACGCCTCCCACGTGTACGCCAGCGGCAACCTGGCGGCCGACATGATGGCCAACGCGGTGGCCGAGTCCACCGGCCGGATGCTCGCCTGTCAGCTCTACAAGATGACGGACGACCCCGGCATGAAGGACATGCTGGCGTTCCTCATTGCCCGAGACACGATGCACCAGAACCAGTGGCTGGCCGCGTGGGAGGAACTCGGCGGGGCGAAGGCCCACCCCATCCCGAACAACTTCCCGCAGGAGTTGGAACTGAAGGATGTCAACTACTCGTTCTTCGTCACCCACAAGGACGAGGCCGGCCCGGTGCCGGAGGGCCGGTGGTCGCAAGGCCCGTCGGTGGACGGAAAGGGGAAGTTCACGGTCGAGCGGGTCAAGCCGCGGGGCAAGAAGGCGGCCCTCGGCCCGGCCACCCCGAAGACCGGGGTCCAGGCCGAGCAGATGGCGGCCCCCAAAGACCAACCCAAGAAGTGACGCCCCGCCGTGCGGGCGATTCCCCTTCACCGACAGGAGGCAGCGATGCGCGCATTGAACCGGCGGGACGTGGTACTGGGTGTCGGGGCCACGGCCGGGCTGGCGGCCTTCGGCCCGGGGCGGGGGCTAGCGGCCGCCGCGGCCGGCGGGGCGGACCCGGCCGCCGTGCTGCGGGCGATCCGGCTGACCGGGCCGGCGGAAGCGGCCTTCCTCGCCCGGACCGGTCCGGGGACGGCCCCGTCGGCGGTGGTCGCGGCGGGTGCCGCCGCCCGGCCCGTGGTGGATGTCGAGGGGGTGACCGTCGAGCGGGCCGACGCCGCCGGCCGGGTGTTCGCCCGCGGGCTGGCGTTCGCCTGCGACCCGCGGGTGGTGAACCGGTTCGCCGTCGCCGGCCGGCCGCTGGCGGCCCGGCTGTTCTGCTTCTCGGCCGACCGGATCGACTGGACCCCCGGCCGCGGGTTACCGGTGTACGCCGCCTACTGCCCGCGGTTCGAGTACGCCCCCGCGGCCCACTACCCCGAGGCCAAGTGGCACCAGCTCGTGCCCTTGATCGGCGACCGCTACTTCACCGGGTGTACGGCGACTGACGCTTGCGCGGCCGACGCCCCGGGGGCGGTCGCGTTCGACGTGAACGACGGCGACTACGCCGACAACGCCGGCGGGTACACCGTCACCGTGTGGAGCTGGAGCTAGCCCGACGCGAACGCACGTTCTCGCATGAGGGAAATCGATGGCGCACTTCGAGGTCTACGCCGACGACCGGGGCGAGTTCCGGTGGCGGTTCCGGGCGGACAACGGCCGCATCCTCGCCGACAGCGCCGAGGGGTACAAGGCGAAGGCCGACTGCCGGCACGGGGTCGATCTGGTCCGGCAGAAGGCGGCCGAGGCCGAGGTCCGCGACACGACTTCGGGCTGACCGGCCGGCCCAACCACGGAGGGCCGACCCGTGCCCGACTTCGTCCGCCTCGAAGGCCCGCAGCGGGCCGTCTACCTGTTCGACACCCGGCTGGTCGGGGTGACCGCCGACAACGGCAAGAAGCTGTTGTTCACCCTGGCCCTGATCGCGCTGGTCCTCCTCCTCGGCTGGGGCCTGCGGGCGCTCACCCGGGCGGTCCTGTCCGGGAGCCGGAACGAGCGGGCGGCGTTCTGGACCCGGCAGGGCGTCCGGCTGTTCGTCGGGGTGTGCCTGCTGTTCGGGGTGGCGTCCATCTGGTTCGACGACCCGACCACGCTGACCACCGCCCTCGGGCTGGTGTCGGCCGGGCTGGCGTTCGCCCTCCAAAAGGTGGTAACGGCCGTCGCCGGGTATTTGGTCATCCTCCGAGGGAAGACGTTCAACGTCGGCGACCGGATCGCGATGGGCGGGGTGCGGGGGGACGTGATCGCCCTGGGGTTCACCCAGACGACGATCATGGAGATGGGCCAGCCCCCCTCGGTCCAGGGGGCGGACCCGGCCATGTGGGTCCAGAGCCGCCAGTACACCGGCCGGGTGGTGACGGTGTCGAACGCCAAGATCTTCGACGAGCCGGTGTACAACTATACCCACGAGTTCCCGTACCTGTGGGAGGAGATGAGCCTGCCGATCCACTACACCGCCGACCGGGACCGGGCCGAGCGGATCCTACTCGACGTGGTCGGCCGGCACGCGGTGCGGTCGGACGAACTGGACGCGGCGGCCATCGACGAGCTCAAGCGGCGGTACTTCCTGGAGCGGCTGGGCACCCAGCCGCGGGTGTACTACCGGCTGACCGACAACTGGCTGGAGCTGACGGTGCGGTTCGTGGTCCGGGACCGCGGCATCCGGGACGTGAAGGACGCCGTCAGCCGGGATCTGCTGAAGGCACTGGACGCGGCCGGGATCGGGCTGGCGTCGGCCACGTTCGAAATCGTGGGCCTCCCTCCGCTGCGGGTCGCGGGCGACGGCAGGGTCCCGCTCGCCGGCGCGAACTCCGCCGGGCCGGCGGGCGGCTGACCGGGAGGCCGCGAGCGGGTCGGGCGATCGGCTCAGCCCGAAGCCGACCGGCCCTGCCGCAACTCCGCTGTCAGGGCCGCCACCTCGGCCCGGAGGGCGGCCACCTCGGACGCCAGCCCGGCCGCGTCCGACCCGCCGGCCGACCCCGCGCCCTGGCGGTCCTTCCCGACGAAGTAGCTGGCGATGGCGGCGGTGATGTACCCGAACACGGCGAACGCGTACACGGCCAGCAGCCACCCGAGGAGCCGGCCCTCCGGGGTCTTCGGGAAGTAGTCGGCCCCCATCGTGGTCATCGTCATGGCCGTCCACCAGACGGCCTCCCCGTACGACCCGAGCCCGCCGCCCGCGTCGGCCGCGCGGCCGTACCCCTCGTGGCGGAGGGCGGCCGGGTTCTCGAACGCGAACATCCCGGCCGCCCCGGCGAACGTGACCAGGGCGGTCACCAGGGCGACGTACCCGAACCCCCGCCGGCGGACCGCCCGCCGGGCCGCCCCCATCCCGCGGTTGACGGACGCGACGAGCCGGACCAGCCCGGCCCCCCGAACCGCCCGGGCCGCCCGCAGCACCCGGAAGGCCCGGAAGACGCGGAGCACCCGGAGGGCCGGGAGGAGCAGGGCGACGGCGGTCAGCCAGTTCCGCCGCAGGTACCGGCCCTTCGCCGGGGCGAGCAGGAACTCGACCGCGAAGTGGGCGACGAACAGCCCCCAGATCGAGGTGTTCAACGAGTCCAGCCAGCCGGACAGGCCGCGGGTGAGGTCGAGCACGACCAGCCCGAGCCAGACGAACGCGAGGGCGGTCATCGGCCGGTCGAGGGCGGCGGCGGTCTGGCGGAGCAGCCGGTGCCGTTCGCGGGCCAGCGGTGTGTCGCCGGCGGGCGGCGTCGGGCCTGTCATGGGCGTCTCGTCACGCGGGGCGGGGCCGCCACCTCGTCCGCAAACGGCGTACCCGCACCGCGGCCGCCCGGTGTGCATCGGGGGGAAGGCCCCGGCCCTCTGCCGCAGCCGGCCTCCGGTCGGCCGCGCGCCGACGCCCGACCGGTCCGAGATCGTCCCGCGGTCCTTCGTCACTCGCTCCGAAGGTGCCCCGGCCGGTCGGGCCGATCGCCCGCGGCCGCGGCGGTGCGGACGAGCCACAGTCCGGAGACGACCTGGGCGGCCCCGAACGCCAGGAACGCGAGGTCGTAGGCCAGGTGGTCCGGCGTTTCCGTGACGTGGTGGATGTGCAGAACGTGGTGGTCGATCACGCCCTCGACCAGGTTGAACAGCCCCCACCCGAGCCAGATCGACCCGACGAGGGTCCGCGTCGAAAGGGGGACGTCCGGCCGCCGCACCGCCCGCCACAGGAGCGCGACCCCCGCCGCGGCCGCCACCCAGCAGAAGGCGTGGAACAGCCCGTCCCAGAACATGTTGATCTCGACGTGTACCAGCGCCGTCTCGGCCGGCACCCCGGTCGTCGGGTAGCGGGCCGTCAGCATGTTGTGGACCTGGAGCAGCTGGTGGAGGACGATCCCGTCCGCGAACCCGCCCATCCCGATCCCCAGGAGCGTGCCGGCCGAGACGAGCGGCCGGCGGTCAATCCGCGGTCCCATCGGCAGCCCCCCGCGGTGTGCGTCGGTCCCCCGCGACCCGGCCGCCCCGTCCCCACGGCCCGTAGTGGACCAGGGCGACGAGCCCGGCCAGGAGCGGGAACGGGAGCAGCGTCCGCGCCGCGTTCGCGGCGAAGTCGTCGCGGAAGATCCCGGCCCGGACCCGCTGCCCGGTCCCGGTGTCGCAGAGGGGGCAGGCCCGCGCCGGCGGCGCGGCGGCCGCGATCGCGGCCAGCGAGACCGCGGTCAGGAACCGGTGTCGGGCGGCTCGCACGTCAGTCCCCCTCCGCGATCGGGTAAGCGGTCACCGCGAGCCCGACCGCCGCCAGGAGCAGGGGGACGCGCGGACCGGCCGAAGCGTTGACCGCGGGGCAAATGCCGTGCCCGGGGAGCCGGAGGCCGCCGGCGGGCGGGTGCGGCAGGCGTCTGCAGACCGGCTCGCACGCCCCTTCGTCAGCGGAAGGTGGAGCGGCCCCAGCCGGGTCGGAACATCTTGTCGCGCACGAGAACCGCGCCGCACGACCCCGCGCAACCGGCCGCCGGCACGACCGCGGGGCGGAGTCGGCCCGGGCGTCCGCACCCGGACCGAGATCGACGAGGAGAAAGCCGCCCCGAAGCCCCTCCGTTGGGAACTTCCGGGACGCACGCCTACTCGTCGGCGTCCTCTGCGGTCGGCGGGGTGCCGGCGGCGGCGCGGGACAGGTTCAGGTCGAGCAGCCGGGCGAGCAGGTCGTCGTCGGACAGGGACGGCGGCCAGCCGTAGGCGGCGAAGACGGCGTCGTCGAGCCGGCGGGGGGCGTCCCTCAGCCACGTCGGGCGGTCGTTGTACAGGTTCGTGAGCGTCCGCTTCTTCAGGTTCGCGGCGCTGGCGGCGTCCCTCGGCACGCTGCGGGGGTACTTCACGGTGCCGATGCCGCGGGCGTCTGGGTCGGCGACGTACCGCCTCCACGGGCCGTCGACGGAGCCGGGGAATTCGAGCACCTCCGTCCGCGTCCACTCCGGCGGGTTCAGCCAGTTCGAGCGGAGCCGGTCCAGTTCCTTCGCCGCCGCCGCGATTGCGTCCCTTTGAATGGGCGTCGGCTCGGGGAAGGGGAAGGTCTCGAAACAGGTGGTGGGGGTGTACGAGAATCCGCTTTCCATGTCACGAAGTTGTGAGCCCTGAGCCAGTGCCCAACGCTCATGGATTTTGGAATGAAGAACCCCGAAGGTGTAGTCATCGCTGACGGCAAACGCGCGGGTTTTGTGATCCGCAAGATAAACGTCATCGAGCCAGACAAAGATGCGGTGCTTGGATACCTCGGGGGTCACAATGAACCGTTGATGCCCGGCACTCGCTCTCCGGAGCCCAGGACGTGCTTCACCATGTATCCACCATCGTTCCGCAAGTCTGGCTCTGCGGTTCTGGAGTCTCACAGGCTTGATATGGGTCTCAACGTGTTTCCACGGCTCCTCGTAATAGGCCATTTCAGTTGCAAGCGAGTCGCATCCAAAGTCAACGATCCACCCGATTGGGGCGCGTTGCAGAATGTCCCGTGCGGTTTGTCGTGGACGAAGCACATCGCTACTCGGGCGTCCGTTTAGATTTGGAATCTCCAGCCACTTTCGGGCAAGGGTTTCGTCGATGTCGAAATCCCCGGCCTTCATCACGCCCAAGAAACAGATTCCGGCGTTCGCAATGAGGCGTCTCGCGGTCGTCGTGTCAAACTGGTCACCGGTCGTCAGGTTCGTGTTGATGACAGCACAGGTTTTCCCGTCGAGTATCCGTTCCGATTCCGTGCCGTTGTCGAAGCCCACCATCGAAATGTGAACCGTAGCCCCATCGAGAATCCAATCACGATCGGAGACAGCAAAGAAAATGTCTCCTGATGACTTGATGCGTTCCAGTGTTCGTCGATTGGCACCCGCGAACCGAATCCCCTGGGTCGCGATTAATCCGACCCTCGTACCCCCCCATTCTTACTTTCGATAGACTCTTCTCAAACCAGTAGCAGCACAAGTCGGATTGCCCCGGAAGACGCCCGTCGTACAGCTTTCGCACCGCATCGACGTACACGTCGCCGAGTTCCCCCCGCATCTTCTTGTCGCCCAAGAACGGCGGGTTCCCGACGATGAACTCCGCGTCCGGCCAGTCGGGTTCCTTCGGGTTCGCCGGGTCGGTCAGGTCGAGGATCGCGTCGCGGTTCTCGATCGTGTCCATCGGGTCGAGGACCGGGTCGCGGGGGGACTGGAACCCGTTCGCCTTCACCCACTGCAAGTACCCGATCCAGATCACCACCTGGGCCAGTTCCCGCGCGTAGGGGTTCACCTCGATGCCGCGGAGCTGCGTCGGCCGGATGCCGGGGAACCGCTTCTGCCCCGTCTTCTGGGCGAGGTAGGTGAGGACTTCGTTCTCCAGGTCGAGCAGCAGGTTCAGCGCGACGTAGAGGAAGTTCCCGGACCCGCACGCCGGGTCGAGGACCGTGACCCCGTCGAGCCGGGCCAGGAACGCGCCGACCGCCTTCTCGAACGCCTGCTGGTTCGTCGCCTTCGCCCTGGCCGACTTCGCCTTCTCCGCCTTCGCCCAGAGCGTGTCGGCCTCGGCGCGGACGGCGTCCCACTCCCGCCGCAGCGGGGCGAGCAGCACCGGCCGCAACAGCGTCTCGATGTCGGTTCGCCCGGTGTAGTGTGCCCCGAGTTGGCTCCGCTTGTCCGGGTTCAGGATGCGCTCGAACAGGGTGCCAAAAATGCTCGGCTCGACGGCGGACCAGTCGCACTTCGCGGCGTCGACGAGTTCGGCGATTTCCGGCTTCGTCAGCGGGACGACGACGCCGTCGGCGAACAGCCGGCCGTTGAACCGGTCGAGCTTTTCGCGGCCGAACCGCCCGCCCTTGTTCATCTTGTCGAACAGTTCGGCCAGGATGTCGTTCAACCCGTCCGGGTCGTCCTTCGCCCCCTCGACCGACTCCAGGAAGAGGTTTTCCGGCAGCAGGCCGATGTCCTCGGCGAACATGCAGAACATGAGCTTCATGAGGAAGTGGCCGGCGTCGTGCGGGTCGACGCCGCGGGCGCGGAGCCCGTCGGCGAGGCGGCCGAACCGGGCGGCGATCTCTTCCGTCACCTGCTTCTGCGTGCGGCCCGGCCGGAGCCTGTCCGGGTCGGTGAACGCGTGCTTGAGGATCGCGAGGTTCTTCGGGTCCGCCAGCCCGTCGAGGTCGAAGGCGTGAACTTCTTTAAGCGTGCCGGTGAAGTTGGTGTGGACCTCGAACCGGTTCAGGTCGCAGACGACGAGCAGCGGCGGGTTCGCGAGCGCCTCCCGGTAGCCGGACAGCTGGCGGTAGGCGTCGAACAGGTTGCGTTTCTTCTTGTACTCCCAGCCGAAGAACCCCCGCCGCCACACATCGGCGAAGCCCTGCCCGCCGGTGTCCTTGCTCACGCCCTTCTCGAAGGTGTACCACGTGCCGGCGGGGTCGACGTCGGTGGGCTTCGGCTGGCCGAGCAGTTCGCACAGGTCGAGGAAGTGGGACTGGCACGCGGCCCGTTCGGAGAGGTTGACCGCCTTCCACTTGGCGACGAACGCGGCCGGAGTCATGGGGCGAACCTCGGGGGTGGCCGGCGATTCCGCGGGTCGACGGGACGCCGCCGCGACGACCGACCCGGTCGCGGGGTTGGAACCGGGGAAGCCGTGTCCGCTCACTCCCGGACCGCCTTCGTGAACGCCTCGCGCAGCGACCGGGTGATCGGCCCCTGCTTGCCGGTGCCGATCACCCGGTCGTCGACCTTCGTGACGGCAATCACTTCCGCGGCGGTGCCGGTCAGGAAGAGTTCGTCCGCGATGTACACGTCGTGCCGGCTCAGGTTGCACTCGACGACGGGCACGCCCTGCTTCTTCGCGAGTTCGATGACGAAGTTCCGGGTGACGCCGTCCAGAATCCCCGCGTCGATCGGCGGCGTCCGCATCACGCCCTTCTTGATGACGAAGATGTTGTCGCCGGTACACTCCGCCACGTCCCCCTTGTGGTTGAGCATGATCGCCTCCAGGCACCCGGCCCGGATCGCTTCCATCTTCGCGAGGATGTTGTTCAGGTAGTTGAGCGACTTCACCCGCGGGTTGACCGCGTTCGGGTGGTTCCGAATGGTGCTGGCGGTGATGATCTCCAGGCCGTTCTCGTACAGTTCCGGCGGGTACAGGCTGATGCCGTCCACGATGATGATGACGTTCGGCTCGCACTTCCGCGGGTCGAGCCCGAGCGTGCCGGGGCCGCGGGTCACGATGAGGCGGATGTACCCGTCCGTGCGGTTGTTGACCTTCACCGTGTCTTCGACGGCCTTGGTCAGTTCCTCCGGCGAGATCGGCACCTTCAGGTGGATCGCCTTGGCCGAGTCGTAGAGCCGGTCGATGTGTTCCTTGTGCTTGAAGACTTTGCCGTTGTAGACGCGGATCCCCTCGAACACGCCGTCGCCGTAGAGCAGGCCGTGGTCGTAGACGCTGACCTTGGCGTCGAGCTTGTCGTACAGCTTGCCGTTGATCCAGACTTGCGTGCTCATCGTGCTGCTCCGGCGAGAGGAATTCGTCTCACACAAAGCCACAAAGACACAAAGAACGAAGTGGTTCCCTTTGTGTCTTTGTGGCTTTGTGTGAGCACTTCTGGAATTCTACGAATTACACCCCGGCGAATAAGCTCGCGGGTTCCTCGTTCTCGGCGACGCGGCCCTGTTCCATTTTCACGACGCGGTCGGTGCCGTTCGCGATGTCCAGGTTGTGCGTCACCATCACGACCGTCACGCCGTCGTCGCGGTTCACTTCCTTCAGCAGTTTCACGATCGACGCGCCCGTGTCCGCGTCGAGGTTGCCGGTCGGTTCGTCCGCGAGGAGCACCCGCGGCCGGGAGATGAGCGCCCGCGCGACGGCCGCCCGTTGCAGTTCCCCGCCGGACAGTTCGCGGGGCTTGTGCTTCGCCCGGTGGCCGAGACCGACCCGTTCGACGAGTTCGTTCGCCCGCCGCTTCCACTCGCGCCGCGTGCGGAACCAGCCCAACACCGACGACGACACGAACGCCGGCATCAGGATGTTGTCCAGCGTGTTGAGTTCCGGCAGCAGGTGATAGAACTGGAAAATGAAGCCGAACGTCCGGTTCCGCAGCGCGTCCCGCTCCCGGCCGGGGACGTTGTCGATCCGCCGACCGTCGAGGTAGACGCACCCCGAGTCCGGAGCGTCGAGCGTGCCGAGCAGGTGCAAGAGCGTGCTCTTCCCGGACCCGGACGCGCCGACGATGCTGAGGAACTCCCCGTCCGCGACGGACAGGTTCAGCCCCCGCAACACCGGCACCACGACCTTGTGCCGGCGGTAGCTCTTCGTGAGGTTGTCGGCGGTCAACATGCTGTGCCTGGGCTTGGGGTGACGGTTGGGACTGTGACAAGGTGACAAGGTGACAAGGTGACAAGGTGACGGGGAGATAATGACTGGTTGTCGTCACCATGTCACCCCGTCACCATGTCACCCCGTCATTATTCCAAGCCTCGTCACTCGAATCGCAGAGCTCGAACCGGATGCAGCCTCGCGGCGCGGAACGCGGGCAGGACGCTGAACAGCACCGCGATGCCGGTCGCGCCGACGTTGATGAGGATCACGCTCGTCGGGTCGATGTTCGTCGGGATGCGGTCGAAGTAGTAGACGCTGCGGTCGAAGACCTGCTGGCCCGTGGCGCGGGTCAGGAACGCCTCGATCTCGTTGATGTTCTCGGTAATCAGCAACCCCGCCGCCGTGCCGAGCCCGGAGCCGACCAGCCCGAGGAGCAGGCCGTAGCCGACGAAAATGGCCATGATGCCGCCGTTGGACGCGCCGAGGGACTTCATGATGCCGATGTCCCGGTACTTCTCGGCGACGATCATCGCGAAGATCGCGAGCACGCTGAACCCGGCCACGCCGACGATCATGAACAGCAGCAGGTTCAGAATCCCGCGTTCGATGTCGATGGCCGACAGCAGCGGCCCCTGGTGCTGCTGCCACGACGCGACGCGGGCCTCCGTCGGGTCGAAGATCGACTGCACCGGGCCGACGACCTCGCGGTTCACTGCTTCGGAGTTGTCGCGGATGTTGTCCTTGAGTCGAATTTGCACGGCGTTCACGCGGTCGTCCATGCCCCGCAGCCGCTGGAGTTCGTCGATCGGCACATACACGAAGCTGCTGTCGTACTCGCTCATCTCGGACTTGAAGTAGTCGCACACGACGAACGTGCTCGACACCGGCTTCATGCCCGCGGCCGACACCGTGGCGATGAACACGTCGTCGCCCGGCTTGAGCAGGCACGCCTCCTGGGCGACGCCGTCGGGGTCCTTGTACCGCATGTTGGCGATGGAATACCCGAGGATCGCGCCGGGCATCCGCACCGGGGGCCGCTCGGGGATCTGCGGCGGCGGGACGACCACCGGCGGTTGGCCGTTCGGCGTCAGCACCGGGTCTTTCAGGAAGTCCCCCGGCTTCGGGCCGCCCAGCGGCGCGCCCAGAGGCGGGTCGTCCGGCTGGCCGGGAAGCCGCAGCGGCTCGTCGTTCCCGCCGATCAACCGGTTCCGCTCGAACCGCTCCTTCGCGGCCGGGGGCAACTCGAACGACGGAACCGCCGCGTCCTTTTGGTTGACGAGGAACTCGCTGAACCGGCCGACCTTCGCTTGCTTCGCCGGGTCGATGCCGATGAGCCGGACGTGCCGGGTCATCGGGACGGCCCGGCCGTACTTGTCTCGGACCTGGAATTGCAGCAGCGCGAAGACCTCCACGGTCGGGGACATCGCCTCGACGTGCCGGCCCGCGGGCGAGGTCTCGATCCGCTTCGTCATCGCCGCCGGGGGTTCGCTCAACCCCTCGGAGCGGTCCGTCTCGACGATCACGTCCGAGAGGATGCCGTGCAGCCGGTCCTTCAGCTTGTTGCTGAACCCGCTCATGACGCTGTTCACGACGATCAGCGTGGCCACGCCGAGCATGACGCTGACGATGCAGACGAACGCGAGGTACCGGGTCCGGAGGTATCGCAGGCAGAGGAGCAGCTTGTACACGGCGATTCCTTCCCGAGCGGGCGCGGGGTCCGACGGGTCGCTTGTAGCAAAGTGGGAAAGCCGGGGGAAGCCCGAGTGCGGGCGGGGGGATTGTGGGTACCCCGGCGAGCCGCCCACGCCAGTGGGCGGGTTGACGGCATTGACCCGCCCACTGGCGTGGGCGGCTCGCAAAAGTCCAGGGGACACCCGACGGGCCGCCTGTGGCCGCGGGTCAGAGGTCTTTCGACGACCGCGCTTTGAAGTACGAGTCGAGCTTCTCCTTCGTGAACACGCCCGTCTCGTACCCGGTGCGGAAGCTGCGGACCCGCTGTTCGCTGCGGCCGTGGGTGAATTTTTCCGGCGACACCCAGCCCTGGGACCGCTTCTGGATGCGGTCGTCGCCGATGGCGTTGGCCGTCTTCACCGCGGCGTCGATGTCGCCCGGCTCGATGAACTTGAACTTCGCCTGCCCGTGGTGCGCCCACACCCCCGCGAGGTAGTCCGCCTGGAGTTCGAGCCGGACGGACCACTCGTTCGCGTCCGGGTCCCGGCGGTGGCGGTCGACGAGTTCGGAGTAGCCGAGCAGGTTCTGGACGTGGTGCCCGACCTCGTGGGCGATGACGTAGGCCTGCGAAAACTCCGCCTTCGACCCGCCGAGCTTCTGCTCGAGTTCGTCGAAGAACGTCGGGTCGAGGTACACCTTGCGGTCGGCCGGGCAGTAGAACGGGCCGACGTCGGACGGGGCGACGCCGCACCCGGTCTTCACCCGCTGGGCGAACAGCACCATCTTCGGGTGCTCGTACCGCTTCCCGATCCTCGCGAACTGCTCGTCCCACACGACTTCGGTGAACTTCAGCACGGTCTCGGAGAAGTGCAGGGTCCGGTCGTCGATCGGCTTGGCGGCGTGCTGCTCGACGGCCCCGTGCTGGTTCGCGAGCCGGCCGGCCTGCTGGGCGACCCGGGCGTCGCCGGTCAGGAAGTAGACGACGGCCATCAGGATCAGCCCGCCGATCCCGGCCCCGCCCGCCATGGCGGGGTTCATCCCCCGGCGGTCCTCGACGTTCGAACTTTCCGCGCCACCTTCCCACCGCATGACGAACCTCCGAGGGGAACCGAACCGGGCGAAGCCCCGTGCGAACCGCGTGCCGTCACCGCCCGTCCGCCGGGAACGTCACCGCGACGGCGTTGTCCCGCGCCCAGTTCGCGAGCTGCAGCACGGCCGGGTGGTTCGGCGGGATCGCGGCGTCGGCCGTGAAGCGGATCTCGACGCCGAGGGAACCCTTCGCGGACTCTTTCTTTCCCGCGAGAGTCGCCCGTGCTTCCGCGATCGTCCGCGGCGTGGGGTCGTCGTCGAGCAGGTAGAAGCGTTCGTTCTTGACGGCGTCCCCGCCGAGCACCGTCACCCGCACCCGGTCGCGCGGGGAAGGTTGCTCTTTGCGGGTGTCCGGGGGCTTCGTCGTGTCGGCGGACGTGGCCGGGGGGCCGCCCCTGTCCGGCCCGCCGGGGCCGCCGGGGGGCGCGGTCCCCTTCCCGTCCCCGGCTCCACCGCCGCCCAGGAAGTTCCAGCCGGAACCGTGCCCGAACACGATCAGCGCGACGAGGACCGCCAGCCCGACGCCGCCGAGGACTTTGGCGACCCGCCGGACCGCCGGCGGCGACTTCCCCCCGGTCAGCCGCTTGTCGAGGAACCACGCGGCCGCCCCGGTCAGCAGCCAGCCGACGAGGAACCCCCCGGCGACGGCGAGGGCGTTGACGAAGAACTGCGCCACCGTCTCGGAGGACAGGCCGACGGCGAACAGGACGAGCATGATTCGCCTCCGGGGTCCGAACGCGGCGGGCGTCGTCCCGTCATTCTAGGCGACGCCGGTGCCGCGCCCGGGCGGGATGCACATACAATGCCGTCGGCTATTGTACCCGCTTCACCCATCGGCTTCCCGTATGGAACTCCACCGCCTCCGGTACTTCGTCGCGGTCGCCGAGACGGGCAGCTTCACCCGCGCCGCCGCCCGCGAAGGGGTGACCCAGCCGTCCCTCAGCCAGCAGATTCTCGAACTGGAAAAGGACCTCGACACCCGCCTGTTCGACCGGCTCGGGCGGACGGTCGTGCTGACCGCGGCCGGGAACCAGCTGCTCCCGCACGCGCAGGGGGTGCTCGCCGCCGTCGCCGACGCGGAGCGGTCCGTCCGGGCGACGGCGTCCGGCGGCGACCTCCGGGCGGGGGCGATCCCCACCGTCGCGCCGTACCTGCTGCCGGGCGTGGCCCGCCGGTTTCTGAAGGAGCACACGACGGTTCGGTTGCAACTGCTGGAAGACCGCACGGAGCGACTGCTCGAAGCGATCCACGCCGGCGAACTCGACGTCGGGGTGATGGCGCTGCCGATCCGGGACGACCGGCTGCACGTCGAAAAGCTGTTCGTCGAAGACCTCGTCCTCGCGGTGCCGGCCGGGCACAAGCTCGCCGGCAAGCCGACGGCCCGCCTCGGGGACCTGGCGAACGAGCCGTTCCTGCTGCTGGACGACCTGCACTGCTTCGGGGATCAGGTGCTCAGCCTGTGCCGCCGGGGCGGGAAGTTCGAGCCGCGGGTGGCGTGCGTGGGGGAGCAACTCGGCACCCTGCTCGGCCTCGTGGCCGGCGGGCTCGGGGTCACCGTCATCCCCAAGATGGCCGCCGACGCGGACAGGTCCCGGAAGCTCGCGTTCCTGGCGTTCGCCTCCCCCGCCCCGAGCCGCACGCTGTGCGCGGTGTGGCACAAGCAGCGGTTCCGCCCCCCGGCGGCGCGGGGGTTCGTGGAACTGTTGGCCGGTCCGGTCGGGTGAGGACCGTGCCCGCGAGCGAGCCCTCAGGCCCGGGTGCCGAAGTAGCACGACACGAACGCCATCTCGAACGCCTGCCAGAACCGGAGGAACTCGTCCTGCTTGTTGTCGGCCGTCGCGAACGACACCCACATCACGAGTTCGGCCCCCATCATGAGCAGCCCGACGACCGACAGCCACGCGCGGAGCGTCTGGAAAACGGGGTTGTTCCGGCCCAGGATCAGCCGGACGATGTTCCCGACGGCGAACCCGCAGGCCACCGTCGCGAGGAACACGCCCCACCAGTCCTTCACTTCCGTCGGGTCCGGGGTCAGGCGGGCGTTCAGCCGCTCCGGGTGCGACGCGGCCACGACCCCCAGCACCGCCAGGCTGCCGCCGATGGCCAGCACCCGCATCAGCCGGGGCACGAACCGCGACCCGACCTCGTCCCCGCTTTCCTTGGAGTACGGGGAGAACACGAGCAGCACGAGCGCCAGCATGAAGTAGTGCGCCAGCAGCGGCTTCGGCGGCGTCGGATCCGGCCACAGGAGGGCGGCCCAGAAGAACGCGCAGATCAAGAGCGACATCGTCCCCCGGATCGTCCCGAGCGGGAGGCCGAAGGGGTGCCGGGGGTTGTTCACGGAGTCGATCACGGGTGCGGCTTCGTTCTGTAAGGTGCTCATGGTTCAACCTACGGGAAGAAGGATGCGAACCGGTACGGGGTGGTTCGCTCCGGGGCGGCGGAACTTTCGCCCGGCGCGCCCTTGACGATTCGGCGTGCGGTTTTACGATGATGAATCTTACGAAACTGTCCGCCACCCGCCGCGGCGGGTCCGTTTTGACGCAGGATGGGCCGATGTCGACGTTCATGGCCAACGCCGCAACCGTGAAGCCGAAGTGGTACGTGATCGACGCCACGGACGTGCCCGTCGGCCGGCTCGCGGTGCAGGTCGCCAACCTCGTCCGCGGCAAGCACAAGCCGGACTACACCTTCCACGCGGACACCGGCGACTTCGTCATCGTCGTCAACGTCGAGAAGATCAAGTTCACCGGCAACAAGTGGGAGCAGAAGGAGTACCAGACCTTCTCCCACTACGCCGGCGGCCAGAAGATCATCCCGGCGAAGGAAATGCTCGCCCGCAAGCCGGAAGAAATCCTCCGCCTCGCGGTGAAGCGGATGATCCCGAAGGGGCCGCTCGGGTACAAGCAGCTCGGCAAGGTCAAGATCTACGCCGGGCCGAAGCACGACCACCAGGCCCAACAGCCGATCGAGTACAAGCCCGCGATTTAACCCAAGAGCCGCGAACGGAAGTGAGCGGCTAGTTTTTGGGTACCAGCCGCTCACTTCCGTTCGCGGCTCCTTCAGAGCATTCGGAGACGACGGACCATGGCCGAGAAGAAAGAGCCGAAGACGTACTACCTGGGCACCGGCCGCCGCAAGACCGCCGTCGCCCGGGTGCGGCTGTCCGAGGGCAAGGGCGTCATCGCGATCAACGACCGGCCGCTGGACAACTACTTCACCGAGGAAAAGGACCGCGCCTCCGTCATGGGGCCGGTCGTCGCGACGGACCTCGTCTCCCGCGTGGACATCAGGGTCCGCGTCCACGGCGGCGGCATCACCGGCCAGGCCGACGCGATCAAGCAAGGCCTCGCCCGCGCCATCAAGACGATGTTCTCGCCGGCCTCCGAGCAGCGGAAGGTGACGCTGAACCACGTCACGATGATCCGCGCCTACAAGGCCCCGGTGAAG
>ERZ1066123.930-NODE-930-length-19283-cov-7.367537_pt1 | contig 19283 bp, 18 predicted proteins | sample MGYA00382770_ERZ1066123 | MGnify/ENA primary metagenome ERZ1066123 (study PRJEB33369, sample SAMEA5778353) | biofilm metagenome | biome: Industrial cooling water; feature: Water cooling tower basin; material: Biofilm | place: United Arab Emirates | collected...
TCCCGAACACCGTCTCGGCCTCGATCTGCAGCACGTTCTCCGGGCGGGGGAAGGGAGCAGGGGCGGGTTCGCCCTCGGCGCGCGGGCAGCCGATGCGGGCGAAGAAGGTCTCCAGCCCGCCGGGCAGGATCAGCCACAGGAAGGTCAGCGGGGCCGTGCCCGTGTTGTGGAAGCTGTGCGGGCGGCTGCGGCCGAGGAAGAAGCAGCTGCCGCGTTCCATGCGGTGGGTGCTGCCCTCGATGCGCGCCTCGCCCTCGCCGTCGAGGACGAAGATCACCTCCTCGTTCGCGTCGTGCAGGTGTTCGCGCACGTGGCAGCCGGGATCGACGGTCTGGGTGCCCATGGCGAAGGGCGTCTCCGCGCCGGTGTTCGCCGCGTCGAGGATGCAGCGGACGAAGCCGTTGGCAGGGACGGGCTGCCAGAAGCTGCGCGCCTCGCCGGGCTGGACGATGGCGAGGTTGCCGCGGGTCGCGGTCGTTGTCGCGGTGTCGGGCATCGTGGACTCCCTCTTGCGGGCCTGTGGTTCAACCCTGCTCGATGAGCGCGGCCAGGCGCTCCGGCTCGGTCAGCATCGGGTAGTGGCCGGTATCGAGCTCATGCCAGGCGGCCTTCAGCGTCTCCGCGGCGCGGCGCTGGTGCGCGACCGGCGGGTTGGCGCTCCGACGGCACCAGATGACGCTGGCGCGCCAGGGCATGGACCAGAAGCGCGGCAGCACCACCTTCGCCTCCATGCAGGCGACCGGGTGCAGGGTGCAGCGCGCGATCGTCCAGGCCCGCGTCTCCGCGTCGAGGTCGGCGAAGAGGCGGCCCTGCATGTCCTCGGGCGTCGGGCCGGTGGAGAGGTCGGTGCGGATGACGTTGCGGCGCTGCACGATGTCGGGCAGCGCCTCGCCGTCGAGCAGCGCCAGCGCGTCGGCGAAGACGAGGCGGCCGATGCGGTCCGGCGCGAGTTCCGCCGTACGCGCCATGACCATGCCGCCGGTCGAGGTGCCGACGAGCACCACCTCGCGCAGGTCCTCGTGGAACAGCAGGCCGGCCACCTCGGCGGCGTGGCTTTCGGTGGTGATGCCGGGGCGCAGCGCGTGGGCGCGCTCGGCGCAGCCATCCAGCGACGGGGTGAGCACGTGGTGACCCGCGGCGCGCAACCGGGCGGCGACACGGGTCCAGATCCAGCCGCCCTGGTAGGCGCCGTGGATCAGCAGGATGGTGGCCATGCGGCGTTTCCCCGTTCGGTGTCGCGGTCATGCTGCCCCGGCGGGACGGCGCGGCATAGGGAGGGGTGGCGAGGCAGGGGCCGCGGTGCTAGATGGCGACGCCTCGGACTGTAGCGCAGCCTGGTAGCGCACTTGACTGGGGGTCAAGGGGTCGTGGGTTCGAATCCCGCCAGTCCGACCATTCCCCCCCGCCCAAGACAACCCCGCCGATCCGTCCTAGCCTCTCCCCAACCGCACCAGGGGACACGCCGGGATAATCCGCATCGCCGGAGTGGGGCTGCCATGAGTGGGGCAGCCATGAGCCCTGCCTTCCATCGCCTCAGGGACCGCATCGCGATTGCCGGCGTCGGCAACACGGCCTGCGGCAATTTCCCGCACACGGATGATCACGGCCTGGGCGCCGGGGCCTTCCGCCGCGCCATCGAGGATTGCAGCCTCGACAAGAACCGGGTCGATGGCCTCGGTGTCCGCCGCCTGCCCTGTTACGTGCGCATGGGCGGGATCCTCGGGCTGAACCCGCGCTGGACGGTGCAATGCCCGGCCCATGGGCGCATGTCCGCCATGGCGACCATCGAGGCGGCGGCGGCGCTGGACGCCGGGCTCTGCGACTACGCCGCGCTGATCTACGCCAATACCGGCCGCTCGCGCCGCGCGAACTACGGCGGGGAGGAAAGCCCGGGCGTCTGGGACCCCTGGGGGAGCTCTCAGGCTATACGCCGGCCGAGGTCGCGACGCTCGCGGAGGAAGGCGTGATTTGAGCGCGGCCGGCAGCCACGGCATCGTCTTCGTCGGCGATGTCCATCGCCGCTGGGACCATGTGGAGCGCGGCCTCGCCGCGCTGGAGCGCCCGCCGCGCCATGTCGTGCTGCTCGGCGACGTGGAGTGCGACGCGCCACTCGACCTGCTGGCCGCGCCGATCCTGCGGCGCGGCGCGGGGCTGCACTGGATCTTCGGCAACCACGACGCCGATGGCGGGCCGGAGATGTGGGCGAACCTCGCCGATCCGGCGCGCAACCCGCTGGCCGCCGCAGGGGCGCTGCACGGGCGGGTCGCCGATGTCGGCGGCTTGCGCATCGCCGGCCTGGGCGGCACCTCCCGTGCCCGCGTCTCGGCGCCGCCGGCGCCGCCGCGGCTGCGCAGCCGGGCCGAGCTGCCGGCCGACAGGGCGACCCTCGGCCCCGGCTGGAGCGACGAGTCCGCGGCCGCCCTGGCGCGCTCCCTCGCCGCGATGCCGATCTGGCCGGAGGATGTGGAGGCGCTGGCCGCACAGCGCGCCGACGTGCTGGTCACGCACGAGGCGCCGTCCAGTCACTCGGACGGGCTCGCCGTGCTGGACGAGCTGGCCCGTGCGATGGGTGCGGCGCTGGTGGTGCACGGCCATCCTCACATCGGCTATCGCGTCCGTACCGGGGACGGCATGTTGCAGGCGCAGGGCGTCGGCGCCGCCTGGGGCGTCGACCTGCTCGACCGCACGCGCTGGCAGGGCGAGGCGGAACGCTGGCGTGGCCGCGCGCGAAAAGGTCGGACTTACCACGGGGACGGTTGAGCCTCGGCAGGGCAACCCCAGATCGCCCGGGGCGTTCGCCTATCGGCCCATGCCGTCGCGCGGGTCCGCCAAGAGAGGACAGGGTCGGCTGATGCAGGAACGATACCAGACCGTCCGCGACCGCAGCGAGCATCTCGCGCGCCCACTCTCGCCGGAGGACCAGACGATCCAGTCCGTGCCGGACGCGAGCCCGGTGAAATGGCATCTCGGTCATACTACCTGGTTCTTCGAGCAGTTCCTGCTGCGCCGCTTCCTGCCGGGATACCGCCCGGTGGATGAGCGCTACGCCTTTCTGTTCAACTCCTATTACGAGGCGGCGGGGCCGCGGCATGCGCGGCCCCGCCGCGGCATGCTGACACGTCCCTCGGCGGATGAGGTGCTCCGCTATCGCCACGCCGTGGATGCGGCCATGCGCGGGCTGCTGGCGCGCAACCTGTCCACTGATGCGACCTTCCTGCTCGAGCTCGGCCTCAATCACGAGGAACAGCACCAGGAATTGCTGCTGACGGACGCGCTGCATGCGCTGGCGCAGAATCCGCTGCGGCCGGCCTATGACGAGGGCTGGTTACCGCCGGCACCGGCAGGGCGGGAATGCCGCTTCCTCGATGGCCCGGCCGGGCTGGTGGGCATCGGCCATGATCCCGCCGCGGGCTTCGCCTTCGACAATGAGGGGCCGCGTCACCGGGTCTGGCTGGAGCCCTACCGCATTGCCACCCGCCCCGTGACCAATGCCGAGTGGCTCGGCTTCATGGCGGCCGGCGGCTACGCCGACCCGCTGCTGTGGATGAGCGATGGCTGGGCGGCGCGCTGCGAGGAGGGTTGGGAGGCGCCGCTCTACTGGGAGCGCGACGCGGCGGGTGCCTGGCTGCAATTCACGCCCGGCGGCCTGCGCCCGGTCGATCCCGATGCCGCGGTGCGGCACGTCTCCTGGTACGAGGCCGATGCCTTCGCCCGCTGGGCCGGCAAGCGCCTGCCGACCGAGGCGGAGTGGGAAGCCGCCGCGCTGGCGGTCCCCGGCTTGCAGGATCTGGAGGGCGATGTCTGGCAATGGACCGGCAGCGCCTATCGCCCCTATCCCGGGTTCCGCGCCTGGGCCGGCGCGGTTGGCGAGTACAACGGCAAGTTCATGGTGAACCAGATGGTGCTGCGGGGCGGCTCCCTGGCGACGCCACCAGGGCATGCGCGCGCCAGTTACCGGAACTTCTTCCCGCCCGACAAGCGCTGGCAGTTCACCGGCCTGCGCCTTGCCGAGGACGGCGCGTGAGCAGCGGCCAGGCTGCGGACCAGCGCGGGGCGCTGATCGCCGACGCCCTTTCCGGGCTGGCCACGCCGCGCAAGGCGCTGCCCTGCAAGTGGTTCTACGACGCCGAGGGCACGCGGCTGTTCGAACGGATCACCAGCCTGCCGGAATACTACCCTACTCGGACCGAGCAGGGGATCTTCGCTGTCCAGGGCGCGGCGATGGCGGCGCGGATCGGCGCCGGCGCCGCCGTGGTGGAGCTTGGTCCCGGGGATGGTGCGAAGGCGGTGCAGCTGCTGCGGCTGCTGCGCGACCCTGCCGCCTATGTGCCGGTGGAGATCGCCGCGGACTGGCTGCGCGCCGCCGCCGCCCGCGCCGCGGCGGCCTGCCCGGGCTTGCCGGTCTGGCCCGTGGTGGCCGACTTCACGCCGGAATTCGCGCTGCCCCCGACTCTCGGCGCCGCGCCGCGCCTCGGCTTCTTCCCGGGCTCGACGATCGGCAATTTCACGCCGGTGGCGGCCACCGGCTTCCTCCGTCGGCTGCGCGCCACGCTGGGGGACGGGTCGCGGCTGCTGCTGGGCGCGGACCTGGTGAAGGACCCGGCCCGGCTGATCGCCGCCTATGACGACGCGGCCGGGGTCACCGCCGCCTTCAACCTGAACCTGCTGGCGCGGCTGAACCGCGAGGCCGGCGCCGATTTCGACCTGGCCGGCTTCCGCCACCGCGCGGTCTGGAATGCGGCGCGGGATTGCGTGGAGATGCACCTGGTGTCGCTGCGCGACCAACGGGTCACCATCTCCGGCCGGGTCATCGCCTTCCGCGAGGGCGAGACCATCCATACGGAGGACAGCCACAAGTACCGGCTTGAGACCTTCCCACGCCTCGCCGCGGACGGCGGCTGGCGCGAGGAGGCGGCCTGGACGGATCCGGAGCGGCTCTTCTCGGTCTGGCTGCTGGCGGCGGCCTAGGCTATCGGCGCGGCATGCCGCACCGCACCGAGATCGCCAGCCACCGCGGCGGCGCCATCCTCTGGCCCGAGAACAGCCTGCTGGCGTTCCGCCATGCGCTGGCCACAGGGGCCGAACAGCTTGAGCTCGACGTGCACCTCTCGGCCGATGGGGAGGTCGTGGTGCTGCACGACGCGACGCTGGAGCGCACCACGGACGGCGCCGGACCGGTGCGGGCGCAGACCCTCGACGCGCTGCGCCGGGTGCGGCTGAAGGGCACCGGCGGGGAGGGTGTGCCGAGCCTGGCGGACGCCGCGGCGCTGGTGCGCGATGCCGGGCGCGTGCTGCGGCTGGAGGTGAAGGCGGACAGGGACGGGCGTCCCTATCCCGGCATCGTCGCGCGCTGCGCGGCCGTGCTGGATGCCACCGCGATGCGGGGGCGCACCGTGTTCATGAGCTTCCAGCCGCTCTCGGTCATGGAGGCCCACCAGCTGGGCGGCTTCCTGCGATCCGTGCTGCTGCTGGAGGCGAGGCCCTGGCGCGGCATGGGGGCGGAGGGCGCCATCGCGCTCTGCGCCGTGTGCGGTGCCGCCGAGCTCGGCCTGCCGATCGGCGAGTGGGATGATCGCGGCGTCGCGGCGCTGCGTGGCGCGGGGCTCGGCGTCAGCGCCTGGGGCACGAACGACGCATCCACCATCCGTCGGGGCCTTGATCTCGGCATGGATGCGATCGCGACGGACGATCCGCCGCTGGCGCTGCGGCTGCGCGGCTGACGCGGCGGCGCGGCCGTCGCGGGTTGCCTGCGCACCGAGACCTTGTATATGGCGAACGCCCGCCGCCGCCTGCGCATCGGGCATGGGCTGCCCCATGCCGGTTGCGCGACCGGCGCCATGGGCCCGGGCCGCTGCAGCGAGGACGCCACGCCTGATGAACTCGATCGAGAATACCAAGGCCTTCGCGGCCATCCTGACGGCCGGCATCGCCTTCTCCCTGGCGGGCTTCATCTCCGGCCTGATCGTCCACCCCACCATGCCGCATGAAAGCGCCATCCAGCTGGGCGATCCCACGGCCGACACCGCACCGGCGGCGCCGGCGGCGCCGGCGCTCGAGCCGGTCGGCAACATCCTCGCCAATGCCAGCGCCGAGCGGGGCCAGCAGCTCGCGCAGCGGCTCTGCGCCGCCTGCCATAGCTTCAATGAGGGGGGACGGAACGGCGTCGGCCCCAATCTGTACGGCATTGTCGGCGCACCGCACGCGCACGCGCCGGACTTCAACTACTCGCCGGCCAACCGCGCCATGGCGAACAAGCCCTGGACCTACGAGGACCTGAACCACTGGCTGTACAAGCCGAATGAGTACATGCCGGGCACGCGCATGGGCTTCGCCGGCATCGCCAATTCCCAGCAGCGCGGCGACGTGATCGCCTACCTTCGCAGCATCACCCCGAACGCCCCGACGCCCCCGGCGCCGCAGGAGCCTGGGGCGCAGCCCGCCGCCGCGCCGGCCGCCGGTGGCACGCCCGCCGCGACACCCGCGGCCGGCGGCGGGCACCGCTGACGCCGCAGCCATGACGGTTCCGGTCCCGGGCGGCATGCCGCATCCCGACCGGGACCTGGCCGGCTATGGCCGTTCTCCGCCCGCGCCCGGCTGGCCCGAGGATGCCCGGCTCGCGCTATCCCTCGTCGTCAACGTCGAGGAAGGCGCCGAGCTGTCGCTGACCAGCGGCGACGCCCGCAACGAGAGCACCTACGAGATCCGCGAGGAGGTCGAGGGCCAGCCCGACCCCTGCATGGAGACGCATTTCGCCTATGGCGCGCGCGCCGGCCTGTGGCGGATCCTGGACCTGTTCGACGCCTTCGGGGTGAAGGCCACCTTCTCCGCCTGCGGCCGCGCCGTGGCCGCCACGCCGGTGCTCGCCGCCGAGCCCGCCGCGCGCGGCCATGAGGTCAGTGCGCATGGCTGGCGCTGGGAACGGCATGCCGGCATGGAGGAGGCCACCGAGCGCGCGGTCATCGCCCGCACCGTCGAGGCGATCACGGAGGCCTGCGGCGCACGCCCGGTCGGCTGGCACACCCGCAGCGCACCCTCGGTGAACACGCGGCGGCTGATCGTGGAGGAGGGTGGCTTCCTCTACGACAGCGACGCCTATGACGACGATCTGCCGCGCGTCATGCATGTCGGCGGCAGGCCCCACGTGATCCTGCCCTACGCCTTCGACACCAACGACATGCGCTTCGCCCCCGGCGGCGGCTTCGTGCAGGCCGAGGATTTCGGGCGCTACTGCATCGCCGCCTTCGACTGGCTGATGCGCGAGGGCGAGGCGGCGCCGCGCATGCTGTCCGTGGGGCTGCACCTGCGAATCATCGGCCGGCCGGCACGCATGCGAGGCCTCGAGATGCTGCTGGAACACGTGGCGCGCACGCCGGGCGTCTGGGTCGCGCGCCGCGCCGACATCGCGCGGCACTGGCGGGAGCGCTTCCTGCCCGGTTGAACGCTGGGATCAGCCCGGCCTGACGCCGGCCGTCCGCACCACATGGCCCCAGCGCGCGCCCTCCTCCGCCACGAAGCTGCCGATCTCCGCCGCTGTCGGCGTGCCGAGCGAGACCACGCCGACATTCTCCAGCCGCTCGCGCGTCGCGGGCTCGGCCAGGATCTCCTGCAGCGCCGCGCCGAGCCGCGCGCCGATCGCCGGATCCAGCCCGGCCGGGCCGCAGACCAGGAACCAGTTCGTCGAGACCACGCCGGGCAGGTCGAGTTCCTTCACCGTCGGCACGTCCGGCAGCGCGACGATGCGCTCGGCCGAGGAGACGGCGATGCCGCGCAGGCTGCCGCCACGGATCGCCGCGGCGTTGGCACCGGAGGTGTCCCAGAGCGAGGTCGTCTGGCCGGACAGTACCGCCTGCTGCGCCTCGCCGGCGCCGCGGAACGGGATGTGGAGCAGCTGCGTCCGCGTCTCCATGCCGAAGAGCACGCCGGTGAGATGCCCCGCCGAGCCGACGCCGGAGGAGCCGAAGCTCACCTCCTCCGGCCGGCGGCGTGCCATGGCCAGGTAGTCCGCCATCGTCCGGATCGGCCCGTCGCCCTTCACCGCGCAGACGATGGGCGCGCCGCCCAGCATGGTGATCCAGGTGAAGGCGCGCGCCGGATCGTAGGCCAGGTTGGGGAACAGCGCCGGCGCGACGGCGAGCGGGCCGGTGTTGGAGACCAGCAGCGTGTAGCCGTCCGGCCGTTCCCCCGCGACGGCGGCGGTGCCGATGGTGCCGCCGGCGCCGGCACGGTTCTCGATGACGAAGGGCTGGCCGAAGCGCTGCTGCAGGCGCTCCGCCAGCGGGCGGACGATGATGTCGGAGGTGCCGCCGGGTGCGTAGGGGTTGATGATGCGCACGGGCCGGCTTGGCCAGGGTGCCTGTCCTCGGGCAAGGCCGGGTGCGGCGAGGAGTGCGGGGACGAGCAGTAGGTGGCGGCGACGCTGCATGAATGCGCTCCCTTGCGGCAGTGGCGGGGTCCCGATGCCCGGGCCGGTGGCAGCCGAGGGGCGGGTCTGGCGCCGCGGCATGCCGTGGCGGCGTTGCGGTCGCGGCTTCGCAAGCGCCGTGCCGTCAGTCCGCCGGCAGCGTCGCCCAGCGCGCCAGCACCGCCTCCGCGCGATCTCCTGTCGCGGCGCCGAGCCGCGCGGCACTGGGGTTCACGGCGGAGATGACGCCATCGCGGAAGCTCGACGCGCCCTCGCCGATGCGGGCGGAGGCGGTGGCGACGGTGAAGGCGGCGACGCCCGCGGCATCGAGGGCGGGCAGGCGCGACATGCCCCAGCCCTCCGGTCCGCCGCCGGCATCGTTGAACACGGCGGCGAAGGCGGCGACGCCGCGCAGCGCCATCCCCGGCTGCCCGCCCACCAGCCCGCCATGCGATCCGGTGACGACGATCTGCCCCGCATCCTCGGGCCGCACCAGGGAGGCGCTGTCGAGCAGCAGGATGCGGCGCAGCGCGCCCGGCGGCGGTGGCGCCTCCCCGCGGGATTCGGCGCCATGCGGCACATGCGCGCGGTGATGCGGCGCAGACCGCAGCCGCTCGGCGGCCTCGCGGCAGGGCATGCCGGGCACGACGCCCGCCGCCCGCGCCGGCGCATTGGCGTGGCTGATCACGCCGCGCGCCAGCATGTCCGCCGTGTCGCCGATGCGGCAGGAGGCGTGCGACACGGTGGCGGCGGCGATGCCCAGCGGCTCCAACAGCGCCAGCGAGCCGATGCCCGCCGCCTCCCGCCCGATGCCGGCATCGTTCAGCACCACCGCCCGCGCGCCGGCCCGCACCGCCAGCTCGCCCGGATAGCGCCCGCCATGCGAGCCGGAGACGATCACCGCACCCTCGGCCTCCGGCGGGAGCTTCGTGATGGTGTCGGCGAGGACGATGCCGGGCGCCATGATCAGACCGCGTCGGCGGCGAAGCGGAAGCCCTCGCCCCAGCGCGACAGCCGGCCCTTCGAGGGCGAGGGAAAATGCGCCATGCAGCACAGCGTGTTCGCCTCGGTGTGCTGTTCCAGGAAACGCCGGCGTGTGGCGATGCCCTGCGCCGGGTCGGTGTCGGCGCGCATGGACAGCTCGGGGTAGCGCGCCTGCAGCGGCGAATGGATCAAGTCGCCGGTCATGACAGCTTGCGTTCCGCCCTTGCCGATCTCGACGGCGAAGTGGTCCGGCGTATGGCCCGGCGTCGGCGTCATGCGGATGTGGTCGTTCAGCGCGTGGTCGGATCGCACGATGTCGGCGCGCCGGGCCTCCAGGATGGGGATCACCGAATCGGCGATGACGTCGTTCGGCTCGCGCGCGTGCTCGGCCTGCCAGTAGGCCAGCTCCCGCTCGGCGAAGACGTAGCGGGCCTTCGGGAAGGTCGGCACCCAGCGCCCGTTCTCCAACCGCGTGTTCCAGCCCACGTGATCGACGTGCAGGTGGGTGCACATGACGAAATCGAAGTCATCCACCGTGAGGCCCGTTGCGGCGAGGCTCCGCATCCAGCGGTCGTCGGTCTTGCGGTGCCAGAACGGCCGGGTCGGGCGCTCCTTGTCGTTGCCGACGCAGCTGTCGATCAGGATGGTGTGGTGCGGCGTCCGCACCACGTAGGACTGGATGCAGAGCGTCATCATGCCGCTCTTCGGGTCCATCGCGCCCATCTGCTCCAGCCATGGGCGGTTCTCCTCCAGCCGCTCCTTCTCCAGCGTTGGGAAGAAGGTCAGCGGATCGAACAGCGGCTCCTCCTGCTCGATGATCCGGTGGATGGTCATGTCGCCGACCTGGAAGGTGGTGCTCATCGTTGTCGTCTCCGTCCCCTGGCGGCGGGGATGCTACGCGGCTTGCGCGGCGCGTGCCATGCCCCCAGGAAACCGCCTGGCGGGACCGTCGAGGCCCGCCGGACGCGGAGGACGGGTATGGCACAGGGGTTCGGGCGGCGCGCGGCGATCGCCGGCCTGGGGACGGGGGTGCTGCCGCATCGCGCCCGCGCGCAGGCCGATGCGGCCTGGCCGGTGCGGCCCGTGCGCATCGTGGTCCCCTTCACCCCCGGCGGCTCCAATGACGCCATGGCCCGGCCGCTGGCGGAGCGCCTGCAGGCCCGCTTCGGCCAGCCCTTCGTCATCGAGAACCGGCCCGGCGCCGGCAGCGCCGTGGGCGTGACCATGGTGGCGCAGTCGGCGCCGGACGGGCACACGCTGCTGGTCACCACCTCCTCCGTCGCCGCCATCGCCGCGGTGCAGGGCACAAGTTTCGACGCCGCGGCCGAGCTCGACACCGTGGCGCTGCTGGCGAAGTCGCCGCTGGTGGTGTTGGTGCGCCCCGACAGCCCGGTGCGCAGCATGCAGGACCTGGTGCGGATGGACCGCGACCGCCCCGGTACCCTCACCTTCGCCTCCTCCGGCCCGGGCAGCACCACGCACATCATGACGGAGCTGTTCAACCTGCGCGCCGGCACACGGCTGACCCACGTGCCGTACCGCGGCACGGCGCCGGCGCTGACCGACGTGGTGGCGGGGCGCGTGGACCTGATGTTCACCACAATTGCGAGCGCCGCCGGGCAGATCCGCGGCAACCTGCTGCGCATCGTCGCCTACACCGATGACGGCCGGCCGGAGGGCACGCCGGCGGCGCCGACGATGCGCGAGGGGAGCATCGACTATGTGGGGAACATCTGGTGGGGGCTGTTCGGCCCGCGGGGGTTGCCGGCGGGGGTGCGCACGCGGCTGAACGCGGCGGTGAACGAGACGCTGCGCGACCCGGCCTTCGCCCGCTACCTGGCAGGCGAGGGCGCGGTGCCGGCGCCGATGCCACCAGAGGAATTCGACGCCTTCCTGCGCCGCGAGATCGCGACCCTGCGCGAGGTGGTGGCCGCGGCGCGCATCCGGGCGGATTAGCGGCCAGCGTGAGAGGGGCTTTGCCCCCCTCAAGCCCCCCACCAAAGGCCGAAAGGCCCTTGGAACCCGGGGGTAAGGCGCTGGTATTGCCGACGCTTTATTGCTTCAATGAGCGCAGATCGGCATCGACGCGTTAAGTTCGTTTGGTTAGATCGTGATGCCGCTGCTTCGGGGATCCCTTTGCGCGAAGACGCAGGAACAGCCATCCTCGCCAGGATCTGCCATCTACAGCGATTCCGCCCCATGTCCGGCGATTTTCCGGCTGCGCGAGGTTGAGCGCCTGATGAAGACCGTCGCATGACCGTTCGCACTCCGCCACGCATTCTCAGCTTACAGGTGAAGAATTACCGGGCGCTGCGCGACATTGCCCTGAAGGACCTCACCCCAGTCACCGTCCTGCTCGGGCCGAATGGCAGCGGCAAATCCACTGTCTTCGACGTCTTCGCCTTTCTCGCAGAAGCCTTCCAGGACGGTATCCGGAGACCATGGGATCGTCGCGGGCGGTTCAAGGAACTGCGCAGCCGCGACAGCACTGGTCCCATCCTGATCGAGATCAAATACCGCGAGGCGCCGAGGACACCACTCATCACGTACCACCTGGAACTCGACGAAACCCGCCGCGGTCCCGTCGTTTCCCGGGAGTATCTCAGCTGGACCCGTGGTGGCGGAGGTAAACCGTTCCGGTTCCTCGACTACGAGACGGGACAGGGTAAAGTCATCACCGGTGACCAGCCTGAAGAGACCGATACAAGAGTAGAGCGCCCCTTGTCCGGCCCCGATGTGCTAGCCGTCAGCACGCTCGGCACGCTGGCCGAGAACCCGCGAGTCATCGCGCTCCGCAATTTCATCACTAGTTGGCACCTGTCCTACCTTTCGGCCGAAGCTGCCCGCGGCAACACGGAGGCCGGAGCGGAGGAACGCCTTTCCCCCGATGGCTCGAATCTGCCGAACGTCATCCAGCACCTGCACGAACAGTATCCGGACCGACTGGCGGAGATCTTCGCCACGCTGCGCCGCCGCGTGCCACACATCGAACGGGTGGATGCCGAGGTTCTGGCCGATAGCCGGCTTCTCCTGCTGTTCAAGGACGCACCGTTCTCGACGCCCGTCCTCTCCCGCTTCGTCTCGGACGGTACCCTAAAGATGCTGGCCTATCTGACGCTTCTCTATGACCCTAATCCACCACGGCTGATCGGCGTCGAGGAGCCCGAGAATTTCCTGCATCCGCGAGTCTTGCCTGAACTGGCCGAGGAATGCAGGGCAGCCTCGGTGCGCACTCAACTCATCATTACCACGCATTCCCCCTTTTTCATCGATCAGCTCGATCCGAAGGAAATCCGCGTCCTGTATCGCGACAGCCAAGGCTACACGGCGGCGAAGCGTGTGGCCGACATGAAGGGCGTTATGGCATTCCGCAAGCAAGGTGCCGCTCTGGGCGAGATTTGGATGGAGGGACATTTCGAGGTTGGCGATCCGCTGACGCCGGGTCCTGCCTAATGCGGTGCATACACTTCCTGGTGGAGGAGCCGTCTGCCGAAGCGGCGCTGCGCAACCTGCTGCCGCGACTTCTGGCAAACCGCGCGCGGTTCATCATCATCAATCTCGGCAGCAAGCAGGCCCTCCTCAAGAAACTGGTGCCGCGGCTTCGTGCCTATGCCGACCTGATCCAGGCCGGCGAAGATCTGCGCGTTGTTGTCCTGGTCGATCGCGACAACGATAATTGTGCGCAACTGAAAGACAGGCTGGAACAGGCGGCTTCGGATGGGGGGTTGGTTACCAAAAGGAGCGCAAAGGCTGGGAAGCCGTTCCATATCGTCACGCGCATCGCGGTTGAAGAACTGGAATCATGGTTTTTGGGTGATCCCGACGCCCTCCGTGCGACCTTCCCGAGATTGCCATCCATCAACACCAAAACCGCACCTTTCCGGAACCCTGAGAATGGCGGATCATGGGAAGCCCTGCATCGCTTCCTCAGAAAGCACGGTTATTATCCTGGCACGTACCAGAAGATTGACGCTGCTCGTCGCATCGCAGCGAACCTCAGCCCGGACGCCAATCGGACGCCGAGTTTTGGTGCTTTCTGCCGCGGGATCGAAGCCTGCACCTGATAGGAGCGAACGCGGCATCCGGGGTCTGTACAGCAGTGGTTTATGAAGCGTTTGGCAGGCGCACGGCGGGCAGTACGGGATGATGGGGGCCTTGCCCTAGCGACTTGGCCGATGCCGAAGGCCTCCACAAGAATCTCTCCCTAGGCGTGACTTGGTTGATCTGTCGTGACGCCGCCGTCAGTCGGCTGATCAGGGGCGTTGTCGGGAGACTCCATGATGGCAGCGGCCGATTCTCCCCAACCCCGCGCCCCGCGCGCCTGTCGCGCACCCCGCCAGGCAGGCTGGACCTCCACGGGTTCTCCTCCGCCGCGCGCATCATCTGAGGTCCAGGGTGCCCGGCACCATGACGGGGATCCAAGAGGCAGCGCCCCTTGGCGGAGTGCGAGGCGGAGCCTCGCCCTGCCGCACCCCCGGGTCAGGGCTCAGATGACCCGGTCGGCCTCCAGCGCGTCCAGCGCCACCGCGTCCATCCCCAGCAGCTCCGCCAGCACCGCCCGCCCGTCCTCGCCCAGCGCGCCGGTCGGCACGTGTGCTTCCACCGGCAGCCCACCCATGCGCAGCGGGCTGTGCGGCACGGTGATCGGGCCGTAGAGCGGATGCTCCACCCGCTCCAGCGCGCCACGCGCCAGCATGTGCGGGTCCTCCGCCACCTCGTCCAGGGTACGCACCGGCGCCGCGGGCACGCGCTCGGCCAGCAGCATCTCGAAGACGTGCCCCTTCGGGTGCGGCGCGGTCCATCCGCCCACCATGGCATCGACCAGGTCCATGTGGGCGCAGCGCTCGCGCACCGTGCGGAAGCGCGGATCCTCGCCCACCGCCTGCTGCCCGAAGGCGCGCAGCAGCCCGTGCCACTGGCCCTCGTTGCCGACGATGATGGCGATGTGCCCGTCGGCGCAGGGATAGACGTTGTAGGGCGAGAGCGAGAGCCCGCCATGCCGGTTGCCGACCCGGGCGGGCGGCGGGTCGCCGGGCTTCAGCAGGCTCATCGCCGAGAGCAGCGGGAAGACGTTCGCCTCCAGCATGGAGACCTCGACGCCGCGGGCGCGGCCGGTGCGCTCGCGCTCCAGCAGGGCGGTGACGATGGCACCGTAGAGGTGCACGCCCGCGAGGAAGTCCGAGACAGCCGGCCCGGCCTTCATCGGCGGGCCGTCGGCCTCGCCGGTGATGCTCATGAACCCCGCCATCGCCTGAACGGTCAGGTCCATCGCCGGGTAGTCGCGGTAGGGCCCGTCGCTGCCATAGCCGGAGGAGGCGGCGTAGATCAGCCGCGGATTCGCCGCCTGCAGCGCGGCGGCGCCGAGGCCGAGGCGGACCATCACGCCAGGCGCGAAATTCTCCACCAGCACGTCGGCCCCGAGCGCCAGGCGGCGCAGGATGTCGCGCCCCTGCGCCGTCTTCAGGTCGAGGCGGAGCGAGCGCTTGCCGGCGTTCAGCGCGGCGAAGGGCAGCACGAAGCCGCCCTCGGCGCGCCGCCGCAGGTGCTCGCCGCCCGGCGGCTCGATCTTGACGACGCTGGCGCCGCCCGCCGCCAGCAGGAAGGTGGCGTAGGGGCCGTTGTAGATCTGGGTGAGGTCGAGGACGGTAATGCCCGTCAGCGGTCGCGCCGTGTCCATGGCGGAAGGCTAGCCGCCGCGGCGCCGCCCGTCACCGCGGCATCAGCGGCCAGACCAGCGCGATCAACGGCGCGCCCACCGCCAGCACGATCAGCGACAGCGGCGCGCCGAGCCGCGGATAGTCGCTGAACCGGTAGCCGCCGGGGCCCATCACCAGCGTGTTGCACTGGTGGCCGATCGGCGTGAGGAAGTCGCAGGCCGCGCCGATCGCCACCGCCATCAGGAAGGCGTCCGGCCCGACGCCCAGCCGCTCCGCCAGCCCGGCCGCGATCGGACCCATCACCAGCACCGTCGCGGCGTTGTTCAGGAAGGGCGTCACCGCCATCGCGATGGCCATGATCAGGGCGATGGCGGCGATCCCGGGCAGCCCGTGCAGCAGCGGCGAGATCCAGCCTGCCAGCAGCTCCGTCCCGCCGGTGCTGCGCACCGCCTCGCTCAGCGGGATCAGCGCGCCGAGCAGGATCAGCAGCGGCCATTCCATGGTCTCATAGGCCTCGCGCATGGTCATGCTGCGGGTCAGCAGCACGCCCACCGCCGCGGCGAAGAAGGCGATCTGCACCGGTACCAGCCTGAAGCCGAGGGCGAGGATGGTGGCGCCGAGGATCACCGCCGGCCACCAGCTCCGCCGCCGCCGCCCCAGCGCCATGTCGCGCTGCGAGAGCGGCAGGATGCCCAGGCCCGCCAGCGCCTCCGGCACCCGCTCCGCATCGCCCTTCAGGATCAGCACGTCGCCGGCGCGGAGGCGGATCGCGGACAGCCGGTCCCGCATCCGCTGGCCACGCCGGCTGACCGCCAGCAGGCCGATGCCGGCGCGCTCGCCGAGGCGCATCTCGGCCGGGCTGCGGCCGATCAGCGGGCTGTCGCCGGTGACGACGCCTTCCAGCACCGCCACCTGCTCCTCGGGCTCGGAGGTGCTGTGCTTCTCGGCGTCCAGCGCCAGGCCGGCCCGGGCGAGCACGCGCTCGATGCCCTCCGGCTCGCCCTCCAGCAGCAGGATGTCGCCGGCCTGCAGCACCGTGGCCGGCGGCGGCGGGTCGCGCCGACGGTCGCCGCGCATCAGCGTGGCGACGCGGAAGCGATCCTCGGCCAGGGCCTCGATCGCGGCCACGGTCTTGCCGACCGCATCGCTCGCCGCCGGCACCACCGCCTCGGTGGTGTAGTCCGCCAGGCGAAAGGCGTCCGCCATGCTGGCGCCGGCGCGGCGGTTGCGCGGCAGCAGCCGCCAGCCGATGGCTAGGAAGGCCAGGCCCGCCAGCGCCACGCCCAGCCCGACCGGCGTATAGTCGAACATCCCAAAGGGCTGGCCCGTCACCTCCTCCCGCACGCGGCTGACGATGATGTTGGGCGAGGTGCCGACCAGCGTGACCAGGCCGCCGAGCAGCGCGGCGAAGGACATCGGCATCAGCATGGCGGACACCGGCGTGCCGGTGCGCCGCGCGAGCTGCAGCGCCACGGGGACGAAGATCGCCAGCGCGCCGATGTTCTTGCTGAGCATGGAGGCCAGCATCACCGCCCCGGCGAGCGCCGGCACCTGGACCGACGGGGACCGCAGCCAGGGCAGGACCGGCTGCATCATCGCCTCGACGGCGCCGGAGCGCGCGATGGCGGCGCTGACGATCAGCGCCGAGCCGACGATGATGACGATGTCGTCGGCGAAGCCGGTGAAGGCCTGGTCGTAGGGCACGATGCCGGCGGCGATGCCGGCCAGCAGCGCCATCAGCGCCACCAGGTCGTAGCGCAGCCGCCCCCAGGCGAAGAGCACCAGGGCCGCGCCCAGGATGCCGAAGGCGAGGCCCTGATTGAGGGTCACGCGGCGAGGTCCGGGGTGGGGGTCATGGGCGGCGGCAGAACGGCCGGACGGGGTGGCGGTTCCCGTGGCGCTTGACCGCGCCGGGCGCGCCAGCATCATGCGTGGCATGCAGGATGTGCTGATCATCGGCGGCGGCGTCGGCGGGCTGACCCTGGCGCTCTGCCTGCACCGGGTCGGCATCCCCTGCACGGTGCTGGAGGCGGTGCCGGAGGTGCGGCCGCTCGGCGTCGGCGTGAACATCCTGCCCCACGGGGCTGCCGAGCTGGCGCGGCTGGGGCTGGAGCCGGCGCTGCTGCGGCACTGCGTGCAGACCGACGAGGCGAATTTCTTCAACCGCTTCGGCCAGCTCGTCCACCGCGAGCCGCTCGGTCGCGCCGCCGGCTACGACCACCCGCAGATGTCGATCCACCGCGCCGACCTGCACCTGACGCTGCTGGAGGCGGCGCGGGCGCGGCTCGGCGCCGGCTGCGTGCTGCTCGGCCAGCGCTGCGTGGCGTTCGAGCAGGATGCCGGGGGCGTCACGCTGCGCTTCGAGGGCGGCACGCCCGCGCTGCGTGGCGCCGTCGCGGTCGGCGCGGACGGCATCCATTCCGCGCTGCGTCGCCAGCTCCACCCGGACGAGGACGAGCCGAACTACACCGGCTACAACATGTGGCGCGGCGTCTCCCCCTGGCCGCGCTTCCTGACCGGCGCCTCGCTCACCCGCGTCGGCTGGCTGGCCACCGGCAAGATGGTGATCTACCCGATCCGCAACGCCGTGAACCCGCACGGCGACCAGCTCATCAACTGGGTCTTCGAGATCGAGACCACCCGCATCCGCGACCGCCGCGACTGGACCCTGCCGGGGCGCGTCGAGGACGTGCTGGCCTACGTAGGGGACTGGCGCTTCGCCTGGCTGGATGTGCCGGGGCTGGTCGCGGCCAGCGAGGTGGTGCTGGAATACCCCATGGTGGACCAGGACCCGCTGCCCTGGTGGACGCAGGGCCGGGTCACGCTGCTCGGCGACGCCGCGCACCCGATGGTGCCGCGCGGATCGAACGGCGCGGGCCAGGCGATCCTCGATGCGCGCTGCCTTGCCGACCTGCTCGCGCGCATGCCGGACGACCCGGCCGCCGCGCTGGCGGCCTACGAGGCGGAGCGGCGGCCGGCGACCACGCAGGTGGTGCTGACGAACCGCGCCAACCCGCCCGACGCCGTGCTGCGCGAGGTGTTCCTCCGCACCGGCGACCGGCCCTTCGCCCGGATCGAGGACGTGATCTCGGCCGAGGAGATGCTGGCGATTACCGGCGCCTACAAGCGGGTGGCGGGGTATGACCTCGCGACGCTGAAGGCGCGCGCCGCTACTCCAGCCTGATCCCCGCCTCGCGGATCTCCCCCGCGCGCAGCGCCCCGCCCATGACGGTGAGGTCGCCCATGATCACCTGGACGCGGCCGGCCAGCATGTCGGTCAGCGCCGGCCCGAAGTCGCGGTAGGGCACGTGCACCATCTCGATCCCTGCGGCACGGCTCAGCAACTCCATGCCGAGATGGCCGATCGTGCCGATGCCGTTGGTGCCGTAGCTGATGCTGCCGGGCTGCGCGCGGGCGAGCGCGATCAGCCCGCCGAGGTCCGCCGCCTCCAGCCGCGCCGGGACGAAGATGAAGAAGGGCAGGCGCGAGATCAGCGCGATGGGGGCGAAGTCGCGTGCGGGATCGTAGGGGACGCTCGGCAGCAGGGCCGGCACGCTGCTCATCGTGGCGCCGGAGGCAAAGAGCTAGGGTGTACCCGTCCGGCGCCGCGCGCCCCGCCGCCTCGGCGGCGATCACCGTGCTGCCGCCGGGGCGGTTCTCCACCACCAGCGTCCCGCCGAGCGCCGCCGAGAGCTGGGCGGCCACCAGCCGCGCCACGACATCGGCCGCGCCGCCGCCGGGGAAGGGGGCGAGCAGGCGGATCGGCCGGCTCGGCCAGGTTGCCTGCTGGGCCGGCGCTGGCCGTGCGGCGGCGGCGGCAAGCCCGGCGAAAGGCTCCGTCGCGGCAGCCCCGGCATGGTGGTGTCCTCCGGTCCGGTCTGATGCCCGGTTTGGCTCGATCCTGCCCGGCCGCGGTGCCGCGCCGCAAGCCTCCCCGCGGCCGCCTGCGCGCGCTATACCCTTGTTTCCGGCGGCAGGGAGCAGGCATTGGGCAGGGGCGAGGCGATCCGGCGCGGCATGGCCGAGCGCGGCCTGGTGCACGCCATGTCGGCGCACAACCCGTTGAGCGCCCTGCTCGCGGAGGAGGCCGGCTTCGACGCCGTCTGGGCGAGCGGCTTCGAGCTCTCCGCGGCCTACGGCGTGCCGGACAACAGCCTGCTCTCCCATACCCAGCACCTGGCGATGACGCGCGCGATCGCGGAGCGGGTGCGTGTCCCCGTCATCGCCGACCTCGACACCGG
>ERZ1066123.931-NODE-931-length-19276-cov-16.986317_pt1 | contig 19276 bp, 19 predicted proteins | sample MGYA00382770_ERZ1066123 | MGnify/ENA primary metagenome ERZ1066123 (study PRJEB33369, sample SAMEA5778353) | biofilm metagenome | biome: Industrial cooling water; feature: Water cooling tower basin; material: Biofilm | place: United Arab Emirates | collected...
GCGAGCAGGGCTATGGCCGCATCCTGATGACCGCGTCGTCGACCGGCCTGTTCGGGAACTTCGGCCAGGCAAACTACGGCGCGGCCAAGCTCGGCCTTGCCGGCCTCACCAAGACGCTGGCGCTCGAGGGCGCGAAGTACAACGTGCGCGTCAACACCCTCTCGCCGGTCGCGGGCACCCGCATGACCGAGGACCTCTTCCCCGAGGAAGCCTTCAAGCTCTTCGCGCCCGAGAACGTGGTCCCGGCCGCGCTGTTCCTCGTGTCCGAGGACGCGCCGACCAACGCCATCGTCGGCGCGGGCGCGGGCGGCTACCACTCCTCGTGGACGGTGATGAACGAGGCCGTGTGGCTCCCGGAAGGCGAGCGCACCCTCGAAGGCTTCGCCGCGCGCTGGGAGGAGATCAATTCCTTCACCAACCTGATCGCGCCGCAATCGGGCAGCGAGCAGTCGGGCAACATCCTGCGCGCGATGCAGAAGGTGACCGGCACCGGCCCGTCGAGCGCGCGCGGCTGAGAAGCGCAACGTCTCAAATATCTTGCAAAATTCGAACCCCGCGTCAGTTTGGCGCGGGGTTTTTCTTTGGGGCTCACGATGTCCGATCCGCTTCCGAAATATCATGAATTCATGTTGCCAACCTTGAAGGCGTTGGATGATCTTGGTGGCTCCGGTTCCGTCGACGAAATTCAAGATCGAGTAATTGGCTACACAAGCCTGACGCCCGAACAACTGGAACTGACCTATCCCACGAGCGGAGCAGCAATTGCCGCAGACCGAATGTCGTGGGCGCGCAGTTGGATGAAGCATGGCGGTTTCGTCGCGAGTGGCGGGCGTGCAGTATGGCTGCTGACGGACTTAGGGCGCGAAGCCTTGGCATGGACGCCGCATCAAATCCGTGCCCGCTGCCAAGCCGAATTCAAGGCAAAACAAGCAGAGAAAGCTGCATCACAGCCCGAAGTAGAGGCGACAGAAGATGAAATTGAAAAAGACTGGACCGACAAGCTTCTGACCCGCCTGAAAAATTTAGAGCCCTCTGCCTTCGAAAGATTGTCGCAGCGCATTCTGCGGGAGAGCGGCTTTGTAAAGGTGGAGGTAACCGGAAAGTCCGGCGACGGCGGCATTGATGGAACTGGCGTGCTCAGAATGAACCTGATCTCGTTTCAGGTCCTCTTTCAATGCAAGCGCTACTCCGGTTCAGTAGGCGCCGGGGCTGTGCGAGACTTCCGTGGTGCCATGCAGGGGCGAGCAGACAAGGGACTGGTCATCACAACGGGCACTTTCACGCCTGACGCTCGCAAAGAAGCTACGCGCGATGGCGCACCGGCCATCGACTTAATCGACGGCGAAGCACTCTGCTACCTTCTCAAGGACCTGAAACTGGGCGTCGATGTCCGCGAAATCCGGACCGAAGAAGTAACCGTGAACGAAGGCTTCTTCGACAAGATCTGACCTACTCCTCGACCGCCTTCAGCAGCCTCCGCTCGACGGGCGCGAGGACATTCGCCAGATCGTGCCCGCGTTTGAGCACCTGCCCGTGTTCGCCAAAGAGGGTCCACATCCCCTGCTTGCCGCGCAGCGCGGGGCGCTTTTCGAGGCGCGCCTGCGGGCGTTCGGCGGCTCTGCGGAAGGCCGCGAAGGTGGCGGCGTGGCGGGTGAAGTCCATCGCGTAGTCGCGCCATTCCCCTGCCGCGACCATCCGCCCGTAGAGGTCTAGGATGCGCATCAGCTCGGGCCGCTCGAAGCCGACCTGGTCCGCGCCCCGACCGGGGAAGGGAACCACCTGTCCGGGCATCCCCGGCGTTTGCGGTGCAGCCATCCCTGCGCTCAGTCCTTGGTTCCGCTCTTGCGCGCCCGCACCGGCTGGAGCGGCGGCGGCGGAGCCTCGCGTTCGGCGAGCAGGGCCTTCATCGCCGCCATCTCCTCGCGCATCTGGGCGATCTCGCTCTCGAGCTTCTCGATGCAGTCGCGGCGCGGGCGGCCTTCCTCGTCGCAGGGCGGATCGTCGCAGGGCGTGCCGTAGGGCACGAATTCGCGCATCCATTGCTCCGCCGGAACCAGGGTCGAACGCGCCTTGATCCCGACCATCGTCGCGCCGGCGGGCACATCGTCGGTGACAACCGCATTGGCGCCCACGCGGGCCCGCTCGCCGACCACGATCGGCCCGATGATCTGCGCGCCCGAGCCGATGATGACATTGTCCTGCAAGGTCGGGTGGCGCTTGCCACCCTTGCCGTTGGCGGGGTTGGTGCCGCCGAGCGTCACGCATTGGTAGATCGTGACATTGTCGCCGATCTCCGCCGTCTCGCCGATCACGGTGAAGCCGTGGTCGATGAAGAAGTTCTTCCCGATGGTCGCGCCCGGATGGATGTCGATCGCGGTCAGGAGCCGCGAGAGGTGGTTCACGAGCCGCGCAAGGAAATAGAGCCGCGCCTCGAACAGCCAGTGGGCGATGCGGTGGAAGCCCAGTGCCCAGACGCCCGGATAGAGCAGGATCTCCCAGCGCGAGCGCGGCGCGGGATCGCGGGCGCGGACCGAGTCCAGATAGCTGACCAGTTGCTCGAACATCGCCCCTCGCTTTTCCCACCAAAGCGCCGCCGATGCAATCGGCGAGCGCTGACCTACAGGAGCCGCTGCTGTTCGGGCCCGTGGAGGGCCTCGAGCGCAGCGCGCCAGACAGACATGGTGGCGGGCGTCTGGCGTTCAAGGGAGATCCGGTCGATCGCCGCCACCAGCGCCTCGATCGCGGCGAAGCTGCGGGTGGTGCGGGGCACCAGATAGTCCGCCGCGCCCGCCGGCAGGGAGAGGCCGCGCGCCTCGGCGTGGGCGAGGATCAGCTCGCCCGCCATCGCGTCGTCAGGGGGCTGGATCGCCAGCTGGAGCGAGCCGCCGATGCGCGAGGCGAGATCCGGCAGCTTGATCCGCCAGCCGGGGCCGTCCGCTGCGTCGGCATTGGCGATCAGCAGCAGCGCCCCGCCCTCTCGCGTCCCGCCCTGCTGGACCGCGTTCCAGCGGTGGAACAGTTCGGCTTCCTCGAGCGTCTCGGCATCGTCGATCACCTCGAGCCCGGCCTCGGCGTGGAGCCCCTTCGCCCAGCGCCCGAGCAGGCTCTTGCCCGAGCGGGGCGGGCCGGTGAGGACGGCGACGTGGAAGGGCCAGCTGGCGGGATGCTGCAAAGCCTCGATCACCGCCGCGTTGGCCGCGCCGACCACGATCCGCTGCGCGGCGCCCGGCACGGACAGCGGCAGGGCAATCTGGGACGGCTCGCCCATGGCGGGTCAGGCCCTAGCGGCTGATAGCGAGCGCGTTCGCCCCGCGCCGCACGCTGAATCCGCGCGCCTCGAGCGCGGCGGCGAGTTCCTCGAGCGATCCGACGTAGCTCACGCTCATCACCGAGGTGCCGCCGATCGCGGTGCTGGTCACGCCCACGCCGCGCACGCCTCCGGTGCCGCGCACCGCGCCCAGCGCGGCATCGAAGGCGGCGGCATCGGGGGTGGCGAACTGGACGACGATGTTGCGCACCTGCATCTCGCCGGGCTCGATCCCCGTGACGGGGGCGGCCTCGATGCGCGGCACGCCGGCGCCCGCAAGCGCCGCCTCGGCGGCCCGCCGGGCCTGCGCGGCACGGCCGATCTCGATCAGCCGCTGGATCGCCGGGTCGATCTCGCCCACGCCGCCGAGGCGCAGCGTCGGGTCGGGCCGCAGCTTGCCCGAGGCCAGCGCGCCGGTGAAAATCTGGTCCATCCGCTCGACCGCCTGCGCGAGCATGGCCGGCAGTGCGTCGGGGTTGTCGGCCTTGAGCGTGAAGCTGTCGAGCGGGCGGCTGTCGGGGCCGTAGCGGGCGGTGAAGGTGCCGGTGACCGGCCCGCCCGGGAACTGGTGGTCGAGCCGGGCGAAGGCCATCACCACGTCGGTCGCGCCGTACTGGTCGAGCGTCGAGCGCCACCAGGCGCGGCTGCGGCGGCCGGTCTGCCCGAAATTGACCAGCAGCGAATCGCCCCCCGCGCCCGACAGGCGCACGTAGTCGATGCGGCTGGTGCCCGGGTTGAACTCGGCCCAGGCGCGCTGCCAGGGGTTGCGCTGTTCGAAGGTGATGTAGGCGCCGCCGCTCTCCTGCACCGGAATCACCAGCAACGGGGCCGAGCGCGTCGCCTGCTGCGCCCCGCCGAGATAGCCGCTCGCGCGCTGGCGGTCGAACACCACGCCGAGCGTCGCGATATAGCGGCGGGGGCCGAGCCGCTCGCGCTCGATCACGATGGCGGAAACCAGCCCGTCGAGCTGGCTGTCGGAGAGCTTGGGGCCGTTGAGCTTCGCCCAGGCCTGGCGCTGCGCCTCGCGCCAGCCGTTGGCGCGGGCTTCCTCGGCGCTCTTGCCCTGCACGTCGACGCTGATGCCCTTGACCTCGATGTCGGCGCTGGCGGCGGTCGGCGCGATCCCGCGCTCGCCCGCGACCTGCGCCAGCAGGGCATAGCCGCCCCCGAGCAGGCCCAGCGCCAGCGCGGCACCACTCACCCAGCGGCGAAGCGGTCGGGAGGAGGCGGCAGCGGGGCCGGGAGGGGAAAGCGTCGCGCTCATGGGGAAAATCGCTTGTCCTTTGCCCAATGGCGAGTGGAATTCCAAGCGCGAAAGGCTAAGGGACTGCGCATGACCTCGGGGACAAACGACGAGAGCACGCCGCAAGGCACGGGCTACACCTATGCCGACGCGGGCGTTTCGATCGCGGCGGGCAATGCGCTGGTCAAGGCCATCGCGCCTTTGGCGAAGGCCACCGCGCGCCCGGGCGCGACGAGCGAGCTCGGCGGGTTCGGCGGGTTCTTCGACCCCAAGGCGGCAGGATATTCCGATCCGCTGCTGGTCGCGGCCAACGATGGCGTGGGCACCAAGCTCAAGCTCGCGATCGAGCATGACCGGCACGACACCGTCGGCATCGATCTGGTCGCGATGTGCGTCAATGACCTCATCGTGCAGGGTGCCGAGCCGCTGTTCTTCCTCGATTATTTCGCCACCGGCAAGCTCGAGAACGGGGTCGCCGAACGCGTGATTGCGGGGATTGCGGAGGGCTGCAAGATCGCAGGCTGCGCGCTGATCGGCGGCGAGACGGCGGAGATGCCGGGGATGTATGCCGCTGGAGACTACGACCTTGCGGGCTTCTGCGTCGGCGCGGTCGAGCGCGGCGAACAGCTCACCGGCGACAAGGTCGCGCCCGGCGACGTTCTGCTGGGCCTCGCCTCGTCGGGCGTCCACTCGAACGGCTATTCGCTGGTCCGGCGGCTGGCGGCGGACAAGGGCTGGAAGCTCGCCCGCCCTGCCCTGTTCGATCAGGAGCAACTTCTGATCGACACCCTGATCGCGCCGACGCGCATCTATGTGGCGAGCCTTCTGCCGCTGATCCGCGCTGGATCCATCAACGCCCTTGCCCACATCACCGGCGGCGGCCTGCTCGAGAACATCCCGCGCATCCTGCCGCAAGGCGCGCACGCCCATGTTGATGCCGACCGATGGCCTCAGCCGCGCCTCATGGCCTTCCTCCAGGCGCAGGGGAATATCGAGCCCGAGGAAATGGCCCGCACTTTCAACTGCGGCGTCGGCATGGTGCTGGCGGTCAGCGAGGCCAAGGTCGCCGAGGTCACCGCGCGGCTCGAGACGGCGGGCGAGACAGTCTTCCCGGTCGGCCGGGTCGAGGCGGGGGAGAAGGGCTGCACGGTGCGCGGCTCGATCGAGACCTGGTCCGCCAAGAGCGACTGGAGCGCCACGCATCTTGGCTGAATTGCGCCCTTCCCGTTCGTGTCGAGCGAAGTCGAGACACATGGCGACGGGCCTCTCGACTTCGCTCGGGGCGAACGGAGGCGGGTTGTGACCGGCAAGGCCAGAATCGCCGTCCTCATCTCCGGCGCAGGCACCAACATGGCCGCGCTGGTCTATGCCAGCCGCATCGCCCCCTGCCCATACGAGGTGGTGCTGGTCGCCTCCAACGACCCCGAAGCGGCGGGTCTGAAACTTGCCGCCGCCGAGGGGATCGCCACCTTCGCCCTGCCGCACAAGGGCATGACCCGCGAGGCACATGATGCGGTGATGGAGGCGGCGGTGCTGAAAGCGGGCGCGGACCACATCGTGCTGGCTGGCTACATGCGCATCCTCTCGGACGGTTTCGTCGAGCGGTGGGAGGGCCGGATGCTCAACATCCATCCCTCGCTGCTGCCGCTCTACAAGGGGCTCGACACCCACGCCCGCGCCATCGCCGCGGGCGACAGTCATGCGGGCACCAGCGTCCACCTCGTCACCCCCGAGCTCGACGCGGGAGAGGTGCTGGCGCAGATCGCGGTGCCGATCGTGCCCGGCGACACCCCCTCAAGCCTCGCCGAGCGGGTCAAGCTTGCCGAGCACCAGCTCTATCCGCGCGCCGTGGCCGACTACGTGTCGCGCTGGCGCAACCCGGCCTGGCTGCTCGATCAGCTCCGCGCCCGCGCCCTCGCCCTGCCCGAAACCTGCGAGCAGGAAAGCTTCGGCTCGGCCGGCTTCCGCGTCGGCGAGGGCAAGTCGGGCAAGTATTTCGCCTATTTCTCCGACCGCCCGCATGGCCACGAGCGCATCGCCCTGCTGGTCAAGACCAGCGGCGTGGACGAGCTCCACGCCCTCGTCGAGGACCAGCCGGAGACCTATTTCAAGCCCGCCTTCTACGGCGCGAGCGGATGGGTCGGGATCGTGCTCGACCGGCCCGATCTCGACTGGGGCGATGTCGAGGCGTGGCTCCACAGAAGCTGGCGCGCGGTCGCGCCGAAGCGGCTGACGCGGCTGATGGACGTGGCCGAGGAGTTCTGATGCCACCCACCCGCGATCACCTGCTGGCCCGCGGGCCGCTGGCCGAGCGGGCCAATGCCTTTCTGGGGCGGGCATGGGAGCGCGGCTGGCTGCCGCCGCCCGCGCTCGATCCGGAGGCGCTCTGGGCGCTCGCCGCGAAGCCCTATGGCGCAAGGGCCGAGGATGTCGAGCACGGCGGGCGCAGCGGGGAGGACGTCGCCGATTTCCGCGAGCGGCTCGTCCGGCTCATCGCCGCGATCGAGGCCGACGCCGATCTCAACCCGCTCGGGCGGGCGATGGCTTGGGGGCAGCTTTCGCGGGTGGTGAAGAACCGCCTCGCCTTCGGCGCGCTGTGGCGGGAGCGGCCCGAGCTGCTCGAAACCCCGCTTGCCCCGCCGATCATCGTCATCGGCCATATGCGGAGCGGCACCACCCGCATCCACACCCTGCTGGCGGCGGACCCGGCCTTTTCGCACACCCGCTATTGCGACGCCTACCACCCCGTCCCCGCGCCGCTGGGCATGAACCGGGTCAAGGCGGCGCTCGAACTGGCGATGCTGGGCGCGCTCAACCCGTGGATGCAGTCGATCCACCCGATGGCGCCGGCAGCGGTCGAGGAGGAGCTGGCGTGGATCTCCGCCGCGCTCCACCATTCGATCTACGAGAGCCAGTGGCACATCCCCGCCTATTCTGCCTGGAGCGAGGCGCGCGATCCTGCCGCCGTCTATCGCGAGTTCGCCCGCATCCTCGCCACCGACGCCGCGCACCGGGGCATTGCCGAGCGTCCCCGCGTCCTCAAGGTCCCCGCCTTCGCCGAGGACTTGTCGACCCTGCTCGCCCTGTTCCCCGACGCGCGTCTAGTGCTGGCGGAGCGCGAGCACGAGGCGGTGCTGAAAAGCGCGATCAGCCTTGCGGCGAACCAGATGGCGATGCAGTCGGATTCGTGCTGCCTCGAGAGAATCGAGGCGCGCTGGCGCCACAAGATCGCCCTGCGGGAGGCGCGCATAGCGGCGGCGCTGGGGGGCTGGGACGGGCGGATCGCGCGGGCCAGCTTCGATGCGCTCAACGAGGATTGGGAATCCGCCATCGCCTCCGTCTACGCCGAACTGGGCCTCATCCTCACCCCTGAGGCGCTCGGCGCGATGCGCCGCGTGATGGCGGCGAGCGAAGCTGGGCACCACCACGCGCACCGCGAACAGCTCGCGCGGTTCGCCGCCTCGCCGCGCTGAGCGCGTCGACCTGCCTCACCGCGCTTCCTCGGCCTCGTTGTTACTCTATATCATCGAGGGATGAACGCCTTCCTCGACTTCTTCAACGATCCCGCCACCGCCCCGCGCTATGCCGAGGGGCCGCCACGCTTCACGCCGGGCTTCGGCGACATGCAGACAATGACCGCGATCCTGCTGGCGGAGCGGGCCGGGCCCGAGGCCGAGGTCCTGGTGCTGGGCGCAGGCGGCGGGCTGGAACTTGCGGCCTTCGCGGCGCTGTTCCCGCGCTGGCGCTTCGTCGCGGTCGATCCCGCCGGACCGATGCTGGCGCAGGCGCGCGAGGTGATGGGGGAGGCGGCGGCGCGGGCGCGCTTCGTCGAGGGCCTGATCGAGGACGCGCCCGCCGGGCCCTTTGCCGCGGGATGCTGCCTGTTGACGCTCCACTTCCTGGAAAGCGGCGAGCGGCTCGAAACCTTGCGGGCGGTCCGCCGCAGGCTCGCACCGGGCGCGCCCTTCGTCGCGGTGCATTGCAGCTTCCCGCAGGCCGAGCCCGATCGCACGACGTGGCTCGACCGCTATGAAGCCTTCGCGCTCGTGCAGGGCGTTGATGCGCAGCTGGCCGCCAGGGCGCGGGCGGTCACGACAAGCCTGCCGGTGCTCGACCCCGCCGAGGACGAAGCCCTGTTGCGCGAGGCGGGCTTCGGGGATGTCAGCCTGTTCTATGCCGGCTTCGGCTGGCGGGGCTGGGTCGGCTACGCCTGACCCGCCCCGCCGGCGCGGAGGGGATCAGCCGACGATCTCTTCGTCCTTGAAGAAGAAGGCGATCTCGATCGCGGCGTTTTCTTCGCTGTCCGAACCGTGGACGGTGTTCTCGCCGATCGAGAGGGCCAGTTCCTTGCGGATCGTGCCCGGCGCGGCGTCGGCGGGGTTGGTGGCGCCCATCACTTCGCGGTTCTTGGCGACGGCGTCCTCGCCCTCGAGCACCTGCACCACCACCGGCTCGCTCATCATGAATTCGACGAGCTCGCCGAAGAAGGGGCGCTCCTTGTGGACCGCGTAGAAGCCCTCGGCCTGTTCGCGGGTCATGTGGATGCGCTTCGAGGCGACGACGCGCAGGCCGGCGTCTTCCAGCATCTTGGTGACCGCACCGGTCAGGTTGCGGCGGGTGGCATCGGGCTTGATGATCGAAAAGGTACGGGTGACCGCCATGGGAAGCTCCTGTGAACGTCTTTTGTTGTTGGGGGAGAGTTTGGCCGCGCCCCTAGATGCTGCGCTGCAAAATGGCAAGCCTGTGCCGGCGGGCCTGCCGATGTGCGGCGGACCCGCGCCGATCAACGGCGCCGGGGCGCGCTGGCAGGCCGGTTCAGCCGCCCTTTTCGCTGCCGATGATGATCTGTCCGGTCGTGGGCTTCCCGTCGGTCGCGGTGACCGAGAGCGAGGAGCCGTCGGCCTTGCGCTCGCCGCCGACCATGCGCGTGCCGTTGGTGTTCATCTCGAGCTGGATGTCGAACCCGGCCGCCTTGGCCGCGTCGCGGTAGTGGGCGACGACCGCCTCGGCGGGAGCGTCGGCCTCGAAGGTGATCATCGTGCCCTGCCCGCCGGGCTGGTTGACGACCGTGTTGGTGACGACCTTCGATCCGGGGAACAGGGTGAACCCGTCGGGCAGGCTGACCGGCACCCCCGCGCCCGAGCGCATGGTGGCGGTGCCGTCTGGCCCCTCGACCGTCATGCTGGTCTCGCCGGTGTCCTTGTCGATGGTGTACTCGGCGTTCTGGCCGTCCTCGGTGGTGAACTCGCCCGAGGTCTCCAAACCGCAGGCGGCGAGCGCCAGCGCGGCGGCGCCTGCGAGGATGATGGCGGTCTTGCGCATGGATCATGTCCCCCCTGTCACTGGGGCGGGAGCATCCCCCATCGGCGGCCCGGGCGCAAGCCCTCAGCCCTTCTTGACCCAGCGCCCGTCTTCCTGCGCGAAATAGGCGCGCTCGATGCCCTCGCGGCCGTCCTGCGCGCGCCACGCCTGCCGCGCCGCGGGGGCGAGGTCGGGGGGGAAGAGCAGGAAGACGCGGGCGAAGCCCGGGCAGTCGCGGAAGGTGCCGTCGGCAAGGATCAGGTGGCTCGCGCCGTTGGCGGCGACGGGCTCTGCCGCGAGCAGGATCGGCTGGCGCTCGGCGCCCGGCGCATCGGCGGCGCCGTGGGCGAGGAAGCTCTCCGGCCCCGCCTGCCACAGCGCGGCATCGATCGCGGCGCGCTGCCCGGCATCGGCCGAAACGACCAGCACGCGCTCACCCTGCCCGATCGCGCGCCGGGCGATGAGGGTGACGACCTTCTCGACCGGATCGTCGGTGACCTGCCAGAAATCCAGTTTCATGAGTCTTGGTCGTCCTACCGCTGCGCTACTTGAGGACGGGGGCCTTCCCCCGCCTGCACCGATCGGAACAATACTTCACATTGTCCCAGTCCCGCTCCCACTTCTTGCGCCATGCGAAGGGCAGCCCGCAGGCGAGGCAGGTCTTGGTGGGCAAGTCGGATTTGCGCCTCATCTTCGGCATGAGGCGCTCACATCAACCTTCGACCACATCCCGCACGAACTGGTCGATCAGGCGCACGCCATAGCCGGTCGCGCCCTTCTCCCAGGTGTGGCCGGGCTTGTTCGACCAGACCATCCCCGCGATGTCGAGGTGTGCCCAGGGGGTCCCCTCCTTGACGAAGCGCTGGAGGAACTGCGCCGCGGTGATCGAACCGGCCTCGCGCGGGCCGATGTTCTTGATGTCGGCGACGGGCGAATCGATCAGCTTGTCGTAAGCGGGGCCGAGCGGCATCCGCCACAGATTGTCGCCGCTCGCCTTGCCGGCGGCGTCGAGCTGCTGGGCGAGCGTGTCGTCATTGGCGAACATCCCGCCATACTCGTTGCCGAGCGAGATGATCATCGCGCCGGTCAGCGTCGCGAGGTCGACGATCCGGGCGGGGGCATACTGCTCCTGCGCCCAGTGGAGCGCGTCGCACAGCACCAGCCGGCCTTCGGCATCGGTGTTGAGCACCTCGACCGTCTGGCCGCTCATGGTGGTGACGATGTCGCCGGGGCGCTGGGCCTTGCCGTCGGGCATGTTCTCGACGAGGCCCATGACGCCGATCACGTTGGCCTTGGCCTTGCGGCCCGCCAGCGCGAGCATCGCGCCCGCGACCGCGCCAGCGCCGCCCATGTCCCACTTCATGTCCTCCATGCCGGGGCCGGGCTTCAGCGAGATGCCGCCGGTGTCGAAGGTCACGCCCTTGCCGACGAAGACCGTGGGCGCCTCGCCCGCCGCGCCGCCGTTCCAGCGGATCGCGAGCAGCCGGGATTCGCGCTCCGAACCCTTGCCGACGCCGAGCAGCGCGCCCATGCCGAGCGCCTCCATCTCCGGCTCGCCCAGCACCGTGATCTCGACCCCGGTGCCCGCGAAGGCTTCCTCGCAGGCAGCGACGAAGGTGGCGGGGTAGATGATGTTGGCGGGCTCGGTCACCAGACGGCGGGTGAATTCGACCCCGCGGGCGACCGCTTCCTCGCGGGTCCATGCCGCCTCGGTGCCCTCGGGCGCGTTGGCGACGTGGACCGTGGCGAGCGAGGGCCGCTTGTCGGCGGCAAGGCGCGTGCGATAGGCATCGTGCCGCCACGCGCGCAGGCGCAGGCCCAGCAGAACCGCCGCGGCGTCATCCGCCGAAAGGCCCGCACCGCCAAGGTCAAGCGCCAGCGCCGTCTCGCCCGAAACCAGATACTTGGCCGTGATCGCCGCGCCGGCGCGTTCGCAATTGGCGCGGCGGTCGGCGGAGCCGGTCTCGCCGAGGCCCGCCAGCGCGATCCGCCGGACCGCCCCGCCCACGCCCGCAAAGCCCTCGAACAGCTGCCCCGCCCGGCCAGAGAAGCGCGAAGCGGCCGCGCCCTCGACGATCGTCTCGTCCAGCCCGGAGAGGCTCTGGCCCTGATTGATCACCCGCGCCTGGAGGCGGACATCGGAAGGAGCGGCGGCGGTGAAATGGATCTGCATGGATACTCCGGCAAAGGCTTGTGCAGGCACGCCAGCGGAAGGGCGGCCACGAGGTGTCCCGCGCGTGCGACGAACCGTGCGAAAGGCCCCGCCGCCCCGGGCGCAATGGCGATTGCGATTAGGCCCGAGCGGTGCAATAGGCAAGGCCATGTCGGGAGGCTCTCACGTGGACACGCGCATCGCCGCGGACCCCGCCCAGCGCCTCCCGGCGCGGGGCGCGGCTCGCGCGCGCCTGTCGCGCCTTGCGCTCGCGCTCGCCCTCTGCGCCGCCGCCGCGCCGCTCGCCGCGCAGGACGATGCCCCGGCCCCCGAAGAGGCCGAAGAAACCGCCCGCCGGATCGACTTCGAGGCGCGCGAGCTCGCCTACAACAGCGAAAGCGACATCGTCACCGCCCGCGGCGACGTGATCCTGCGCTCGGAGGACCGCTCGGTCCGCGCCGACGAGGTGATCTGGGACCGCAACACCGGCCGGATCATCGCCAGCGGCAACATCCGCCTCGTCGACGAGGCCGGCAACCAGCTCTTCACCGATCAGGTCGAACTCACCGAGGAATTCGACACCGGCGCCATGAGCGAACTGCTGATCGCCCTGCGCGCCGGAGGCCGGCTCGCCGCGCGCTCGGCGGAACGCGGGGCGGACGGGAGCGCGGTGCTGACCGATGCCGCCTATTCGGCCTGCCCGGTGGTCGATGCCGAGGGCTGCCCGCAGGACCCGAGCTGGCGCGTCACCGCCCGGCGGGTGATCTACGACCAGAAGGCCAACCGCGTGCGGTTCGAGGGCGCGATGCTCGAACTCTTCGGCGCGCGCATCCTGCCCCTGCCGGGCCTCGCGATCCGCACCGATGGCAAGGCGGAAAGCGGCTTTCTGGTGCCCGACGTGCGGGTCACGCAGGTCAACGGCTTCGAGCTGTCCGGCGAGTATTACTGGCGCGTCGCCGACAATGCCGATCTGACGCTGGGCGCCTATGTCTTCTCCAACGCCGCCCCGATGGCGAGCGCGAAGTGGCGGCACCTCACCGAAAAAGGCGCCTATCAGGCCAGCGGCTTCGTCACCTTTTCCGACCGCGCGACCGATTTCACCGGGGGCGAGAGCTTCCGCAGCGATCCTCGCGGCTATTTCGACGGCAACGGCCGCTTCCAGTTCTCGCCCGACTGGAGCCTGACCGGCTCGATCCGCCTCGCCAGCGACCGCACCTTCCTGCGCCGCTACGACATCAGCCGCGACGACCGGCTGCGCTCGACCCTCAATCTCGAACGCATCACCGACCGGTCCTATCTCTCGATCGCCGGCTGGGCGACCCAGACCCTGCGGCTAAACGCGGATCAGGGGCAAGTGCCGCTCGCCCTGCCCGCCATCGACTACCGCCAGAAGATCGGCGACACCGTGCTCGGCGGCAACCTGATGGTGCAGGCCAACACCCTCGCCCTGCTGCGCAACGACGGGCAGGACACCCAGCGCGCCTTCGCGGGCGCGCAGTGGGACTGGAAGCGCCTCACCGGCATGGGGCAGGTCGTGACGCTCACCGGGCTGGTGCGCGGCGATGTCTACAACACCAGCAATTCGCTCGCGACGACCACGCTGTCCTATCGCGGCACGGAGGGCTGGACCACGCGCGGCATCGCCACCGCCGCGCTGGACATCGAATGGCCCTTCGCCGGCGCCGCCTTCGGGGGAACGCAGGTGTTCAAGCCGCGGCTGCAATTCGTTGCCAGCCCGAAAATCCGCAATCTCGCCGTCCCCAACGAGGACGCCCGCGCCATCGACCTCGAGGATTCCAACCTCTTCGCCCTCAACCGCTTCCCCGGCTACGACCGGGTCGAGGATGGCAGCCGCGTGACCTGGGGCGTCGACTGGGAGTTGCAGCGCCCGGGCTGGCGGGTGCGTTCGACCGTCGGCCAGTCCTTCCGGCTGGAACGGCCCGAACCCGGCCTGTTCCCCGAAGGCACCGGCCTGTCCGAGCGCGTCTCCGATTTCGTCGGTCGCACCGAGGTGCGCTTCCGCAACCTCGTCAGCTTCACCCACCGCTTCCGGCTCGACAAGGACAATTTCGCGGTGCGCCGCAACGAGATCGACGCGACCATCGGCTCGCGCCGCACCTATCTCGAGGTCGGCTACCTCAGGCTCGACCGCGACATCGCCACCGTCGAGGACCTGCGCGACCGCGAGGAACTGCGCGCCGCCGCGCGCGTGGCGATCGGGCGCAAGTGGTCGGTGTTCGGCTCGGGCGTGTTCAACCTCACCGATCCCGAGGAAGACCCGGTATTCCAGCCCGACGGGTTCGAGCCGATCCGCACACGCCTCGGCATCGCCTATGCCGACGACTGCATCGAATTCGGCGCCACCTGGCGGCGCGACTTCATCGACGCGGGCGACGCGCGGCGCGGCAACGCATTCCAGGTGTTCTTCGCCCTGCGCAACCTCGGCTTCCGCTAACCCCGAACCCGATGCCTGCAACAATTGGCAGGGCGGACAAATGACGTTAAAGGGGCCGCGGAAGGCTGGTGGCCCGGGACTCAGCTTCCATTCAGCCGGTGCGGGGCATCGGCACCCCATCACGCACACGATGGGTGCGGGAATTTCGAGAAGGCGGATTGAACGCGTGAGAGTGAAGCTGTTTTCCAAGGCCCTGCTGGCCCGGACCGGAAGCGTGCTGGCGGCAGCCGGCCTCGTGGGCCTTGCCCTCACCCCGGCCACCCTGCCCGCCCAGACCGTGGCCGTGCCGACCGCGGACAATCCCTTCGGCCTGCCCGAGGATATCACCCTGTTCGGCAAGGCCGACCCGGACAAGCGCACCGCGACCGCGATCGTCAACGGCTATGTCATCACCGGCACCGACATCGACCAGCGCGTGGCGCTGGTGACGGCGGCCTCGGAAGCGCCGATCGCAGAGGAAGAAATGCTGCGCCTGCGCGTGCAGGTGCTGCGCAACCTGATCGACGAGACGCTCAAGATCCAGGCCGCCGAAGCGGCCGAACTGGCGGTGAAGCGCGAGGAGGTGGAACAAACCTACCAGCAGCTCGCCGGCCAGAACTTCGGCGGCGACACCAAGAAGATGGACGCCTACCTCGCCTCGATCGGCTCCTCTGCGGCCTCGCTCAAGCGCCAGATCGAGGGCGAAGTGGCATGGGAGAACCTCCTGCGCCGCAACATCATGCCCTTCGTCAACGTCTCGGCCGAAGAGGTCAACGACGTGCTCAAGCGCATGAACGAGGCCAAGGGCACCGACGAGTACCGGGTTGGCGAGATCTTCCTCTCGGCCACCACCGAAAACCGCGCCACGGTGCTGCAGAACGCCCAGGCGATCATGCAGCAGCTCCAGCAGGGCGGCAGCTTCGTCGCCTATGCGCGGCAATATTCCGAGGCGAGCAGCGCGGTCGTCGGCGGCGATCTGGGCTGGCTGCGGCTGGGCCAGCTCCCCCCGCAGCTCGCCGCGGCGCTGCGCAACATGCAGTCCGGGCAGCTCCAGGGCCCGATCGAGATCCCGGGCGGCTTCTCGATCATCTACCTCATCAACAAGCGCCAGGTGCTGATGGCCGATCCGTCCGAGGCGATGCTGAGCCTCAAGCAGATCTCGATCGACTTCCCGGACGGCGTGACCCAGGCCCAGGCCGAGGCGCGCGTGGCCGAGTTCAACACCTACCTCCAGTCGCTGCGCGGCTGCGCCGATGTCGAGGCCGGAGCGGCGAAGATCGGGGCGCAGGTCGTCTCCAACGACCAGATCAAGGCCGCGAACCTGCCCGAACAGCTGCGCGCGATCATCCTCAACCTCCAGATCGGTCAGGCGACGCCGCCCTTCGGCGGGATCCAGGAAGGCGTGCGCGTGCTGATGCTGTGCGGGCGCGACGATCCCAAGGATTCGGGCGCGCCGACCTTCGCGGCGGTGATGGACCAGATCGAGCAGGAGCGCGTCAACAAGCGCGCCCAGCGGTTCCTGCGCGACCTCCGCAACGACGCCTATATCGAGTACAATTGACGCCGGGCAGTTCATCTCTGGGCGCCCCGCTCGCGATCACGCTGGGCGATCCGGCGGGCATCGGCCCGGAAGTGATCCTCGGCGCATGGGCGCGATTGCGGGCCGAACGCCGCGCGCCGCCCGCCTTCGTGGCCGGCGGGCCGGAGCTTTTGCGAAATGCCGCCGAAAGGCTCGGGATCGACTGCCCGATCGTGCCGATCGCCGAGCCGGCCGAGGCGCTGTTCGCCTCGGCTGCGGGATTGCCCGTGATGGCGGGGCTCGATGGCATGTCGTCGCCCGGTCATCCCACGGTCGTTGGCGCCCGGTTGGCGCTCGGTTCGCTGCAATGGGGGGCGAAACTGGTGCTGTCGGGGGAGGCGGCGGGGCTGGTGACGGCCCCGATATCGAAGGCGGCATTGGCGGCGGTGGGCTGGGACTATCCGGGCCAGACCGAATTCCTCGCCGAGGCCTGCGGGCGACCTTGGCGCGACGCGGTGATGATGCTGGCGGGGCCTTCGCTGCGCACCGTGCCGCTGACCGTCCATGTCGCGCTCGCCGAGGTGCCGGGGCTGATTTCGGAGGGCCTGATCCTCCACAAGGCGCGCATCGTCGCGGAAGGATTGCGCAGGAATTTCGGTGTCTTGCAGCCCAGACTTGCGATCGCTGCGCTCAACCCCCACGCGGGCGAAGGCGGCCAGTTCGGCGACGAGGAGGCGCGCATCATCGCCCCCGCCATCGCCGCGCTCCGGGCCGAGGGGGTCGACGCCTTCGGCCCTGTCCCGGGCGACGCGCTGTTCACCCCGCGCGCCCGCGCGGGCTATGACGCGGCGCTGTGCATGTATCACGATCAGGCACTTATCCCCTTGAAAGCACTGGAATTCGACGAGGGTGTGAACGTCACGCTCGGCCTGCCGATCATCCGCACCTCCCCCGATCACGGCACCGCCTTTGACATCGCGGGCAAGGGTCTGGCGGACCCGGGCGCGATGGCGGCGGCGATCGTCATGGCGAGCGGGATGGCCGAGGCGCGGGCTAGTGCCGATGCCTGAGCTCCCCCCGCTTCGCGAGGTTATCCAGAGACATAACCTCGCCGCCTCCAAGGCGCTGGGGCAGAATTTCCTGCTCGACGAACAGTTGCTCGCCCGCATCGCCGCGCTTCCGGGCGATCTTGCGGGCCAGCAGGTGCTCGAGGTCGGCCCCGGCCCCGGCGGCCTCACCCGCGCGCTGCTGCGCGCCGGGGTGCGGGTCACTGCCATCGAGATGGACCGCCGCTGCCTCCCCGCACTGGCTGAACTGGGCGAGAGCTTTCCCGGACAACTGACTGTTATCGAAGGTGATGCTCTCAAGCTCAATCATGCGGAACTGATGGGCGGGGAGCCGTTCCACGTCCTCTCGAACCTGCCCTACAATGTCGGTACGGCGCTGTTCGTGCGCTGGCTCGGCGGGGAAAGCTGGCCGCCCCTCTGGCGCTCGCTCACCCTGATGTTCCAGCGCGAGGTGGCCGACCGGATCGTCGCCGCCGCGGGCGAGGGTGCCTATGGCCGCCTCGCCGTGCTCGCCCAGTGGCGGGCCGAGGCGCGCCTCGCGATGAAGGTCCACCGCAGCGCCTTCACCCCGCCGCCCAAGGTGATGAGCGCGATTGTCCACGTGACCCCCGCCCCCATGCCCGAGGGAGTCTCGGCCCGCACCCTCGAACGCCTCACCGAAGCCGCCTTCGGCCAGCGCCGCAAGATGCTGCGCCAGAGCATGAAGAGCGTGCCGGGCGCACTGGAGGCGCTGGCGGCGCTCGGCATCGACGAGACGCGCCGGGCGGAGACTGTCAGCGTGGCAGAGTTCGTTAGCGTGGCGCGGGCACTCGGTTAGCGGCGGGGCCTGACATTTCACGCACCAGCTCGGCCCGTCGCAGCATCAGATCGAGGATTTCGGACCTCTCGGCAGCCCATTGCATGATGTTGGAAAACATCTGGATCTCGATCCCGTCGACGCCTTCCATACGGATGCCGTACTCCTTGTCGGACATGTCCCATGCGGCAGGTTCGACCGTCATCCTGTCGAACGGCAGAAACAGGTCGCGGCAGCCGTAACGGAACGGCGGCACGATCGACAAGCTCAGGCCCTCGGGATGAACGCCGACCACAACGGGCGGATGGCGATGCGATTTGAGATCGCCCGACATATGCCCCCAGCGAAAACCCGGCTTCGCAAAGCGCACCATGCCTGTCAGCTTTTTCGCCAGCGGTTCGCGCGGTTCGAAGGCGGCGTAAAGCTGTTCGTACTCGCGCCAGCGGGAATTGCTGGCGTTCATGATGTAGAACGCCAGCCCACCGAAGAAAGCGAGGCTGAGCATGCTGACGACAGTCATGTAGAGCTGTTCGAGGATCTCGCCCATTGTCCATTGCTCCGCCAAGGCCCGGCCGTTCGGGCAACTTTATGCGGAAGCTATGGAGAAAGAGTTTACCCCGCCTTCTTGCGCAATCTCCACCGGTGCAGCAGCGGCTCGGTATAGCCGCTCGGCTGCTCCACCCCCTTGAAAATCAGGTCCTTCGCCGCGCTGAAGGCCGCGCCGCCCTCGTTGCCCGTCAGCGGCACATAGAGCGGGTCGCCCGCGTTCTGCGCATCGACCTTGGCGGCCATGCGGGCGAGGCTGTCCATCACCTGCGCCTCGCTGATCACCCCGTGCAGCAGCCAGTTGGCGATGTGCTGCGAGGAGATGCGCAGCGTCGCGCGGTCTTCCATCAGGCCGATATCGTTGATGTCGGGCACCTTGGAGCAGCCCACGCCCTGATCGATCCAGCGCACCACATAGCCGAGCAGGCCCTGGCAGTTGTTGTCGAGTTCCTCGCGGATTTCCTCCTCCGACCAGTTCGCGCCCTCGGCGAGCGGGATCGCCAGCAGGTCGTCGAGGCCCGCGGGTTCGGGCAGGTGCTTCTGCACGTCGAACACGTCGATCTGGTGGTAGTGCAGCGCATGGAGCGTCGCGGCAGTGGGGGACGGCACCCATGCGGTGTTGGCACCCGCCTTGAGGTGGCCGATCTTCTCGACCATCATCTGCCCCATCAGGTCGGGCGCGGCCCACATGCCCTTGCCGATCTGCGCCTTGCCCGACAGGCCGTGCCTGAGGCCGATGGCGACGTTGCGCGCCTCGTAGGCCTTGAGCCATTCGCTGGCCTTCATCGCGCCCTTGCGCAGCATGGGTCCTGCACGCATCGAGGTGTGAATCTCGTCCCCCGTCCGGTCGAGGAAACCGGTGTTGATGAAGACGATGCGGTCCTTCACCGCGTGGATGCAGGCGGCGAGGT
>ERZ1066123.932-NODE-932-length-19265-cov-6.764550_pt1 | contig 19265 bp, 15 predicted proteins | sample MGYA00382770_ERZ1066123 | MGnify/ENA primary metagenome ERZ1066123 (study PRJEB33369, sample SAMEA5778353) | biofilm metagenome | biome: Industrial cooling water; feature: Water cooling tower basin; material: Biofilm | place: United Arab Emirates | collected...
CTCCGCGAGCTTCCACCCCGGCGTGTTCGCCTTCGCCGCGACGGGGGTCGGCCCGGTGTTCGTGCGGAACCCCGGTGTTTGCTGGTTGCTCCAGTCCATCTTGAACGGCAACGGCGGCGGCGGGACCACCGGCGCGACGCGGCCCCAGTCGGATTCCTTCGCCCCGAGCTGGAAGTCCGCCCCGGTCGGCCCGGCGAGTTCCTCGGCGATGTATTGCTTCAGACTTTTGCCGCTGACGCGCCGCACGACTTCCCCGATGAGGTGCCCGTAAGAGTTGGCGTGATATCCCGACGCGGTGCCGGGCTCCCACCACGGGGCCTGCGTCGCGAGCCGGGCCGTGGACGCGGGGAGGTCGAACAGGTCTTCGATGCGAACCGGCTTGTTCCACCCGGACACCCCGGACGTGTGCGACAGCAGGTGGCGGACCTCGATGCGGTCCTTCCCGTTCGCGGCAAACTCGGGCCAGTATCTTGCAACCGGGGCGTACGCGTCGAGGCGGCCGCGGTCGACGAGTGTCAGGGCGGCGAGAGCCGTCACCGTTTTGGTCGTCGACCACACGTTGACGATCGTGTCGCGCGTCCACGGCTGCGTTCTCGCCCCGTCCCGGAAGCCGCCCCAGAGGTCGACGACGACGGTGCCGTCCAGGTCGACGGCGAGCGACCCGCCGAGTTCGTCGGCGTGCAGTCGGTTCGCGAACGCCTCCCGCAGCGCGGCGAACCTCGGGTCGCACGTTCCGCTGACCTTTCCCACGCTGATTTCACTCCTGATGCCAATATTCGAGTCTAGCTATTGGCGAGTAGCTGTTGGCCTTTCGCCAAAAAGCTAACAGCTACTCGCCAATAGCTAGACTCAATCAATCTTGGCTCGACGGTTCACTTCCCGTCCTTGCCCGGCAGCGTGTGGATGAAATGCCACAGCGCATCGAACTGCTTGGATGCGTCCCCGCCGAGCACGTCCTTGATGCCCGTCGTCTTGCCGTCCTCCGTGAACTTCGGCATCCGGGCGTTCGTGTCCACCCGCGGCACGTCGAGCATCCAGCGGGTGTAGTAGTCCGGGCGGATGCGGAACGCGGCGTCGAGCAGGTTGATGCCGGGGGCCTCGAACGGGGCGACCGCCGGCTTCTTGCCCATGCCGTGGCAGTTGACGCAGTTGAGCCCGCCGACCGCGGCCGTCAGTTTCTCGCCGATCGCGGCCTGTTCGAGGTTCGGTTTCGGCCGCGGCGGGTCGTTCGACGGGTAGCCGTGCTCGTGCGACAAACCGGCCGCCAGCACCTCGGCCCGGGCGGGGAACGCCGGCATCCGGCCCTTCAGCCACGGGCGGGCCTTCTGCTCGAACTTGCCGGCGAGGAACCCGGCGGTCCAGTCGGTGCGGAGCTTTTCGCCGGTCCACGTCAGCAGCGGAAGCACCTCGGGTTCGCTGCCGTCCCCTTCGTCGACGAGCACTTGCCGGAGGCGGCTTTGCCCGCCGTCGCGGCGGTGGCAGGCGGTGCATTGCAGGGCTTCCACTTGCCGAAGCGAGAACTCGGCGGGGGTTTCGCGGGTGAGCGACGACCCGTCGGTCTTCAGGAACGCGACGAGCGCGGCCCGTTGCGGTTCGGTCAGATGGAACGCGGGCGACTTCTCGCCCCGCTTCTCCGCGAGGCACCCCTTCGCCTCGGCGGGCGGTACGGGAAGCGTCGGCTTCGCGAGGGATTCATCGGGTTTCGTCGCGTGGCAGTTGGCACACCCGGCGGACTGGAAGAGTTTCTCGCCGCGTTCCGCGCTGGCCTTCGCGGGGTCGAACGCATCGACCGTTCCCGTTGCGTTCTTGCGGAGGAACGCGGTCAGCGCCGGCAGTTCCTTCGCATCCAGGTGGAAGTCCGGCATCCGCGACCACGGATAGTCCGCGTGCGGGGCCTTCAAGAACGCTTCCAGCGCGCCCGGCTTGAACTTTGCGGCGGTGAAGTGCAGCGACAGCCGGCCGTACGGGTCGGCCGCGTCCGGGGCCTTGGTCGTGTGGCAGGCGACGCACGCCAGCCGCTCGAAGTGCTTTTCCCCCTCGGCGGCGAGGTCGGCGTTCGGATCCGCGGGGAATTTCGCAACGGACAGCGAGGTCAAATACGCGGCAATGTCGGCGGCCTGGGCCGTCGCGTCGCCGTGCAGCACCTTCGGCATCGTCGCGGACGGGCGAACCGATTGCGGGTCGGCGATCCACTTCGTCAGCCATTCCGGGGTGAACCGCGAGCCCGCGCCGACGAGTGAGGGTGCCCGGTGTTTCATCTCGGGCATCGCGGCCTTCTCGGCGGTCACGTCCTTCGGCAAGGCGTGGCACTTCGAGCAACCGAGCGTCGCGTACAGGTAGCGGCCGTCCCGCACCGTCGTTCCCGCGACGAGTTCGGCCTCGTCCCCCTTCGTGAAGAGTTGGTCCGGCGGCAGCGGCTCGAACGCGAACCCGTCGCCGGCCCAGTCGAGCCGCACCGTCGCGTCGCCGGCCTTCGGCGGGGTGTACGCGAGTTCGATGCGGTTGTACCCCTTGGCCAGATCGCACGTGGCGGTGGCAGACTCTTTCGTCAAGTCGTCGGCCTTCAGCACGTCCGTTCCGTTGACGCGCAGCACGACCGACCCGGAACCCGTCACGCGGAACCGGTACTCCCCCTTGTTCGCGACCTTGAAGTAGCCGGAAGCGGTGGCCGCGAACGGGCCGGGCGGGAGCATCGGCGAGGCGGGCGTTCCCGCGGGGACGTGCAGCGCCGGCAGCCGCACCCGCCGGGCGTCGACCGTCTTTCCGTCCGCCGTGAACGCCAGCGTCAGCCCCGGCTTGAGGGCGTCGACGAGTTCTTTCGGCAGACGGCCCGCCCGCAACGGCGGGTCGGCGGCGCGGAACTGACTGGCGACAAACACGGCGAAGACGGGAACCAGCACGAACGCGGGCCGCATAGAAGCTCCGAGTGAATAAATCCGCGTCGCGGCGACACGACTGCATTATTTTGCATCCACGATCTTGAACGCGCCGGGGTGGATCTCCCCGCGCTGCGTCCCGACCACGTTCAGCGTGTTGTGAATCACGTGCTTCACCTCGCTGCCGTCGGCGGCCTTCAGCTTCATGCTGATCTTCATCTGCATCACGGGCTTCAGGGACGGGATCTTGAGCGTCACCGTTTTGCCGTCGGCAGACAGCTCCGCAGATTCGATCTCGACTTCGTCCTTGCCTTCCTTCTTGGGGTCGTCCGTCTTCACGTGCGGGCTGCCGTACCCCTGGGTCCAGCGGTAGTTCCACTGCTCGATGGTGTAGTTGTCCGGGTCGGCCGCGGACTTCTTCTCCAGCGGGTCGGAGAAGGTGAGCTTCAACTGGCCCGCCGTCGCGTTCAGGGCCGTCGGCAGGTTCGCGGGCTTGCCGGTGTATCGCACCCGGTAGAGCCCGCCGTCCTTGGTCGCCTGCGTCTGCCACCCCTTGAGCCCGACGAGGTAGAGGGCGTTCTCGTCCGCCCGGAATCGCGCCCGGCAGACGCCCGAGTCGAACTTCAACGGCAGCGGCACGACGCCGCCCTGCATCTGCCCGCCGACCTCTTCCTTCAGCACGGAGTAGAGCTTGCAGGTGCCGTAGCTCATGTGCAGCAGTTGGCCGGACAGCGGGCCGAACTTGTCGCCGGTGACCCACACCTGCCCGCCGTTGGAGTTGTCCACGTCCTTCGGCATCCAGCACAGCGGGTTGTCGCGAATCGTGGGTTTGGTCTCCTTGCCGGACATTTCCGGGACGCCGTAGAAGCCGCCCGGCTTGATCCAGTTCAGCGGGCACTTCGGCGTCCAGGTTCCCTCGTTGTCGCCGGAGGTCATTTCGCCCTTCGGCCCGATGCCGATGCCGTTCGGGGCGCGGAACCCCTTGGCGACGACCTCCAGCTTCGAGCCGTCGGACGAGACCTTGAAGAGAGAGCCGTTGTGCGGGGTGATCGTGTCCCACCCGCTGCCGCCCGGGCGAACGGGGCCGCCCTTGGAGAAGTAGAAGTTGCCGTCCGGGTCGGTCTGGAGCTCGAACGCGAACTCGTGGAAGTTCGGCGTCACCATCACGTCGTGGTTGAAGGCTTCGTAGAAGTCGGCCTCGCCGTCGCCGTTGAGGTCGTTGAGCCGGGTGATGCCGTCGCGGCCGAGGACGTAAATTTTCCCGTCCACGATCTTCAGCCCGAGGGCGTGGAACAGGCCGGACGCGAACCGCTTCCAGGTCACCTTTTCGAGCTTGTCGTCGATCCCGGACGCGACCCACACGTCGCCGTGCCACGTCGAGATGGCGGCCTTGCCGTCCGGGAAAAAGTCGAGCCCGCCGACGGCGATCTTCGAGTTGTACGGGTTCTTCGCCGGGACCGGGATTTCGTCGAGGACGTAGGCGGCGGTGTCCGCCCCGCGCTTGCCGGCGGCTTCCACGGGCGACGGCCACTGGGCCTTACCGCCCTTGGTGAGCGGCGTCAGGTCGACCGGCGCGGCGGTGGCGGCGAGGGCTTCGCCGGCACCCGCCAGGTCCGCGGCGGGGCCGCCCCAGAGGGCGATCTTCACCCGGGAATCCGCAGCCGCGGCGGGAATCTTCAGCACGATCCGCGACTTGTCGAGGATCTCGAACGCGGTCCCGTCCGGGCCGGCGACGAGTTTCGCGGCGGTGACGGCCTTCGGCCCGGTCAGCACCGCGAGCTTGTCCTTGACCTCGCCGGCGGCCCCGTCCAGGTCCGCGACGACCATCGTCAGCGGCTCTTTCGACGCCTTCAGGTTCAGCGTGCGGGTGAAGATGCGGGTCTTCCCCTGAACCTCGGCGGTCATCAGGTCGAGGACCGGAGTGCCGCCGACGCTGTACGAGAAGACGGTGCCGTCCTCGTGGCGGTAGAGGCCGTGGTACTTCGCCCACTCGCGCGGCAGGGGGCCGAACTTCGGGTTCCGCGGGTCGGCCAGGTCCTTGCCCTTCGCCCAGCCGGGGCCGGGCTTCGTGCCGATCACCTGCGTCCCGCCGGGCCCGGGGTTGGTGCCGTGGGACCCGTCGAAAATCACGCCTTTGCCGTTGAGGAACTTCGCCCCGTCCGTCCACCCGGCGACGAGCCGCAGGGTTTCGGTGTCGAACGCGACCCCGGACAGCGGGTTCTTCGAGCCGTCGAGGGGGGTGTTGAACCGCATCGCGACGGCCTTGTTCCCGACGTTCCCGCCCGGCGAGGTCGCGGCGAACGTGCAGGCCAGGAACGGGTCGTCGGCGGCAACCAGAGGAGTAGTCGGCAGCAGCGCGACGGCGAGGCAGGCGAGCAGCCTGGTCCGCATGGCGGGACTCCGGAAGGGGATCGAAGGCGGGTTCAACGGCCTTGGGAAAGCGGGCAACCGGCGGTGAGTGCAGCTTAGCAGAACGGCGACCGCGCGGGAAGCGAGGGTCACGTCATCCGCAACAAGAAGGGAATTTCGGCCAGGACGTGCAGCAGCGCGACGGTGAAGTACACGGTCCGGGTCGTCCCGTAGTCGGCGGCGAAGCAGACCCAGAGCGTCAGGACGATACCCAGCCCGAACGCGAGAAAGAGTGCCACCCCCTTCGCCCACCGGCGGTTTTTTCGGGCGGCCGGGATGTCCGACAACTTCCACGGGGCCGACTTCAACCCGAGCAGCGGGATCAGCACCACCCACGCGGCGTAGTGCAGCGTTTCCAGGTAGGCGTGCGACGCGACGAGGAACCGGGCCGAGACGGCGTCGATGAACCCGGCCCCGGCTTGCTGCTCGATGCCCGCGGTGACGGGGTCGGTGCCGGGCAGGTCGGGGGCGTCCGCGAGGGCGAAGTACAGGCCGACGATTCCGAGCGGGACGAGGGCCGCCGAGGTGCGGAACGCGGGCCGCCACGTCGGTCGGGACCGGGCGATCTCCCGGTCGAGGAACCAGAGCGCGAGCAGCGGGTGCAGGTAAACCAGGGCCACGCTCAGCGCGAACGGGGACGCCCAGACCCCGGCGGTTCCCAGGCACGCGGCCGGCCACACCCAGCCGCCGTCGAACCGCGGGTTGGTGTGCGACCGCATCCAGACGAGCGCGGCGGCCCACCACAGGAAGGCGGTGTTCCACCCGGCGTAAGCCGTGGCCGTCCACTCGGGCCACTGCGAAACCAGATGTGGGAGGGCGGCGAACACCGCCGTCAGCCCGGTGATTCCGACGAACGAGACGGCGAAGAAGGGCCAGAGCTTCCCGGCCCGCGCCGGCAACCGCGACAGAATGTACCGGGCTTCGAACCAGTTGTGCGGCCCGGCGAACGCGAACACGACGACGACCGACACGCCCACCGGCGCGACCCCCGCCAGCACCGCAACCGCCAAAACAAGGGCTGCGAACGCCAGGGCGAACGGCGTCCCGGCCGGCAACGTCCGCGGCGGTGGGTCCATCACAACGGCGGTGGACAAGTCGAACTCTCCGGGCGTTACGGTGACGTCCTCAGCTTACCCGACCCGCCGCCGGGTGAGCCAGAGTCCGCCGGTCACGAACGCGGCGGCCACGGCCAGTCCCGCGACCCAGACCCCGCTGCGGGGCAACGCCGAGGCCGAGCCGTCTTCGTCCGGCTCACAGCCCGGCGGGAGTTTCGGCCGCTCGTACGTCACGGGGATGACGATGCCGTCTATTTCGTTCACCTTGGTGATGGTGTAAACGGCCTCGACGGGCTCCTTTTCCGTTTCCTTGACGAGCGGGTGCCGCCAAAAATCGTCTTTCGTGTAGACTTGCCCCTTCACGTCCCCCTGGTGGAGCGCCGCGAAGAACGCTTTTTCGGTGTCGTACTTTTTAGCCGCCCCTTTCGGCACGGCCGTCAATTTGAAAATCGAGCGGCGGTGAACCTTGCTGCGGTCCCACTCCACCGGCGACTTCGGGGACAGTTCCACCCGAGTAACAGCCCGTTTATCGCCCGGCTCGGTGACGAGCGTGTAAAAGTCATAGTCCGGAATCTCGGACTCGGTCGTGAACTTGTGAATCATCGCCTTGGCGTACTTCATGCCTTTGGGGGGCGGCGGTGGTGCGAGGTCCGCTCGGGCGGTCGAGGCGAGCAGCACCCCGAGCGTAACGACGACGGCCATTCGTTCGACGAACATCGAATTGACTCCCGAAACGGGTGACGCCACGCTTCTCATTATTGACGAGTGAGTCGGTTCCGCAGATTGCGGAAATTCTGGTGCCTTCGCGGGGCGTTCGGTTTATGATTCTCATCAATCGGGCCGAGGCGCGAGGCGATTCCTGCCGAATCGGCCTTCGGCTGTTGACGGACTCCCGGATTCGCCGAACAGTGAAATACGGTGTCGTGCGGCACGGCCGGCCGCCGACGCGCCCATCACCCGGCCGGCGGCGTCCTGCATGACCGACGCGCACGTCAACACCCGGCACCCGAGCGACCTGCCCCGTCAGGAGCAGTTCCAGGCCGCCCGCGAGCGGGTCCGGGCCGCGTGCGGCGAGTACACCTTGGCCGGCGACCTCGTGCTCCCCGCCGAGTTCCGCGGGTCGTGCGTGGCCGTCACCCCACCCCCACCCCCCGCCGGCACCACCTTCTGGCTCCAGGACGGCGACAAACTTTACCCGCTCGTGACCGGCGTGAATAGCATCGGCCGGCTGCCGGACAACGCCGTCGTCATTCGCGACGAACACATCTCCCGCCGGCACTGCGCCATCATCATCCACCGCGACGGGCAGGCGGAGGTCCACGACGTGGCGTCGAAGAACGGCACGGTCCTCAACGACGCGAAGATCGCCGGCCCGACCCGCATCCGCCCCGGCGACCGGATCCGGCTGTGCAACCGCGACCTCATCTTCCTGGCCGGCCGCCCGAGCGAAGCCCGGGAGTAATGTCGCACATTCCTGTAGGTCGGGTCGAGTCTTCGAGGCCCGACGGGAGGCGTATCGTCGGGCCTCGAAGACTCGACCCGACCGACCAATCCGTTGTCGCGGCTATCGCTCCCATTTCGCTGAATCCGCCGGTGCGTATACCCCCTCCAACAGGCAGCGAATCGCGCACCTGACCCGAGGACACTCATGGACTTGAACAAGTACACCGAGAAGGCCCGCGAAGCCATTGCGGGGTCGCAAACCCTCGCCTCGCGGATGAACCACCAGCAGATCGACCTCGAACACGTTCTGCTCAGCCTGCTGGACCAGGACAAGGGGCTCGCCGCGGCCATTTTGACGAAGGCCGGCGTGCCCGTCGACGCGCTCACGATCAAGCTGCAACGCGAACTCGAAAAGCTCCCGCAGGTGACGAGCCGCAGCGGGGCGGCCGAGAACCAGTACGTGTCCGGACGGTTCAACAAGCTGATCGCGTCTGCCGACGACGAGGCCAAAAACCTCAAGGACGAGTACGTCTCCGTCGAACACCTGCTCCTTGCACTGACGGCCGACCGCGGCCCGGCGGGGAACCTGCTCAAGGAGTTCGGCGTCACCCGCGACCGGCTTCTCTCCGCCCTGAAGGAGGTCCGCGGCAGCCAGCGGGTCACGACGCAGAACCCGGAGGAAACCTACCAGGCCCTCGAAAAGTACGGCCGCGACCTGACCGCGTCCGCCCAGCGGGGCAAGCTCGACCCGGTCATCGGCCGGGACGAGGAGATCCGCCGCGTGGTTCAAGTGTTGAGCCGGCGGACGAAGAACAACCCCGTGCTCATCGGCGAACCCGGCGTCGGCAAGACGGCGATTGTCGAAGGGCTGGCACAACGGATCGTCCGCGGCGACGTGCCCGAGGGGTTGAAGGACAAGCGCGTCGTGTCGCTCGACATGGGCGCTCTCATCGCCGGGGCGAAGTACCGCGGCGAGTTCGAGGAACGGCTCAAGGCGGTGCTGAAGGAAGTCACGTCGTCCGACGGGCAGATCATCCTGTTCATCGACGAACTCCACCTCGTGGTGGGGGCGGGCAAGGCCGACGGCGCGATGGACGCCGGCAACCTCCTCAAGCCGATGCTCGCCCGCGGGGAGCTGCACTGCATCGGGGCGACGACGCTCGACGAGTACCGCAAGCACATCGAGAAGGACGCCGCCCTCGAACGCCGGTTCCAGCCGGTGGTCGTGGACCAGCCGAGCGTCGAGGACACGATCTCGATCCTTCGCGGGTTGAAGGAGAAGTACGAGGTTCACCACGGCGTCCGCATCAAGGACGCGGCACTGGTGGCATCCGCAGTGCTGTCGAACCGGTACATCACGGACCGGTTCCTTCCGGACAAGGCGATCGACCTGATGGACGAGGCGGCGGCCAAGCTCCGCACCGAAATCGACAGCATGCCCGCGGAACTGGACGAGCTGTCCCGGCGGGTCATGCAGCTCGAAATCGAACGGCAAGCGCTGCGGAAGGAAACCGACGCCGCGTCCAGGGACCGGCTGTCGAAGCTCGAAAAGGAACTCGCGGACTCGAAAGAGCAGTCCGACGCCCTCAAGGCGAAGTGGCAGGCGGAGAAGGACGCCGTCCACAAAGTCCGCACCGTCCGCGAGACGATCGAGCAACTGAAGGTGGAACTGGAACGGGCCGAGCGGGCGTCCGACCTCAACCGCGCGGCGGAACTCAAGTACGGGAAGTTGCCCGAGCTTCAGAAGCAACTGACGGTGCTCGAACAGACCGCGGCCGCCGACCAGTCGTCGGGCAACCGGCTGGTCAAGGAGGAAGTCGGCGAGCAGGACATCGCGTCGGTCGTCGCCCGGTGGACGGGCGTGCCGGTGACGAAACTGCTCGAAGGCGAGAAGGAGAAATTGCTGCACCTGGAGGACGAACTGCACAAGAGGGTGATCGGTCAGGACGAGGCCGTCACCGCCGTCAGCGAAGCGGTGGTGCGTGCCCGCAGCGGGTTGAAGGACCCGAACCGGCCGATCGGCAGCTTCATCTTCCTCGGGCCGACCGGCGTCGGGAAGACGGAACTCGCCCGTGCCCTCGCGGAGTTCCTGTTCGACGACGAAAAGGCGATGATCCGCATCGACATGTCCGAGTACCAGGAGAAGCACACGGTTTCCCGCCTGGTCGGGGCCCCGCCGGGGTACGTCGGCTACGACGAGGGGGGCCAGCTCACCGAGGCCGTTCGCCGGCGGCCGTACAGTGTCGTCCTGTTCGACGAGATCGAAAAGGCCCACCCGGACGTGTTCAACGTGCTGTTGCAGGTGCTCGACGACGGCCGCCTGACGGATGGCCAGGGGCGTACCGTGGACTTCAAGAACACGATCGTCGTGATGACCTCGAACATCGGCAGCCAGAAGATCCTGCAGTACAAGGGGTCGCAGATCGGCGAGGTCTTCGACCGGATGAAGTCGGACGTGCTGAACGAACTCCGCAAGGCGTTCCGGCCCGAGTTTTTGAACCGCGTGGACGAGATCATCGTATTCCACTCGTTGAAGCAGGACGACCTGAAGCGGATCGTCGAGATTCAACTCGGCAATCTCCGTGGCCGGCTCGCCGAGCGAAACATCGGCGTGACCCTGACCGACGCCGCCAAGACGTTCCTCGTCACGAGCGGGTACGACCCGAGCTACGGCGCGCGGCCGTTGAAGCGGGCGATTCAGAAGGAAGTCGAAACGCCACTGGCGCGGTTGCTGCTGAAGGGAGACGTGCGGGACGGGATGTCCGTCGAAGTGGACTACGACTCCGGTCGGGACGCGCTCGCGTTCCGTCCGGTCGGGTAAAATAGTGCCGGAATCCTCTTGGGATGCAAGCTTGGTGAACCCCATGTCTTACGAACCCGAACCCCCCGTCCGTCGGTCGCCGGCCACCGGGACGCTGCTCGTTGCGATGCTGTTCGGGGCGGCCCTCGGGCTGACCGGCTACCGGCTCGGCGGCGGCCGGTTCGACGTTCTCACGCCGAACAACCCGGATGCGGTTCCCCGCGAAGTGACGGCCAAGTCCGGCCCGGACGCGGAGGAGTCGGAGGCGATCACCCTGTTCCGCGACCTGAAGGACAGCGTCGTGAACGTGGACACGATCGCCCTCGTCCGCGGCCAGAACCGCAGCCTGTACCAGCGGCAGACCGGCACCGGGTCCGGGTTCGTGTGGGACGCGGAGGGCCGCATCGTTACCAACTATCACGTCGTGCAGGCGGCCGTCCAGAACCGGCTCAACCTCCGCGTCGTGCTCGCGGACCGCACCGCGCACGACGCGACGATCGTCGGTGTGGCCCCGGACTACGACCTGGCGGTGCTGCAAATCGCGACGGCTGGGGACCGGCTGAAGCCGATCAAGATCGGGTCGTCGGCGGACTTGCAGGTCGGCCAGAAGGCTTACGCCATCGGCAACCCGTTCGGCCTGAGCCTGACCATGACGAAGGGGATCGTGTCCGCCCTCGACCGGGAAATCGAGTCCCCCGGCGAGCGGCCGATCGCGGGGGCGATCCAGACGGACGCCCCGATCAACCCCGGCAACTCGGGCGGCCCGCTCCTCGACAAGGACGGCCGGCTGATCGGCGTGAACACGTCGATCGCGACGCCGTCCGGCGGCAACGTCGGCATCGGCTTCGCGGTGCCGGTCGACACCGTCAATCCGGTCGTCACGGAACTGATCCGGAAGGGGACGACGCGGACACCCGTCAAGAGCCGCGAACGCAAGTGAGCGGCTCCTGTCAAGCGGCGGCCTTGACTTTGTCCGCCCCGTTCCGCATTTCCCGCACGCGGTACGGGGGCTTGCCCTGGCTCTCGAAGTAGACGCGGGTCATCACCTCGCCCATCAGGCCGAGCGACAGGAACTGTACGCCGGTGACCTCGGCCATGATCCCGAGCAGGCAGAGCGGGTTCGCGGTCATGCCGGGGCCGGTGGTGTACTTCATCGCGACGGACGCGGCGAGGCCGAGCAACCCGCCGGCCATGAGCGCGAGCCCGACGAGGCCGAACAGGTGCATCGGGCGGGTCTGGTAGCTGGCCAAAAACTTCACGGTGAACAGGTCGAGCAGCACCCGGACCGTGCGGCTCAGGTTGTACTTCGACACGCCGGCCGTCCGCGGGTGGTGGCGGACCGGCACCTGCGTAACGCGGGCACCCTGGTGGACGGCGAACGCCGTGATGAACCGGTGCATCTCGCCGTAGAGCGCCAGGCCGTCGACGACCTCGCGGCGCATCACCCGCAGCGTGCAGCCGAAGTCGCGGAACGGCACGCCGAGCACCTTGCGAATGAGCCGGTTGGCGGCGTAGCTCGGCAGCTTCCGCAGCAGCAGCTTGTCCTGCCGGTTCGCCCGCAGCCCGAGGACGACGTCGTACCCTTCGTCGAGCTTCGCCAACATTGCGGGCACGTCGGCGGGGTCGTTCTGCAGGTCGCCGTCCATCGTCACGATCACGTCGCCGGCCGCGTGGTCGAAGCCCGCCTGCATCGCCGCCGACTGGCCGAAGTTCCGCCAGAGTCGGATGACGCGGACGCGGGAATCGGCGGCGGCCAGTCGCGTCAGTTCGGCGAAGGTCTCGTCCGTGCTGCCGTCGTCGACGACGACGAGTTCCCACGTTTTTCCGGCAAGCGCGTCCCGCACCGCGCCGACGAGCCGGGGGACGTTCGCGGCCTCGTTCTTCACCGGCACGACGACGGAGAGCAGGTTCATGGGGTGGCCCAGAAATTCTTGTGTAGGGTGGGTCGAGCCGCTTCGGCGAAGACCCACCAGAGTGGCAAGACGCGGTTGCCATTTCGGTGGGTCTTCGCCGAAGCGGCTCGACCCACCCTACCGGACTTCAACTTCCGTCATCGCCGCCCGGTCGCCGAACTGGACGAACGACGTCGCGCGGATCGGGACGCCGGCACCGGTCGCGTCGTGCAGTTCCGCGCCGAGAACGTACTTCCCCGCGGCCAGCGGCGGCACCGTCGCGGTCAATTCCACCGATTCCCCGGGCTGCACCGTGCGGCGGAACAGTCCCGCTTGCCCCTTGTAGACGCAAGCGTTGGCAGCGTCCGCGACGATGTAATACAGGTGGATGCCCGCGTAGTTTCCGGGCTGGAATTCCCACGCCTCGGTCGAGCGGTTCGTCGCGCGAATCCGCACCGCGAACGGCTCGCCCGCCTTCGCCCGCACGGGCTTTTCCGCCAGCCATTCCAGTTCGGACACCGCCGGACCGGGCGTGTAGATGGTCGTCGCCCACTCGCGGAAGCAGGCCGACGTGTGCCAGACTCCCTTCTCCTTCAGCCACGCTTCGTACCGGTCGAAGAACTCGTCGATGGCGGCCGTGCGGCCGAACCGGAAGTGCCCGTAGCGGGGCCACAGTTGCCGCCGGGCTTCCGAAAGCGTCGCGTCCGTTTGCAGCAGCAGCACGACCGCGGACGTGAGCCCGGTTCGATCCGCGCCGCGCTTGCAGTGGATGAGGACGGGGTACTCCGTGCGATCGAGTACCTCAATCAGCCGACGCAGTTCCCCCGGCGGCGGCAGCCGATTCGCGGAGAAGGTGATGTCTTCCTGCGAGACGTTCAGCGCGTGGGTGGCCGTCGCTTCCGCGAGATACCACCGCGATTCCGGGGCGTCCGGAACCAGGGCGATGCCGCGGAGGTTGATGACCGTGCGGATGCCGTGCTTCTTCGACAGTTCGCGGATGTCGGCTTCCGACGGCTGGGCACAGCGGTACACGCGGCCGGGGATGACCGTGTGCCGGTTCGTCCACGCCATCACGCGGACCGCTTCCCCGGCGAACGCCAGGATTCCGACGGCCGCGGCGCTCCGTACCACCCCGCGCCGGGTCGGGCGGAGCGAGACCATCGGGAACAGGCGCGGCAGCACGAACATGGCGGACCCGGTCGGGTGGGGGGCGTCGGGCGGACAGTCTGCCTAAATTCCCGGCCCGACGCCAGACGGATTTTCCGTCGCTCGAACCTCGTCGCCGCCGTCCGTATCCTTTCTGCTGATCCGCGTTCCCCGCTCCGAGTTCCGCGCTATGACCGTCCGCACCCGCTTCGCCCCGTCGCCCACCGGCTACCTCCACATCGGCGGGGTCCGCACGGCCCTGTTCAACTGGCTGTTCGCCCGCCGGCACGGGGGGCAGTTCGTCCTCCGGATCGACGACACCGACGCGAACCGGAACCGGGCCGAGGCGGTGAAGCCGATCCTCGACGGGTTCGACTGGCTCGGCATCGACTGGGACGAGGGGCCGACGAAGGACGCCAGCGGCGACAGCTTTGGCCCGCACAAGCCGTACTTCCAGGGCCAGCGGAACGAGAAGTACGTCGCCGCCGCGATGAAGCTGATGGCCGAGGGGAAGGCGTACCCGGACTACACGCCGGCGGAGGAGGAAGAAGCTCGCAGACTGGCAAAGAAGGACTACGTGCATCGCGGCACGAACCGGGACTTGCCGGCCGAGGAGAACCTGCGTCAGTACGCGGCGAAGCCTGCCCCGATCTTGCTCAAGGTCGATCCCGGCCGCCTCATCAAGTTCACCGACGCGGTGAAAAGTAAACAGGCGGTGAGCACGGACACGATCCGCGACCCGAAGCTGCTTCGTTCGCCCGATGCGAGCGGCACGGCTGGGGCGCTCTACAATTTCGCAACGGTAGTAGACGAGATTGAGTTCGGCATCACACACGTGATCCGAGCGATCGAGCACTTGTCGAACACCCCGACACAAATCCTGATGTACGAGGCGTTCGGGGCACCCATCCCGACGTTCGCGCACATTCCGTTGGTGAACTACAACGGCAAGAAGATGTCGAAGCGGAACCTGCCCCCGCTTTCTTCGACGGAGATCACCGCTCTGAAGGCATGCGGATGGACGGACGATGAAGTAGCCGGCCGCGATGACCTGAACATTGCAACGGTGGCGTTCTACCGGGAGATGGGATACCTGCCGGAGGCGCTGATCAACTACCTGTGTAGGTTGGGGTGGTCACTCGATGCGGAGACGGAGTTCATCCCGCTCAAAGTGTTACTTGAGAAGTTCGACCTCGATCGCGTGACCGACGCGCCGGGGAACTACGACGCGAAAAAGTTGTACTGGCTCCAGGGCGAGTACATGAAACTCGTCTCGACCGCGGAAAAAGTCGAGCGGTGCCTGCCGTACCTTCGCAAGGCGGGGCTCGTGACCGGCGAGCCCGACGACGCCACGCGGGCCACGCTGACGAAGGTCGCCGACGCGGCCGGGGACCGGATCAAGCTGTTCTCGGACATGGTCCAGTTCGCCGGGCCGCTCCTGCGACCCGACCCCGTCTACGACCCCGCGGCCTTGGAAAAGTCGCTGAAGCCGGGGCTGGAACTCCTCCGGGGCTACCGCGACCGCATGGCGACCGCCGAGCCGTTCGACCCGCCGACGCTGGAGGCCGCGCTAAAGGAGCACGCGACCGCCGCCGGCGTGAAGCCGAACGCCCTGGTCGCCGCCGTCCGCGTCGCCGTCACCGGCGTCACGGTCGGGTTCGGGCTGTACGAAACGATGGTGATCCTGGGCCGCGACGAAGTGCTGAGGCGGATCGACCTGGCACTGGAGAAGTGTTAGCCTGGAAGGACTGATCGGAGGAAGTCATGGTCCGACCCGTGCTGCGCGAACTGACCCACCTGCACCGGGAGTTCTTCTTCCGGGAGCCGTGGTTCCTCTACCGACGAGCGGGCCAGCACTGGAAGCGGGCGTGGCAAGACGTCGCCCGACGCTCGTTGGAGACCGGTTCCGGCGATGAGTTGCACACCGCCCGCGGCGACTACCGGGCGGCGCTGCTCGCGCACCTCAAAATCCTCGACGGGCTCCACGTCCTCGCCATTCAACTGAACGACTTCCCACCCCCCGAGTTCGGCGACGACCTCGCCGCCGTTCGGGGCGAACTCCAGTCGCACTACGACTCGCTGTTCCCCCGCTGGCAAACACTCGACGACCTGGAAGCGATTCTCCTGGAGCAGTTTTCTGTCCCGAACGAGCGCCTCACCGCGTTGGCCGCGACGCACGCTCCGCGGCAGTCGTGGTACGACGAACCCGACGAAACGCCGTCGGGGGAAGTACCGTGAGTGCCCCACTGGCTCAGGGGCGAATCGTGTGGGTCGAGTTGCTCGACCCGCAAGGCCGCAACCCCAAGGCTCGGCCCGCGGTGATTCTCACCCCGACCGCCGAGATTCAGCCGGAAGGCACCGTCGTGGCGGCCGCCGTCACTTCCAACCTGGACGCTTCGCCGGCCGAGTTGTGCGTCGAATTGCCCTGGCACCGGGACGGCCGCGAACGATGTTGAACCGGCGGACCGTCGTGGTCTGCACGTGGCTGGTGACGTTCCCGGTGGCCGCGGTCCGCAGCGTCGGAGGAGTCGTCCCGTTCGCTCCGATGGCCCGCATTCTGGACATCATCGCCCTGCTTCAATCCCCCGATAGCGAAGAGAATCGAGATCGCGGCTGAGGCCATATAATCTGGTCGACTCGTCCGATCCATCCGGGGTGTTCGTGTGCCGTACACCGACTTCAGTCTCGACACGATCGAGGCGAAAATCGGGCTGACCACGCAGCCGGGGAATCTGTTCCCCGGCCTCGCCCCCGTTGCCGTTCCGGGCTGGCTGACGGACGCGCTTCGCCGCGGGAAAGAAGTCGCGGCGCTGGTCAGCGAGAAGGCCCGTTCGGAATTTCTCGTCGCGCCAATTCTGATCGCGGCGCGGGAACTCGTGACGTGGCCGGTCGCGGTGTTTTCCGGTCAACGGCTCGACGTCGACCCGGCGGCGGGGTTGACCGGGGAGTGCGACTTCATCCTCGCGCGGACCACGCCGGTACCCGTTCTCCGGGCTCCGCTCCTGGTCGTGCTGGAGGCGAAAAAAGCCGACATCGAAGCGGGGCTGGGCCAGTGCGTCGCGCAGATGTTCGCGGCCCGGCAGTTCAACGCGGCGCGCGGCGAATCCGACCGCCCCGTGTTCGGCTGCGTCACCACCGGCGAAACATGGCAGTTCGTGCGGCTCACCTCTTCGGACCTCACGCTGCACACCGACCGGCTCTTCATCGACAACGTCGGCGAACTCCTCGCCGCGTTGCAAGTCTCGCTCGGACCGGGGTGAACCGTGACCCGCCTCGCCCGGTTCGCTGCCCCGGAAACGCTGTTCTTCCTCGCCCTGTGGGTCGCGGTGCTCGTCCTGTTCCGGGAGCGGGCGTTCCACGATCCGGGGGCGCTGTGGCACGTCCGCGTCGGGGATCTGATCCTGGCGACCGGGTTCCCGCACTCGGACCCGTTCACTTACACGTTCGCGGGGCAGCACTGGATTCCGCAACAATGGGCGGCCGAGGTGGTGATGTCCGTCGCCCACCGCGTCGGCGGAATCGACGCGCTGCTGACCGGGTTCGCGACTGTCGTGGCCGGGCTGTTCGCGTGGATTTTCGGCCGGCTCCACCGCGCGGGGATGAGCCCGCCCGTCGCGGCGCTGGTGACGTTGATGTGCCTGTTCGCGGGGTCGTGGCACTACTACGCCCGGCCGCACCTGACGACGTTCGCGTTCCTCGCCGGGACGACGGCGACCCTCGTCGCGTTCGACCGGGGACGAATCGGGCTCGGGCGGCTGGCCCTGCTGATCCCCGCGTTCGTGGCGTGGACCAACTTCCACGGCGGCGTGCTCGGCGGGGTGATGGAACTCGGCCTCGCAACCGCGTGGTGGCTCGCCGCGTTCGCGATCGGCCGGGAGTCCCCGGTGAAATCCTGGCGGGACGCCGCGACCTTGGCAGCCGTCGGGGTCGCGTGCCTGATGACCCCGCTGGTCAACCCGTTCGGCCCGGATCTGGTGCGGACGTGGTGGAAGATCATCGGCTCGCCGGTGCTCCGCGAAGTCATCAACGAGCACATGCCCGCGGACCTCTCCCAGGCGACGGCGCAACTCGTGTTCGGGTTCGGCGTCGTGTACCTCGCGATCCTCCTCGGCACCCTCCCCCGGTTCCCGCGGGTGACGTGGCTGCTTCCGCTGGTGTGGCTCGTGCTCGCGAAGGACGGCATCCGCCAGGGGCCGCTGTTCGCGGTCGTCGCCGGGGTGGTGCTGGCGGACGTGTGGCCGCACACGGTCTGGTTCCGACTGCTGAAGAAGTACGGCGACAGTCTGGCCGGCGAACAGAACCCCGAACCGGCCGGCTGGCGGGCCTGGGTTCTCCCCGCGGCCGCGGTTCTGGTCGCACTCGGGTTGCAAGCCGCGCACGTTCCTGTGCCCGTCATCGGCCGCGGCTGGGCGCGGTTCGCCCCGGACGCGATCCCCGTCGACCTGACCGACCGCATCGCGGAGGAGTACCGCCGCGCGGGGCCGGACGCCCGGTTCTATAACGACGCGAACCTGGGCGGGTACTTGATCTACCACTTCCCCGAGCGCAAGATCTTCATGGACGACCGCTGCGAACTCTACGGCGACGACTGGCTGCGGCTTTACAGCGACGCGATCTGGACCCACCCCGATCGCATCGACGAGTGGGCCGAGACGTTCCGCTTCGACCGGGCCCTGGTCGCGGTGACGCCGAACGACGAGTCGCCGCTGGAGAAGTACCTCGCCGCGTCGCCGCGGTGGAGGTTGCTCGCCGAAGGCCAGCGGGCGAAACTGTTCGCCCGCGTCCCCGCACCCCCAACCGGCACCCGCCCATGACCCCGCGGCCGACGGTCCTCTGCCTCGCCAGCTACCTGAAGGGCGGCCGGTTCCTCGAAGCCCTGAAGGCCGAAGGGTGTACCGTCCTGCTGCTGACGCTGGACTCGCTTCGCAACGAGAAGTGGCCCTGGCACGCGATCGACGACGTCGTCACGATGCCGACGTTCCACAACCCCCGGCACATGATCAACTGCGTCGCGTACCGCATGCGGACCCGCCGGATCGACCGCATCGTGTCGCTCGACGACTTCGACGTGGAGGTCGCCGCGAACCTGCGCGAACACTTCCGGATGCTCGACACCGGCCCCGGCGACTCGACCGCCCGGCTGTTCCGCGACAAGCTCGCGATGCGGACCCGCGCCCGCGAACTCGGGATCCGAGTGCCGGATTTCACGGGAATTTGTCACCACTGGGCCGTGACCGACTTCCTGGCGCGGGTGCCCCCGCCGTGGCTGATGAAGCCCCGGTCCGAGGCGTCCGCCGCCGGCATCCGCACGTTCCACCACGCCGACCACGTCTGGCAGCGGATCCACGAACTCGGCGACGACCAGTCGTTCTACCTCCTGGAACAGATGGTCCCCGGCGACCTGTACCACGTCGATTCCCTGGTCCGGAACGGCGAGGTCATCTTCGCCGAAGTGAACGGCTACCTCCGCCCGCTGCTCGACGTGTACCACGGCGGCGGCATCTACGGCACGCGGACCGTCCCCCGCGACCGGCCCGAAGTGAAAGCCCTCCGCGCCGCGAACGCCGCCGTTCTGACCGGGTTCGGCCTCGGCTGGGGCGCGTCGCACACCGAGTTCATGCAGGCCCGCGCGGACGGCGAACTC
>ERZ1066123.935-NODE-935-length-19234-cov-20.036550_pt1 | contig 19234 bp, 21 predicted proteins | sample MGYA00382770_ERZ1066123 | MGnify/ENA primary metagenome ERZ1066123 (study PRJEB33369, sample SAMEA5778353) | biofilm metagenome | biome: Industrial cooling water; feature: Water cooling tower basin; material: Biofilm | place: United Arab Emirates | collected...
ACCACCGTCAGCACGCCGGCGAAGTGCCCCGGCCGGAGCGCTCCCTCCCAGCGGTCGGCGAGCGCCCCCGGGACGACCGAGACGACGCGCTCGCCCGGGTACATCACCTCGACCGGCGGCACGAAGGCGATCGAGCAGCCGCGCCGCTCGGCCAGCGCGAGGTCGGCGGCCTCGGTGCGCGGGTAGGTCGCGAGGTCCTCGTTCGCGCCGAACTGGAGCGGGTTGACGAAGATGCTGAGCACCGTGCACGCCGCATGGGCGCGTGCCCGGTCGAGCAGCGAGAGGTGCCCCTCGTGGAGCGCGCCCATCGTCGGGACGAAGGCGACGCGCTCGCCGCGCGCCCGGGCGGCGGCGACGGCGGCGCGCAGCGAGGGCACGTCGCGGACGACGAGGATCGGCGCCATCGCTCAGGCGAAGCTGTGGTCGTCGTCGGGGTAGCGCCGCGCGCGCACGTCGTCGGCGTAGCGCCCCACCGCCTCGCGCGCGGCGGCGCCGAGCTCGGCGTAGCGCTTGAGGAACTTCGGCCGGAAGCCCTCGTTCAGGCCGAGCAGGTCGGGGAGGACGAGGATCTGCCCGTCGCAGCGCGGCCCGGCGCCGATGCCGATCGTCGGGACGCCCACCGCGTCGGTGATGCGTGCCGCGACGGCAGCCGGGACGAGCTCGAGCACGATGGCGAACGCCCCCGCCGCCTCGAGTGCACGCGCCTCCTCGACCAGCGCGTCGGCGCGCCCGGCCTCGCGCCCCTGCACGCGCGGGCCGCCCAGGGCGAGGTCGGTCTGCGGCGTGAAGCCGATGTGGCCCATCACCGGGATCCCGACCTCGACGCAGCGCCGCACCGCCTCGACGATCGGCGCCGTCCCGCCCTCCATCTTCACCGCCCCCGCTCCCGACTCGGCCAGCGCCCGCCCGCACGCGCGCACCGCGTCGTCGGCGCTCGCCTGGTAGGTCATCCACGGCATGTCGATGACGAGCAACGCGCGGCGGAGCCCGCGATGCACCGCGGCCGCGTGCCAGATCATCTGGTCGAGCGTGACCTGCCGCGTGCTCTCGAGCCCCGCGATCACCTGCGCCAGCGAGTCGCCGACGAGCACCACGTCGACCCCCGCCGCGTCGACGATCCGCGCCTGCAGCACGTCGTAGGCGGTGCTGCAGACGATCGGCGTCGCGGCGGCCTTCATCATGGCGATGTCGCGCGGGAGGAGCGCCTTCGGCGGCGGCGCGGCGGGAACGGCGTGGGCGCTCATGTGGGGACCGGAACGGGGTGCGGGACGCGCGGGTCGACGACGGGGCGCGCGGAGGCGCGGGCGACGGCGCGATCGGCGACGTCGCGCCCGCAGAGGGCGGCGAGCTGCGCCGCGAGCCACGGGCGATCGAGGAGCGCGGGATGCGGCACGACGCACGACGGGTCGTCGGAGGTCACGCCCTCCATCCAGACGAGGTCGAGGTCGAGCGTGCGCGGCCCCTTCGGCACATCGCGCACGCGCCCGTGCGCCGCCTCGATCGCGTGCAGCGCGTCGAGGAGCGTGCCGGGCGACAGCGTGGTGCGCACGAGCACCATGCCGTTCAGGAAATCGGGCTGCGGCACCGCGCCGTGCGCGGGCGTCTCGAGATCGGCGACGGCGCCGAGCACCTCGATGCCCGCGGTCGCGCGGAGCGCCGCGCGGGCCGAGTCGAGCGTGCGCGACCGGTCGCCGACGTTCGCGCCGAGGGCGATCGCCGCGCGGCGTGCGGGCGTCACCGGCGTCGCTCCAGCTCGAGGACGACTTCCGCCCCGCCGAGCGGGCCGGGGAGCGTCACCTGCGGCTTCCGCACCGCGACGCGCACCCGCTCGACCGGCAGGCGCTCGAGGCAGGTCTCGCCCACCTCCTCGGCGATCCGCTCGAGGTAGTCGAGCGGCTGCCGCGCGACGACGGCGCCGGCGATCGCCCAGAGGTCGCGGTAGTCGACGCTCGGCCACGCGCCGTCGCCGGCTCGCTGCCAGGTGACGACGTCGAGCGCGAGCGGCTGCGCGTGCTCCCGCTCGTGCGGGAGGATCCCCACCCGGACGAAGAAGCGCACGTCGTGGAGCGCCACCTGCCGCAGCGTCGCGATCCCGGCGCGCGCGGCGCCGTCAGGCACCGTCGAGCCCCGCGCGCAGCTCGCGCACGAGCGCGAGCGCCGCCTCGACGCCCTGCTCCGCCGCCCGCACCAGCGCGCTCCCCACGACGACGCCGTCGGCGAGCGCCGCGACCTGCGCCGCCTGTGCCCCCGTGCTGATGCCGAAGCCCACGCAGATCGGCAGCTCGGTCGCGGCGCGCAGCCGCGCGATCGTCTCGGGGAGGTCGCTCGCGACGTCGTCGCGCACGCCGGTGACGCCGAGACGGCTGATGAGGTAGACGAAGCCGCTCCCGTTGCGCGAGATCTCCGCCATGCGCGCCGTGGGCGTCGTGGGTGCGACGAGCCGCACGAAGGCGAGCGGTGAATCACCGAGCCACGCCTCGCGCATCGGATCGGCGCCGACGGGGATGTCGGTGACGAGGATGCCCCCGACCCCCGCGTCGGCCGCACGCTGCAGCGCGTCGGGCCCGGCGTTGATCACCGGGTTGAGGTAGCTGAACAGCACCACCGGCACCGACGGCCGCGCCTCGCGCACGAGCGCGAGCGCACCGTCGAAGGTCATCCCCTGCGCGAGGGCGCGCTGCGAGCTCGCCTGGATGATCGGCCCGTCGGCGAGCGGGTCGCTGAAGGGGACGCCGAGCTCGATCACGTCGCAGCCGGCGTCGGCGAGGCCGCGCAGGAGGGCGACCGAGGCGGCGAGGTCGGGATGCCCCGCGGTGACGTAGCAGACGAGCGCCTTGCGACCGCGTGCCCGGAGCGCGGCCATGTGCGCCGTGAGCGCGTCGGGGGTGCCGGCGCGCCCCGCGGCGGTGGCGCCGGCGATCGTCGCGTTCGAGGCGGCGAGCGTGGCGGCGAGTGCGCCGACGTTCATCGGATCTCCGGCAGGTGCTGCATCATCGTGTTCACGTCCTTGTCGCCGCGCCCGCTGACGCAGACGAGGACCGGCTCGTCGGCGGCCCAGCGCCCCGCGTTGGCCGCGACCCACGACACGGCGTGCGCCGTCTCGAGCGCGGGGATGATCCCCTCGAGCCGCGAGAGCGTCAGCACGCCCGCGAGCGCGTCGTCGTCGGTAACGGCGACGTACGTCCCGCGCCCGCTCTCCTTGAACCACGCGTGCTCGGGGCCCACGCCGGGGTAGTCGAGCCCCGCGCTGATGCTGTGCGGCGGATGGACCTGCCCGTTCGCGTCCTGCAGCAGGAGCGAGAGGGAGCCGTGCAGCACGCCCGGCGTGCCGACCGAGAGCGTCGCCGAATGCTGCCCGCTCGCGATGCCGTGCCCCGCGGCCTCGACGCCGACCAGCTCCACCGGGTCGTCGCGGAAGGCGTGGAAGATTCCCATCGCGTTCGAGCCGCCGCCGACGCACGCGACGACGCTCTTCGGCAGGCGCCCCGTCGCCTCGAGCAGCTGTGCGCGCGCCTCGTGCCCGATGCACGCGTGGAAGTCGCGTACCATGCGCGGATAGGGCGCCGGGCCCACCACCGAGCCGATGATGTAGTGCGACGAGTCGGGGTTGGTGACCCAGTCGCGGATCGCCTCGCTGGTCGCGTCCTTGAGCGTCCGCGTCCCGCTGGTCACCGGCACGACGGTCGCGCCGAGGAGCTTCATGCGGAAGACGTTCAGCGCCTGGCGGTGCGTGTCCTCCTCGCCCATGTAGACGACGCATTCGAGGCCGAACTTCGCGCACACCGTCGCCGTCGCGACGCCGTGCTGCCCGGCGCCGGTCTCGGCGATGATGCGCTTCTTCCCCATGCGCATCGCGAGGAGCACCTGCCCGAGCGCGTTGTTGATCTTGTGCGCCCCGGTGTGGCACAGGTCCTCGCGCTTGAGCCAGACCGGCGCGCCGACGCGCTCCGAGAGGCGCGGCGCGTGGCCGAGCGGCGTCTCGCGCCCGACGAAGGTCGCGAGCAGGTGGCGCAGCTCGGCCTCGAAGGCCGGGTCGCGCCGGATCTCGTCGTACGCGGCCGTCAGCGCGTCGAGCGCCGGGACGAGCGTCTCGGGGACGTAGCGGCCGCCGAAGGGGCCGAACCGCTCGCCGTCGTGCCCGGTGGCGTCCACCGGGGCCATCGCCATCGTCATGCGCGCTCCCGGAGCAGCGACAGCTGCTCCTCCTCGCCGCGTGCCGCCGCCACGAAGGCGCGCACGCGGTCATGATCCTTGACGCCGGGCGATCGCTCGACCCCCGACGACACGTCCACCACGTCCGGCTGCAGCACCGCGATCGCGGTCGCCACACGCTCCGCGTTCAACCCGCCCGCGACGACCAGCTCCGCCTGCGCGTCGGCGCGCGCACGGACCGCCGCCAGCGGCTCGGCGAGGCGACGCCAGTCGAGCGCGACGCCGGTCCCGCCGAGGGCGCCGGGCACGAAGGCGTCGAGCACGACGCCGTCGGCCACCGCGAACAGCTCCGCCGCGCGCACCGCGTCGAAGGCGTCGGCGGGGACGCGCAGCACCGCCCAGACACCGCCCGGCCACGCCTCGCGCACGGCATCCACGGTGCGCGGCGACGGGTCGCCGTGGAGCTGCACGATGTCGGCGCCGGCCTGCATCGCCCGCGCGACGAGATCGACCACCGGCTCGTGCCCCATCACGGCGACGCGAGTGCACCCCGGAGCGGCGGCGTAGACGGCGCGCGCCTGCGGCGGCGTCACGAGCCGCGGGCCGCCTGCGAAGATCGTCCCGACGAAGCGCGCCCCGGCGGCCCGCGCGCAGGCGGCGTCCTCGGGACGCACGAGGCCGCAGATCTTGGCGGCGGCGGTCATGGTGACACCTCCTCCCCGCCCGTCAGCCGCCGCGTGCCACGCGCGCGACGCCCGTGAGCGTCGCCACGGCGGCGGCGGGATCGGGGGCGGCCGAGAGCCACGAGCCGACGAGGACCGCATCGGCGCCCATCGCGGCGGCGCGCTCGACGTCGGCGCGCGACGTAACGCCGCTCTCGTAGACCGCGACGACGTCACGCGGCACGCGCGGCAGGAGGCGCGCGCTCACCGCGTCGTCGATGCGGAGCGTCTCGAGGTCGCGGTTGTTCACGCCGACCACTCGCGCGCCGCAGGCCACCGCATCGTCGAGCTCCGCCTCGTCGCGCACCTCGACCAGCGGCTCGAGGCCGAGCGCGCGCGCGCCGTTGAAGAGCGCGTGCAGCCGCTCGGTCGGGAGCGCGCGGGCGATGAGCAGCACGCCCGCGGCGCCGGCGAGGCGCGCCTCGGCGAGCTGCACCTCGTCGACGACGAAGTCCTTGCGGATGCACGGGCGCGCGTAGGCGCGGGCGGCGGCGCGGAGGTCGTCGAGCGAGCCGCCGAACTCCGAGGGTTCGGTCAGGATGCTGAACGCCGCCGCGCCACCGTGAGCGTAGGCGCCGACCTGCGCCACCGGATCGATCGCGTCGTTGATCGCCCCCTTGGAGGGCGAGCGCCGCTTCACCTCGGCGATGACCGCGAGGCCGTCGGCGCCGCGCAGCGCCGCCATGAGGTCCGGCGCGGCCGGCGCCGCGAGCGCCTCGCCTGCCCACGCGTCCAGCGGACGTGCCGCCCGGGCCTCGGCCGCACGCGTACGGCCGAGTTCGCTCAGGCGGCCGAGCGGGCCGACGGGCGGGGTCCAGGGGCGGGCGACTTGCATTCGGGGTTCCTTCGGCGTAGCGTCTTCGGCAACTGTTCGGGGCCGACCAGCGGCCTTGGCAATCTACATCGCGGCTCCCGGGGGCGACCATGCCGTTGACCAAGCGCCAGCGCGAGATCCTGAGCTTCCTCACGTCCTACACGGACGAGAACGGGTACGCCCCGAGCTTCGAGGAGATCGCCGAGTCGTTCGGCTTCACCAGCCTGGCGACGGTGCACGAGCACCTGAGCAATCTCGAGCGCAAGGGCTACATCCGCCGCGGCTACAACGAGAGCCGGTCGATCGAGATCCTCCCCAGCGACGCCACGCCGCGCGCCGTCGAGCTCCCGCTCCTCGGCCTCGTCGCCGCCGGCCTCCCCATCGAGGCGGCGACCACCGGCGAGACGGTGACCGTCCCGCCCGAGCTGCTGCGCAAGAGCGGCAACCACTACGTCCTGCGCGTGCGCGGCTCGTCGATGATCGACGAGCAGATCCGCGACGGCGACTACGTGGTCGTCAACGAGCGCCAGACCGCCGACAACGGCGAGATGGTGATCGCGCTCCTCGACAAGTCGAGCGCGACGGTGAAGCGCTACTACCGCGAGAAGGACGGCCGCATCCGCCTGCAGCCGGCCAACGAGACGATGGAGCCGATCTACACCGACGAGCGGTCGCTGCGGATCCAGGGCGTCGTGGTCGGAGTGCTGCGGCGGTACTGATCGTTCGTTTCAAGAATGCTGGAGTTACGCCGGCACCGCCGGGATGAAGCAGGGGACGGCAGGAACGGCAGGTGACAGCAGGCGAGTCCCCGGCTCGCGAACGCCCCTGCCGTTACCTGCTTTCCCTGCGGTCCCCTGCTTCACCCCGGCGGTTGCCGTCGACGATCTCGCTCGACGCGCCGGCACCGCCCGGCATGCGCGAGCGGACGCGCGCTAGCTTTTGCAGCCCCTCGAACGGAGCACGACATCCATGACCGGATCGAACACCTCGTTCCGCGGCCTGCGCACCGTCGTCTACGCGGTGCCCGACCTCGCGAAGGCCAAGGCGTGGTACGCCGAGGTCCTCGAGCGGGCGCCGTACTTCGACGAGGACTTCTACGTCGGCTTCGACGTCGGCGGCTTCGAGCTGGGGCTGGTCCCCGAGCCCGACGCGCCGGCCGAGCGCGACGCGGCGGGGGTCGCGTTCTGGGGGGTCGGCGACGCGGACGCCACCTACGCGCGCCTGCTCGACCTCGGGGCGCACGACCACGAGCCGATCCAGGACGTCGGCTCGGGCGTGAAGATCGGCGCCGTTCGCGACCCGTTCGGCAACGTCCTCGGCGTCGTCGAGAACCCGCACTTCAAGGTCGGCGAGACGGGCTGACCCGCGCGCGTCACCACCGCCCCGAGCGCGGGTCGCCGCGCCGGGTTGCCGCCGGTCACCCCATCGCCGCGACGAACCACCAGACGCCGACCGCGACGCTCGCCGCCGCCGCCGCGCGCACGACGCCGCGCTGGAGCGCCGCGGCGCGATGCGTCGCGAGGCGCAGGGCCCCCCCGAGCGCGACGGCGAGCGCCGCCATCGCGACGATCGTCCCGAGGCCGAAGCTCGCGAGATAGCCCACCGCCTGCGCCGGCGACTGCGCGGTCGCCGCCGGGAGCGCGGCGACGAGCGCCCCGGAGCCCGCGAGGCCGTGCATCATCCCGATCCCGAGGAGCGCGCCCCCGGCCTCGTCGTGCGCGTGGCCGTGGTCGTGCGTCGACGTGCGTTCGGCCGCGGTCGCCGGCGTGTCGCCCGCGCCCCGCCGCCACGCGAGCACGCCGAGGATCACCAGCATCACCCCCACGGCCTGCTCGAGCCGCGGTTCGAGCGCTTCGGGGATCCGCACCGCCGCGAGCACCGCGAGGCCGCCCACGACGGCGATCGTGAGCGAGTGCCCGAGCCCCCAGCGCGCGCCGTAGCGCGCCGCGTCGCGCCAGTGCGGGCGCCGGCTCACGAAGACGACCACCGCCGCGAGATGGTCGGGCGCGACGGTGTGGAGCATGCCGAGGGCGAGCGCGGTGGCGAGAAGGAGGAGCATGCGGCGGTCAGGCGGCGACGAGGGGCGCCGGGGCGCACACGTCGTCGCAGGCCCCGATCAGGACACGGTGGTTCCCCGTGTCGGCGACGCACAATCTGTCACCGGCGACCGCGAGGGCGAACGGCCAGTAGGCGCCGTCGGGGACGAGCTCCGGGTGGGCCACCTCGCCGATCGTCTCGAAGCCGGGCTGGCCGTAGAGCGCATCGGCGGGCGCCCCGTGCGTCGCCGGGAGCGCGTCGAAGCCGAGGAGGCGGCAGTTCCCCGTGTCGGCGACGACGAGCCGCCCGTCGGCGAGGCGCACGGCGTCGTAGCACCAGTTGAGCGACGCCGCCCATGGGCGGAGCCGCCCGCGGTTCTGGAGGTTCCCCGCGAGGTCGCCCTGGCCGAGCACGAGGTCGGGCGGCGCGCCGGCGAGCGCCGAGCGCGCATCGTCCCAGTGCAGCACGCGGAAGGCCCCCGTGTCGGTGACGACGAGACCGCCCTGCGGCGTGGGGCGCGCCGCGTATGGCCAGCACGTCCCCGCGAGGTCGTAGTCACGCGCGTGCAGTGTCGCCTGCCCGACCACGCCGTCGGCGGGAGCGCCGTCGTGCCTCGGCCACGCCGACCAGCGCAGCACGCGCCGGTTCCCGGTGTCGGCGACCCAGAGCGTGTCGCCGTCGCCCGCGACGCCGTACGGCCAGTAGCAGCTCGCGTCGGTCGGGGGGCGGCCGACGCCGCCGCGATTCGGGAGGGCGCCCGCGCCGTCGCCCTGCCCGAGCACCACGTCCGCCGGCGGGGCCATGCCGTGCGGGAGCGCGTGCCAGAGCAGCACGCGGTGGTTCCACGCGTCGGCGACGACGAGGCGCGTGCCGTCGGTCCAGACGCCGCTCGGGTAGTGGAGCGTGTCGCGTCCCGCGGCACCGCCGCCGTTGCGCGCGGTGCCGTCGGCCGAGCGCTGGCCGAGGATCGCGTCGGCGGGGGCCGTCTCGGTCTCGGGGATGCGGTGCCAGACGAAGACGCGGTTCTGCCCCGTGTCGGCGACGACGAGCGCGGTGCCGTCGGTGGCGACGCCGCGTGGTGCGAGGAACGGCGAGCGCGGGTCGCCGCGGAAGCCGCGCATCGCGCCGCTCAGCAGATGCGGGGGAGCTGCTCCCCCGGCGGGAGGTGGACGATGCGCGTCCCGCCGATCGCGCTCTCGAGCCGCACCAGCCCGTCGGCCGCGTCGGTGACGGTGCCGATCGCCACCGTGGCCTCGCCGCCGGGACTCGCACGCATCGCCGCGAGCGCGGCATCGGCGCACGACGCGTCGACCGCGGCGACGAAGACCCCCTCGTTCGCGACGTAGAGCGGGTCGAGGCCGAGGAGCTCGCACGCGCCCTCGACCTCCTCGAGCATCGGGAGCGCCGCCTGCCGGACGCGCATCCCCACCCCGCCCTGCTGCGCGAGCTCGGCGAGCACCGCCCCCAGCCCGCCGCGCGTCGCGTCGCGCAGGCAGTGCACCCCCTCGCCGCACGCGTCGAGCAGCGCGCGGACCACGTGGTGCAGCGGGCGCGTGTCGCTCGTCACGCTCGTCTCGAACGCGATCCCCTCGCGCACGCTCATGATCGCGATCCCGTGCGACGCGATCGGCGCGTTGACGAGGAGCACGTCGCCCGCGCGGAGCCGGGTCGCGCCGATCGCCGCGCGCGGATGGACGGTGCCGATCCCCGATGTGGTCACGTAGATGCCGTCGCCCTTGCCGCGCTCGACCACCTTGGTGTCGCCGGTGACGACGCGCACCCCGGACGCCGCGCACGCGTCCGCCGCCGCCGCGAGCACGCGGTCGAGCGTCGACAGCGGCAGCCCCTCCTCGAGGATCAGCCCCAGCGACAGCACCTCGGCCATCGCGCCGCACATCGCGAGGTCGTTGATCGTCCCGTGCACCGCCAGCTCGCCGATGGTGCCGCCCGGGAACTCGATCGGCGAGACGACGTAGCCGTCGGTGCTGAAGGCGACCGGTCCCGCGAACGCGAGCACCGCACCGTCGTGGCGACGGTCGAGGTCGGGGTTGGCGAAGCGGCGGAAGACCGACCGCTCGAGCAGCTGCTGCGAGAGGAGCCCCCCCGCGCCGTGCCCCATCACCACGTGCCCGCCGTCGCCCGAGGGCGCGGGGCAGGAGAGCGTCATGCGCAGCGGCGCCTGCGACACCTCAGCCATGCCGCCCCCCGCGCACGAGCTGCACCGGCGAGAGCGCGACGTGATGATAGGCCGCGCACGCCCCCTCGCTCGAGACCATCGGCGCGCCGACGGGGGTGAGCGGCGTGCACGTCGTCCCGAAGTGCGGGCACTCCGTCGGCCGCGCCTGCCCGGTGAGCACGAGCCCCGCGATGCACCCGCTGTCGGTGGCCTCGGGGGCGTCCTCGAGGCCGAACCGCACCTTGGCGTCGAAGTCGGCGTACTCCTCGCGCACCTCGAGCCCCGACTGCGGGACCACGCCGATCCCGCGCCACTCGCGGTCGGCGACGCGGAAGACCTCGCGCAGCACGCGCCGCGCGTCGGGGTTGCCCTCGGGGCGCACGACGCGCGCGTACTGGTTCTCGAGCCGCGCCTCGCCGCGCTCGAGCTGCTGGACCGTCATGAGGATGCCGTGCAGCAGGTCGACGGGCTCGAAGCCGGTCACCACGATCGGCACGCGGAAGCGGTCGACGATCGGGGCGTACTCGTCGAGCCCCATGATCGTGCAGACGTGCCCCGCGGCGAGGAAGCCCTGGATGCGCGAGGCGGGATCGGACAGCACCGCCGCGATCGCCGGCGGCACGAGCACCTGGCTGGCGAGGAGCGAGAAGTTGCGGAGCCCGAGCCGGTGCGCGTGCACCAGCGCGAGCGCGTTCGCCGGCGCCGTCGTCTCGAAGCCGACGGCGAAGAAGACCACCTGCCGCGTCGGGTTGGCCTGCGCGAACTGCACCGCCTCGAGCGGGCTGTAGGCGACGCGCACGTCGCCGCCCGCCGCCTTGGCCTGCGCGAGCGAGTGCGCCGTCCCCGGGACGCGGAGCATGTCGCCGAAGCTGAAGACGGTCGCGCCGTGCTCGAGCACGAGCCGCACCGCGAGGTCGATCAGCGGCACCGGCGTCACGCACACCGGGCACCCGGGGCCGTGGACCATGCGCACGCCGGGCGGGAGGAGCTCCATCAGCCCGTTCTTGACGAGCGAGTGCGTCTGCCCGCCGCAGACCTCCATCAGCGTCCACTCGCCGCGCGCGACCTTGTGCAGCTCGTCGACGAGGCGCTCGACGAGCGCGGGATCGCGGAACTCGGAGAGGAACTTCATGCGGCCCCCGGCGCCCCCTGGCGCGCGTGCGGTGCGGTGTCGTCCTGCAGCGGCACGAGCTCGTCGAGCTCGCCGATCTCCTCGAGGTAGCGGAAGACCTGCTTCGCCTCCGCCTCGTCGACCCGGCTGATCGCGACGCCGACGTGCACGAGGACGTAGTCGCCCACCTGCGCCGCGGGGAGCATCTCGAGCGATGCCTCCTTCACGATGCCGCCGAACCGCACCTTGGCGATGCGGACGGTGCCGTCGAAACGGTGCTCGATGGCGGTGACGAGGCCGGGGATGGCGAGACACATGGTTTTTCGCTGCCTCAGGACGGGACGGGGGCCGCCGCGACCGGCGCGGCGAGCGGGTGGCGCGCGTCGAGCGCGACGGCGACGAACTGGCCGAAGGCGACGTTCTCGTCGTTCGGCGGGAGCTCGCGATGGAGGAGCACCGTCGCGCCGGCGGGCGCGCGGGCGAGGAGACGATCGACGAGGAGCGCGTTCTGCCAGCAGCCGCCGGTGGCCCCGACCGTGCGCACGCCCTGCGCGGCCGCCATGCGCCACGCGATCGCCGCGAGGGCGTCGTGGAGCCGCCACGCGATCGCGGCGGCGTCCCGTCCCGCCGCCCGCTCGGCGACGACGCGCTCGAGCAGGAGCGCGCCGTGCACCACGCCATCGTCGCGCACCAGCGCCTCGAGGTGCGGGAACGGGCCGGGCGACGCCGCCGCCGCCCGCTGCGCGAGCGCCTCGAGGCGGAGCGCGGCGTCGCCCTCGTGGCTCGCATGCGAACCGAGGCCGAGGAGCGCGGCCGCCGCGTCGAAGAGGCGGCCCATGCTCGACGTCCAGCGCCCGGCCTGCGCGGTCACGAGACGACGCGCGAGCTGCGCACGGTGCCATTCGTCCTCGGTGAAGAGCGCCGCCGCCGCCGCGTCGAGCGCGCCCGAGTGCGCGCCGTAGGCGAACGCGGCGAGGCGTGGCTCGCGCGCCATCCGGTCGCCGAAGGGCATCGGGATCGGCGCGAGATGCCCGACGCGCGCGATCGCGCCGCCGTCGGCGAGCAGGAACTCGCCGCCCCAGAGCGTCCCGTCCTCGCCCATCCCCGTCCCGTCCCAGACGAGGCCGAGCACCGGTTCGGGGGCACCCGCGCGCCCGTGCTCGGCCAGCAGCGCGAGGAGGTGCGCGCGATGGTGCCAGACGGTGCGGTGCGTCACCCCCTCGACGAGCGCGAGGCGGTGCGCGAGCCGCGTCGTCGCGTAGCCCGGGTGGGCGTCGCTGGCGACGATGCGCGGCGTCGCGCGCGTGACCGCGCGCGCGTGGGCGAGGGCGCGCGCGTACGCGGCCTCGGACTCGTCCGACTCGAGATCGCCGAGGTACTGACCCTGCCAGGCGACACCGTCGCCGCCGAGCGTGAAGGCCGCCTTCATGTGGGCACCGAGGGCGAGCACGGCGGGCCTGGTCGCCGCGACGAAGGCGCCCCGGCACGGCGCCGGGGCGAGGCCGCGGCCGCGCCGCAGCACGATCCTCGCGCGCGCCTCCGGCGTGAAGCGCAGCACGCTGTCGTCGGCCGGGACGAGGATCGGGCGGTCGTCGGCGAGTATCGCGTCGGCCACCCCGCCCAGCAGCGCGAGCACGTCGACCTCGCGGTGGAGCGTCGGCGAGCCGCTCACGTTCGCGCTCGTCGCGACGAGCGGGCGTCCGAGCGCACGACTCAGGAGCCAGAGCAGCGGCGACGCCGGGAGCATGATCCCCAGCGCGTCGAGCCCGGGGGCGAGGGCGCCGACGGGGAGCGTCGTCGCCTCGCCGAGCGCGCAGACGACGATCGGCGCCGCCGGCGACCGCAGCGCCGCCGCCTCGTCCTCGCGCACGTCGCAGTGCCGCTCCGCCATCGCCAGGTCGTGCACGAGCACCGCGAGCGGCTTGGTCGGCCGGTGCTTGCGCGCGCGGAGCGACTGGACGACGTCGCCGCGCGTCGCGTCGCAGACGAGGAGGAAGCCGCCGATCCCCTTGACGGCGACGATCGCGCCCTCGTCGATCGCGCGCGCGCACGCGGCGAGCGCATCCGGCCCGCCCGCCCGCTCGCCCCCCGCCATGTCGGTGAAGGCGAGGCGAGGGCCGCACGCGGGACACGAAATGAGCTGCGCGTGGAAGCGACGGTCGCGCGGGTCGGCGTACTCGCGGGCGCAGTCGGCGCACGGGCGGAAGGGCGCCATCGACGTGCGCGCCCGGTCGAACGGCAGCTCGGTCGTGATCGCGTGGCGCGGCCCGCAGGCGCTGCAGGCGATGTGCGCGTAGCCGGCCCGGCGCCCCGTCCCCGCGAGCTCGCTCAGGCACTCGGCGCAGGGCGCGAAGTCGGGCGCGCACTCCTGCGTGCGCGGTCCGGCCGTCGCGCTCTCGGCGATCACGAAGCCGGGGAGCGGCGCGGCGCCGTCGGCGAGGCGCGCCAGCGCGTCGACGCGTCCGGGTGCGGGGACCGTCTCGCGCACGAGGCGCTCGAACCGATCGAGCACGCTCGGCAGCCCCGCGGCGACGATCGTCACCCCCTCGCCGTCGTTGCGCACCCAGCCGTCGACGCCGAGCGCCGTCGCGGTGCGCGCGACGAACGGCCGGAAGCCGACCCCCTGGACCCGCCCCGTGACGAGCAGGCGACGGACGTCGCGGCGGAGCATCCGTCAGCCCCGGGGCGCGACCGTCGCCGGCGTGGCCGGCAGCCCCGCGCCCGACGGCATGCGCACGCGCGTCGCCGCCTCGCCGCGCACCTGCGCCAGCTGCCCGCGCAGCCAGTCGAGCCAGCGGTCGAGCCCCTCGCCCGTGTGCGCGGAGAGCCTCATGACCTCGAGGTCGCCGCGCACCGCGCGCGCGTCGGCGATCGCCGCCTCGACCGAGAACGGGACGTGCGGCAGGAGGTCGGCCTTGCTCAGCACGACGAGGTCGGTGCTGAGGAACATGCGCGGGTACTTGCGCGGCTTGTCGTCGCCCTCGGTGACCGCGAGCAGCGTGACGCGCGCGTGCTCGCCCAGGTCGTAGCCCGCCGGGCAGACGAGGTTCCCCACGTTCTCGACGATGAGCAGGTCGACCGCGGCGAGATCGACCGTCTCGAGCGCCTGCAGGATCATCGGCGCCTCGAGGTGGCAGGTCGTCCCGGTCGTGATCTGGATCGCGGGGACGCCGTGGCGACGGATGCGGTCGGCGTCGCGCTCCGTCTCGAGGTCGCCCTCGAGCACGAGGATGCGGCACTCGTGTCGCAGCGCCGCGACGGTGCGCTCGAGCAGGAGCGTCTTCCCGCTCCCCGCGCTCGACGTGACGTTGAGCATCAGCACGCCGTGGGCCGCCATGCGGTCGCGGACGGTGCGCGCGGCCCAGTCGTTGGCCTTGAGGAGCTGGAGCGAGACGTCCATCCCCTGGACGGCGCCGGGGAGCGGGCTGGTGGGCTGCGGCATTCGAGGCGAGGCCGGGAGTCGGGGATCAGGAGAGCGGCGCCGTCGCCGGTGCGGCGAAGACGACCTGCGAGACGAGCAGCTCGAGCCCGGCGACGACGTGCGCGCTCGGGGCGCCGCAGGTCGGGCAGGCGTAGCGCCCGCCGACCGGCGCGAAGTCGTCCTCGCACGGCGCGCAGCGCACGCGCACGGGCACCGGCTCGCAGACGAGCCGCGCCTGCACGAACGGCGTGATCGGGGCGATCACCTCCCACGCCCCCTCGAGCAGCAGCGGCTGCACGCCGGAGAGGGCGCCGATCCGGCAACGGATCTCGGCGACGTCGGCATGGCGCGCGGGGTCCACCGCCTGCGCGACCGACGCCGCCACCTGCTGCGCGAGCGAGGCTTCGTGCATCGTCAGCGCGCCGCGCGCGCGGCGTCGAGTCGCGCGCGCCACCGGTCGACGTCGGGGTGCAGCGCCGGGGGCACGGGGAGCGCCACCAGCCCGGCGTGCACCGCCTCCAGCTCCGCCAGCCGCGCGGCCGCCTCGCGGTCGTCGGCGTACCCGAGCTGCCAGAGCGCCTCGAGCAGGTTGAGTCGCACGAGCACCTCGGGCCCCGTGGCGCCGTGCGCCTCGTGGATCGCGAGCGCGGTGCGCAGCTCGGCCACCGCGCGCGCCACCGGATCGCGCAGCTGGCTCTCCGGGCAGCGCAGCAGCGCGTTCCCGTAGTTCGCGCGGATCTCGGCGTGGTGCAGCGGATGCTGCGCGACGTCGAAGACGCCGAGCGCCGCCTCGAACGACTGGCCGGCGAGCGCGAGGAGCATCGCGCGCTTCGCCGGCTCCACCGGCATCTCCGCGTAGAGCACCGCGAGCTGGTGGTGGATCGCGCCGAAGACGTGCGGCGCCCGGTCGCGGTCGAAGACGGCGAGCGCCTCCTGAAAGCTCTCCATCGCCTTGGCGAACTGGTCGCGCGCCCCCGACTGCGCCCATGCGTGCTGCACCTCGGCGCGGCGCAGCGCGGCCGCCGCGAAGAGCTCCGCCTCGCCCGCCTCCTCGAAGGTGCGCGAGGCGCCGTCCACGACCGCGACCCCCTCGCCGAAGCGACCGAGTCGCTGGAGCAGCTGCGCCCGGTCGAGCCGGAGGAGCGCGGCGCGCATCGGCTCGTCGCGCCCCTCGTACCAAAGCTCGAGCTCCACGGCGTCGGCGCGCAGCGCGTCGAGGGTGAGGGCCGAAAGCTCGGTCCCGCCCGCCTGCAGCATCGCGGGGAGCCTGATCGCCTTGATCGCCATCCGCGCCCCCTCGGGGAGCTCGGCGTCCTCGACGCGCTCGAGGATCGCCGCGGCACGCGCCGGGCGGTCGAGGTCGAGCAGGAGCGTCGCGTACTGCCATGCGCTGAAGGCGAAGCTCGGCATGTCCGGTGCCGCCGCGAGCGCGCGCTCGTAGGCGGCGACCGCCGCCTCCGGATCTGCGAGGGCGACCGCGGCGTAGTGGTGCAGCACGGCGCGGTCGTGGGCGTCGCGCCAGTCGTCGCCCTCGGGGATGCGTCCGGCCGAGAGCCCGCCGCGCACGAGCGCCGTGAGGTGCGCGACGTCGTCGGGGAGCTGCGCGCGCGCCGCCTCGGTGGGCTCGGTGGCCTCGCTCAGCTCGAGGTAGAAGGCGAGCGACTCGGCCGAGAGCGGGAGCGGCGGGAGGACGTACGGCGGGACGGCGTCGCCCCACGGGAGCGCCGGGCGCACGCCGCGGTCGTCGACGACCAGCGTCATCCCGTCGGTCGCGTCGGGGGTGGGGGCCATGCGGAGCCGCACCGCGCCGCGCCATTTGGGGAGCGTGTCGAGGAGCGGGACGAGGCGCCCGGACTCCGCGGGCGAGGTCGTGATCGTGAGCGTCATGCCATCTCCGCCGGCGCGCGCAGCGCCGCGTGCCGCAGGATGACGAGGCCGAGCGCCTCGTCGGTCTCGACGTCGAGCGTCGCGTCGTCCACGGGGACGAGGCGATGCTCGGCGTACAGTTCGTGCAACCCGATCGCCTTGTCGCCCCCCGCGTTGCGCAGCTTGACCAGCGCCTCGCAGTGCCCCGGGTTGAAGCGCAGCAGGTGGCGCTCGGCCGCGGGCGCGAGCAGCAGCGCGCCGTCCTCGGGGCGCCAGGCGACGAGCACGCGCGTCGCCTCGCCGAGCAGCCGGTCGGCCGCCTCGGCGTTCAGGCGCAGGTGATGGCCGGCGAGTCGGCAGTCGAGCACAGGGCGCGCTCCATGAGGTCGACGACGCGCGCCCCCGCCGCCTGCACGGGCGGCGAGAGTCGCATGTCGTGCTCGAGGTCGTCCACCGCGATCAGGTGGACGGTGATGTCGGTGGGATAGGCGTCGCCGAGGAGGCGACGCGCGTAGCCGAGGCACTGCGACCACTTGAGGCCGTGCAGGTAGACCACCGGGTCGGCGCGCGGCGCCTGCTCGAGCACGTGCGCGGGGACACGGAAGACCGTCCCCGCGGGCTCGCCCGTTCCCGTGACCGCGTCGACCACGAGGAAGCGGTCGTGACCGCGCAACGCGAAGATCACCTCGAAGGCGGCGGAGCCGAGGTCGAAGTAAGTGACGTCCTCGCTCGCGGGGACGCGTCGCCGGAGCTCGGCGAGCACCCACGGGCCGATGCCGTCGTCGTTGCGGATCGGGTTGCCGAAGGCGAGGACCGCGGTGCGCATGGCGTGGGTGGTCGGGGTCGTCAGGGGTGATTGACGTTCGCGTGCGACGACGGTTACTGCACCGCGTGGCACGGCGCGGCGGGACCGGGGCCCCGCCGCGCCGTGCCGACGTTCAGTTGATCTTGTACTCCGCCAGCTTCTCGCCCGTGGTGGCGGCGTGCGCGTGGACCGTGCAGACGATGCAGCTGTCGAACGAGCGGGCCACGATCGCCACCTCCACCGGATCCTTCGGGTCCTGCACCGGGGTGCCGACGAACGCCGTTTCCATCGGCCCGGGGCGATTCTCGTCGTCCCGGGGCCCGAGGTTCCAGGTGGTGGGGGCCATGACCTGGTAGTTCTTGATCTTCCCCCCCTCGATCTCGACCCAGTGCGCGAGCGCGCCGCGCGCGGCCTCGGTGGCACCGAAGCCGATCCCGTCGCGCTCGACGGGCTGGATGTAGAACTCCTTGTCGAGATCCACCTGGCCGAGCCAGTCGTTGATCTGCACCCAGAGCCGCGCCGTCTCGTGCAGCCGCGCGAGGACGCGCGTCATGACGCTCGGCCCCTTGACGCGCATCACGTCGAGGAAGAGCGGGTCGCTCGTCTGGTGCGCGAGGTTGGCCGGGTTCCCCGCCATGATCAGCCGCGCGAGCGGCCCCACCTCGGCCGCGTGCCCCATGTAGCGGGGCGCCTTGGCCCACGTGTACTTGCCGTCGACGTCCGTGTCCTGCAGGATCGTCGACGGGACCGGGACCGGCGCATCCTCCTTCCACGGGTGGAGCGGCGGCGCGTCCTTGTACCACGCGTGCGCGACGTGCTCCTGGATGTTCAGGTGGTCGAAGCGATGGAAGTCGCGCCCGTCCCAGAAGCCGCTGGCCGAGATGAGCGCGTCGTTGCGGCTCGCGATCGTCGGCGTGTTCCACTTCTCGTGGTGGAGGTACGTGCCGTAGGCGAGGAACTTGCCCGGCCCCTGCCCGAAGGTGTCGAGCCCGTACTCCTGCGCCGCCTTGATGTAGAAGCCGAGGTCGGACGCGGCGTGCGCCGGGTCCTCGTCGACCCACTCCATCAGGTCGGCCCACGACTTGATCTGCAGGTAGCGCTCGAGCTTGCACCCGAGCAGGATCGGCTCGAGCCAGTTGTGCTTGAACTCCGACATGATCCCGTGCGCGCGGGTGATGTCGGAAAGCGTCGGGGCGCACATCACGCCGCCCGGGACCATGTAGCTCGAGTGTGGCCACTGCCCGCCGAAGAGGGCGTAGACCTCGACCGGCTTGGCGCTCTGCGAGATCCCGCGCTCGAAGTGCGCCCCGGTGAAGGGCGCCCACCGCCGCACCGCCTCCTTGTAGCTCGGCAGGTGCGCGTACTTCGAATGGGCCATGTCGGTCGCGTAGATCGCGTAGAACCAGCGCGGGATGCTCTGGATCGTCTCGCATGCCTGCCCGATGGCGCGCAGCAGGAGGGCGTTCGGCGGGAGCGTCGTCTTCCACGCCACGTCGAGCGCCGACGAGGCGCAGTAGAGGTGCGAGCCCCCGCAGATCCCGCAGATGCGCGGCGTCACCACGAGCCCCGACTGCGGGTCCTTGCCCCGCAGGATGATCTCGTAGCCGCGCCAGAGCGCCGCCTGCGTCCAGGCGCGCGTCACGACCCCCTGGTCGATCTCGACGCGGACGTCGAGGTCGCCCTCGACGCGCCCGACCGGCGAGATGTTGAGCGTCTGCGTCGCAGCGTCGGAGCCGGGCGTGTAGGGCGCGCCCGTGATCGGCGTGTTGACCCTCACTTGGACGTCTCCTTGAGCGTGCGGTTGTGCGGGAGGAAGTACTTCTCCATCCCGGCGCGGAAGTAGTAGACGAGCTTGTGCTCGCCGTGCGGGACCTCCTTCGGGAGGCCGAGGAACTTCGGCGTCTTGAAGACCGTCCCCACCGCGAGGTCGTGGTGCGGGAACTCGGGCTCGGTGCAGCCGATGCACGGGTGGTTCGTGCGCGTCTTGCTCGACACCCGGTTCCAGAGGATCCGGTTGCAGCTCGAGCGCGTCATGGGGCCGCGGCAGCCGACCGTGTAGAACAGGCAGCCGCCACGCTGCCCGAAGTGGCCGTCGAGCTTCTGCGCGTAGCTGTTGACGTTCGTGCACCC